>VFQO010001523.1_pt1 | contig 17358 bp, 13 predicted proteins | sample 3512331 | NCBI WGS metagenome assembly VFQO01 (sample SAMN10412371, study PRJNA504923) | tailings metagenome | isolation source: Replicate 3 from Balatoc abandoned mine | place: Philippines: Itogon, Benguet | collected 2017-08-28
TGCGCCCAGCATCGACAATCTCAGCTTCAATTTTTCCGGTCGTTCGTGGATCAGCGTGCGTGATGCCACTGGCCAGGAGCTGGTCTATGGCCTGAAGAACCCGGGTCAGACCGTATCGGTCAGCGGCCAGCCGCCCTTCACCATCAACATCGGCAATGTCCATGTCACGTCGATGGCGCGCAATGGCAAGGCGGTCAATCTGAAGCCCTACACGCGTGGTGATATCGCCAGCTTCCGTCTGGCACGCTGAGTCCAGAACAGCCGCACGAGGAACCTGACACCATGCATGAGTCCCCCATCAAGCGTCGTCTGACCCGGAAGATCCGGGTCGGCAACCTGTTCGTGGGTGGTGATGCCCCGATCACGGTGCAGACCATGACCAACACCGAGACCTGCGATGTCGAGGCCACGGTCGGCCAGATCCAGCGCTGCGTCGCGGCGGGGGCCGACATCGTGCGGGTGTCGGTGCCGTCCATGGAGGCCGCGGAGGCTTTCGGGCATATCCGCAAGCGTGTGCCGGGCGTGCCGCTGGTGGCGGACATCCACTTCGACCACCGCATCGCGCTGGCCGTGGCGGAGCAGGGCGTGGACTGCCTGCGCATCAATCCGGGCAACATCGGCTCCGATGACAAGGTACGCGAGGTCGTCGCGGCGGCCCGGCACCATGGCATCTCCATGCGCATCGGCGTCAACGCCGGCTCGCTGGAGAAGGACCTGCAGAAGAAGTACGGCGAGCCCACCGGCCAGGCGCTGCTGGAATCGGCGATGCGCCACATCGATATCCTCGACCGCCTCAACTTCCACGAGTTCAAGGTCAGCGTGAAGGCCTCCAACGTGTTCCTGACGCTGGATGCCTACCGTCTGCTGTCGGCGCAGATCGACAACCCGCTTCACCTGGGCGTGACCGAGGCCGGCGTGTTCCGCTCGGGCACGGTGAAGTCGGCCATCGCGCTCGGCGGCCTGCTGCTGGACGGCATCGGTGACACCCTGCGCGTGTCGCTGGCGGCTGAACCAGAGGACGAGGTGAAGGTTGGCTTCGACATCCTGAAGTCGCTGGGGATTCGTTCCAACGGCATCAACTTCATCGCCTGCCCGAGCTGCTCGCGTCAGGAGTTCGACGTCATCCGCGTGATGAACGCGCTGGAGGCACGGCTTGAGGATATCCGCACGCCGATGGACGTGTCGGTGATCGGCTGCAAGGTCAACGGCCCGGGCGAGGCCAAGGAAGCGGACATCGGCGTGGTCGGCGCGCTGCCGCGCTCGCTGGTGTACCGCAATGGCGAAAAGAGCCACCTCATCGACACCGACAAGCTGGTCGACGAGATCGAGGCCATGGTGCGCGAGCGCGTGGCCGAGAAAGAGGCTGATGCCGCGCGGCTGATCACGCGCACGGCCGCCGAATAACGCATTGAGTGATCAGGGGGTCGTCAGCGACCGCCTGACTGGGATGGTTTGATGAGTCGCATAAACGCCATTCGTGGCATGAACGATATCCTGCCCGACAGCACGGCGCGCTGGCAGCAGGTCGAGTCGGTGCTGCGCAGGCTGATGCAGCGCCATGGCTATCAGGAAATCCGTCTGCCGGTGGTGGAGCCGACGCCCCTGTTCAAGCGCGCCATCGGCGAGGTCACCGACATCGTCGAGAAGGAGATGTATACCTTCGAGGATCGCAGCGGCGAGTCGCTGACCCTGCGCCCGGAAGGCACGGCCGGCTGTGTGCGCGCCTGCCTGGAGCATGGCCTGACTCACAACCAGAGTCCGAAGCTGTGGTATGCCGGTCCGATGTTCCGCTACGAGCGTCCGCAGAAGGGCCGCTACCGCCAGTTCCACCAGTTCGGCGTCGAGACCTTCGGCCAGAGCGGTGCCGACATGGACGCCGAGCTCATCCTGCTGAGTGCCCGCCTGTGGCGCGAGCTGGGCCTGAGCGACGTCGTGACGCTGGAAATCAACAGTCTCGGCGAGCTGGAAGCGCGTGCCGCCTATCGCGCCGCGCTGGTGGCCTATCTCGAGCAGTTCCGCACCCAGCTCGATGACGACTCGCAGCGTCGCCTGCACAGCAACCCGCTGCGCATTCTCGACAGCAAGGATCCCGCCACGCGCGCGATCCTGGCCAATGCCCCGGTGCTGACCGACTACCTGGACGAGGGCTCGCGCCAGCACTTCCAGCGTCTCTGCGGTCTGCTTGATGCCTGCGGGATAAGCTACCGGGTCAACCCCTCGCTGGTGCGTGGCCTCGACTACTACAACAAGACCGTGTTCGAGTGGGTGACCACGGCGCTGGGATCGCAGGGTACGGTGTGTGCCGGTGGTCGCTATGACGGCCTGGTGTCGCAGCTCGGTGGCCAGGCCACGCCCGCGGTGGGGTTTGCCATCGGACTGGAGCGTCTGGTGCTGCTGCTGGAGGCTGTCGCGCCTCAGACCCCGGCCGCCGAGGCCGACGTCTTCGTCATGGCGCTGGGCGATGCCACGGTGCCGGCCATGATGCAGCTGGCGGAGTCGTTGCGTGATGCCTGTGGCGGGGCGCGAATCGTGTATAACTGCGGCGGTGGCAGCATCAAGTCGCAGTTCCGCAAGGCCGACAAATCGGGTGCCCGTCTGGCCCTGATGATGGGTGACGAGGAACTGGCGGCCGGGGTCTGTACCCTGAAATGGCTGCGTGAAGCACGTGACCAGCAGCGCGTGGCGTTGACCGACGTGGTCGCGACCGTGTCTGCGGTTCTCAACGACAACGAAGAATGAGGGATTGCGGGTGGCCTACAACGAAGATGAAGCCGTCGAGAGCTTGAAGACCTGGTGGCAGCGCTATGGCATGTCACTGCTTCTGGGGGTGGCGGTGGCGGGTGCCGGCGTGGCTGGCTGGCGCTGGTGGCAGGCCGAGCAGATCAATTCGGCGACCGTGGCGCAGACCCTGCAGCAGCAGATGAACACGGCTGCCCAGCGCAGCCTGGCCAATCCCGATGACAAGGCCGCCAACACCGATTTGCAGCGTCTCGCGCGTCAGCTCATGGATGAACATGCCAGCACGCCCTATGCCGTCGATGCTGCCCTGATGCTGGCCCGTCATGCCGTCGAGACCAGTCAGCTGGCTCAGGCCGAAAAGCACCTGCGCTGGGTGCTGGAGCAGAAGCCTGATGCGGAAACCGTGCTGCTGGTGCGTACCCGCCTGGCGCGCGTACTGATCGCCAAGGGCGATCTCAAGGCGGCCGAGGAGCAGCTGCAGGCGGTCGATTCGCCGGCACTGCTGCCGCTGGTGGCGGAGATTCGTGGCGATCTCGCCCTGCAGAAGAATGATCGGGCCGCCGCTGCCAAGGCCTATGCCGAGGCTGACCAGGCGCTTGCAGCCCGCAACGAGCAGCGCCCGGTGCTTGAGCTCAAGCTTGCCGATGTCGGCCTGACTCCGGTGCCGCGCAAGGCTGCCGAGGCCGCAGTGTCACAGGAGACTGCCCAATGAATGCCATGACCCGTCTGCCACTGGCCCTGGCACTTCTCGCAACCCTGGGCCTCGGCGCCTGCAGCAGCAACCCGGCGTCATCGGGTGCTGCCCCGCTCCCCGAGATCGCCGGCAAGGGCGTGGAGATCGACAAGCGCTGGTCCGCTTCGGTGGGGGATGGCGCAGACAACGAGTTTCTGACGCTTGAGCCGGCAGTCGAGGCGCCCGCTGTCTATGCCGCAAGTCGCGATGGCGTGATCAAGTCCATCGGGCGTGCCAGTGGCGCATTGCGCTGGAAGGCTCGCCTGACCACCGGCATCACCGGTGGCGTCGCGGTCGATGGTGACATTCTCGCGGTCGGCACCGATCAGTCCGACCTGCTGGTGCTGCGCAGCAAGGATGGTTCGCCGGTCTGGCGTGCGCCGCTGGGCGCCTCGCTGCTGTCGGTGCCGCGCATCACTGCCACCGATGTCATCGTGCAGACTCTGGATGGTCGCATCCAGGTCTTTGCCCGTGACACCGGTCAGCCGCGCTGGAAGTTCGATACCCCGGTGCCGCCGCTGTCACTGCGCGGCAATGCGGCCCCGGTGGCGTCCGGTGACAAGCTGTTCGCGGTCAGTGGCCAGGGCGACCTGTACCAGCTCGACCTCAAGAACGGCCTGCCGGTCTGGCAGACCCGTGTCACCAGTTCGCGTGGTCGTGGCGAACTCGAGCGCCTGATGGACATCGATGGTGACCTCGTGCTCGACAGCAACGGTACCCTGTACACCGCCGGCTACCAGTCGCAGCTCACCGCCACCGATACCCAGCAGGTGCGTCGCCGCTGGCAGATCAATGTCTCCACCACGCAGAGCGTCGCCTTTGACGGCGCCCATGTCTATGCAGTCGATGCCGATGGCTCGCTGGCGGCCATCAACAAGATCACCGGTGCCGTGGTCTGGCTGCAGGATGGCCTCAAGGGTCGCAAGCTGCTGGCCCCGGTCATCTGGCGCGGTCTGGTGGTGGTGGGCGACAGCGACGGCTGGCTGCATGTGTTCAGCCCCCGTGATGGCGCCCCGCGCGGTCGCAAGCGTGCCGCTGGCGCGCCCCTGATGAGCGTTGTTGTAGATGCCCCCCAGCTGCTTACCCTGTCTGTCGAAGGCAGACTGGCGGCCTGGGACCTGAAACCCTGAGTGGATGATTGATGAAACCTGTGCTTGCCCTGGTCGGGCGCCCCAATGTCGGCAAGTCGACGCTTTTCAACCAGCTGACGCGAAGCCGAGATGCCCTTGTGGCCGACCTGCCGGGCCTGACGCGTGACCGCAAGTACGGTGACGCGTGCATCAGCAACAAGTCCTTCATCGTCATCGACACCGGCGGCATCGGCGAATCGGAGCAGGGCATCGATGCGCCCATGGCCGAACAGTCGCGTCTGGCCATCGAAGAGGCCGACATCGTCCTGTTCCTGGTCGATGCGCGTGCCGGCCTGACTCCCGCCGACACCCAGATCGCCACCGAGCTGCGCACGCTGAACAAGCAGGTGCAGCTGGTGGTCAACAAGATTGACGGCATCCAGGAAGAGGTCGCGCTGGCCGACTTCCACCGCCTCGGCCTCGGCGAGCTGCACGGCATTGCCGCCAGCCATGGCCGTGGCGTGACCCAGATGATCGAGACCATTCTCGCGGACTACCCCGAGGATGATCCGGACGTCGAGGACCCCGAGGCCGGTATCAAGATCGCCATCATCGGACGCCCCAACGTGGGCAAGTCGACGCTGGTGAACCGCCTGCTCGGGGAAGAGCGCGTGGTGGTCTACGACATGCCGGGCACCACCCGCGACAGCATCTACATTCCGTTCGAGCGCCAGGAGCGGCGCTACACGCTGATCGACACCGCCGGCATCCGCCGCCGTGGCCGCGTCAACGAGACCGTGGAAAAGTTCTCGGTGATCAAGACCTTGCAGGCAGTCAAGGACGCGCATGTCGTGGTCATGGTCATGGATGCCCACGAAAGCATCGTCGACCAGGACCTCAACCTGCTCGGCTTCGTGCTGGAAACCGGGCGCGCGCTGGTCATCGCCATCAACAAGTGGGACGGCATGACGGATGACGAGAAGAAGAAGTTGCGCAACGACATGGAGCGTCGCTTCGACTTCCTGCCCTACGTCAAGATCCATTTGATCTCGGCCAAGTACGGCACCGCCGTGGGGGATCTGTATCCGTCCATCCACCGCGCCTATGACTCGGCCATGATCAAGGTCCCGACCAACCGCCTCAACCAGCTGCTGGCGGATGCGCTCGAGCAGCACCAGCCGCCGCTGGTGTCCGGTCGTCGCATCAAGCTGCGCTACTGCCACATGGGGGGCCAGAACCCGCCGCTGTTCGTGATTCATGGCAACCAGACCGAGTCGGTGCCCAAGGATTACAAGCGCTATCTCGAGAACGTCTTCCGCAAGGCCTTGCGTTTGCAGGGAACGCCGGTCAAATTCGAGTTCAAGACCACGGACAACCCGTTCAAGGATAGGGTCAACAAGCTGACCGAAGCCCAAGCCGAGCGCCGACGCCGCCATGTCCAGTTCCACAAGAAGCGCGAAAAGAAACGCTGATCTGCTGCGCCTCGCCTGCCTCGGGCTGATCGTCGGCCCGGCACTGACGCAGGCCGATGATCTCGGGTTCGAGGAGGCATCGGCAGAGGTGTCGCCGGTTTCGGTGATCTCGGCCACGCGTCTGCAGCAGTCGCCCCTGGATGCGCCATCGGCGGTCACGGTCATTGACCGTGCCACCATCCGCGCCTCCGGCGCACGCCAGATCTACGACGTGCTGCGCCTGGTGCCGGGCATGATCGTCGCTCGCGAGTCCGGCTCCGAGGCCTACGTCGGTTATCACGGTACCTCCACCTTCGGCAACCGTCGCATGCAGGTGCAGGTCGACGGGCGCTCGCTGTACCAGACCGGTCTCGCGGTGGTGGACTGGATCGGCCTGCCCCTGGACATCGAGGACGTCGAACGCATCGAGGTGGTGCGCAGCCCGTCTTCGGCCACGCACGGTGCCAACAGCTTCTACGCGGTCATCAACATCATCACCCGACATCCGCAGGATGTGCCCAATGCCGAGCTGGTGCATCGTGCTGGCGAAGATGGCATTGGTGACAGTTTTGCCCGACTCTCCTTGTCCGGGCTCGGTGGCGACTGGTCCTGGTCGGCGTTTCGTCGCGGTGATCGAGGCTTTGACACCAACCTCAAGCGTGAGGCTCCCTATCGCGATGACACGCGCAGCGAGGGCCTCTATGGGAAGGGTGTGTGGACCACGGCACAGAATGGCGAGTTCACCTTCAGCCTTGGCGGAGCGCACTCGACGGCCCAGCAGGAGCGACTGAACAACCAGGATCTGTACCGTGAATTGCCCGTGGCAACCGTCGACAATGCCCAAGCCACGATGAGCCTGGTGCAGCCACTCGGACAGCGCAATACCTTCAGTGCCCAGGTCTCCTTCAATCATTTTGATCGTGACGAGCCGTGGAAAGTCAGGCTGCCCTATGTCGTCGTGTCACCTGAGCTGAACCGGCTGCAGCGTGAGGATCCGGATCAGGCCCGTGCCTTTGTCGAAGATCCGGTGGCTGCCTGCACCAATCCGGTTCCGCTGCTGACCAATGCCGCGCTGCGCGATACCTGTCTGCTGGCCATCAGCATGCTGGAAGTTGACCCTGAAACTGGCGAGCCGTATCTGCCCAATGTGGACTACAACACCGATGTCAGCTACCGCGACCAGCGCACTGACATCGAGCTCAGCAACACATGGACGCCAAATGAGCGCTTCCGCATGGTGCTGGGGGGCGAGGCGCTGCTGGGACGTACCACGTCAAAAACCTATCTGCAGGGATCGGCATCATCCACGGTGGTGTCGCTGTTCTCGCACATCGAGTGGCGATTCGCCGATCAATGGCTGCTGAATCTGGGTGGCAACGTCGAGCGTGACGACATCGCCGGCAGCTACTTTTCGCCGCGAGCGGCCCTGTCCTGGCAGTTCGATCCGCGTCAGGCCCTGCGTCTGGGGTATTCCGAAGCGGTGCACACGCCCGACATCTTCGAGAACCAGGTCGATGTCGCCTTTCAGGCACGCACGGCTGATCGCTCGCAGTCACGCTATGACGGTGTGTTCTATCAGCGTGTGAGGTCCGATGGCACGGCGCGTACCGAGCGCATTCGCTCCCATGAACTGGCCTATGTCGCCCAGTTCAGCCGCGTTGCAGCCGACGTGAAGTTCTTCCGCGACGATCTGGAGCTGGTCGACAACACGCTTGGTCTGGACGAATTCATCCTCGGACCCATCGAGAACTATGTCCTGCAGGGTGCCGAGCTGGGCAGCCAGTGGCGTCTGACGCCCTTTCAGCGCCTGCTGCTCAACTATTCGCATCTCGACATCGATGCCCCCAAGGGACAGCCGGAAAGCAACAACACGGATATCTTTGCCCGTCACAGTGGTAGTCTGATGTGGTCACTCATGGACCCGGATGGCTGGCGTGGCAGTGTCGCCTACAACTTCTACAACGACCTGAACGACAGTCAGCAATACTTCTATGATCGGCTGGATCTGCACATCGGACGTGTGGTTCCGCTAGGCCAGCGCCAGCAGCTCGATCTGGGTGTCACTGCCCAGTACCGTTTGACCGATGATCCGGAGCTGCGCACCGCCAACGGTGTCGACAGCCGGCATCGAATCTGGGCGAGTGCGGCGTGGCGTTATTGAGGCATCAGGCAGGAGGCAGTCACGGATGATGGCCCCGCAGCTGCGCTGGCGCAGGTGTGTTCAGCACGCGCTTCATGCCGTGCTGGTGTGGCTTTGTCTCTGCGTCTCACCCGGATTGCATGCGGCCCTGACGGTTCAGGTGGTGGGTGCTCCCGAGCCTGCCCTGCGCGCCTTGCGTGCAGCGGCGCCTGACATCGTCTGGGTTCCCGATGCCGGCGATGGTGCGGCTGCGGCCGTCACCTTGCGCTGGCTTGCGGGTGCGGACGATGCGGCATCGCGGCAACGCGCTGATTCGCGTCCGCAGCTGGTGCTTGCCCGCAATGCGTCGGACTGGCCTCTGCGCGCCGGAGATTCAGCGCTGTACTGGGGCGTTGACTTGGTCGCGCAGTGGCAGCTGGCGCGTACCGTGCTTCCCGGTTTGCAGCGTGTCGGTGTGCTCTATCCTCCGGCGCATGAAGCCGAGGTGCTGGCGCTGCGCAAGGAGGCGGGCGAGACTCGTGTCGTGGCCAGACGACTGTCCGGCATGCCGACTGCCCGCGATGTGGCGGAGCTCGCCCAGCGGGTCGATGTGCTGCTCGGCATCAGTGACACCAGGTTCTTCTCGCGTGAAACCGCCAAGGTCATCCTGCTCTCCGCCTATCGCCATCAGCGGCCGTGGATCGGTCCGACACCGGCGTTTGTCGCGGCAGGCGCCGTGGCGTCCCGTGCCGTCCCCAAGGCCGACCTCATCGCGGCAGTTGTCGAGCAGTTCCGCTACTGGCAGCGCACAGGCACGTTCCTGCCTGCGCGCACGCTGACGCCTGGCGAAGTGGTCTGCAATGTCCAGGTGGCGCGCTCGCTGGCCGTGGATCTCTCGCGTGTTCCCTGCGTACCGGTTCGAGGTGGCACATGAATCCCTTGCGCTGGCGTCGCCGTCTGCTGCTGCTGGGTACCCTGCCTGCGATTCTGGTCATGGTGCTTATTCTGTCGCTGACGACCTGGAGTCATGTGGTCGAGCAGAACCAGCGTTTCGAAGCTTCAGCCCGCCAGCTCACCAGCCAGCTGGCGGCGGGTGCCGATTACGCGCTGCTTTCCAATCAGCCGGGGTTGCTGGATGGTGCGGTCAGGCGCTTCCTCGAGTACCCCGGCGTGGTCAGCCTGACCATCACGGACCATTCCGGTGCACTCTGGCTGCAGCGCAAAAACGCGCTGACGGTGATGCCGGAGGACGTCAAGCGTTATGAGGCCGACATCCTGCAGCCGCTGGCGTTGCCGGCCGAGGATGACTGGTTCGACGGCGTGACGGCGCCGGCACAGGAGCGCATAGGCCGGGTCAGTGTCGGTTTTGATGGCGGACTCATCCTGCGCACCGAGCTGGGGCTGATCTTTCGTGCCGTGCTTCTCGGCATTGCCGTGTTGCTGCTGATCGGCGCACTGGTCTGGGGGCAGGGTGCCCGTTACGCCGAGCAGCTGAGCCGGCAGCAGAAAGCGGCGCGTCAGCTCGGCGTCATCGAGGATCTGCAGCAGCAGTTGCGGGAACGCGAACAGCGCTGGCAGCAACTGCTGAGCCAGCAGGCGGCCTGGGGCAAGTGGTCACATGACATACGCACGCCGTTGCATGGCGTTTCCGGCATGCTGGAGCTGCTCGCCAGCACACCGCTTGATGATGAGCAGCAGCACTATGTTGCCCAGGCCCGCGATGCCGCCCAGGCCATGGAGAGCGGGCTGCGCGGCATGCCCCAGCCACTAGCCGGCAGATCACCGGCGCTGGATGGACGCGCCCTGGCCGAGGCGGAGCGTCTCTGGGTCGGCAAGCGCATTCTCGTGGTCGAGGATGACCTCATCAGCCAGCAGCTTCTGAAAAGCATCATGCTGCCATGGCGTGTCGATCTGACCTGTGTCGACAGTGGCAAGGCGGCGCTGGGCTATGTCGGCGAGCCTTGGGACCTGGTCATGGTCGATGGCGAGTTGCCGGACATGAATGCTGCCGGATTTGCTGTCCGCTGGCAGCAGCTGCGTCAGCAGGCACGGCGCGCGAACTCGGCATGCGCCTTGGTGGCCATGACCGCACACAGTGATCCGTTGCGTGTTGCCGAATACCAGGCGGCGGGTCTGGAGCCGGTGCTGATCAAGCCGCTGCGACGTCAGCACCTACTGGGTGTGCTGACGCCCCTGATTGCCTGACGCTATTTGTCGGTCAGCAGCCAGCGCGGGTCGATGCGGGCATCGTTGAGGCTGACGGTCCAGTGCAGGTGCGGGCCGGTGGCGCGCCCGGTGGCTCCTACCGTGCCCACAGTCGTGCCGGCAGTGACCATGTCGCCTTGCTGCACGCGGATTTCGTCGAAATGGCAGAGCATGGAAAACAGGCCCTGTCCGTGGTCAAGGATGACGGTGCGGCCGTTGAAAAAGAAGTCGCCGGTCAGCGCCACGCGGCCATCGGCCGGTGCCACCACGGGTTCGCCGGTACGGCCGGCGATATCCAGTCCGAGGTGTGGTGCTCTGGGCACGTCATTGAAGAAGCGCTGCAGGCCGAAGGGGCTGCTCAGACGACCCGACAGTGGCCAGCGGAATACCGGCCAGAGCGGTTGCTGCATTGCCCTGCCCGGTGCAGCGCTGAACTGCCGGTAGGTCTGCTTCTGCAGCTCGGCTTCGCGGGCAAAGCGTGCCAGCTGCTCTTCGTCCGGGGAGACATAGCGCGTGTCCTTGAGCACCAGACGCTGTTCGGGATAGGTTTTTCGTGTCACCAGCCAGCGTGCTGCGACCCGCCCTTCGGCGTCAGTCAGCTGCTGTTCGCCCTCGGCCTGCAAGGGCAGCCCGACAACGGCAACGCGCGGGCCTCCGCTCTGCACATGTCCGGTCCACACCGGCTGGCCCTGGTAGAGCAGCGGCAACGTCATGGGCAGCGAGTCCGGCAGCGGCACGATGGCCACGCCACCGTTGACCGGTGCATGGCGTGGCATGGTGCTGCGTTGGCGAGCATTTGGCGTGACCTCGTCACGGATGCGCAGCGCATCGTCCAGTGCCGCCAATCCCGGTGTCAGCTCAGGCACAGGGGCGGGTGTCTGCACCGCGAGCGCGGCTGCTGCAATCGGGGTGCTGTGAACCGGTTCGGAAGCCAGGACGCCAAGCATGCTGATGGCGGTGGCAAACAGCACGGGAAACGTGTTGCGGATGGGCATGTCTGGCATGTCTCTTTCAGGTCGGGTTCAGATCAGGCGGCTGGCAGGCCGTCACGGTGGCTTGCAGGCGACCTTCCTGCAGGCGAATGGCGATGTGCTGGCCGGGAGCGGTTGCCGCTGACGAGCGCAGGAGCTGCCCGTCGTCAGTGGTCACGATGGCATAGCCTCGGGTCATCACGGCCAGCGGACTGACGGCCTCGGCGCGCATCACCAGGGACTGGAAACGGAAGCGCTGCTGTTCGAGTTGACGCTGCATCAGGCGCGGCAGGCGATCCTGCAGCTGCTGCAGTCGCGGTCGCAGTTCCGTCAGCCGGCGTCCGGGATGTCCGGTCTGCAGACGCTGCCGCAAGACGGCATGCTGCTGTCTGCTGAGCAGGAGCTGTCGCTGCATGGCACGGTTCAGGCGCAGTTCGAGGTCATCCACGTGCTGGCGCTGATCCTGCAGCAGTCTGGCCGGGCTGCGCAGCCGACGGGCCAGCTGCTGCAGCTGGTCGCGTCGTTGCTGCAGCTGGCGCAGCATGCCGCGCTGCAGGCGAATCTGTCCCTGGCGTATCTGCTCCAGCCCTTGCTGCCAGTCAGGGCTCACCAGCTCTGCCGCTGCCGAGGGGGTGGGCGCGCGAACGTCGACGACGAAGTCGGCAATGGTGAAGTCGATTTCATGGCCTATGCCACTGACCACCGGTACCGGCAGGTCGGCCAGCGCTCTGACCACGGCCTCCTCGTTGAAGGCCCAGAGATCCTCCAGCGAGCCCCCGCCACGGGCAATGATGACGACATCGAAGGGCGCCACGCTCCGGCCTTCAGCGTCGCGGAAATCATTCTGATGCAGCTCGCGCAGCAGGGTCAGGGCGGCCACGATCGCGGGTGGTGCCTCGCTGCCCTGGACCGGCACCGGGCAGACGTGCACGGGAATGCCCGGCGCCCTGCGTCCGAGCACCTGCAGGATGTCGCGCACGGCGGCACCGCTGGGCGAGGTCACCACGGCAATGCCGCGCGGACTGGCTGGCAGCGGGCGCTTGCGTTCGGCAGAGAACAGGCCCTCAGCGGCAAGACGTGCCTTGAGCATCTCGAAGGCCTGCTGCAGCGCGCCTTTGCCGGCGTCCTCAAGATGCTCGACGATGAGCTGATAGTCCCCGCGCGGCGCGTACAGGCTGACCCGGGCACGCACCAGCACCTGCTGTCCGTGGCGTGGTGGCTGCTGCAGCCGAGACGCCGTGCGAGCCCCCTTGAACATGGCAGCACGTACCTGTGCCTCGTCGTCCTTGAGGGTGAAATAGAGATGCCCGGAGCTGGGTGCCGACAGGTTCGATATCTCTCCTCGCAACCAGACCCTGCCGTAGTTGAACTCCAGCAGCTCGCGCACGCTGCCGTTGAGCTGACTGACCGTGAGTACGGCGGGAGCGGGAGAGGATGTCATGGGAGATGCCCGGGTATGGATGCCTTGACTGCGCGGCTTTGCCGGCAGGCGTCATGTTCAGCAGGATGATAGCGCAAGCAGGGCCCAGTTTTAGGGGGCGTGGCGTGAGCACCCAGCGTTGGTGTTGCCATATGCGCTGAAAATCTGCTGCCGGACCAGCTATTCGGGAGGGATGCGGCGTGCGTTTCAGTCCCGTTGGTCAGTTCGTCGGCGCAGATGGCGAGAACGCCTGATCATGAGCTACCCCCTTTTGTACTGGAAAGCACAAAGCCGGAGGTGGTTTGATGATTTATCCCTATGAGCCAGTTGATCCGCTGGCACCGAATCCCTGGCGTCGCCGCAATGGCACGGTGCGTGGCTTGACCAGCGAGCAGATGCATTGCCTGCGGCAGAATTGCACGGACCCCATGCTGCTGTTCGACTGGCCGCAGTTTCATCGTCCGCCGCGCCTGGGCGGTCCCGGCGTGGCGCGGATAACACCGCATGTGACGCCGCGCCGGTCGGTGTCCGATGCACTGTTTCCGCGTGCACGGCAAAAGCTGCTGGTGCTGTTTTTCCTGTTTCCCGAGCGCTGGTTTCGTCAGGTCGATGTCCTGCGCATTGGTCAGATGGGCATGGGAGCGACGCAGCGGGAGATCATGAATCTGCTGATTTCCGACGTGATTCGCGCGCGTCTGTCCGAGCGTCGCCGCGGGACGCTGGAATACAACGCCAATCCGGATTCGCCCCTGTATGGCGCGCTCAAGGCGCTGGTAGAGGGGTTTCTCTACTCACCCATCCCCAAGCCCGTTCATTGGCCGCCGGAGCCGGGTGACAGCCTGGTCTGGCGGCTCTGGGTCAATACCGGCGATCGCGCCGAGGATGACATGTCATGGGCCATGGAGTAGATGCGATCGATGCTGAGTCAGCAAAGGGGAGGTGTACGTCCCAGGAATGCGGCGTGCATCGTGATTGTGTCGGGCCACGAGACGGGAAGTCGCAGAGGCTGTATACTGCGCGGCTAATTTCTTCTCATGTGATCGGCCCGATGGCCCCTGCTGGCCCCGGGCAGTTCCCTGTCCCGGAGTGGTGCGATGCTCGATATTGTCCAGGAAGCGCTGACCTTTGACGATGTGCTCCTGTTGCCTGCCTACTCCAATGTCCTGCCCAAGGATGCCTGCCTCAAGACGCAGTTGACGCGCGGCATCCAGCTCAACGTTCCCCTGGTCTCCGCGGCCATGGACACGGTGACCGAGGCGCGCATGGCCATTGCCATCGCACAGGAAGGCGGCATTGGCATCCTGCACAAGAACATGGATATCGGCAGCCAGGCGGCTGAAGTGCGGCGGGTCAAGAAGTTCGAGGCCGGCATCGTCCAGGACCCCATCACCGTCAGCCCCAAGACCACGGTGGGTGAACTCATCGAGCTGACCAAGGCCAATCGCATTTCCGGCGTTCCGGTCATGCAGGGCGATCAGGTTGTCGGCATCGTCACCAGTCGCGACCTGCGCTTCGAGACGCGCATGGATCTGCCGGTCTCGGCGATCATGACGCCGCAGCAGAAGCTGGTCACGGTCAAGGAAGGCGAGTCGCCGGAGCGCATCAAGGCGCTGCTGCACGAGCACCGCATCGAGAAGGTGCTTGTCATTGATGACGACTTCCGCCTCAAGGGCCTGATCACGGTTAACGACTTCCAGAAGGCCGAGCGTTTCCCGAATTCCTGCAAGGACAGCCAGGGGCGTCTTCGTGTTGGCGCTGCGGTCGGCACGGGTGCCGACACGCCGGCCCGTGTCGAGGCGCTGATCGAGGCTGGCGTTGACGTGCTGGTCGTGGACACCGCCCATGGCCACAGCCAGGGTGTCATCGACCGCGTGCGCTGGATCAAGCAGAACTTCCCGGCCATGCAGGTCATCGGCGGCAACATCGCCACCGGTGATGCGGCGCTGGCACTGCTCGACGCCGGTGCCGATGCCGTCAAGGTCGGCATCGGTCCGGGCTCCATCTGCACCACCCGCATCGTCGCCGGCATCGGCGTGCCGCAGATCTCCGCCATCGACATGGTGGCGCGTGCGCTCAACAACCAGATCCCGCTGATCGCCGACGGCGGCATCCGCTTCTCCGGTGACATCGCCAAGGCCATCGCCGCCGGCGCCAGCAGCATCATGGTCGGCTCCCTGCTGGCCGGCACCGAAGAGGCACCGGGCGAAGTCGAGCTGTTCCAGGGTCGCTACTACAAGGCCTATCGCGGCATGGGCTCGCTGGGCGCCATGGCACAACGTGGCGGCGGTTCCGCCGACCGCTACTTCCAGGATGCCTCGGCCGGTGTCGAGAAGCTGGTGCCGGAAGGCATCGAGGGCCGAGTCGCCTACAAGGGCCCCATGAGCGGCATCATCCACCAGCTCATCGGCGGCCTGCGCTCGTCCATGGGCTACACCGGCTCCGCCGACATCGCGACTATGCGCACCCAGCCGAAGTTCGTGAAGATCACCTCGGCCGGCATGAAGGAATCGCACGTCCACGACGTCACCATCACCAAGGAAGCGCCGAACTACCGCGTCGGCTGAATTGAGAACACCATGACCCAGGACATCCACGCGCACCGCATCCTCATTCTCGATTTCGGCTCGCAGTACACCCAGCTCATCGCCCGTCGCGTGCGCGAGCTCGGCGTCTACTGCGAACTGCGTGCCTTCGACATGAGCGAGGACGAGATCCGTGCCTTCGCGCCCAAGGGCATCATCCTGTCCGGTGGCCCGGAAACCGTGACCGCTGCCGACACCCCGCGCGCACCCGAGGTGGTGTTCACGCTGGGCGTGCCGGTACTGGGCATCTGCTACGGCATGCAGACCATGGCCCAGCAGCTCGGCGGCCGTGTCGAGAGCTCCGACCTGCGCGAGTTCGGCTATGCCGCCGTGACCCTGGTCTCGGACCTGCGCCAGTGCCAGAACAATGCCGCCGACACCCGTCATGACGCGCTCTTCGGCGACCTCAGCGATCGCAAGACTGATGACGGTGAATCCGTGCTCGATGTCTGGATGTCGCATGGCGACAAGGTCACCCAGATCCCTGACGGCTTCCGCGTCACCGCGGCCACCCCGAGTTGCCCGGTCGCGGCCATGGCAGACGAGGTGCGTGACTTCTACGGCGTCCAGTTCCACCCGGAAGTGACCCACACCCGGCAGGGCGGGGCACTGCTGCAGCGCTTCATCCACGACATCTGCCAGACCCAGGCGCTGTGGACGCCGGCCAACATCATCGAGGACAGCGTGCGCCGCGTGCGCGAACAGGTCGGCAGTGACCAGGTCCTGCTCGGCCTGTCCGGCGGTGTCGACTCCTCGGTGGTGGCGGCACTGCTGCACAAGGCCATCGGCGACCAGCTCACCTGCGTGTTCGTCGACAACGGCCTGCTGCGCAAGAACGAGGGCGACCAGGTCATGGCCATGTTCGCGCAGAACATGGGCATCAAGGTCATCCGCGTCGATGCCGAGGCCGAGTTCCTCGGCAAGCTGGCCGGCGTGTCCGACCCGGAGGCCAAGCGCAAGATCATCGGCAACACCTTCATCGAGGTCTTTGACCGCGAATCCGCCAAGCTCGCGGAAGGTGGCGTCAACTGGCTGGCCCAGGGCACCATCTATCCCGATGTCATCGAGTCGGCCGCCAGCAAGACCGGCAAGGCCCATGTCATCAAGTCGCACCACAATGTCGGCGGCCTGCCCGACGACATGAAAATGAAACTCGTGGAGCCGCTGCGCGAGCTGTTCAAGGACGAGGTGCGCAAGCTCGGCCTCGCCCTGGGGCTGCCCTACGACATGGTCTACCGTCACCCGTTCCCGGGGCCGGGCCTGGGCGTGCGCATTCTTGGCGAGGTGAAGAAGGAATACGCTGACATCCTGCGCGAGGCCGATGCCATCTTCCTCGAGGAGCTGCACAAGGCGGGCTGGTACCACAAGACCTCGCAGGCCTTCGTGGTGTTCCTGCCGGTGAAGAGCGTGGGTGTGGTCGGTGACGGCCGGCGCTACCAGTGGGTGGTCAGCCTGCGTGCCGTCGAGACCATCGACTTCATGACCGCGCGCTGGGCGCATCTGCCCTATGAGCTGCTGGAGACGGTCAGCAACCGCATCATCAACGAGATCAGCGGCATTTCCCGCGTCGCCTACGACGTCAGCTCCAAGCCGCCTGCCACCATCGAGTGGGAGTGAGCGATGGCTGGTGAGCTCTCCTCCGGGGTTACAGGGGCCTTCAGGGCCTCTGGATCCGGGGAAAGCGTCGTAGCAACCGACGAGTCGTTCATGCGTCGCGCGCTGGCGCAGGCCGGACTGGCCGCAGCCAGCGGCGAGGTGCCTGTCGGTGCCGTGGTGGTGGCGCCGGATGGCATCACCGTACTTGCCGAGGCGCACAACCAGCCGATTGGCAGTCACGACCCCACCGCGCATGCCGAGATCCTGGCGACACGCATGGCGGCTCAGGCGCTGGGCAACTACCGTCTTGATGGCTGCACCCTGTACGTGACCCTGGAGCCCTGCACCATGTGCGTGGGCGCGCTTGTGCATGCGCGTCTGGCGCGCGTGGTGTTTGCCGCCAGCGAGCCCAAGGCCGGTTCCTTGCTCAGTCAGCGCCAGCTCATGAACCCGGATGTCAGCGGCTATTTCA
>VFQO010001525.1_pt1 | contig 17352 bp, 10 predicted proteins | sample 3512331 | NCBI WGS metagenome assembly VFQO01 (sample SAMN10412371, study PRJNA504923) | tailings metagenome | isolation source: Replicate 3 from Balatoc abandoned mine | place: Philippines: Itogon, Benguet | collected 2017-08-28
TTTCCCATGCAACATTTTCCCTCGAAAAATGTTGCACTTCAAATTTGAGCGCGCCTTGTATTTAAGGCATTCAAGGCTTTTATATTTGAAATGTTTTGCTATAATGCACCCACTTAAATATGAAGCGCAAAGTGTCACTGCTGGTGTCACTGATTTCGACAAATTTCTACGGTTTATTAGTATTAATTCTTAGGTCCCCATCGTCTAGAGGCCTAGGACACCTCCCTTTCACGGAGGCGACCGGGGTTCGAATCCCCGTGGGGACGCCAGTAATTCTTAAAACAATTGCGGCTCAGTTACCGTATTGTCCTGCTCCTGATAGCACCAGTATTTCAAATTCTCAGTTTTAGAAACATACATCGCTTTATCAGATTTTTTAATCAAAGTTTCGATTTCATGTCCATTTTTGGGTGCCAATGCGATGCCGATACTGGCGTAAACCGACAAAGTGCCTGTGGTGGTTGGGATAGGCTCTGATATCACGCTGCTGATCTTTTCTGCAATGACGCATGCCGTCTCCTCGGTGCAGCCTTCAATTAAAATCGCAAACTCATCACCGCCAAAACGCATCACATTATCTGAATTACGCAGCGTTTGTTTTAGTCGCTCTGCCGTAGTTTTGAGTACTAAATCCCCCATGTCATGACCTAAAGTGTCATTAATATGTTTAAAGCGATTTAAATCTAGCAAAAGCATAGCGAACGGTGTGCCCGACTTTTTCAAGTGCTGCAAGGCACGATTAAACACCATCAGAAAAATACGCCGGTTGCCTAAACCGGTCAGGTTATCAATGTTGGCATGCTCGCTAAGTGGGAAAACCATTTTTTTTGTAACAAAATAAATGGCAATCATGGACAACAGAATGGTTAGTATCAATAGATAGCCCAGAAAATCTTCAGAACGCTGATAAGGCCGCATCGCTTTTTGCAAGGGTTTAGCTACGACAGCAAATATATCCTGCCCTGAGACTGCGGAAATTGGCACCGCCAGCATCATGTAGATTCCATCTTGGGCGCTAATCTCAATATTCTTTTTTAAAGCAGCCGGGTCAAATTGCTTCACAAAATATTTCACCATACCATCGGTCAGAGTACTGGCATGAGTTACCCAATCCCCGTTTTGCCTGGAGATAAAGAAAAAATCCATATCTGTCAGGTCGTGCAAATCGTTGACAAAAGTATCCCCGATTTCATAGCCCATGGTTAAATCAGCAATATGATTGGGCGCTCTTACAGCTGAGTTGACGATATGAAACAGTCCAATTTGCTGAGGTGAATCAGCGATGTTGAATGCAGCAAAGTGCATGGCGGACTGCTGATTAAGATTTGAAATAAATGGCTTGGCTTCGTCTGCCAAATTTGAAGGCACAGCAGCTATAATCGAGTTATCCTTATCGGATAACATCACTACTGATGCACCGGCTCTTGCACCATGATTTTTCAGAATGGATTCTATGGTGGGGCCATCTGCATGCGCTGTGGCGATGGATTCAACAAAACCGTAATCTTTCACAAGCACTTCTGCGGTTTGCTTTAAATGCTGATGTCTGGATTCAAGTAAGCGATAAAAAACCTGAGCGCCGAAAGCAAGCTCTTCAGCGACTGTTTCTTTTGCAATTTTACGATTGCTGAACATCTGCACCAAAAAAGCACCAAACTGAATCAATATTAAAATTGAAATCAGTATGTACAGAATCTTTTTACTGTCGTAAAAATTGTGCTTCATGAAAATATGGGGAATCTGGCCTAGTTTTTATAATTAACATTGTTTAACAAAAAATCGTTTGACAAACATTACATTAAAACCAGTTTGCGCGCCAATTAAAATTATCAGCTAGTCAACTTCAATCATCTCAAAAGTGTTGCGCCCTTTTTGTTTGGCTCGATATAGCGCTTGATCCGCCAAAGCGACAAGCTTGTCCGGGTCAATATTTTTGTTGGCTGTGACGGCAACCCCTAAGCTGGCGGTGACCATACTGACAGGCCCGTTTGCAAGTATGCTCAAGTGATGATTGAGTTTTTCGAGAATTTGAATTGCGATTCTTGCCGCGTCAGATTTTTCTGCGATGTCTTCAATAATAATGCTGAATTCATCACCACCGATTCTGGCGACGGTGTCCGATTGACGCACTGAGTCCTTCAATTGTTTGGCAAACCATGTCAGCACCTCGTCGCCAATGATATGGCCATAAGCATCATTGATGATTTTGAAATAATCCACATCCAGATAGATGAGACCAATCTTTTTGTGATTACGCGCCAGTTTGCTAATTGCGAACTCAAGACGATCATGAAACAGAGTCCGATTAGCCAGGCCAGTGAGTGGATCTTGCAAGGCCAGCCTGCCTAGCCTGCGTCTCGATTGCTCTATTTCATCCATCAGCGGTTTCAGTTTTATCCGCATGAGCAATAAACTTAAAAGCGTGAGCAAGATGAAAAATGGCAGAGAGGCATAAAATTGATTACGAATCGGTTCATAGAGCTCGTGCAGGTCAATTTTAATCGCCATGCCCAAGCCTGTATGCCCTACCGGCCCTAGCGCCACCATGACGCGCTCGCGACGATAATCCGTAGCAATAGACGTTTCGGTAAATCCAATAGCGGCTCTGGTCACAGGCAATGCCTTTCCATCCAGAAAACCATAATATCTCGCTGGTTTTTTATTCCATCTGAACGGGTAGCAAGTCTGATAATCACCATCTAAGCCACATAACACTAAATCACTGGTACCCGGCTTATCAATTGAACTGCGGTGAAAACGTGTAATGTCGTCCAGACGCTGCTCAATCACAACAAAGCCCAGCAAATCACCCGATGGATGATATTTAGGCACTGAGGTGCGCATATAATAGCCATCATGCCAAAGTAAATAGCTGGAAGGATTAGAAAAAATTTGCAGCGTGAGCTCAGAACGCACAGCATTTCCACTCTGAAATATCACTTGGTGCTGCGGGTTTTCAAGTGCCAGCATTGAAAATTCATGCTGAAGATTTTTAAACATCTCAAGCTGTCCAGACAAATTTTGTTTGGGATTTTGCTGATATTTAAATAAAGCTGCCGCCAACTCGCTTTTTTCTGACTGCAGAATCGCAGACTCATGATGCAGAATGAACGCTGTATTAAAGTAATCGCGTGACTGCGCCCCTACTTTATCTAACTGGCTAGCCATCTGTGACTCGACACGCTGCTGTGATGATGCAAATGACAGCAGCGCAACTACCATGACAATCAACACCAGCAGAATTTCCAGCGTTGTATAAAACTTGCTGCCACTTACTTCCTGATTAGCATTTTTCTTTGTTTTGTGACTGTAGTTAATGGCTAACGTCAGCGCTAAAAAAGATAGCGCAGTTGGCAATGCCATTCTATTGCTGCGCCCAAAACTTGATAAAAACTCAAAATTAGCAAGATAACTCAGCACACCCAGCATGGCGAGCAAGCCTAGTATTGTCAGACATGCGGTAATGAAATAACGATATTTCTGCTGCTGAAGAAAGCTATTCAGCAGTATCACCCCCCCTAACAGCATGAAACAGATTGCGGTGATAAATGCCATGCGCCCAGGATTTGCCTTGGGGTTGTGTTTGTGAAGCGCATTAAAATCCAACCAGCTCATGTCCAGCTTAAATTCAAGCAGTCCCAGCACCCCAACAAACAGCATGATCAGGCCAACCAAATTTAGGAATGCGCGTGCAGCAGGGCTGCCAGAGAGGTTGGAGAAAATCAGTGCCAGCGCTGAGAGCAACAGTCCACTCGCAGTGCTGATCACCATTTGCTGCTGACCTTCAAGCAGGCTGGCTAATATCGGCAGCTCAATTGCATGCCCTAATAATGCAAGCGCAGATAGCAACAGCGCAGTCGTTGCGTAGAGCACAGAATAAGTTGGATGACGATTAATGTGCAGAATTTTCATTTTTAGTGTTTAGTACGCAAGCAATTCGATTGCAAATGCACAAGCTAATCATAGCGCTAATCGTGTTTATATCGATATAGCGTCCTATTATTTCAGCATAATTGTTAACACCATCTTTAATTTAAAAGAGTAGAATCAAATCTATTAATTTAACTATTTGAGAGCAATTAATTCATTTGTTATTTATTTAACACAATAAATTAATCAGTCAGCAATGGATAGCCATCCTATCGAGAATGACATGTTAAACGCAGAAAACGAGCGAATATCTGCGCTACACCGCTATAAAATTCTCGATACCCCTGCCGAGCCATCCTTCGATAATATTACCCTTATCGCTTCCAAGTTATTAAATGTGCCCGTTTCGCTTATCTCATTCGTGGACGAACAGCGGATATGGGCAAAATCTCACCACGGCATTGATAAACAGGTCTTTCCGAGAATTGATGGTCTGTGTGCATCGACGATCTTGCACAAGTCACCTTATATTATTACTGACACACGTCAGGACCCGAGAACCTGTCAACACCCAATGGTGACAACAGATCCTGGTATACGCTTTTATGCCGGCATTCCACTGATTGTCGAAGGAAATTTTAGTATAGGTTCGTTTTGTGTCATTGATTACAAACCCAGAGAGATCACTGAGTCTGAAATTGATACGCTGAAATTGCTGTCTGCTATGGTGATTGATGCAATTCAACTGCATGCCAGCCAGATTAAAATTAACAACCTCAACAAAACACTGCAAACCAGTGAACATTATTTCCGCTCTATGTTTGATCAGGCTGGGGTGGGTGTATCTATTGCCGATGCAACCACCGGTGCCTTTGTTCAAACCAACCAAAAATACCTAGATATCATTGGCTATCAAGCAAGTGAACTAAAAACATTGAATCTGATGGAAATCACCCATCCTGAAGACCGCGAAAAACAAAAGCAATTGACACAATCGCTGCTCAGCGGGGAAGTCAATGAATATCACATAGAAAAGCGATATATACGCAAAGACAAAAGTGATGTCTGGGTTAATATCTCCTGTACTGCACTATGGCTTGCCGGCGACAAACCAAGCATGCACTTAGCAATTGTGCAGGACATTAACGACAAAAAGCTGGCAGAACTGGCATTGAAAGAAAATGAGGCAAGATGGAGTTTTGCGCTGGAGGGCTCAAATCAGGGCGTATGGGATTTAGACATCCCAAAACATCACATCTATTTATCAGACCGTTGTATGGAAATGCTCGGTTACCCATCGAACAAAGATGGCATAGATATGGACGAGTGGTTGAAATTAATTCATCCGGATGATTTACCATGTTTGATTGAGGCTCGGGCATTCGCTTTAAACGGTAGCGCAAAGAGTTTTGAAAATGAACACCGTAAATTAACTGTCGATGGACACTGGAAATGGGTGCAGGTGAAAGGCATGGTAGTCAGCCGTAGCGAAACCGGCGATCCGTTGCGGGTCATCGGCACTTACACAGACATCAGTCAGCGCAAAGAAATTGAAGCCCAAGTACTAAAATTGGCGCACTATGACACCATCACCAACCTGCCCAATAGAACACTTTTTCTAAGCCGTCTGAATCAAGAAATCAGTAGCGCGCGTCATGAGCGCCGCGCACTGGCACTCATCATGCTTGATCTGGATGGATTTAAAGAAATTAACGATTCTCTAGGTCATCAAAAAGGCGATCTCATGATCAGGCTCACAGCAGAGCGCTTGATGGGCATTGCCAAGAATAATGACACATTAAGCAGATTGGGAGGCGACGAATTCACGCTAATACTTAAAGAAACCAATGACGTTGTGAGCATTCATTCAGTGGCAAAACAGATTCTTGCAGCGATTGCTGAGCCGTATCAGTTAGAAAATGACATAGCATATGTCACGGCGAGTTTAGGCATTACTTTTTTTCCGGGCAACAGCGATAATGCAGACGAACTAATCCGCCAGGCAGACCAAGCGATGTACGCAGCAAAAAGTGCTGGTAAAAATCGTTACTCGCTCTTCACGAAAGCCATGGAAGAATCTGCCCTTGCTAAATTAAATCTTGCCAATCATCTCAGAAACGCCCTGCCGAATCAGCAGCTTCAAGTGCTTTATCAACCAATTGTAGAGCTTAGTACACTGGAAATTCGAAAAGCAGAGGCGTTAATCAGATGGCATCATCCGGAAATGGGGACGATTTCGCCTTCGCAGTTTGTGCCGATTGCGGAAGATACAGGCCTCATCATTGGAATTGGTGAATGGGTTTTCAAACAAGCTGTTGAGGCGATTGAAGTGTGTCGCCAGCAGATACATCCAGATTTCAAAATCAGCATTAACAAATCGCCCGTCCAGTTCCGCTCAGAATCAACTGCTCACGTGACTTGGTTTCAACACTTGGCCAAAAAACAATTACCTGGGGAAAGTCTGATTGTAGAAATTACGGAAGGACTGCTCCTTGATAAAAGTGACCATGTGAATACGCAGTTAAAGGCATTCAAGGATGCCGGCATTCAAATTGCGCTCGATGATTTCGGTACGGGTTATTCTTCTTTGTCTTACCTGAAACAGTACGCAATTAATTTCATCAAAATAGATCAGGTCTTTGTTAAAAACCTCACACCTACGTCCGAGGATATGGTGTTATGTGAAGCTATTATCATGATGGCACACAGACTCAAAATGTATGTAGTCGCCGAAGGCGTAGAGACAGAAGAACAGATGCAACTGCTCAGAGCAGCAGGCTGTGATTTTGCTCAGGGCTATTATTTTGCAAAACCGATGGAATTAGACGCGCTACTTAAATTCAGATTAAACAAAAATTCAAACTAAGCTTAAATTCAAACTAAGCGAATCATCCAAGTCACGCAGCGTTCAGCTGATCACAGCTTAAATCGCGAAGCCGATTTCTCAAAGTCTATACGTTGCAAATGAATGCTGCAGCATTCATTTACGCGGTTAATGCTCCTATTACGACTAAAACGTACCACTAAAATCGCGTTCAAAAGTATAATTAGCTCTAATGCGTAAACACTTCAACATCATCATTATCGGTGCAGGCCCAAGCGGCCTATCCGCTGCTACCCGAGCAGCTGAACAAGGTGCAGATTATTTATTACTGGAGGCCAGCAACGCTGCCGCCAGTACCATACGCAGTTATCAACGACGCAAATTAGTCATGGCTGAACCCAGAGCTTTGCCATTGCGCAGCCCATTGCCTTTCACCGCTTCTCTACGTGAAACCGTGCTCGACACCTGGGAAAGCGTCATCGCCGAGCGCAAGTTGAATATTCGTTATCAATGCAAAGTTAGCGACATAACACCTAGCGCAAAAAAACTCAAACTTACGTTGGAGACCGGTGAAACGCTCACCGCCAATCATGTGGTGCTGGCCATTGGCGTGCAGGGTAACCTACGTAAACTGGAAATCCCGGGCGGTGACTCTGAATACGTGCAATATCAACTGGATGATCCTGAAGCGTATCAAAATGAAACCATCGTGGTGATTGGCGGCGGCGATACAGGTGTAGAAAACGCACTGGCGCTTACCGGGCGCAATCAGGTCATCATCCTGAATCGGGCTGAAGACTTCAGCAACCTGAAAGAAAGCAACCTGACGCTGCTCACCGAGGCTAGACAAAAAGGTGCGCTTGACTGGCTGCTGCAAACCAAGCCACAATCCATAGAACATAATGACAGTGGTGACTTCCCTATCACACTGTATGCCAGCACCCCTAATGGCGTAGAACGCATCCCCTGCCATCGTATTATTGCCCGTCTGGGCGCGCTGCCTTCTCGCCCGGTTCTAGAGAAATTCGGCGTAGCTTTCCCCACGCCCGATGCAGGCGCTTTACCCCTGCTCTCCGCGAGCTATGAATCCAATGTGCCTGGACTATATATCATTGGCGCTCTGGCTGGCTATCCGTTGATTAAGCAAGGCATTAATCAGGGCTATGAAGTCATCGAGCATATTTTGGGTAATCCGGTTGAGTCAGCCGATACCGAACTGCTACGCAAAAAGTTTGCCAGCTTCTGTAATGACCGTGGCGTCGATGATGTGCTGCTTAAAATTCAGAAAAACGTGCCTCTGCTAGCCATGCTTAGCACACTGCAGTTGCGTGAACTGGTGCTGGAAAGCAATATTCTGCTGCCTAAGCCGGGCGACATCATTTTTAAACGCAACGACTACAGCACCACCTTCTTCTTTGTGATTGAAGGTGATTTAGAGGTGCTGATTGACGACGATGACATTCCTGATGCGGAATTGCATACCGGTAATTTCTTCGGTGAACTGGCGCTGGTATCAGGCCGTCGGCGCCCCGGCACAGTTCGCGCAAAAAGCCATTGTGTGCTGATTGAAACGCCGCGCCGCGTCATGCAAAAACTCATCAATTCTGTGCAATCCATGCGCAGAGTCTTGAATGAAGTAGCCATCAAGAGCGTGGTACAGGTTTGTATCGGCGTTTCACTGAGCGAAGAAGAGCTGAATGATGTTGCCAGCCAAGCCGTATTAAAAAACTTTGCTGCAGGCGAAGAGCTGTTTCACGAAGGCGACGAAGCCGATGGCCTATATTTAATCCAGAGTGGGTCCGTCACCGTGTCTCGCATGATTGCAGGACGCGAAGTGGTGCTGTTCTACGTTGCTGCGGGTAATTATGTGGGCGAAATGTCGCTGGTTTCCGGCGAGCCGCGCTATGCCACGGTGCGTGCGGCAGTGGCCACAGATGCGGTGCTGATTAAAGCTGATCGCATGCGTGAAATCATTTCAAAAAATCCTGAAATCAGGAGTGCACTGGATGCCCGCTACATGCAGCATCTGCAAGAGCAGGAAAAACGCGAACAGCTCGAGAGCGTGCCCACCAGCAGTGGCAGCGGCCTAATTAGCCACTCTACGCAATCCAACCTCATCTCGTTTTTAATCCAGCAAGGTGTAGGTGAAGCCACCGACGTGCTGCTGATTGATGAATCATTATGCGTGCGCTGTAATTATTGCGAAGAGGCCTGTGCCAATACGCATGGCGGCGCATCCAGATTGGATCGTGATACCGGCCCTATTTTTGCCAATATCCGTGTGCCGACTTCATGCCGACACTGCGAACATCCGCATTGCATGAAAGATTGCCCGCCGGACGCGATTCACCGTGCACCGCATGGTGAAGTCTATATCGATGACAGCTGCATAGGCTGCGGCAACTGCCAGCAAAATTGCCCCTATGATGTGATTCAAATGGCAGTGATACATGAACAGCCAGAACGCAGCCTGTGGCAGATGTTATTGGGCATCAACCCCAAAGTGCCCGAAGACAATGAAGGTACTAAAGTCGCCGTGAAATGCGACATGTGTAAAGACATTGCCGAGGGGCCTGTTTGTGTGCGTGCTTGTCCGGTGGGTGCTGCACTGCGTGTGAACCCTGAAGACTTGCTTGGGTACACCGGCGGCGCTTCTGAAGAAATGAATTTACTGGATCATGAGGAGCATTAGCGTCATGACCCCTTTCAGGAAAGCACAGCATGCAGCGCAGTAATATTTTTGATTATAAAAATTATCTTTACTTTAAAATCGCGGTAGTGGTGATTTTGCTTGCTTGTGCTGCCTACCTGTTATTTGAGCCTGCAGTGGGGCATTACGGCGGCAGTTTTCTGGGCTACACGCTAGGCGTAATTTCCGCACTCATGGTGCTATGGATGGCCTGGTATGGCGTGCGTAAACGCCGTTATCGCAGCAAAGGTTCCACACAGGGCTGGCTGTCAGCGCACATTTACCTAGGCACAGCGCTCACTGCATTGGTCACGTTGCACAGTGGCTTTCATTTTGGGCTCAATGTTCACACGCTGGCCTATGCCATGTTGCTGATTGTGGTCATCAGCGGATTTTTCGGTAATTACACTTACATGATTTACCCACGCATGATGAGTGAAAACATGGGCGAAGACAGTCTGGATAGTCTGCTGCTGCGCATTGCCGAAGCCGACAAGCTGGCACGCCAGATTGCCCTGGTAATGCCAGATGCCATTAACAACACCGTAGCTCGCGCCTGTCGTGAAACTTCAATCGGGTTGGGCTTGATTGAACAACTTAAGGGCTACCAGCCTAACTGCCCATCCGCAAAAGCGGTGGAAGACCTGACTGTGCTAGGCAGAGAGCTTGCACCAGAGCAACGCAAACTGCACCGAGAGCTTTACACCATTATGGTACGCAGGCTGTCACTCGTGAAACGTGCGAGACAGGATTTAATGTATCGCGCACGTCTGGGCATTTGGCTCTATCTGCACGTGCCCTTTGCAATTGCGCTGTTAGTCGCGATGGTTGCGCATATTGTCGCCGTATTTGTTTATTGGTAAAACCAGCACATGATTAACTGTTTGCTCATCAAAATCAGCTATAACAAACGTGGCTTGCCGGTTAGGAGCTATCGCACCATCAACAGCCACGAGCTCACTTTGGGGCGTGGTGCTGAATGTAATGTGCATCTGCCTGACCCGCGCCTCTCTATGCATCACGCGGTGATTAAACGCAATGATGAAGGCCAGACTGTTATTCAGGCCATCAACGGCGAACTGGAGCAAGATGGCGTTCTAGTGACCAGTGCCCCACTCACACACGGTCAGCGCATGATGGTGGGGCCATATGAACTCAGCGTGGAGCCGGCTCCACCCGATGTGGATTTAGCCATTTCTCTGTTGTTGGCGCATCGTCTGCCAGATGACTTTCAGGATCTGAAAGCACGCACTCATCAGCCACTGCAGAATGCTTCACGCTTCAAACGCCGATTGTCGATTGCACTGGCTGCATTGATTGCTGTGGTATTTTTAGCTTTGCCATTGCTGCAAAATCTGGTGCCTCAGCTGCACACTGCCATGGCAGAACTGCCATTTGGCTTTGATCGGGTATGGAGCCCGGGGCGTATTTCCCCTTCTCACATGCACTTTGGTTCGCAGTGTTTTAACTGCCATCAGCAGCTCACGCAAAAAGTTTCCGATAAAGCCTGTTTAAGCTGTCATCAGGACACGGCTGCGCACATTGCCAACCCTGAATTGCAGAAAAAAGCGTTTAATGCGGCGCATCGCTTTGTGGGCACTACGCGCTGTGCAGAATGCCACGAAGAGCACAAAGCGCCCCACCCAATTGCCAAACAAGATAATGGCATGTGTGTAAAATGTCACGGCAACATCAAACGTATCCACCCGGAATCCAACTTGGCCAATGTGCATGACTTCGATGCCGACCATCCTGAATTTAAACTGACATTTAAAAACACTGGCAACCAAGCCCCTCATCGCATTCCGCAGAGTGACAAAGCACGTTTAGTTGAAAATTCAGGTTTGAAATTCCCACACTCGCAGCATGTTGGCAAGGTACAAGGCCCTAACGGCATATGGGATGTGCGTGAAATGGCGTGCACCAGCTGTCATGTACCGCAAGGCAAGGAAATGCGGTTTAACCCCATCTCATTCCAAAACAACTGCAGCAGCTGTCATGCCGACCAACTGCGCGTAGGCCCAAAAGAACTGAATTTGAGCGTGCCGCATGGCAATGAAGAGAGCGTATTCAATATGCTAAAACTCAATGCGCCTAGACAGTTTGCAAACTACGCAGATACCTTGAAAAATAATGGCTGCGCTTACTGTCACACTGTCATTGAAGGCAAGCCTGGGCTTGAAGCTAAGTCAGAGATTGCAACTAAGTCTGGTGACAAACTGCCCTGGCGGATTACGCCGCTCAGCATTAATGACGACTGGTTCAGTAAAGCGCAATTTAATCATGGTGCGCATCGTACCCAGCAATGCATTAGCTGCCACAAGGTAGAAGATTCAGAATCCAGTGCTGAAGTTGCCATTCCGGATCGTCAGTCATGCCTGCAATGCCACTCTGGGAAAAACCCCAAGCACAAGCGCATCGCCAGCAACTGCATGTCCTGCCACAATTTCCATCAGGCGCATCAATCTATCGTCAATCCCGGCGTGAAGATTAATGAGCAGGATGTAGACGTGCTCATCTCCAATCCCAAAAAACCTGAATAACTGCTGAATAATTAAAGTCATGTATAAAGAAGTCGATGTGTTACTAGTGGGCAGTGGCGTCATGAGCGCGACCTTGGCCGCCCTGCTATCCGAGCTGGATTCTAATCTCAACATGCTCATGGTTGAGCGTTTACCCAAAGTAGCCGCAGAAAGCAGTGATGCCTGGAATAATGCCGGCACCGGCCACGCGGGCTATTGTGAGCTGAATTACACGCCGATGGATGCCAAAGGCAATGTTGAAATTAAACGAGCCTTGGGCATTAACGCCGCATTTGAAGTGTCATTGCAGTTTTGGTCCTATCTGGTAGAGCAAAAACTGTTGCCGAATCCACAACAGTTCATTAACCCGGTACCGCATTTGAGTGCCGTTTGGGGTGAAGAAGATATCGCGTTCCTGCGTAAACGCTACGCGCTGCTGAAACAGCATCACTTATTTCAAGATATGGAATATAGCGAAGACCCGGCAACGCTGCAGCAATGGATGCCATTGATCATGCAACAGCGTGACACCGCGCAAAACGTTGCAGCAACACGCGTAGCTTATGGCACTGATGTGAATTTCGGTGCGCTGACACGCGCCTTGGTAGATGAACTGCAAACCAAAGCGCATTTTTCATTGAATCTAGCCACTGAAGTAAAAAGCATCAAACGCGTAAAAGATGGACGCTGGCAAGTGCGCATCAAGCCCAAAGATGCTGCAATGCAAACCGTAACCGCTAGCTTTGTATTTTTAGGCGCTGGCGGCGGTGCGTTAAAGCTACTGCAAAAATCGGGAATCCCTGAAAGCAAAGGTTATGGCGGCTTTCCTGTCAGCGGCCAGTGGCTAGTATGTAACGACCCCAATATAGTCAAACAGCACTACGGCAAGGTATACGGTAAAGCCCCAATCGGCGCACCGCCGATGTCTGTGCCGCATTTGGATACACGCATCATCCAAGGCAAGCCCGCCTTATTATTTGGCCCTTATGCTGGGTTCACCACCAAATTTTTAAAACAAGGCTCTTATCTGGATTTATTTAAATCAGTAAAACCCAGTAATTTTAAGCCCTTGTTGGGCGTAGCCAAACATAACTTTGATTTGACCAAATATCTGGTGGGTGAAGCTTTGCAATCGCACAAAGCACGTATGCAAAGCCTGCGCCGGTTTTATCCGCAGGCGGCAGCCAAAGATTGGCATCTTCAAAACGCAGGTAAACGCGTGCAGATTATTAAACAGTGTGATGATAAAGGCGGCAAGCTGGAATTTGGCACAGAGATTGTGAGTGCGGCAGATGGCAGCATTGCCGCACTGCTGGGGGCTTCACCCGGGGCATCGGTTTCTGTGCAGGCAATGATAGATGTGATTGAGCGTTGCTTTGCGCAGCGCGTTCAACAAAAAGATTGGCAACAGAAGATGAAAACCTTGGTGCCGAGCTATGGTGAGTCACTCGTGGACAACGCAGCGCTATTAGCTAAGGTTAGAGAACGGACATTGAAAACGCTGGCATTGCGAGCCTAGCGGGATTAATGAGTTAACTTTCGCAAACTCAGTGGATTGCCAAGCCTTTACAAGGCTCGCAATGACAGCTTATCGTCACTGCGAGGAGCAAAGCGACGCGGCAGTCCAACTTAAATATATGGTAGCGAAGCTTAGACACACGGCTAACCCCTCTGGATTGCCAAGCCTTTGCAAGGCTCGCAATGACAGCGCTTGATGTTCGTATTTTTCGTGGACAGTCTTTTAACCCAGCTCGCGCTGGCGACGTATTTCATACAGGCAAATGCCACTGGCAACACTCACATTCAAGCTTTCGACTGATCCATACATCGGAATCGTGATTAATGCGTCACAGGCCTCCGTAGTCAAACGACGCATGCCATCACCTTCTGCCCCCAGCACTAAAGCAATTGGCCCTTGTAACTTGGTATTATGCAGCGATCCTGGTGCGTCCATGGTGGTACCTATCACAAACACCCCGGCTTCCTTGAGCTCACGTATGGTGCGCGCCAGATTGGTGACTGCAATGAATGGCACGGTTTCCGCTGCACCACATGCGACTTTACGCACAGTGGCATTCAGACCAACGGCGCGATCTTTAGGTGCAATCACCGCATGTACGCCCATGGCATCTGCCACACGCAGGCAAGCGCCTAGGTTGTGTGGGTCCTCCACACCATCCAGAATCAGGAAAAATGGTGGCTCATCAAGATCTGATTCCAAAATATCATGAATATCCTTGTAAGGAATCGGCGTGTCTACCACACGCGCAATCACGCCTTGATGACGTCCATTGATGCCAGCCATGCCATCCAGTCTGGTGCGCTCCACCTGCATCACTCGCACATCAGCCGCTTGCGCCATGTTCAGCAGGTCTTTCATGCGCGCATCAATGCGGTCGCGATCAATCAGAATTTCCTGCACGCTGGCAGCGTGTTGGCGCAAACGGCTTAATACGGCATGAAAACCAAACAAAATACGGGCGTCACTCATTTTTTAACCTTACGTTTAGTGGCTTTTTTCGTCACTTTTTGGGATTTGCTGGATTTGGATTTCGCTCCAGCTGCACTGCCGGAATTGCGCTTGGAAGTTCTGCTGCCTGGTTTTTTGCCAAAAGCAGTCTCTGCCACGGCAGCACGAAAATCAGGCGTGGATTTTACCGCAGTTTGGGCTTTGCCGCTTGCTTTATATGGCGATGCAATTTCTTTAGAATCAACCTTACTATCACCTTCTAATGTATTGTTTTTATTTGATAAAGCAAAGTCTATTCTAGTGGTTTCTAAATCGACGCGCACCAGCTTCACGGTCAATCTGTCACCTAATCGGTAACGTACGTCAGTGCGTTCGCCTGCCATTTCATGGCGTGCCTTATCATAATGGAAGTAATCATTACCCAGCTCAGTCACGTGCAACAAGCCTTCAACATACACACCATCCAACGCAACGAACAAACCAAAACTGGTGACACCGGCTACTGTGCCTTCAAATACTTCACCAATGCGATCCTGCATATAAAAGCATTTAAGCCAGTTGGTCACATCACGCGTTGCATCGTCTGCGCGCCGTTCAGTCATCGAGCAATGTTCACCTAGCTCATTCCAATCACCTGCTTTGTATCGATCGCCATTCAACACGGCTTTAATAGCGCGATGAATCAGCAAATCCGGATAACGGCGAATCGGCGAGGTGAAATGCGCATACGCCTCATAGGCCAAACCAAAGTGCCCCACATTATCCGGGCTATAGACCGCTTGCTGCATCGAGCGCAACAACACTGTCTGCAACAGCTGCGCATCGGGGCGATTTTTAATCAGCGTCAGCAATTTGCCATAGTCTTTGGCATGCGGACTATCACCACCCCCTACTCCAAAACCGAATTCACCCATAAAAGTGCGCAGCAGTTCGAGTTTTTCTGGCGTTGGTCCTTCATGAATGCGATACAGCGCAGGATGTTCATGCTTCTGCAAAAACTCGGCCGCACAAACATTGGCCGCGAGCATACACTCTTCAATTAAGCGATGTGCTTCGTTACGCACACTAGGTTCGATACGTTCGATTTTGCCTTCTTCGTTAAAGAACATTATGGTTTCTGAAGACTCAAACTCAATAGCGCCACGCTTTTCACGCTGTTTCAGCATGAGTTTATAAACACTGTTCAGATTTTCTAAATGCGGCTTCAGCCAGGCATATTCCTGTGCCAGCTCACCTTCAGGGTTCTGCAGAATTTCGTGCACCTTGGTATACGTCATGCGCGCCTTGGAACGCATGACAGATGGATAAAACTTATACTGCTTCACAATACCCGCACCATCCACTTGCATGTCACAGATCATGCACAAACGCTCTACATCAGGGTTTAATGAGCACAAACCGTTAGACAAGGCCTCTGGCAGCATGGGAATGACGCGACGCGGGAAATAGACCGAATTGCCACGGTCATAAGCTTCTTTATCCAACGCATCTTTTGGTTTCACATAAAAGCTCACATCAGCAATTGCCACCACCAGACGCCAGCCTTTGCCCTGCGGCTCAGCATATACTGCATCGTCAAAATCACGTGCGGTTTCACCATCGATTGTAATAAGGGGCAAGTCGCGCTGATCAATGCGGCCCTTATAATCTGCGGGCTGCACCTGTTTTGGATAAGACTCTGCCAATTTCAGCGCTTCCTTGCTGAACTCATGCGGCAGATTATGTTTGCGCAGGGCAATTTCAATCTCCATACCGCTATCAGCATAGTTGCCCAGAATCTCGGTGATTTTACCCATAGGCTGCGCATGAGAAGATGGCTGTTCGGTTAATTCCACCATCACCACCTGGCCGGATTTTGCGCCCATGTCCAAGTGGTAAGGAATCAAAATATCCTGATTAACGCGCTTATCTTCAGCTGCCACCACAGTCACGCCGCTGGCACGAATCACCCTGCCCACCAGTTTTTGTGTGCGACGCTCTAAAACCTCAACGATCTTGCCTTCCGGGCGACCTCTTCTATCCAAGCCGCTCATACGCACCATAGCGCGGTCGCCGTGCATGACCTGTGCCATCTCCTTGGCGCTTAAGAACAAATCCTCCCCATTGGTTTTGGTTTTATCGTCCGGGATTAAAAATCCAAACCCATCCTGATGACCTTGCACCGTGCCTGCAATCAGATCCAGCTTCTCGGTGATGCAAAGCGCACCTTTGCGGTTCTGCATAATCTGGCCTTCACGCTCCATCGCGTTGAGTCGGCGATTGAATATCTCGCGTTCATTGTCGCTGATGTCGAGCAAAATGTAGAGCTGTTCCACACTGAGTGGGACACCCTGCTCAGCCATCGTGCTTAAAATCAACTCACGGCTCGGAATCGGCGTCTCATAGCGGCTCGCTTCACGTGCTGCGTGAGGATCTTTGTATCTATTGCTGGTTTTTCTGTGTTTTGTCATTGACAAAGCCTGCCTTTAATATAAAATTCGCGTCTTCGTTGCAAAATGATTTTTGCAACCCGAAATGCCCAGATGGCGGAATTGGTAGACGCGCTAGTTTCAGGTACTAGTATCGAAAGATGTGGAGGTTCGAGTCCTCTTTTGGGCACCATTCTTAAAAAAATCCATTTTTAAATCATATTGTTAATCAAGTTTTGTACCGTGTGCTTTTGTGGTGATCCACCAAAGTGATCCATTTTACATGAAACTTGCATCTCATTTGTGGCAAAGTCGGCACGGAATTTTTTATATTCGTTATGTATTTGATGGAGTTGAAGTTAAACGTAGCCTTCGTACGCGAAGTCCAAAGTTCGCGCGCTCACTTGCATATAAGCTAAATAATATGAACGTTGATGATCTAATTAAAAAACTAAACAATGGTCAGACCTTAGACCTTACTTTTAAAACAGGCGATGTTGAAATTGTCACAGACTGTTGACGCGCATTTAAAATTGACCAGATAAGCGCAGTTATGCGCGTTGAATTTT
>VFQO010001528.1_pt1 | contig 17341 bp, 16 predicted proteins | sample 3512331 | NCBI WGS metagenome assembly VFQO01 (sample SAMN10412371, study PRJNA504923) | tailings metagenome | isolation source: Replicate 3 from Balatoc abandoned mine | place: Philippines: Itogon, Benguet | collected 2017-08-28
GATATTGTCTCAAATTTTAACCCTGTTTTGTCCAAAAATTAAGGGGTCGATACAAACAGCAACTAAAAAAGAAGAGAAGCAATAGAAAAAGTATAAGTCTCATATTCATTATCTTAAGTGGTAGTGGTATATTCTAACGCTCCCGACAAACAAAATGATAATTAAATTATAAATCCAAATCATGGTACTTAAAATCTAAATACTTTACGAAGCTGTTCAGTTAATTGAGTGTCATCGTCATTTTCCTGTCGAAAAATTATGATTCCATTTGTATCAATGAGAATCTTAGTTGGCAAGACAGATATTGCATATTCTTTATTCACATTAAATTGATTGATATTACCTTTTTGAAACTCACCAATATCTAAATTATCACGTATGTGATAAAAAAGGCTAGTTTTATCTTTTTCGACAGCCTTTTTCCAATCTTCACTATTTCTATCAGAACTTATACAAATTACTTCTAGGCCCTTATCCTGATATTTTTTATATAACTCAATCAAATAAGGGCTACCCTTTCTACAAGGCAAACACCAACTTGCCCAAAAATCTAATAGTATATATTTCTTGCCAATTAGTTTTGAAACATCTAAGAGTCGGCCATTAATATCGTTTATTGAGAAGACTTTAGCCTTACTCCCAACTCCGGCACCTAATTTAAGGACAATCTGTTGACGAACTAAATCACCAAAAACAGATTGTTGAATTTTAAAACTGAAATTATCATAAAATTTTGCAAGAGAGTCAACAGAAAGTGATGAAAAATAATAACGCAATAAGTATGCACTTAAATAAGAGTCTCGATTCTTTTCAATATAATCAAAATCGATTATTTTAATTTTGTCTCTGTACGGAATAAGCTTATCAAACGCATTCTTAGCTAATTCTTGTAGCACAATATTCTCTTTTGATTTATTTAGCAGTTCAATAGCATTACTATATTCGGTTTCAAGTAATTTGATTCCCATATTATCGTATATACTATCCTTAAACTTTTGAAGTCTAGACATTTCATTTTGAACACTAGATCCGCTTATTGTCGCCTTCTTAAAGTTATCAACCAATAGGGATATATTCATCATAGATGGCTCAATAAAAAAATCAGTTGTGTTCGGGTCATTGATAGATTTAGATTTTATATTGCCGTCTAGATAGGCATTCGTGGGTTCTTTGATTTTGCCAGTAAATAAAAACCTCCCCTTATTTAGTTTACAAGTATCATGAATGAATTTTCCTTCAAAATTTAAATAACTCAGTACAACAATCCCATTTTCTTGTCCTTTTAGATATCCAACTATTTTAAAACGGGAACCATCAACCTTTTTTTGACCAAAAGCTATTGAGTAAATTAACAGAAAACAAAAAAGAAATTTTTTTTTCATAATATAAAATCTAAAAAGAAAAAGAGCTGCACAAATGGTGCAGCTCAAAAATTATAGTTTAAGGCATACACAATGTACCAGTGTTGGTTCCGTTTCTCTCACACTTATTAGAACAACATGCAGAATTTGCGGAACAATCAAGTGTATAGTCAGTTAAACAAGGGGCGCCATTGGAGCCATCTGTTATTTCTCCACCGACAACTAATTTGGCTTCTTTTCTTGATAAAACTGAACCAAGTTTTTCGAATTTCTGTTTCATTTTTGAATAATTTTAAGTAACTAAATTCCTGCAGCTTTAAGCATCAGCAGATTGTTGGCTCGCCAAACCACTTATTCATAATTAAGTGTAGTACCATTTGACTGTTCTTTTCGGGTACTAATCGAAAAGAAATATGATAATTCTTCCTCTTGAAAGAAAATAATTAAAAGTATTTTATGTATTTTTTGAGTGCAGTAAACTTCAAGTATTATATTTAATTAAAAAAATATAACCGGGGGGTATTTTTACCCCCCGAGATTAACGAGCAAATAAGCCTCTCCATTGATACAATAACCGATCGGCTAAACTTGCTTCAGCTGTAATGATATCTGCAGTTCCAGTCAAACTATTACTAAAATGAATGGTCTTTTGATAATTTGTTTGCAAGCCGTTGTTGAGTTTAACCTTTATCAAAAAACTGGTGTCTTTATAGGGTACTTGTGGTATATTAATGATAGTTCCTTTTAACACACCAAATTCATTTCGTTGATAACTATTAAGTGCAATATTCACCTGTTGACCTTGCTTTAATTTTCCAAAATTTTGTTGAGATGCAATCAGCTCTGCAAAATAGGTGGGTTGCTTTGGAATAATATAAAAGAGTTCTTGACCCGTTTTGATCCAACTATTCTCTTGAAAGTAACTGGCAAACTGCAAAGTACCTGTTTCACTGGCAACTAATATGTATCGATTTGTCCATTCGGTCAACGAACTTTTGGCATTAAAGAGAGCTGCAATAAAGTTTAGTTGGATATCCGCATTTAGCTTATCAATTTCCAATAATTCTTTTTGTTTGGCAACAATATTAGCAGACTGATTAATATCCGCAGCATCAACTTGCACCAATTGTTGTTTTTTGGATAATATTGTTGATTTATCCTTAATTAAATCAAGCGGTGCAATCACTTTTTCATTAGCCAGTTTTTCATTAATGGCCAATAATCCTTGTTGCATTGCTAAATCTTGAAGAATCAATTGCTTTTGATTATTCGCATTCTCCTTAGACAGATTAATCAGCCTAATATCTTGAGCAATGGCATCACGCTTTTGGTTAAAGTACCCTTTAGTCTTTGCCCAAGAGAGCTGATAGATTTGTTGGGCAATATCTTGATAATTTTTTTGTAAATCTCCTAATTGATTGAGTGTTCCTAACTGGTTAATCGAATTCCAATTATTTCCTTTTAAATCAAGCTCAGTTTGATCAATCCATTTTTTAAACAACAGCACTTGTTTGTAATCTGCATTACTTTGTAAAATGGCTAAAACATCACCAGCAATTACTTTTTTATTTTCAAGTGCATTTAAATAAACAATTCGTCCTTCAGATTTACTTATAATTTGCTTGGGTAAATTATCCCCAACAATCTTTACTGGTGCTTTAACGATATCTGGGTATTGAATAAAAAAAGTTAACGTAAATAACAAACCAATAATGACAAAAAACATTGCAATGCCATTTCGAACTATCCATACAGGTTTACTGCTAATGATTTCACGAACCTCATGGCTATAAATACGATCTGCTTCATCTAAGCGTTCAATATTAGCCGCTTCAAGCATTGCATCTAAACTATATGATTCTTCTTGTTGAGGCATAATTCGTCTTTAATCACCTAATTCTAATTGATTTTTAACCAAAGTAAAATATTCACCCTTCATTGCTGTTAATTCAGCATGTGTTCCTTGCTCGGTAATCACCCCATTGTGCAACACCACTATTTGGTCAGCATTACGAACAGTGCTTAAGCGGTGTGCTACCACTACAACTGTTTTACCTTCAAAAAACAGGTTTAGGTTTTTTAAAATAGTACTTTCATTATTGGAATCTAAAGCGTTGGTAGCTTCATCTAGTAAAATTAAATCCGGGTTTTTGTAAACAGCTCTAGCAATTAGGATTCGTTGTCTTTGCCCTGCGCTTACCCCCGTGCCTTCTGCACCAATTTTTGTATTATAGCCCAATGGCAAACTTTCAATAAACGAAGTGATATTGGCAATTTTTGCAGCATATCTTAACCTTGCCTTATCGGGATAATCTTCCCCGACAGCTATATTCTTGGCAATACTATCAGAAAAAATAAAGCTGTCTTGCATAACTACACCACACTGTTTACGCCAAGCACGATGGCTAATATTTGACAAATTTAAACCTGCTGATTCTGCTTGATCACCAATATATATATCCCCAGACTTCGCCTCATAAAATTTAAGTAATAACTTTAGTAAGGTGGTTTTACCACTACCACTAGACCCTACAATTGCTGTTACTTTTCCTTGTGGTATTTGCATGGAAATATTCTTAAGCACAGGCTCATTGCCAGCACCTGGATAGGTAAAGCTGATATTATGAAGATGTATAGATCTATTTTCTGGAAGCTCAGTAACGATGACTGATGGAGCATCACTGTTCAAATTGACCGGTTCTTCATCGGCCAATTGATGAATTTCATTCAATCTTTCCAAACTGATTTTAGCCAATTGCCAATTTTGAACGAACCCAATCATTTGCTCAATTGGGGAGTTTAATTGCCCAATAATGTATTGAATCGCAAGCATTGCGCCAAGGGTTATTTGTCCTTGAATCACTGCTGTTGCTGCCACAAATGTGATGAATATATTTTTGCCCTCGTTAATAAAGAAAGCACCCGCTTGTTGCCATTGATTTAGAGCAAGCCCTTTCATTCCTACCCTAAATAGTGACGCTTGCAAGTGTTCCCATTGCCATCGTTGTTGCTTTTCATTACCATGCAACTTAATCTCCTGCATACCTTGTACCAATTGAATGGTACTACTCTGTTCTGCAGCTGCAATATCAAACTGCTGGTAATCAAGCTCTTTTCTTTTCTTTAAGAAGATTAAAATCCATAAAATGTAAAGGACACTGGCTGCTGTAAAAACACCAAAAATGAGTACACTATAATTAAGCAACACAACAGAAAATACTAATAAATTGAATAGAGAAAACAAAGTGCTAAGTGAAGTACCAGTCAAGAAATTTTGAATGCGTTTATGGTCATTCATTCTTTGAAGAATATCCCCTGTTTTTTTACTATCAAAATAAGCCAAAGGCAACTTCATCAGCTTTATCAAAAAACCCGTTAAAATAGAGATATTGATTCGACTACTGATATGGTATAAAATCCAACTGCGAATAAATTCTACACCCAAACGTCCAACAAACAAAGCCAGTTGGGCTAATAAAACAATATATACAAATTGAATGTTTTGAGTGTTGATACCTACATCAACTACACTTTGTGTGAGAAAAGGAAATACCAATTGCAATAAACTGCCGAGCATAACCCCTAGAAAGAGTTGGAAAACCAGTTTTTTATGTGGCTTTATATAACCCCATAGTTGGTTAGCATGATTGGTTGATACCTCATTAAAATCATGCCCGTAATTGGCATTGTAAAAATTTTGGCCAGGTTCTAGAATTAAGGCTATACCGGTAGACTCTCCATCCTCATTTTTATCACTTATCCATTTTTGTAAGAACAGCTCTTTGCTGATGGTTATAATCCCTTTAGCTGGATCAGCTATTGTTATGTTTTTTGGCTTTGAAAAAAAAACCCTCTTTTGCGGTGGTAAAACAATGAAATGATTTTGACCCCAATGAAGTATGGCGGGTTTTGGTGCTTCTTCAATTAATTTTTCAAAACTCAACTTTAACCCAGAGGTTTGAAAACCTATTTTTTCAGCAGCATCACTAATACCTAATAAATTAACACCCTCTTTACCAATCTCGGTTAACTCCCTTAACTTCTCTAATGCAAACACACGACCATAGTACCTACTTATCATATACAAACAAGTAGGACCACAGTCCATTTGGTTTTGTTGAGGCTGGAAAATGAAATCGGCTATAATATTATTTGATTTAGAGCTTTAAATAGTAAAATATTGATGTAGCAAATAAATAAATTATTTCAAATTTTTACTTAATGCATCAAACAAAGACTTATTTCCATCCGAACCTTCATATCGCATCAGTATAGTGCCATCTTTACTAATAAGAATTTTAGCTGGAATTGGTTGAATATTATAAAGTAAACCTAAATCATTTACTGTTCCTGAACCTTGCAATACATGTGTCCATGAATCCGTTTTGTCGTCTTGAATAGCTTTTACCCATGCTTCCTTTCGCTCATCATCATTAGCAATGCTGATAATTTCAAGTCCCTTTGATTTAAATTTTGTATTTAAATCAATTAAAAATGGAGATTCATCTCTGCATGGTTTACACCAAGTAGCCCAAAAGTCTAACAAAACATATTTTTTACCCTTAAACTGCTCTAAAGAGATAGAATTTCCCTTTATATCAATAGCAGTGAAATTCTTTGCTTTTGATCCTGGGCTACCTCCTTTAATCCCTCTTATATTAGCTGCGATTCTTTTACCATAATAACTATTTTGAATTTCATCAGAATATGAACTGAATGTTTTTGATACAATGTCAAGTGAAAGTCGGTGAAGGAGAATCTCTAACTTAAAAACGCTATAGTATGAATCAATATTTTTAAGGACAAAATTTTCATTTCGTAAATTAATTTCACGGTAATATGGGTCTAATTGCAGTCGAATTATTTTTGCACTATCTTTAAATTGATTTGATGTTGGATTGTATTTATAGGCCAAATCAAAATGAAATATGGATTTCTCCAAAGAATCAACTATTTTCTTGTTGATATAAGTATTATTAAGAGAATCAATTTTATTTTGTGTGTTCGAGCCCCTAAGTTTTAAATCTTTGAATTTATCTTTTTCCAAAACAAGGTGCATTATACCCGGTTCTATAAAAATAGAATTAAAATTTATATCATTAGTGTTATTAAAAACAATATCCCCATAAATATCTGCATTTATAGGATGTGGGATAAACCCTTTGAAAACAAAAGACTCGTTAATAACCTCTGAACTGTCAGTTATAAAATTGCCTTCATAATTTATATATTCTAGTTTAATAAAACCTGAAAATTGATTTTTTATTTTACCATATATAGTAAATAGCTTTGGGGGAAATTGGGCAATAGTGGAGGTGGTTAAAAAAATAAATAAAAATAAAAAAAGGACTTTCATAGAATACAATTTACCCTAGTAAAAAGAAAAGAATATTGAACCCCAATAAATGGGATTCAATATTTTAGACTAATTTCAATTAAGATTCAGAAGGTGTTAGTCCGCCATTAAAACAGAACTTTTGATCACCCCAAGCACCTTTTTCGCAACTTGGGCAAACTGTATCACAATCAGTATTTTTAGTACATGCGACAGCGCATTTGTTGGCACCGTCTCCTCCTTTAACAGATTTAATATCTTTACGAGACAAAATCACGCCAAGGGTTGAAAACTTCTTTTCCATTTTGTTAAATTTTAAATTATGAATAGTTTATAAGTTTCCTGCAGCTTTAAGCATCAGCAGATTTTTGGCTCACTCAACCACATGTTCGTCAACAAGTGTAGTACCGTTGAGCTATCCCTTTCAGGTACTAATTGAAAAGAAATTCCTTCATCTTGATTAAGAAATAAAATAATTTATATCGCTAAGTAGAAAATGTTTTGGCAGCTCAAACCCATCAATAAATATAGTGGGCGTATACTTAATCTTAACATTTTCACACCACTCTCTCATCTTTATAATTTTTTCGTTTTGAGTTTTCAATTCTTCATTTAATGGATATTTTATTGCAAAAGATTTATAATCCTTTTCTTTAGACAAATACCAATCGTCCAATATTTTGGCTGTAAATTGAGGATTATCCATTTCTGCAATAGCAAGGAAATGTCTTACGGGTTTTGCCCTAAAATCTCTTTCATCTTCCGATACATGAAAAATTATTTGTGCTTTGACTTCTGGATTTTGCTTAATAATTTTCTCCAATTCTAGATGCGACTTAGCACATGGCCCACAATAAGGATTGCAAACTTTGATAATAGTATGTTTTGCATTGGGGTTACCAATAGTTATACCCAATTCACTTGTAGAATGATCAACAATAGATGGCTGATTTTTAAGCAATGACCAAAATACATCATCGTTAAACTTAAGCATTGAATAACTTCTCTTTTCGTACTTAGCTACCTGCAATCTTTTTAACAAAGGCTTTAACAAAAACCAAGCTATTGTTGGAATGAATAAAGCGTAAAGTGCAAAAATGAAGTTGTTTGCAAATGCTTCCTTTGCCTGAGCAAATGATAAACTTTTATTTGCTAAAACCAATATTCCTTCAGCCAATAAAACAGCCTGCACCATTAAGCAGAGTACACACCACTGCTTGGCTACTTTCCACTGGTAATAAATAGAAAAAATGATATAAGGCAGGGCTAATAAAGAAAATATACTTAAAACAGGCAATACCGTATTTATACCAGCGAGTGCTGAGAATAGTAATGACCCTGCAAAATATACAAATCCAACTTCACTCCAGGTTACCATGCCTCCAAGCGTTGTAGCTTTGGTATTTAAGACAGCACTGCAATTGGCTTTTTGTATGCCAGAACAAATTTGTTTCAAGAAAGGGTTGCCTTTATCTATATCATACCATAGTAATAAAACAGATGCAATTAATCCAATTAACTTCGCCAATAAATACAATGTGGGCAAAAGGGTAATGGAGCCATTCATGAACGGTATCAATAAGGAAGCCAAAATTCCTAGTGGGATTAAACTATAAACAACTGTTTTTATATATGCAGCATTAATCTTTTGTTGATAATTGATTTCTCCGGAAAATTCATTTGCTTCAGCAACTAAGATGTTTTCAGTCCACTGAGATAAAAATACATTTTTAGCAATCGTTTCTTTTTTGCCCTGTTGGTTTACAATAAGCAGCTCATTTTCTAAAACTTCGAATACTACTACAAAAACACCTTGTTTAAAGCTTGTAATAAATGGTGTTGGAATCTCTGATAATTTTTCTGCTGAAGTTTGTATAACTAGGTTTTCGACCTTCCAATTATTCAATGAATCTGAAATAGATAAAAAGCTTGGATAGTCGGGATGCGATTGTAATGTATCATTAATCGTGTCCATGCTTATGTTCACTTTTAATCCCCTTAATAAAGCAGCAACAATTAATGGTTGATTTTCATGTAAACTATTAAATAAAACACCAGTTAACATAATTTCTAATTATGCAGTAAACATCAAGGTTAATTTTCAAACTAAAAAAAAACAGCGGGGGGTAATTTTACCCCCCGCGCATCCTTGAAAGCTATTTTCAGACGTAAAAATCAACCAAGGGGGTAAAAATACCCCCTAGCAATTCTGCAACTATTAAATTTCATATAATGAACATTTGCTCAACAATTGAATGTTTAAACCCCAATGAAGATTTACAGGCTTTGGAGCTTCTTCTATTAGTTTTTCAAAACTCAACTTTAACCCAGATGTTTGAAAATTAACACACGACCATAGTACCTACTTATCATATAGAGGCAGGTGGGGGCGCAATAGTAATATGATTTTAAAAAAATCCAACCATACTAAAAATGACTACACTCTAAATAAAACTGTTTAATATTTGGGGGACTTACAATTCAACCTCAGTATTAACCAAAAACGCTAGGTTCTAACTAGAAGGACTTTGTTATTAATATTCTGTTCTATTATTTAAGATTATCATCAGTAAATTTTTTGATTTCTTGATTTGTTAAATCAAAGCCCAAAATTTTTCCATCTCTATTAATAAGGATATTTGATGGCACTCCTTTTATATCATAATAGGAAGAAAGTGTACCATATGTATATTTCGTGTCAATTAACTGTAACCATTTTATCTTATCCTTTACTACAGCTGCTCTCCAATATTCTAGATTATCATCAAAGGAAATACCAATAATATCAAATTGAGATCTTTTATAAGAATTAAATAATTTGACTACTTCTGGATGCTTTTCCCTACATGGAGCGCACCAGGAAGCCCAAAAATTTATTAAAACAATTTTACCAGCATATATTGAAGTTTCAATCTTTTTTCCAAATTTATCTGGAAGACTAACATGGTGAAATTGCTCTCCTATCAATCTATTTTTTAAGCGCAATAGCGATATTATTGATCGATTTAGCTTTTGTCCTTCATAAGATGATAAAAGACTAGTATCAAAATTTGATTTTAGAAGGTTAATTTGATTTAAAGAAAGAATTTTATTTGTTGACAAAAAGTATAGTGCAAGTTTGTTTTTAGGATTTTTTGTGATAAAACTATCTAATAAATTATAATGCAAATTTCTTTTTTCTAAAGTAGAAATATTAAGTGTTTCAACTTTCGCTAAGGATTTTTCTAATAACTGCCTATTGACTTCGATAACTGATCCCTTAATACTGTCAAGTTCAAAATATGTACGTTTTGTTTTATTCTCACTATTGGTTTCAATTTTACTATTCAAGTAAATTAATGTAGTTGGGTTATCGATATAAAATTCAACTATATTAGTGTTTTCGCTAAAATGTAATCTACATAATATTGGAAGTTTTGTTTTTAGATTAAACTGGAAGTGCCCATTTGCAATTACTGAACTTAGACTATCTTTAGCATTTATATTTCCATCAAAAAATAAAAATATTTTATCAGGGTATGTGCCATTAATTTTACCACTTATCGAAATATCTGTGGTTTGTGAGTACAATGAAAAATTAGTAAACAAAACCATTAAAAAAGCAATAATGAAATTCATGAAATTTTATTTAAAATCAAAAATGATATAAGTATTCTTCACTTATATCATTTTTGATTATGAAAATTCTTATAAATCAACCCCTAACACTTCTCGCATTTACAATCAGATCTCAATGGACTAGGGCAACCGAATCCCCATTCTTTTGCTCCTGCAGTACATTCATAGCATTGTGTTGTTTCATCTTCAATATTCCCACCTAAAATTTTCTTCTGAGCATTCTTAGGTAAAAGGAAGCCTAAATTTTCGACTTTCTGTTTCATAAATTAAATTTTATGCTATTTTTATTTTATAAATAGCGGTTACATAAAGAGTTTCTGCAGCTTTAAGCATCAGCAGATTATTGGCTTGCCAAACCACTCATTCGCGATTAAGTGTAGTACCATTTGGCTTTTCTTTTCGGGTACTAGTCGAAAAGAAATATGTTTATTCTTTCTCATGAAAGAAAATAATTAATGTCCTTTATTTGATATCCTTTTGGTAATAAAAAACCATCAATAAAAATAGTTGGAGTGTATTCAATTTTCACTTTTTCACACCATTCTTTCATTTGATCGATTTTGCCAGTTTGTTTATCTATTTCTCCATTCATTGGGTATTTGTTGGCAAAAACATCATAACGTTTTTCTTTAGCCAAATACCAATCGTCAAGCGCATTTTTGGTGAGATTTTCATCTCCTTTTTCAGATACAGCTAATAAATGTTTAACAGGTTTTGCACCACGGTCATTCTCGTGATTTGTTGCAGTAAAAATAATTTGAGCTTTAACCTCTGGATTACTTTCAATAATCCTTTCAATATCAGGATGTGCTGTTGCGCAAGGGCCACAATAAGGGTTGCAAACTTTGATAATAGTATGTTTTGCATTTGGGTTACCAATAGTTATACCCAATTCACTTGTAGAATGATCAACAATAGATGGCTGATTTTTAAGCAATGACCAAAATACATCATCGTTAAACTTAAGCATTGAATAACTTCTCTTTTCGTACTTAGCTACCTGCAATCTTTTTAACAAAGGCTTTAACAAAAACCAAGCTATTGTTGGAATGAATAAAGCGTAAAGTGCAAAAATGAAGTTGTTTGCAAATGCTTCCTTTGCCTGAGCAAATGATAAACTTTTATTTGCTAAAACCAATATTCCTTCAGCCAATAAAACAGCCTGCACCATTAAGCAGAGTACACACCACTGCTTGGCTACTTTCCACTGGTAATAAATAGAAAAAATAATATAAGGCAGGGCTAATAAAGAGAATACACTTAAAACAGGCAATACCGTATTAATACCAGCGAGCGCTGAGAATAGTAATGACCCTGCAAAATAAACAAAGCCAACTTCACTCCAAGTTACTATGCCCCCTAGCGTTGCAGCTTTGGTATTTAAGACAGCACTGCAATTGGCTTTTTGTATGCCTGAACAAATTTGTTTCAATAAAGGGTTGCCTTTATCTATATCATACCATAATAATAATACTGATGCTGTTAAGCCTATTAACTTAACCAATAAATACAATGTGGGCAAAAGGGTAATGGAACCATTCAAGTATGGAATGAATAAAGAAGCCAAAATTCCTAGTGGGATTAAACTATAAACAACCGTTTTTATATTTGTAGCATTAATCTTTTGTTGGTGATTTTTCTCTCCAGAAAACTCATTTGCTTCAGCAACTAAGATGTTTTCAGTCCACTGAGATAAAAATACATTTTTAGCAATCGTTTCTTTTTTGCCCTGTTGGTTTACAATAAGCAGCTCATTTTCTAAAACTTCGAATACTACTACAAAAACACCTTGTTTAAAGCTTGTAATAAATGGTGTTGGAATCTCTGATAATTTTTCTGCTGAAGTTTGTATAACTAGGTTTTCGACCTTCCAATTATTCAATGAATCTGAAATAGATAAAAAGCTTGGATAGTCGGGATGCGATTGTAATGTATCATTAATCGTGTCCATGCTTATGTTCACTTTTAATCCCCTTAATAAAGCAGCAACAATTAATGGTTGATTTTCATGTAAACTATTAAATAAAACACCAGTTAACATAATTTCTAATTATGCAGTAAACATCAAGGTTAATTTTCAAACTAAAAAAAAACAGCGGGGGGTATTTTTACCCCCCTAGAAGATCATAAAATATTTTAGACAATCAAAAACATTAATTTATATTACCCTGGAAAAGTAACACTTCAAACTAGTCTTTACGATTTAGGATAGCTTCCGATTACTAATAACTGATAAAATTAGCTTTCTAATCTAAAAAAGCCAAAAAAGCTACATTCCATTTGTTTCTATTGAGATTTGTAACAAGTATTTATAGAATTCAAATTACTTTACTAGTAAGTGAATATTTGTGGATTTAATTTTATTTCTTTTTAAATACTTTATTTTATTTTGGTTTAAATAAAACGAGTCAATCTGAGTTCTTTTTTGGGAAAAGTCAATTTGCCTTTCAAAAGTCGAATCAGGGTGCAAAGCAAAAATCCGTTCATACACATTTAAACTTTTTTTCAATTTTTTAAAAGAAATAGAATCAAGAAATTTATCATTTCGTAATATAGTATTTAGTTTAGAGGCTTCTCCTGAGAATACCATGGTCCGATTATTATTGTAATCATTAAATACTTGTTCACCACGTTTATTGATATAATCTTTTTTATATTGAATTGTTCTACAACTAAAGGTTAAGAACAATAATGATACATTAATAATAATTTTCATAATATGGATTAAAGGGATTAGGAAGATCCTAATCCCATTTTTAAGAAACTTATGTTGTGTACTCAGTACATACACCTGTGCCACCACCAGGCCAGCAAAGTTCAGCGGCTTGTTGGTTAACCCAAAAAATATTTGGATTACCACTAAATACCATGACTGCACCATTATTATTTCCGCCTTCGCAATGGCAACCCCAATAACCCCCTGCTATTTTTTTCATTGCAGATTTGTCGAGGATAATACCGAGATTCTTTAGATTTTTCATTTAATAAATTTTTACCTTAATAATAATAAGGTTTTGTTTAGAAATTCCGCAGCTTTTAGCATCAGCAGATTATTGGCTCACCAAACCACTTGTTGTACACCAAGTATAGTACCATTTGGCTATTCTTTTCGGGTACTAATCGAAAAGAATTATTTTCCTATTATAAGTTTATCTACAAGACATTTTATCTATACAATAAACTTGAAGTATTATTTTAAAATAAAAAAATTTTGTCGGGGGGTATTTTTACCCCCCGCCCCCGCCAAAATGTTAAAAAATTAACATTTTATCTTTTAGTCATATTGTATATTTTCCTAATTTCAATTACCCCAATTGTTTAAAGACACCAACTTTGATTACAGAAAGAGAAAAATGTAAACTCTTAAGAAGATTTAAAGTAAAATAAACCATAAATGGAGAAAATTATGTTGTGTGACGACTGTGCGCTTGTCGTCAACAAAATTGGGGAAGAATTAAGAATCTTAAATTTTAATATCTCTGACATTATTTACAATGGTCAGGCTTGTATAAACGCCATCAAAAATGGTGCTGCACCAGATTTATTGATACTAGACATTAGTATGCCCGAAATGTCTGGGTATGAAGTGGTGAAACAGTTAAAGAAAACGAATCCAGAAATGAAGATTCTAATTTTTTCATCTTATAACCATAAAGATGCCGTCAGAGCAATGATTCGTTTAGGGGTGAATGGTTTTGCAGAAAAAGGGATCAAGCCTTTTGAGCTCGCTCAAATTATTGGCAAAGTATTAAATGGTGAAACCTATTTTCCTCCTGAACATATGTTTAATGCTGAAGCAATTGAAACCATCAAACAGCAAAATTTTCCTTGGGCTGAACAATTAACGGAAAAGGAAATTCAAACTGCACAGTTACTCGCTTATGATTTTTCAAGAAAACAAGTGGCAGCAGATATGGGTGTTTCTGCCTCTTCCATTAATAAAAAAATGGAACGGGTCTTTAAAAAAACCAATCAGAAAACGACCCTTGGGGTAATTAATTTTTTAAAAAAAGTGGGTATCATTCAATAAATTATCTTTTCTCAAAAAACCACCACAAACGTTTGCGTGGTTTTACGGTATAATTCTTTCTTACATAAGTGCTGATATGGTGGCCTGCTTCATGCACATCATCGGTTAGCAAAACCAGTTTTAAATCCTCTTTAGAAATGGTGCCTTGCTCTGCCATGAATGCGCAATAATCCATTAAAGGCTGATAATATTCTTTGCCAAACAATACCATGGGGAAATCATTGATGGTTTTGGTTTGTATAAGGGTTAATGCTTCATAGAACTCATCCATAGTGCCAAATCCGCCCGGCATGCAAACAAATGCATAAGAGTATTTCACTAACATTACTTTTCGTACAAAGAAATATTTAAGTGTAATGGATTTGTGTACATAGGGATTTTCGTGTTGCTCAAAAGGGAGTTTAATATTAATACCTACCGATTGACCCCCATTTTCAAATGCGCCTCTGTTGGCTGCTTCCATGATACCAGGACCTCCTCCCGTAATAGTGGTAAATCCTAACTCTGCAATATGCTTTCCTATATCTTGTGCAGCTTTATAATAAGGATGGTCTTCCTTGAATCTTGCACTTCCAAATACCGTTACACAGGGACCTAGAAAATGTAAAAACCGAAATGACTTGATAAATTCGGAGAACACGTCCCAGGCAAATTTCAACTCATTGATTCTAGGTTTTGGACCATCTAAATAAACGGGTTGTTCCGCCGGAATAATTCTCTTCAATGCATCGCTCTTACTATCCTTCATTTTATGTACATTTAAATTCTATTGAAATTAATACTTTCTGATAAGTCTAGCCCGATATTTGTAATAACCTGACTATGATTAAATTCATTTTTAGCATTTTGCTAACCTGTTGCTCTTTTGCAATACTGCAGGCGCAAACCATCATAAAACCAGGAAATTTTCATTGCATATCCATTGAAGGTCCCATGATGTACTATTGGAAAAATCCAACAGTTATTCAGCAATTTAAGGAAGTACTTCAACAGCAATTGTTGGCCCAAAAGCAAATGCGTTTGGACAATACAGAAATTGAATTTATGCAATTCAACAATTTCAAGGATTTCTCGAGCCAACACAACAGTACAGTTACCCAGCCTGTTGTAAATTTTAAGATGGCAGAATATTCTGCCAAAGTTTTTTGGAATCAGCTCAATGCAGCAAACCAACCCCTTGATACTAATTTGTTTTCGATACAATCGGTTGTCATGATAGAGTTAAATATTCAACAACCTACGCCAGCACCCTCCTATAGTAAAACCTTGGAAGTCTATATCAAAAGAGCAAAAGCCAATGGTATAGGGGTTCCCTTTGGGAACCTGCATTTCAGTGCCAAGGGGTTTACTGAGCTAATGAAGAAATCGGTTGAAATTCTTTTAGACAGCAGCAACGAAACAGAACAAATTGAAATCAAAGCTTCTCCCCCTTTTATGGGAGATAACTTTATCATTGGTGCTATTAGCAATGTCCCAAAAATCAATATTGAAAGTAAGAACCTGTTTAGTAAATACCAGCTGAAAGGCCAATCTGAACTGATCCGCTGGGATGAACAACGTTATCTTGATATTATTCTAAAGGGGAAAAACAAAACTACACTCTCCCCTGAAATCGCCAAAGCTGTTGATAACTCCGTGAGAGAGAATGGCAATGATATACATGTGTTCTTATTACAAGATGCCAGAAATATCATTTTGAACAAGAACTATCAGCTAATTATTCCCGCACGCATTTCGGCTAATGATGGGTATGCTTCTGCTGGCATGCCATTAGTGGAACCACTAGAAGGATACAATAACTTTTTATTGAATGAAAAAGATACCATTGCCCGTTTTAGTATTTTGATTGATAAAAAAGATTTTACCAAAAAAATATACCCGCATATTGCCACCAATGGCATAGATAGTAGTTCTGCTGTAACAGTGAGTGATACAGAATCTGAAATGATATACAGTAGCAAGTATTCCATCACGGGTACCTTTCGCAACCAGCCCTTTGGAATAGAAATTGGCCAGCATTTCAGAGAAGTGTATTTAAACAATGAACGAATCCTGATTATCAGTGGAATCAATGAGCCTGAGAAAATGGTCTTGCTGAATCCCAATATTCCCAGTGATTTACTGAATGAACTAATTTTGCTGGGCTTTAATCGTTTCTTTCAATAAATAATTATGCGCATTATTTCTTACAACGTAAATGGCATACGAGCTGCCATTAAAAAAGGCTTTGCAGAATGGCTTCTTACAGATCCAGCAGATATCATTTGCTTACAAGAAAGTAAAGCTACTCAAGAAGATGTTGACCACAGCATTTTTGAAAAAGCAGGCTATCATAGTTATTGGTTTACGGCCCAGAAGAAAGGATACAGTGGCGTAGTTATTCTTACTAAAATCAAACCTGATGCAGTACACTACGGAAGCAATATGGAACAAAGTGATATGGAAGGTCGTGTGATACGGGCAGATTTTGGAGATATCACCCTTGTAAATGCTTATTATCCTTCTGGCACTAGTGGAGATGAAAGACAAGCCTACAAATATGTTTGGCTAGATGAATTTCAAACTTTTTTACATGAGCTAAAAAAAACCAGGCCTAACTTAATTGTGGTGGGCGATTATAATATTGCCCACGAAGCCATCGATATTCATGATCCTAAAGGAAATAAAAAATCATCTGGTTTTTTACCCGAAGAAAGAGCATGGATGACACAATTTTTAAATAGTGGATGGATTGACAGTTTCAGACACTTGCATCCGGAAGCCACAGGTGCCTATAGCTGGTGGAGTCAGCGTTTCCCTTCGGTACGAATAAACAACAAAGGCTGGAGAATAGACTATATCTGCGTTACAGAATCGTTGGGGAAACAGCTAAAAGCCGCTGCCATTTACCCAGACGTTAAGCACAGTGACCATTGTCCTATTTATGCCGAAATAAAATAACTATGTATATATATAATGTAACTACCAAAGTGTCGCATGCCATTCACACCGATTGGT
>VFQO010001529.1_pt1 | contig 17341 bp, 29 predicted proteins | sample 3512331 | NCBI WGS metagenome assembly VFQO01 (sample SAMN10412371, study PRJNA504923) | tailings metagenome | isolation source: Replicate 3 from Balatoc abandoned mine | place: Philippines: Itogon, Benguet | collected 2017-08-28
CCCACCTGCGCCGCCGTCGGCATCGGGTGGACGTGATCTTCTCGGGACGCCGCGCTAGCGGCACCGGGCGCGGCCGTGCCGAGCGCGGCTGGCGTAGCGGTGCCTAGCTGGGCGGCAGCGCCGAGGTCAATCCAGTTCGTGCCGTCCGAGAACCACAGCTTCCCGCCCTGCGACAGCGTGACGCGCGGGTTCGCCGACGCCGCAGGTAGCGTCGCTACCTCGGCGTGCTGGATGCCGCTGACAAACTCGCGCGGCATGGCTTAGGCGAGGACGAACACGCGGAACCCGCCGATTGCCGGCGGCGCGGCGAACCGCAGCGTCACGGTGTTGACCGTCGTGTATTCCACGTCGCAGATCACCTCATCGAACGCGCCCGATGCGCGGCGCACGACCACCTGCGCGTCCTGCGTGTTGAGGTTGTGCGTGATGGTGAACTGCGTGGCCGAGCCGTCGCCGAACAACTGGCTGAACTTGCGAATGCGGCCCGCGAGGTTCGCCAGCTTGAGCGGCGTGACGATGCGCAGGTCGTCGGTGCCAGCATCGGTTTCCGCCTGCGTCGCAATTTCCGCGATGCCGGCGGTCGTTTCCGTCGCGGAGGGCGCACTCGTGCCGAAACTCGACCACAGCACGTTGTTCGTGCCGATCACGCCGTTGACGGCCGTCTGGCGGAACGTCGCCCCCGCGCTGGTGCCTTCCTCGACGGTGACGACGGCCTGCTCAAGCTCGGGGAACGTGTTGGCGTCCGGCGAGCGCGTCATCGGAACGGCCGCGCCGTTCCAGATGTAGATGCCGTTTTCTGTCTGCGTCGTCTGCGCTCGCACCAGCACGCGATCGTTCGCCCCCATCGTCACGGCGTCGATGGTCGCGCCCGGCGAGGCGATGCTGATGTTCGACTGCGTGCTGACGCGCGCGCTGGCCTTCCAGGCCAGTCCCTCAATGGCGCTATCGACGTAGGCTTTGTTGGCCGCGTGGCCGTCGAGCGTCGGGGCCGGAAGGTTCAGAATCCGGCTGCTGTTGACCAAATCAAGGTCGGTCAGAACTTGGCGCGACATGGGCTATTCCTCAAGTGAACCGGGCGCTGCCGGCGGTGGCGGTCGAAAAGCTGATGACGGTCTGATTGACCGAGGTGTGCAGCACGGCGGCATCGATCTCCGCGCCGCCAACACTGAAAACCTCGACGGCAGGGCGAAAGCCGAGGTTGTGATTGATGGTCCACACAAGCAAGGGGGTGTTGAAATAGAACGGACCAATGTTGGGGGACGGGCTAGTCGGTACCGGAGGCGGAACAACACCGGCAGAGCTTTCAACGCTGTCGTATTCAAACTCGATCAGAACGTTGATCTGCTGGTACCCGCTTCTGGTTCCAATTTCGTTAATTCGAACGTTTCGAAACCAAACAGGAATTCCGCGTGAATTTCTGTAAGCAGTGGCGACCAATTGCGCGGCCCCGTAGGCTGCAACCCCACCATCACCTAGCTTTCCAAAAACTTGAACAATGACAACACCAATGTTCGAGAACCGCTTGTACTGTTCCAACGGGCCAGTAAGTGACGACTGAAATCCGCTGGCGTGGCGAACCGTTGCCCTTGCCCACAAAGGGGTCGTTGGGATGTCGTCAGTTACATCCGGAGCTTCAGCAACGCCTTCGTATACAGCAGGACTACCCGTTGCGTCCCAAGCGGTCTTGAAAACCGCTAGCATGTAGTCACGGGCCTCAGCGAACGTGCAAGACATTAGTCTACTCCGAACGCATAGAGGATAGTTTGATCTCCCGGACGCAACTTCTGCACCCATTCAATCTTGTATTCTTTTCCAAGGTCGGTGACCTTGTGACACGTTTCAAGATCCCCTTGCCCGCCTGCAACCATACAGACATGCTCAACCTCTTTAAAGAGGGAGGTGTCCGTATACTCAGATCCAAAAGTAAAACCACGAAACGGAATGAAGACGGCTTTGAACGGGCCGAGCACGGTGTCTGCGGTTACGGTGCCGCGCCAAGGCTGGTCGGCGTTGGCCGCCACATTGCTGACTCTGGCAAAGGTCACATCACGCCCATGCTTGGCAATCAAGCGTTGGGCGAGTGCGGCAAACTTGGCGTGATCAGACATTTTAGTTTCTGATTACCCGCCCCACGGTGCTCTTGAGCAGCGGGCGAAGAAGCATGTCGGCGGCAGGGTAGGGCTTCAGAAGTTTCCTCGACGCACCGGGACCGAGAAATGCAAAGTCAGTGCGTTCTTCAATCGGACCCACCCTTTCGAATTTTCGGGAGACCTGATACCCCGACGGGTCTTGTTCGATGTCAGGAGCAAGCGCACCAGCGGACGCTCGGAGTGCGTATTCCGCAGTAGCTTTCTTGAGATTGGCGGGGAGGCCTTCGAATTCGTCTCGCGGGAACTGGAGAGCTTGCGCTTCACTGACCTGTGCCCCTTTGAAATAAGGACCCCACACAGAATCGATGTAATCGGTAGCCGCAATCAGGGCCGCTTGCTTGGCAGTGGTGGCAAGCGATGACCACGCGGTGACGGCGCGGTCGGTGAAATAAGAGTCCGCAAAGGCGACGTCAGCGTAGGAGTTAGCCCCTACAACGCCAGTTCCATCCTCCGGAGTGAAAGCCATTGCGGACTCCTATTCCTTAAAGCGATGCGGAGATGAGAACCGCACCAATGAAGAAGCCTACACCGAGGCTCACCAGCGCGATTTTGCGGACGTACTTGCGGCTCTGCGAATCCAGGTTCTTGTACCAGTCTTTCATAAGGCCTCCTTAGGAACCCCCAGCGATTTTCTTCCAAACACCGAGACCGACATCAACATCCAGTCTGCTGCCAGCATCAATGGTGAACTTTTCACCTCGCTCTACATCAGTCCGAAGAACGGTCTGGCCTGCGGTCAAACCTGTGTACGTCTGTCCAGCAATCTGCGGGGATCCGCCGGGAGTAACGCAGGTAAGTCGGATTCTACCGTTAGCCGGGAACTCACCTTGGACTGCCGCCGCAACTGGAGAGCCAACCAAATCGGCAAAAGCGGAGACATTACGTCTCCGCTTGTTATCCTGCAGAAGCGGGAAGATGCGCATCTTAACCCCTCACAGGACGGGCACCACCACGATTGCGACGGCGCTCCATGGCGGCATCGAGCGGGGACTTGAGATCCTTGGAAAGCTGGTGCAGGTCCAGACCGCTGTTACGGATCAGCTCCTTTCGGGCGGCGCGGTCTTCCAGGTTCTTCTGCTGCTGGGCAAGGTACTCGCGAATCGGGTTCGAGCTGCCCTTCGAAGTTTCCTTCAGCTGGGCCTCGAGCTTGGCGATGGCGTTCTGCGCATCTTCCAGCTCTTGTTTCGCCAGCTGGAGGCGATCTTGGCAGTCAGACAGGTGCAGCTGAGCCTCGGCCAGCTTCTGCTCGAGCTCATCGGCATCACCAGCAGGCTCGGCCAGAGCAGCGGGGGCCAGGACAGGAAGCTCGGGCTCAGCCACCGGGGCAGGCGGGGCCACCGTGCCATCGGCCACCGGGGCGGCCTGCGCGGCGGCCTGCGGCTGCGGTTCGCCCCCACCCTGTACGGGGGTAGCGGCCCCACCCTGCGCGGCGGCCTGTGCCGCCTGCCGGTTGAAGTCCGGGGCAGCGGCGGTCACCGCTTCGCGGGTCAGGCTCGGGTCGCCGGCCAGGATCTTGACCGTATCGAGACGAGGAAGACCATCCTGCGTCCAATGGTTGTCGTTCTTGACATCCAGCTTGAGCAGCGCTTCAACAATCTTGTTCGTCATGAGTCATTCTCCGGTGTGGTTAAGAAACGGACGCCCGCATTATACTGACCACATGCAGGCGTCCGCTACCCTTAGTCGTCGCCGAGAACGCTATAGACGATATGGAGCTCACCGCTGGCAGTCAGGGACTGGCTGTCGGCGCTGATGTTGACATCGTCGATCAGCAGGTTCAGGTTGAGTTCCAGGGATCCGTCGGTGTTGTCCAGGATCACTTGAGTGGCATTGGTGCCGCGCGCACGCGGGGACACGCCAGCGGTCGCTGCACCCAGCGCAGTCGAAGCGATGATATCCACTTCGGAACCGCTCAGGGTGGCGACAGCGGTCGGCGTGCTGCCGATGCTGTAGTCACCGTCGAACGTATCCTGCACACCAGCGGCGGTCGCCTTGGTGATCTGCACGTACGACACCGCACCGAGGAACAGGATGTTCCCTTCCGGCAGGTCGCCCAGGACAGCAGTGCCGAAGCCCACGCCGATCGCGCCATTGACAGTGATCGGGAGCTTGTTCAGCTTCACGACCTGCTTGACAACGTCTTGACGGGCGAGGGGGCCTCGGCTGGTAGAACGAAGAAGGCCTTTCATGATCGCATCTCCTTTAGAGGGTTAAATCCGAAACAGGAGTCTTGCGACCCCTGTTCCAGCGCAGATTAGAACTCGCGGGTCACCAGACGCGCGATGCGGATCTGCTTCCGCTCCGAGAAGACACGGCCCCACGACGCGGCAGCGGCGAGGTTGTTCGCAGTCGAAGCGTTCGACGGGCCGCCGTTCGGCGAGGTGCCGATGTAGGCCTTGCCGGTCGGGTGCATGACCCACTCCACGCGGTTGTGCAGGACGTCCTGGCCGCCACCGTTGCCCGCCGAGGGCTTGCGATCGATCTCGGTCGGAACCGCCGGGTTGCCAGCGCCGAAGCGAACGGCACCCGCGCCGAAGATCCAGGTGTCGAAGACGCCCGCGGTGTTGGGCATGGAGTCGTCCACCACAACCTGACGGCCCAGGAAGGTCGGAATGTTGATGCGGCCTTCGCTGTCCGGGATGAAGTCGATCAGGTTGTTCTTCTGCGCCCGCATGTAGACGATCGAGTGCATCAGCACCAGCGACAGGTCTTCCATGGAGTCACCCATGGTGCCACAGGCGTCGATGAACGCTTCGGCCGAGAAGTCCGTCACGCCGGCGGAGTAGCTGATACCCTTGATGTCGTGGGTCATGTCGTTCTGCGTGGCACCCACCGGGACGGCGAGAGCGTTGGCAGCGAAGATGCCATTCATGGTGGCGACGAACGCGGCCTGCATACGGCGGACCCAGTAGTCCGAGACGCGGCTGGCGATGGCCTGCATGGGATCGGCACCCGCAAGGGCGGCGGTCAGGTCCATGCTGGACCAGGAGTTGTTGCGGGACAGGCGAACCTGGATCTCGGTCGCGCTGCCGATCTTGTTGGGCGAGCTGTTGACCGCCGGGTCATCGGACGAGACGTTCTCTTCGTCGTTGTCCAGATCCTTGAAGGACGGCTCGTTGAAGGTCAGGCCACCACCGGAGAGCAGGCTGGCAAAGCGACCGTCAACCATGACGGCGCCGGACTGCACCAGACGGGACTTTTCCTGGGTGAGCTGCTGAACGTAGGGGGTGAAGATCTCGGGAACGACGACGTCCGAGATGCGAGTAACGCCACTGGCCATGATGGGATCTCCAGAGTGAGTAACGGGATGGTTGACTTACTCGAAGCAGCGGCGCCATGACCTAGCTTCTTGCGAGTTGTAGATATGGCTCATGCCACATGGTCGCAATGTAGCATGAGCGCATATCCTTTGCAAGCCCCTAAAGCAGATTATTTGCGGGGCTGGGGGCGGGGGCCGCCGATGGTCGTCCCGGCAGCCTTGGCAAGCTGCTCAGCACGGGAACGATTGGTGGTGAGGAGCTTGCCCTGCTCGGTCAGGTTCCAGTGCTCGTGCGAGAACGGGTTCTGGCCGCCGCCGGGGGTCTTGCTACCCGAGGCACCACCACCAGCGGACGGACCCCACCAATGGGGACGCTTGTTCTGCAGATCGGTGAACCAGACCGTCGGATCCACGCCGGGGGTCACGCCGACGTTGTCCTTGGTGACCACGCGGCCATCCTCCGACACCTCAAAAACACGCTCCGCCAGCAGCAGGGCGTCTTCCATGGCTTCAGGAAGGATCTTGGCCCCCGTGGCGGCCTCTCGAACCTTGTCGAAGATGGTACGCTGGGTTTCCTTGCTCTGGAAAGCCGAGATGATCTGATCACGCTCCGCGACCTGCGTCTTCAGCTCGCCGAGCTGGCGCTCGAGAGGGCTCAGCTTGCTCTTGATGCGGTTGCCGACCAGCTCGTCGATCTTGGCGTCGTCGAGCTTGCCCTTGGCCGCCTCTTCCAGCTCCGGGAAACGATCCAGCTTGGCGAGCACTTCCTGCGGGTCCAGGTTGGAGAACGCCGAGAACTTGTCCTTGGTGGCCTTGTGCTCGTTGCGCTCCTTGGACAGGGCAGTCTGCAGACGCTCCACGTCAGCCTGCGTACGAACGCCCTCGATACCCGAGAGCTCGAACTTGCCGTTGCGCTCGGTGTACAGGGAATGGAAGTGCTCGGGGACACCTTCGAGGGTGTCGAGAACAGCCTTGAGAGTCATCTCTCTATCTCCTAAAGTGCGGCCATGCCGCGTTTTAACTCCGCCACCATGGCGGAGTTATTCATTGCCGTCCGAATCGTCGGGCGGGGTATTTGCAGGCTTGGGCGGCTCGTTGCCCGTAGCCCCCGGCGCAGGGGTTTCCTTTGGCTGAGTCGCCATCAGCTTCTTTGCCCGGTCGATTTCGCGCTTGAGCATTTCCTCGTCGTCCTTGGCGATCTGCTGCATTTCCGAGACGTAATCCATCAGGGTAATACCTCGATCTGCGGCGAGGGCGTGGAGGCTGGCCAGAGAGATCGGGAAGCCGAGGCGCTTGGCTTCCATAAGAGCCTTGAACTCCGCACCACTCAGGGCAAAGTCGATAAACTCCGTATTCGGCGTAACCTTGACCGCAGCCGGGTCGGCACCCATCCACAGGGCGATCTGACGGAGGGCCATCTCCAGACCAGCCGCCGCCGTGGTAGCAATCTGGTTCAAGGTTGCCGTCTGCGCGTTGAAGCGCGTGGACAGGGCTTGCCCCGATTCCATCTGCGAGCCGCTGTTCTGGATAAGCTCGCCCGCCTTAACCTGTGCCCGCTTGCGGTCAGCCTCGATGGCAAGGCGCTGCTCGGCAAGACCGTCCGCCGAAACACCGATGTACTTGGCGTCACCACCCTGATCAACATCGATACGGGCACCGGCACCCGTGCGCAGAGCTTCTGGCTCACCGGGCAGGCCGTTCGGATTGCGAATACCACCGATGACCACGAGGGTATCCTGGGCCTGCATGTACAGGTTCTGGCGGTAATCGGCCTCGGACTGGTAGATGCCCTTGCATATCTCCGCCAACCCCTTCAAGGGTGGCTCGTCCGGCTCGGCCAGAAGATCCTTGGCATTGATGAAGGTGAACGGGATGTAATCCAGGGTTGCACCGCGGAGCATTGGGGTGCGCATCTGAGTTTCATCGTAAGTAATCGAGGTCGTCTCGTTGTCAAACGTTCCCGACTTGTACAGCAGACCCGCACCGTCGGTCTCGTTACCCTCCAAGCTACCGAGCGTCAGCACCCGGTACTTGTTGATATCTTTCCAGTCGAACCCGTTGAGGCGGCGGTGACCACTTTCGTCTAGAACGACAAGGTTGAGCTTGCCGTAGTCATCCGTTTCCGTGTTGTCATCCCAATTGATGATCGACTCGGCGGTGTAGAGCGCGATGTACGGGTTGGGGTTCTGCGGATCAGGATTCTCGCGCATGTCCACCAGCAGGCCAAGGCGACCCGTGGTAATCTGCTCCACATTGATGCGGCGGTGCAGGGCGGCGAGCGGCTCACCCTTACTTGAAGCGCGGGCACGGATGTATTCCATTGCCGGGGGAAGCTCGATGATGGCTTCCTTCTGGTGAAGAAGGCCAACCATGACTTCCACAGCTTCCTTCACGTAGTCCGGCACACGGGCTCGGTTACGATATGCGTCGTAGGCATGACGCCCCGGCTTGTCCTTTTCGAGACCGTCCACACGCATACCTTCCGTCGGGGGAAGGTACACTTCTGCCTTGCTCTTGACCTTGTCTGGGCCAGCGTAGAAGTCACGCAGCATTTCCCAATCAGGGCGAAGGTCGGTATAACGCGGATGCTTGGAATCGATGGCCATATTAAACTCCGGAGACGCGACCGCCGCGAGCACCAATCTCAGAAGCAAGAATCCGATAACGCACTTCGTCGCCAATGTGGTCTTCGGCGTCGGTGTCTACGTCGTCAGGCTCGTCTTCATCCCTTGAGATCGGTAGGTTTGGGAACAAATCTTTGAAACAACGACAGTTCGTGAAAGCAAAAAGGCCAGGATGCTCACGGGGAAGAACAATGGTCTTGTTAGGGTCTTTCGGATCGGGCGCAGTTTTCTTCTTTGCGCCATCCAAGAACCGGCGAACCCTCTCCCAACCAGCAATTCGACTGCCGCGACTCTTATCGGAACGAAGCCACTCCACACCGGGGTACAGCCGACCATCAATACGAACTTGCTTGCGCATATCCGCAGCGATGGAGTTACCGTTCTCAACATTCCAGATGGAATTATCCGCAGGTCCGGGCTTCACCCGGCTGTGGATGCCCATGGCGATCTCGCGCTCAATTATACCAGCAGCGATCTCGTTTGCAAGCATCCGCAAACCTTGGTTGTTCTTTCCAGTCCAACCGTACCATTCGGCAATGCGGAAAAGATCCCCTCGGACGGTACTCATCCAGGTTCCGTCGGCAAGCTGAACATCACTACCGTCGGATTCGGCCCACCAGCCCACACTGAATGGAGCCGAAGAGCCGTAGTCAAAGGAACGATCGATGCGCCAGTTGTGCGGAATGGGGAACGGACGAAGCATGTGGGTTTTTTCGTCCCACACGTCATCGAACATACCACCGGCAACAACGTCCCAATTCCCGCCGAGCCAAGCCTTGCGCTTGTTCGGGTCTCGAATAGATTCTAGTTCTGCGACATACTCGGGACTCAGGTACTTGTTCTCTTTGTAACTACCAAACAAGTGGACTTGATACTTAACGACGTCTTCACGACGTTGCGTCCGAGGGTTAAAGACGTTGATGGACTTACGCAACATGCGACCCGGAGGAGACGCGTCAATAAACCGACGCTTGACCCAATTGTGGCCAACTCCAAACGGATTGCACGTTGCAAAGACTTCCAACGGAATTTCAGGGAGCAGCCATTCGATTGCGCTGCGCTCATCGGGCTCACACAGAATGATCTGCCCCGTTTTCTTGTAGATGTCCCCATCAATGATGAGTGGGAAATCTTCTGGCCGGAACGATGAGCGATTGCACGACATCATCATTTCGAACAGACTGTCGTTCGGGTACTTGGTGAGCTCGTTCCAACCGATGAATGGGAACTCCTGGCCATGGTACGACCAATAGTCCGCATCGCGACGAACCGTGCGGAACAGCAGCTCTTCGCCGGTTGGCCAGACCCACTTGTAATCCGACTTCGAGCTGAGGAAGCGGGCCTTATCACCAAACTCCGGGAACCAACGAAGCGACTTGGAAATCAAGTCGTCAAGGTTCTTGTACTCTCGGTCAAAAATGACGCCGCGCCAATGCCTGCCGTACCCCTGACCGACGCGGCGTCGAAAACGCATAAGCTGGGAATCGGTCTTACCCGGCCCACGGGTTCCGTGGTACAGGATAATATGAGCAGGGCACGACATGGCAAGAGTCTGGGAACCCGCAAGGGGTGACCAGACAACTTTCTGCTCTTCAAACAGAACCGTCACAAGTTAGAACCCTTCTGCAGGTCGCCCTGAGAAGCCTGCGCCGCCTTTTCCCACTCCTCAAGCGAAGCAATGGCGGGAACCATCATCACGCCGCCGCGCATGGTGAGATCGCTCTTGATCTTAGTAGGGGCATCCATGTCGCGGATACTGGCGAGCTTGGCGAGGGCGCTGACTCGGGCCGCGTGGGAGCTGCCCGGCCCCCGGTAATGGGCCTCGCGCATAAGGGCGGCGCGAATGCGGCGGCGGTCAAGTTCAACCTCGAGCTTATCATCCTCCGCCATGGCCGTCTGCATCGCCGCGATACGCTGGCGCACATACGGCTCGGTCATGAACTTTTCAGCGTAGGTCTGCGCAAACGAAGCGGAGAAGCCTACCCGGATCGCCGCAGCGGTCTGGTCAAAATCAAGAAGATACTCATCCACGAACTTGTCGCGGAGTTCCTTTTCCTTGGAAGAGAGTTCGGTGGCCTTGGCCTCTTCAGCCCAAAAACCGGCAATATCTTCGGACATGGTTGCCTCAGACTGAGCTGTATCCTGATCCGAGTATATTTGAAACCCGGCACAGGCGCAATAGAATTCAGCGGGGCGGTTCAGCCGGAGTTACAGCACATTCATCCCGATTGAAGAGCCTGCCGAATATGTTGCAGGGATTACGGGAAAGACGGATGCGCTGAATAGCGCGTCGAATATTCCTTAGCGCACGTTCTTTATCACGGTTGGATGACCACAGTGCGTCTTCCAGGTTGCCCGCACATTCGTCCATGATAGCTTGTATCCGAGAATCTTCCAGGCAGTATTCCTTACCGTTTGGGAGCAGGGTCGGGCGCAAGTTCTTTTCCGCAGTTCTCTCCAACGCATCCAAGTCGCTCGCGGGCGAGACGTCTTTCACGGTACGCCCGACGCAAGCTGTCAGGGACAGGGCGAACAGAACGCTCAGCAGCAGTCGGATCATTTTTGTTTGCCTCTTCAGTGCGGGCGTTAAACTGCTCACGCCCTTCAGTCAGAACAGTACCTTGTTTATCCTGTTCTTTGGTGCTAACTTCCTCATCTTTAAGAATTCCGGAAGTTGCCTCAGCGGTTCGCGTCTGTTGCTTGCTCAGGTCATGGGCTTCTTTCCAGCTCATGACCGTTTGTCCCATCCACAAAATAGCCCCGCCGATGAGCAGGGCTAGAAGAAGGTGGAGCGTATCCTTAGTCGGAATCACGTGGCACCTCCCTCTCGTCCATTGCGGAGATGTACTTCCAGAATGGCGGTTGGTTTGGCGTGGTCACCCAGGAAATCATGAACCCGAAGATCATCAGCCCGCGCTCGAGCTCGTGCCAAATGGGGTCAACGATTGTGAAGTAACCGGCGATGAGCATTGTCATTGACGCGAAAACCATCAACAGACCAATGCGGCGAGCCCACCAGCGTTTCGAATTCTGCGAGCTCTTGATGTCGTTCAACCGGGCGAGCGCAATGAGAACAATCACGAACGCCGCAAAAATGACAGACCAGTCATACAAGCCGACAGAGTGGAAGCTGACGATCATTTTGGGTCCCCCTTACGAGGAAGCTTGAACTCCTTGATGATTGTCTTGACTTTCTCGATCACTGTTGGGAGGAACCAACGTATGAGCGCGGCGTTCATCATGACAAACATCGCCATGTTTTTCTGCGCCCACTCGAGGTGGAACGCATCTGCAAACAGAACTCCGGAACCAACACCGAAGGCCGTCGCTGCGGAAACTTGGCCGAAAAGGGAACGCCGTGATTCGATGGGGTCACCAAAGAACAACGACATGCCCGCACCAACCGCCGCAGCCCCGATGACCGTAACCGGAACTCCGAACACGGGAACCTGAAAGATTCCATCCAGCACAGGAACCACGATACTCTCAGTTCCCGCACCGATCGCCGTAGAGGACAAGACCAGTTTCAGGAATGAGGTCGCCATCTCTTCCTTCATCCGTCACTCCTCCGGTAAGATAGATGTAAACCAAGACACCGCCGATGTTAGCACGGCGTCACGGCCCACACCACAGATTTTTGTAAAGATCTAGTCTGGACTTACCAATGGCGGTAGAGACCGAGATTGTACATATCCCATTCCGCAGCCCGACGGTTAATCAGACCGCGTGAGATCTTGCCTTGTGACTTATTCCAAGCCATCCACGCAGATTCGAGGTTTTGATAAACCGAGCTGCGGAACTTGGGGTCAGAAACCATCTTGAAGACAGTGGAACCCTTGAAGCCATCAACTCCGATATTATACGCCAGTATGACGCAGGCGTCGAATTCGTTCTGGGCCAGCTTGCGCGGGATGAGCTTGACCACAGCGATGAAGCGTTCGAGGTCTTTGCGCAGCAGCGCATCGGCTTCCACGTCGGTGATACCGTTGCGGTACTCCACCCATTCGTGCTCGAGGATCAGATGCCCATAACCGATGGTGGCACCCTTCACCCAAGACGAGATTTGCTTGCCTGTCTGGTCGTCGTAGGGCATTAGAGCGAGTCGCTCAACGTACTTCAGCCAATCAAGACCTTTTTCGCTGAGCGACATCGGAAGCTCCTTAGGCGTCTGCCGGGAGCCACTCTCCGCGGGAGACACGACGGTCGACGAGGTTGTAAAACCACTGGAGGAACGAATCCCAAGAAATCTCAGCACGGACGCCAGCCACATGAGAACCGTCTCCAATCGGCACGTCCACCGGCAGGATGCAACGCCAGGATCGATTGCCGTTCTGCCGAAACACTAGCACAGGCACAGCCCCGTCCGCAATAGCCGATGCGCAGCACTGTTTCCACCAAGTATTGATGGCCAGTTGCTCTTGCCGCTTCACCTCGATAGCAAGGTGGAAAGGGTTTGTAAGATCCGAACCGCCAACAGCGGATTGATTCTGGTTCCGTTGCACGATCGGCTTTGCAGGAACCTTGAGACCGTGCTTAACGAGAACGGTCTCCACGATGCTGTTCATGGCGCGGGCCACTTCCCGCTCCCCTTCCTGGCCTTTCTGCCGGATATTGATACCCACGGATTGTTTCCTTGTTGTTGCAGGTGAGAAGGATCTGCTGTTTAACGTGCCAGTAGTCCGAACCTTGCGGCATGGAGAACACAAGGTTGCTCGCCCCGATTGCACGGGAGCGAAGTTCGGAAGGCATGTCATCCTGTGCGGCGATGAATGCGCGGTACTCGGTTTCGGACTGCCCAAGCGTTTCCCTGCGGTGGATAATGTCATCCACAACAAGAGGCATCATGGCGCAAAGCGTGGCGGTCAGTAGCATGGTGAACCCCTTAGATGTGCGCCCGTAGCCCCTGCGCGGGCGGCCACGGGCGCGGCGGGCGGCCTAGCGTACCACCCTAGCGGCCCCGGCGCGGGCCGCCCTTGGGCGTGGTGCGCTTGCCCTTGGTGGCGGCGAGTTGGCGCTCCAGCCGCAGGACTTCACGGCTCAGGGTGTCGCGCTGCTCGATGGTAGCGTCCAGCTCGGACTGGAAGGCACCTTCAATGGCGTCTTCGTTGTACATCTCGCAGAAGCGGTGCAGGCTGTCGATCGCTTCTTCGACGTCCTTGCGCTGATCCTTGCCAGCACCCCGGCCACCGGCGACCAGGAGCTTCTTCACCGCGTGTTGGATGGTCGGGCTCGTGACGTTGAAACGCTCGAGCACACGGTAGACGTCGATGTTGTCCAGGTGGGCGACGTTCTTGTGGTAATGCGGATGCTTCTCTTTGACAGCCATGTTGCCTCCAGTTAAGGCCCGACAGGGGCCAATTCAGCAAACCTCTGCTTGACGACATACAGCGGCAGAGGCTCGTAGTTGATCTGCTCGCACGACACATTAAAATAGAACGGGTCGTCGAGAACTTTTTCGTGCAGGTGCCCGTGGATGTTGCCTTTGAACCTGTACTTCTGCGACGGGTGGATGGGAATGTGCGAAAGCAGGAAATCATCCAGCTTGTGGGCACCTTGCACGTCTTTGAAATGCTCGGTGTAAGCCGCCAAAGGATAATGATCGTGGTTCCCCTTAACGAGCTTCTTGTGCCCGTTGAGACGCCCGAGGTGCCTGAAGCTGTGTCGCCCGAACAGAACGTCACCAAGGTGCCAGACCGTATCACGAGGCCTGACCACACGGTTCCACCGCTCAACGAGGGCTTCGTCGTGCTCTTCGATGGTCTTACCGAGCTGGTTTCTCGCCTCAACGAACTGGAGGATCTTGTGGTGGCCGAAGTGCGTGTCGGAAATCAGAAAAACCTCAACCATGAAGATCCAGCTCCTCGTTTTGGGTAGTGGACACACCAGCATCCGGGTCGTCGACGGGCGTGAGCTCGAAATCCGCCATGGCAAACAGAAGCGGTTCATGGCGCTTGTCACAATGCCGACAGTAACCCGCATGGAACGCAGGAAAATAGACGACATAGTCCGCAATCAGAAGAACCTTCAGAAGCGGATCGAGAATTTCTTTGATTTCGCCAACCGCTCCACGAAGCCGCATATGGTCTTGGTGGAAAGGCCGGTGGCACTTGACAATTTGTCCAACTCCAAAGCGCATGGTGTTCCCCTTACGTTGCCCCCTACGTTACCGCAGGGGCGCGTGGATTGCAACACTCGTTAAGGGCTACCGCACACCAAGAGGCTTCAGTGCCTCGCCGAGGTCATAGAGGTGCCACATGAACGGCCCCGAGCGGAAGGTCAGGATGTGCTGGCTCAGCGGAGGAATCAGGTGGCCTGTACCGAAGATCTCAAAGAAGTGCTGCACCTTGTTTTCGCCGTTCTTGCGTTCGAACTCGAACCAGACGCACTCCTGCCCCTCGGGGTCGGGGCCAACCTGGATGACCTTGGCACCCTTTGGCATCATCGCCTCGAAGCGTGTCTTGCTTTCGTTGATCGGTTTCAACGCTTCTTTCCAGACAGTCTTCATTTTTGTTCCTTGTGGGTTACGGAAGGGGGCGTTCCAGTCACAGTGCCAGACACGCTGGCACTTCTCGCACGTCACGGACTGGTAGCGAAGGCGAGTGGAGGAAGGCTTGTTCGTGTAGCCGCAGATGCAAGTGAACTTCCATCTGAACTGCTACCGATGCAGGTAGGCGTCAGTTCCATGCCTGCTGATGGTCAAGAACGTTGTCCGAGCCGGGGTTCTCGATCTTCAGGGACTTCAGAACCTCATCTCCCGCATGGGCCAATTTCTGCGCATCCCAAGCGAGCTGGTAGTTGACATCAGTCGGAATGCCGTTGGTGAAGTAGTAGGTGACGAGGTTGTTCAGCGACAGCTCGTGCCCTTCAGCTTGCATGTGGGCCAGCACCGCCAGCAGCAGCACGACATGGCCGGGCCGGTCAGCGAGGGCACTCAGCCACACCAGGAGCAGCGGAGAAAACTGAACGTCATTCCCGAAATGGTAGCGGAAACGGCTGTCCAGGATCTTCAGCGAGGTGGACTGCCGCAGGCATTCCTTGTAAAACTCGACCTGCTGGTCGCACGGTTCACCTTCGCCCACGAACATGATGCTCAGGAGATCCACGAACATGATGCTCAGGAGATCCAAGGACTCCTTCTCGGTCATGGGACGCTGCGGCCCACGGGCCACCATACGGCCAATATCGGAAGCAAAGCTCATTTTGTGCTCCTATGCAAGGTCAACTTCGTTGTGGATGAGCTTCACGCAAGCGGCTTGGAGAAATCCAACAGCGTGAAGAGGGTTGTGGCAACGACCGAGAGCTCCTACTTCGAGGCTTCCATCAGCATAGTGCGCAGTCCAGCAGAAGGTTTCAGGTGCTTCCCCGGTTTCGGCCTTATTCTCGATCATATCAGCCAAAGATCGAAGCCTTGCAGGAAGATCGTTGATGTTTTTGCCAGAAAACTGGACGATCTTCGGAGAATTGTCAGGCTGCCGTTGTTGCGGATGGTCTTGTGCCCCTACGATCTCGTTCGGGTCATTCATTGTTGTTCTCCTTGTTGCGCTCGGCCAGTGCGGCGGCGAACTCCTGAAGTGTTTTGCTTCGGTACGTTCCGTGGGTAACACTGAATGACACGCGACCATTTGGCCCGGTTAGGTGCAACCATATCGCGTCAAGTTTTTGGTCTGTGGTGATCTGCCAACCATCCGGCACCGCCAGCGCGGCGGGCTGCTGGGCTGGGGCGGCGCTTGCTTGGTTGAAGGTTCTGTTACGCATAGCGGCGACGCAGTTGTAGAACGCGACCCACTCCGGCGTGTCTTTAAGCCGCTCGCCATTCGCGGCCCAGTTCCGGCCAAGCCCTTCAATGCCCTCTACAATTCCGACCAGCGCGTAGCAGGAAGCGCGGAACTTGGCGCTATTCAGCACGCTATCTCGCAGCCCTTCCTCCGGCACCGCCGCAGCGGGCGGGGCTTGCAGCCCTGCCCACTTCGCGTAGTCGTGCGTCCCGGTGTTGTCCACCACCGTGACCTGCCACGCCACCGCCTGCCCCCGCGCCGCGTCGAGGGCGGCGAGAATGTCGCGCAGGCTTTCGATGCAATCCAGCCCTGCCATTGTTTCTTCAAGACTGTTATCGGGGGTCTGCTCGTACTGCGACAAACGATCACGCGCCGCAGCCAGCGCCTTGTCGAGGTCGGTCATTTCTGTTTCTCCTTGTTGGCGGCGAGCATGGCGCGGCGGTTGTCGCCCAAGTACGCGATGATCGCCTCGTACTTGGAGTCCGAAACTTCCGCCATCATGCAGGCGTTGACAATTTCGTCCTCGTTGTAGCCATCCGGCACCGTCGCAGCGGCAGCCCGCATGGACGCCTGGAGCTGGTCGTAGGCTCCAACGAGCTGGATCAGCTCCGACGAAATAACCGTCACAGGGGTCCCGTGTTTGGGCACCGTGCCCGCCTTCCGCATTGCGCCCATGTACTGCGGAGTGTAGCCGTTGTTTGCGGCTTGGAAACGAAGTTGAGCCAGCCTTTCTTCGGAAATCATAGTTTGTCACCCATCCAGTTAGGATCGTTTTTGTTCGGCCCTATACCGCAGAGCCACCGGAACGTAGCCACATCGTACATCTGCGCGGAGTCATGGCCCTCGATGACCACGACCTTGCGAAGCTGTTCGCTGTTCAGCAGCGTTGCATGGCTTCGGGACAGGGCCAGCAGCGCGTCAGTCAGCTTGGCGTGGTCATCAACCGGCACGAACACCATGCCGGGGCCATCGCCAACGGAAAGAAAAATGAACATAAACCGAAAACCAGAGGCATCGGTTTGCGGGGTGAGATCAGAGGTTTCCATTCGAACGTCCCTCGGCTTGTTTTTTCATCGGGTGGGTGATCTGCTTCAGGTTGATGTCTTTCTTGCCCCACACGCGGCCTTCCCAGATGTCACCTCGGACGTTGTAGAGCAGGCTACCGTCGATGCTGTCGCAGGACGCTTCAGGGTTGCAGCGACACACATGGACGACTTGCAGGTGGCGAACCTGTGCGATGCGAATGGCGTCTTCGAGCTTAGGCGCACGGCCCCAGCTATACGCGCCACGAACGAAGAAGTGAGTTGCACCCGGAACCTCAGGTAGTTCGGAAGCTTTCATTGCGATGTAGTTCCTCTTAAGATATGGAGGGGTCGATCTGAACAGTTAGAATCTCAGCGATGGTGGGGACGGCCGCGTCTGGCCCGATTAAATCTATCGCCCCGGAGCGATAGACGAGGACTATCATCCGCGGATGCTGCGCCGCAGCACAGCGCAGCATTGTGTCGGTGTCCTACTAGACTAGGACACTAG
>VFQO010001531.1_pt1 | contig 17289 bp, 17 predicted proteins | sample 3512331 | NCBI WGS metagenome assembly VFQO01 (sample SAMN10412371, study PRJNA504923) | tailings metagenome | isolation source: Replicate 3 from Balatoc abandoned mine | place: Philippines: Itogon, Benguet | collected 2017-08-28
TGGGCATGACGCTGGCCACGATGATCTTCTGGGGCATCATGGTGCCCTCGTTCCTGATGGTGGTGCGCAACGAAGGCAAGCTGGCTGACAGCGACGCCTGGCGCAAGTTCTTCCGCTACATCATCGGCGACATCGGCATGCTGCGCATTCAGCTGGTCAACTACTTCGACTACTACCGCCCGGACTTCCACCCCTGGGATCACGACAACCGGGAATACCTGAAGAAGATCGACGAGTTCCTCGCCGAGCAGGAAAAGCTGGTTGCCTGACCTGCGGGCTGACGCCAGACTGGTCTCACCCGTCTTTGCGGAGTGAGACCATGTCGGATCACTGCCACGGCAGCTGCAGCAGCCAGGCACCCGTTGCTGACGCCGGCTACCGCCGCGTGCTGGTGCTGGCACTGCTGATCAATGCCGCGATGTTCGTCATCGAGGTGGTCGCCGGGTCGGCGGCCGGCTCCAAGGCCTTGCTTGCCGACGCCCTGGATTTCATGAGCGATGCCGCCAACTACGCCATCAGTCTCTACGTGCTCGACCGCAGCCTGGTCTGGCGTGCGCGCGCGTCGCTGCTGAAGGGGCTGACCATGGCCGGCTTCGGCGTCTGGGTGCTGCTGGTGACCGTGACGGGTCTGATGCGTGGTGACGTACCGGAAGCCGCGACCATGGGCGCCGTCGGCCTGTTGGCGCTGGCCGCCAATGTCGGCGTGGCACTGATGCTGTTCCGCCATCGCAGCGGTGACAGCAACCGCGAGTCGGTGTGGATCTGCAGTCGCAATGACGCCATCGGCAATGTGGCCGTGGTGCTGGCCGCCATCGCCGTCTGGTTCAGCGGCAGCCACTGGCCGGACGTGCTGGTGGCGCTGGTCATGGCCATGCTGGCGCTGACCGGCGCGGCACGCATCCTGCGTTCGGCCTCGGGCGAGTTGCGCGCTCAGCGGTAAACGTAGTCGTTGAGGTCGAAGGTCATGCTGCGCCAGTGTGCTTCCAGGCTGGTGGCTGGCCGGAACGGCACGTCGCCGTGCTTGTCGAAGTAGTAGCTGTTGGCACTGGCGCACCCGTTGTTGAAGAACACCTGGCTGCCGCTGCGCGCCTTCATGTCCCGGAAGTAGCGATCATTGGCCTCGCGCGTCACCTCGATACGGCGTGCCTTGCGCGTGCGTGCCTGTTTCAGGCAGCGGGTGATGTGCCGCACCTGCTGCTCGATGAGCTGGAAGTAGGACGCGCCGTTGTAGCCGTTGGGCCCGAGAATCAGGAAGAAGTTCGGGAAGCCGGGCATGGAGACGCCCTCGTAGGCCTGGTAGCGTTCGGCATCCCACCACGACTCGAGGTCGCGGCCCTGGCTGCCGGTGACCTGGAACGGCGGCATGTTGCCGCTTTCGAAGACCTTGAAGCCGGTGGCGCAGATCAGGATGTCGATCGCGTGCAGCACGCCGTCCGCGGTGTGCACGCCCTCCGGCACGATCCCGGTGATGCCCTCGGTGACCAGTGCCACGTTGTCGCGGTTGAAGGTCTTCAGGTAGGTGTTGGACACGCTCGGGCGCTTGCAGCCCAGACCGTAGCGCGGCGTCAGCTTGGCACGGGTGACCGGGTCGCGGACCTGGTTCTCGAGGTGCTTGAGGGCAACCGGCTCGAAGGCTTTGACGATGCGCAGCTGGCGGTAATAGTGCGCCGCCAGCACGAAGGTGGTTTCCACGAAGGCCTGGCTGGCCAGACGGGCCGGCAGCTGCAGCCACGGCAGCCGCTTCATGACCTGCTGCACGGCACCGGGAATCGCGGCATCCGGCTTCGGCAGCACCCAGATCGGGGTGCGCTGGAACACCGTCAGGTGCGCCACCTCGGGCGCGATCTCCGGAATCACCTGCAGCGCCGAGGCCCCGGTGCCGATGATGGCGACACGCTTGCCACGCAGGTCGACGCCGTGATCCCAGCGAGCGGTGTGCATGGTGGTGCCGCGAAAACTGGCTATGCCCGGAATGTCCGGCAGCTTGGGTTGGGTCAGCACGCCGGTGGCGCCGATCACGAAGCGTGCCGTCAGGGTCTCGCCGGCCTCGGTGGTCAGGTGCCACAGGCTGCTGGCGTCGTCGAAGCGGGCGGCGCGGATGCCGGTGTTGAGACGGATGCGCGAGCGCAGGCCGTACTTGTCGACGCAGTGCTCGGCATAGGCCTTGAGCTCCTTGCCGGGCGCGAACACCCGCGACCATTCCGGGTTGCGCTCGAACGAGAACGAGTAGCTCAGCGAGGGGATGTCGACAGCGACACCCGGATAGGTGTTGAAATGCCAGGCGCCACCGATGCCGTCACCCTGTTCCACCAGCAGGTAGTCCCGCATGCCGATCTCGTCGAGCTTGATGGCGGCCCCGATGCCGGAAAAGCCGCCGCCGATGATGATGACTTCGTGATCGGGAGCGTGTTCGCCGCGGACAGCGGGGTTTGCCATGATGTCTCTCCAGAGTGATGAAATGCCAAGGCCTCGTCGCGGTTGCGCAGGCGTGACCAGATGGTCATGCTAGTCGGACATGGCGTATTGTCAATATGCTAGGCTATTCTGATTGAGTGATCGGATTCAGGCCGGATTCCAGACCATGCCCAGAACCCCGCAGCAAAGCCGTTCCCGCGCCACCGTCGAGGCCATTGTCGAGGCCGGGTTCAGATCGGTGGCCGAGCACGGCGCCGGCACCAGCACCCGCGAGATCGCCCGCGTCGCCGGCATCAGCATTGGCTCGCTGTACGAGTATTTCGACAACAAGGAAGCGGTGTTCGCCGCCATGCACCAGCGCTTCATCGACGATGTGCTGGTGATGATTCGCGACTGCATGCCCGAGCTCATGACGCGTTCGCCGGACGCCGCCACCCTGCATCTGCTGCAGCGTTTCGGCGAGTTGCTGACGCGCAATGACGAGCGTTATCTGCGCGTGGCGCGGCAGCTGGTCGCGCACGACTCGCTGCGCTACATCGAGCCGATCCGCGACCTGCTGATGCAGGTGGTGACCGGGTTCGTGATGCGCTGGCCGCAGTTCGCCGGGCGGCCTGATCTGCCGGTGATGGCCTACATCATGATCAATGCCGGCATCTTCACGGTGCTGCAGCAGCTGTCTTCGCCCAACCCGCCGATCAGCTACGACCAGCTCAGTCAGGGTCTGGCCGACATCGTGCGGCGCTATCTGGACCTGCCTGATCCGGCCACCTCAGGACAGCCGCCTCAGATGACGCCAGCCGCTGCCGGTCAAGAGCAGCCGGGAAGCAATTTGTAGCGGCTTTGTCCGGCCCCTGTGAGGCCGCGTGCGAATTTGTAGGAGTCCGTTTTCAGGCTGATTTTCAGCCAGTTCCGGCGCGTAAACTGGCGCCATGAAAGCCCTTGTCCTGCAGCGTCTGGCACAGCTGAACCCGGCTGCGTTCCCGACCCCGACCTCGCGATTGCCGCGCTGGCTGACCCCGGCGGGATTGCTGTTGCTCGGCGTCCTGACCGTGGTGCTGCTGCTGGATGCGGCCCGGCTGTATCTGTCCGGTCAGTTCCTGGCGCATGCCGTGCTGTCACATGGCACCGACCAGCATCATGAGCAGGCCTGCGCCGCTGGCCGCGAGGGGCTGGTGGTGACACTCGATGCGCGCTACCCGGGCTGGCAGCGCCTGGTCGGCAGTCCTCTGCCGGGACAGTTGCTGGTGGTGTGTGGCGATCTTGGCGGTGCCGAGCGCCAGTTCCGTCCCGGTCAGGGCGACAGCACGGTGCAGATCACCGGCAGTCTGCCGGTGCGTGCCAGCCTGGTGGCTGGCGGCATGCACAACGAGCGCATCACCCTGATGCGCCGTGTCACCCTGACCCGGGCCGCGGATTCCGATGCCCTGGTATCCAGCCTGCTGGAAAGCCTGCCGGCGATTCACGCGCCCGAGCCTCGCAACTGAGGATTTTCCGTCATCACACCGGCTGGTAGTGGCGACCGCTGCCTTCGCGGTGGCGCGCCCAGGTCAGCCGCGCCAGCACGTCCTGCCCGGCGTGTGCATGTGACGAGTCGCCATCCAGTTCGCCGGCCATCAGCGCCTGTTCCAGCCGCCGCCACAAGACCAGTCGTGACACCGCGTCATCGGCATCCAGCCAAGCTTGCAGGGTCGGGCTGTGTGCGGGTGTCTGCTCATCGGACGCGTCGCCGTGCTGGCGGGCACTGATGGCAAGCACGTTGGCAATCATGCGTGCGTCGTAGTGGGCGCTGGCGGGCAGGGCCGGCAGCAGATCATCGAGCAGGGTCTGCCGAGCCAGCCCGATCAGCGTCGCCAGCGGGGGCGCGATGCGCAGCGTGAGGTCGGGCAGGGCATCGTCCGCGGCCGGCACGGCGATGCCGGTGTCGGCCAGCAGCTGGCATTCCAGCGCCGGCACCAGCTGCCCGGTCAGCGCCAGCTCCAGCGAGGCCTCGCCGCCATGGGTGACACGGTCGGCCTGCTGCAAGGCGATCACTGCCCAGCGCAGGTGGGCGTGGATTTCCCAGTAGCGGATGGCCGCTGCCGACGGCACCCAGCCGGCTTCTTCCTCATAACCTGCCAGCAGGGCCTCGCGCGGGCCTATGCCACCCGCGTCGCGGGCCGGCTGCCCGAAGCGCCAGCAGGCGGCGCAGAACCAGCCCAGGTCTTCGGCGGGATCGGACCAGGCGGCGAACTCCCAGTCGAGAATCGCGCTCAGACGCCCCTGATCGACCAGGTAGTTGCCGGTACGCAGGTCGCGGTGGGTGAGCACGGGCGTGCAGGCCGGCGGCTGGTGCCGGAGCAGCCAGCGCCAGGCCCAGCGCAGGGCCGGGTGCGGCTGGTGATGCCGGTCCAGCCAGGCGCCCATCTCGGCGAGCGCGTCGGCCGCCGGGGTCGGCGAGGCCGGGGGCAGGAAGTCCAGACGCGGTTCGCCCGGTCGCACCCGGTGCAGGCGCGCCATGTGGCGGCCGATGTCACGGGCCAGGGCTGCGCGATCCGGCACCAGTCGGTCGTCCTTGGCGAGGCGGTGACCAGCGGCCACCCCGGCCACGCGACGCATGAAGAAGCAGGCACGGCCGAGGCTGGCATCGCCCGGCCACAGCGGCTCAGGCACCAGCACGCCGGCAGCATGGGCCACCTGCAGCAGCTGGAACTCCTGCTGACGGCTGCGCGAGGCCTGCACCCCGGTGGCGGCATCGCTGCGCATGACCAGCGCCAGCGGCGGCTGCCCCTCGATCGCCACCTCCAGTGCCCAGTTGTCCTGGATGGCCCCGCCGGACAGGCGACTGGCAGCGCTTACGCAGGCCGCGCCGCCGAGCTGTCGTGACAGGAAGGCCGCCAGGACGGCATCGTCCCACCAGCGGCCGGCCGTCTCAGTCATGGCCGCGCCACTGGAAGAAGTCGCGTCCCTCGGCCAGATAGCTGCGTGACAGCACCATCTTGTGGATCTCGCTGGCACCATCGACCAGCCGTGCCTGACGGGCGTAGCGGTAGACCCACTCGACCACGGTGTCGCGCGAGTAGCCGCGCGCGCCGAGCAGCTGGATGGCGGTGTCGGCAGCCTTGTGCAGGGTGTCGGCGACATGGACCTTGGCCATCGATACTTCCTTGCGGGCGAAGTCGCCCTGGTCGAGCAGCCAGGCCGCCTGCATGGTCAGCAGCCGGCCGATGTGGATGTCCATGGCAGCACCCCCGAGCATCCACTGCACGCCCTCGTGCTCCGCCAGCGCCATGCCGAAGCTCTGGCGTTCACGGATGTAGGCGCCGGCAACCTCGAGGCAGCGCTGGCTCAGGCCCAGCCAGCGCATGCAGTGCGTCAGGCGCGCCGGTCCGAGGCGGATCTGGGTGACCTTGAGGCCGTCGCCGACCTCGAGCAGGCGGTTCTCGTCGGGAATCACCAGTCCGTCGAAGACCAGTTCGCAGTGCCCGCCGTGCTCTTCCGGGCCCATGATGGGAATGCGTCGCTCGATGCGCCAGCCGGGCTGGCCGGCATCGAACAGGAAGGCGGTCAGGCTCTTGCGGTCGTCATTCCCTGTCTGGGGAGGCGCGGTGCGCGCGATGAGAATGAAGGTCTGTGCGCCCTTGGCACCGGTGATGAACCACTTGCGGCCGGTGATGACCCAGTCATTGCCGCGCTTTTCGGCCCGCGTGTAGGTCTGCGACGGATCGGACCCGCAGCCCATGGGCTCGGTCATGGCGAAGGCGGAGCGCACCGTGCCATCGATCAGCGGCTGCAGCCAGCGCTGCTTCTGTGCCTCGGTCTTGAGCAGCTTGTTGAGTACCTGCATGTTGCCGTCATCGGGCGGGGCGACGTTGAACACCACCGGGCCGAAGGGCGAGCGCGCGGCCTCCTCGTAGAGCACCGCCATGCCGACATGGTTCTGGCCCAGGCCACCGCGTGCCACCGGCATCTGGAAGGCCCAGAGACCCTCTGCCTTTGCCTTGGCGCGCAGGTCGGCGAGCACCGGCTCGCTGACATTGTCGTGTTCGTCGAGAAAGCCGGCCTCGCGTTCGCGCGGCAGGATCTCGCGGGCGACGAAATCGCGCACGCGCTGGCGCAGCTGCTCGAGGTCGGGGGAAATGGCGAAATCCATGCGCTGCTCTCGTGTCGGAGACCCGTGAAGGTCAAAGGGTGGATACGCAGTGTCCGCCGTCGACGGTGAGGACGCTGCCGTTGATGAAGCTGCCGACCGGTCCGGCCAGCAGCAGCAGGGCGCCATCGAGTTCGCCGGGCTGGCCGAGGCGGCGCGCGGGCATGCGCGCGAGCAGGCGCTGGCCGGCCTCGCTGGCGAAGAAGTCCCGGTTGAGATCGGTCTCGATGTAGCCCGGCGCCAGTGCATTGACGCGGAAGCCGTGGCGTGCGAACTCCAGTGCCTGGGCGCGGGTCAGATGGTGCAGGCCAGCCTTGGCCGCGGCATAGGCGGCCACACCCTGGGCCACGCGCTCGCCGAGAATCGAGCCGACATGCACGATGCTGCCGCCCAGCCCGCGCGCGCGCCGTGCCTGCACGAAGGCCTTGCTGACCAGCCACGGCCCCTTGAGGTTGGTGTCGATCACGGCATCCCAGTCGGCTTCGCTCAGGGTATCCGCCATGCCCTCGCGCGAGATGCCGGCGTTGTTGACCAGGATGGACAGGCTGTCATCACCGGCCCAGCGCAGGGCGTCGGCCAGTGCGGTCTGCACCGAGGTCTCGTCGGTGACGTCCATGGTGACGGCATGGGCATGGTGACCGGCGTCGTTCATCGCCTGCACGGCGGCCTCCAGCGCTTCGACACGGCGCGCCGCCAGCACGACCCGGGCGCCGGCGCGTGCCAGCGTCTCGGCAAAGTGCAGGCCGAGACCGCCGGAGGCGCCGGTGATGAGCGCGGTGTGCTCTTGCAGGATGTCCGTCACCAGGCGCTCTCCGGTCAGTCAGCAGGGGCATCTCTCAACGCCCGTTGTCGGGGCGCGGAATCAATGCCTTGTATCATGACCGACCGGTTCTGTCAGTGCTCAGGCCGGGTCGGACAGCTCCAGCAGCAGGGCGGCACCGAGTCCGCCACCGGCACAGGTGGACACCACGGCGTAGCGACCGCCCTCGGTCTGCAGGCGCCGGGCTGCCGTCATCAGCAGGCGTCCCCCGGTGGCGGCAAACGGGTTGCCCAGCGATAGCGAGCCGCCCCAGGGATTGAGCTGATGCATCGGGATTTCGCCGACCGGACAGTCGCTGCCCAGGCGCTCATGCACGAAGCGGGCATCGGCCATGCAGGCACGGTTGATCAGCACCTGTGCCGCGAAGGCCTCGTGGATTTCCCACACCGTGACGTCGGCAAAGCGCAGCCCGTTGCGCGCCAGCAGGCGTGGAATCGACATCGCCGGTCCCAGCAGCATCTCGTGCTCCAGGCTGTCGACGCCGGTCAGCAGGTAATCGCGCACCTGCGCCAGCGGCGTCAGACCCAGCTCGGTGGCACGGGCGGCGCTGGTCATCAGCAGCGCGGTGGCCCCGTCGGTGAAGCGCGAGGCGTTGCCAGCGGTGATGATGCCATGCTGCCGGTCGAAGACCGGGGGCAGGGTGGCCAGGCGCTCGCGGGTGGCATCGGCACGCGGGGTGTTGTCTGCGCGTGCCACCGCACCGCCGGGCACGGTCACCGGCACGATCTGTTCGGCGTGATGATGGGCGGCTGCGATGGCACCGGCATGACTGCGTGCCGCAAACGCATCGCAGGCCTCGCGCGTGATGCCGAAGCGACGGACCATGTTCTCGCAGGCCGCACCCATGGTCAGGCCGGTGGTGGTGTCGCTGCTGGTCGGGATGTCGAGCTGCAGGAAGTCGCGCGCGCGCAGCTGGCGCAGGGCCTGCAGGCGCTCCGGCGCGGATTTGCGCTGGCGCAGCTTCATCAGCGTGCGGCGGATGTTCTGCGACAGTCGCACCGGCACGTCGGAGAAGTTCTCGGTGCCGGCAGCGATGCCGGCCTGCACGCGACCGAGCGCGATCTGGTCGCACAGCGACATGACGCCGACGCTGGGCGAGATGCCGGCCATGGCCACGGTCCAGGCCGGGGTGCGGCTGGGCAGTCCGGCCGCCAGCATGGCCTCGCGTGCCACGTTGGTGGTTTCCACTTCGTGCAGCACGGTGCCCATGATCACCTGCTCGGGCACCGCGGGATCGATGCCGGTGCGTTCGAGCAGGCCGCGCAGCGCCTCGGCGCCGAGCTCGTAGCTCATCAGATCGGCATACAGACCGGCGCTGTCGAGGAAGGCCGTGCGCACGCCGGCGGCCAGAACGGGCTGACGTTCCGCTGGCAGCGGCTGGGGACGGAAGCTCATGCGACCTCCTGCGGCAGGAAGCTGCCGACCTGGTAGACAGTGCCCCCGCCATCGCGCAGGCGCAGCGGACGGCGTCCGTCGCTGCCTGGCTCGGCAACCTCGATGACCAGCTGCGGACTGGGCAGCGGCAGCGGGCGGATGAAACGCACCTCGATGTCGGCAATTCTCCTGCCCGTGTTCTGAACAGCCTCGAAGACCTGCGCGAAGGCGCCGTAGCCATGCATGATGCAGCCCTTGAAGCGAGTGCGGCGTGCCACCAGCGGCAGGGTGTGTATGGGGTTGAAGTCGCCTGTCAGGTAGAAGAACTTGACGCCTTCGTCGGGGCCTGCCTGCCAGTATCCGACCGGCGTGAATACCGGCTCCTCGCGAGGCTCGGCGAGACTGGCCGGGCGATTGCGCAGCACCACCGCCGCCATGGCATCAATGACCAGGGCATCGGGCTGGTGGCTGGTGCCCAGCACGATTCGGCTGTGCACGCGGGCGCGGTAGCCGTCATCGCTGGCATCGACGAGCTGGCCGCGCAGGCTCAGGCTCTGGCCGCGCGGCAGCGGCGCATTCACCTGCAGGCGCACGCCCTGGTTGAGCACGCTGAGCATGGGGTAGGGCGACTGCGAGGTGAGTTCGGCAATCAGTCCCAGGGCCAGCTTGCCGCTGGCCAGGTGTGGCGGAATCTCGTCGGCATAGCGACCGGCGGGTGCCCCCGACCAGCGAGCATAGGTGTCGATCAAGGCATCCGATGGCGCTGGCAGCTCGCGCTGCAGCCAGTCGCCGGGGCGTGCGCTCTTCACGGGCAGGTAGGAGGTCACGGCACCGCGCAGAAAGGCGGTGATGTTGGGGAGCTGCTCGCGCAGCAGGCGCGCGGGTACGGCGACCGTCATGACAGGAAACTCTCCGGACAGGGTAGGACAGTGATCCGATCTTGCCTGCGCCGTCCAGTCTGCAGAAGAGAGGTGAGTGACACTCTGGCAGGTAGAAAGTGACAAAGGGTCCGGGCATCATGGCGGCATGATGCGATATCCCGTGACCTATCTGCGCCTGCTGGCGCGTGCCATGCGCCTCGACGATGACGGCCTTGCCCGGCTGGTCGAGGGCACCGCGCTGCGCGTCGAAGACCTGACCCGGCTCGACGGCGAGGTCAGCGAAGCCGACTACCAGCGCATCGTGGCACGTGCCCTGAGCATGGATCCGCGACCCGATCTGGCACTGGCGGTGGCGTCGCGGTTGCCGGTGACGGCGCACGGTCCGCTTGGCGTGCTGCTCTCGGCCAGTCCCACGCTCGGCGATGCCTGGGCAGCACTGGAGCGCTTCCACAGCCTGCGCGTGCCGGGCGTGCAGCTGCAGCGTGCCTTCACCCGCGACGCGCTTATCCTCACCCTGACCGTGGCTGATCCGGAAAGTCCGGTCGGCCGCTTCTGCCTCGAGGCCACGGCGCTGTGCATTCTGGGCGGCTTCGACCTGGTGCTGGGCTACCGCCTGCGCGAGGCACAGATTCGCTTCGGCTATGCCGCACCGGCTCATGCCGATCGCTACGCCACCTATTTCAGCTCACCGGTGAGCTTTGCCAGCGGGCCGACCTGCATCCAGGTGCCGCTGCGTCTGCTGCAGCAGCCCAATCTGCTCGCGGATCCCGGCGCCTGGGAGGCAGCCGTGCAGGCCTGCGAGGCGCTGACCGCCCAGCGCGACAGCAGCAGTCGCTGGAGCGAGCGCATCACCCGCCTGCTGCAGCAGAATCCGGGCCAGCGCTGGCAGCTGGCGGCGCTGGCGGAACACTGGGGCATGTCGTCGCGCACGCTGATGCGCTATCTCAAGTCCGAGGGCACGTCCTATCAGGATCTGCTCGATCAGGTGCTGTCGCAGCAGGCGCGCGTGCTGCTGGAGCGCGCCGATCACACCGTGGAGTCGGTGGCCCTGAGTCTCGGCTACCAGGATGCCACGGCCTTTCGCCGGGCCCACAAGCGCTGGTTCGGCACGGCACCCCGGCAGGGCTCGTCCCCAGGAGAATGATCATGATCGGTTCGTGGTATGAGCGGCGCGTGCTCAAGCCCGGTGGCGAGCTGCTGTTCAGCGAGCACGGGCTGTCACCGGATGCCGGTGTCGAGCGCTGGCAGCACTGGCTGACCCCGGTCTGGAAGCCCTTTGCCGGAGGCTGCCATCTCGATCGTGACATGCCTGCGCTGCTTGCCGACGGCGGTTTTGACATCGTCGAGCTGGATCAGCATTACGTGACCGGCCCGCGTCCCATGACCTGGATCAGCACCGGCGTGGCAAGGCCGCGGCCATTTGCGGGCACTGTCGCGTGAGATGGCGTCAAGCCCGGTCATCTGCCGCCGGGCAGCGCATGCCGACCGCTGTCATGAAACTGCAACAGCTTTATGATTGGTACTTCGGATACACTCGAATGATCAAAAAATTCAACGGGATACCATGGCGCGTCTGATTGCGGTGGCACAGCTCAAGGGCGGTGCCGGTAAAAGCACGCTGGCAACCAATCTGGCTGGTGAGCTGGCGCGGGAGTTTCGCACCGGGCTGATTGATGCCGACATGCCGCAGGGCACGTCGTCGCATTGGGCCGAGCTGCGCGGCGATCCGGAATTGCAGGTGATCACCGCCGAGAATGTCACCCAGCTGGGTGCCGCCGTTGAGCAGTTCGACAGCAGCTGCGATGTCGTGGTCATTGATCTTCCGCCGCGCAGTCACAAGTTTCTGCGCGAGATCATGGCCTACACCGATCTGGTGCTGATGCCGCTGACCGCGTCACCGGCCGATGTCTGGGCCACCGAGCAGCTGGTTGATGTCGTGCGCGAGGCCAAGAAGACCAGCAAGCGACTGAAGGCACGCCTGGTCTGGAACCGTCTGCGTCCGGGCAAGTCCACCGAGGTCTTCATGGCAACCACGGCAGCCAGCATACGCGCCAAGGAGTGCGAATCCCGCCTGGGTCAGCGCAATGCCTACCTCGATGCCATGGGCCACGGGCGCACGGTGTGCGAAGGCCGCGATGCCAAGGCCTGCGAGGAGTTCCGCGCCTTCGTCGCCGAGGTCAAGACCCAGCTCAAGCTCGCGTAACGCGCCCGCAACAGGCGGTAACGCGTTCGCAACAGCAGTCGGCCCGGGCTTCCGGCACGCTCGATGACAGCATCCGAGTGGCTGGAGTGGTCCCATGTATCTCGTCAACATGCTCTACGTGAGTCGCACCGACCCGTCGTTCAACCCCGACGACATCGCGCAGATCCTCGAATCGTCTGCGCGCAACAACGCGCGCCGGGGCATCACCGGCATCCTGGCATTCAACAGCAGCTACTTCCTGCAATGCCTGGAAGGCTCGCGCTCGGCCGTCAACGGCGCCTACCACGCCATTCTCAATGACAAGCGCCATCACAGCCCGGTGCTGCTGGCCTATCACGAGATCCACCAGCGCCAGTTCCCGCAGTGGGCCATGGGCTACATCGGCGAGAACCTGTTCTCGCAGGAAATCCTGCTGCGCTACTCCAACTCCTCCGAGTTCAAGCCCTACGAGCTCAGCGGCCAGAGCGCGGCAGGACTGCTGGTGGAGCTGGCCAGCCACGTGCCCACGCTGTCGTCGGTGCCGCACCTGAAGACGGTGTCCAACTGATTGACGCGGCTGTCCATGGCTTGACCACCCGTCACCGGACGCCACCAGCGTTGAAATACCGGTTCCCTGCCATCGGAACCGGACATGCCCTGCCAACTGGTGTGGTTCAAGCGTGACCTGCGCTGCCAGGATCACCAGCCGCTGCTGGAGGCGGCCCGGCACGGACAGGTGCTGTGCCTGCATGTGATCGAGCCCGGCTACTGGTCAGGCAGCGACGTTTCCGCCCGTCACTACGGTTTCCTGCGCGAGAGTCTGCGCGACCTGTCCGCCGATCTGCGCGCGCACGGTCTGACCCTGCACGTGGTGCAGGGCGACGTGCTCGAGGTGTTGCGCCATCTGCACCGGACCGTCGGTCTGTCGGCCATCCATGCCCATGAGGAAACCGGCAATGCCTGGACCTTCGCACGCGACCGCGCGGTGCGCGCCTGGTGCCGCGAGCAGGGCGTGACATGCCGTGAATACCGCCAGTTCGGCGTGTTCCGAGGGCTGGCCGACCGCGACCACTGGCTGCGCGGCTGGGAGGCCCAGATGGCTGTACCATGCCACCAGCTGCCCGATGTCATCACCGGCGATACCCGGCCCGAGCTGGTCCGGCCGCTGCCATCCGCCACGCGCCTCGGCCTGCCGGACGAGGACGCGCCCGGGCGACAGCATGGCGGTCGTCATGCCGCCGACGCGGTGCTCGCCAGCTTCCTGACCGAGCGCTCGGCCAGCTACCGGGGTGGCATCTCGTCGCCACTGTCGGCACCCACGGCCTGTTCGCGGCTGTCACCCTACCTGGCCTGGGGCTGCCTGAGCCTGCGCGAAGTGGTGCAGGCCACGCGCGCGCAACTGGCGCGGCTGCCGGCCTCGGCCGAGTTTCAGCGCCGCGGCCTCGAAGCTTTCGTCAGCCGGCTCTACTGGCACTGCCATTTCATCCAGAAGCTGGAGAGCGAGCCCGAGCTGGAGTGGCGCAACCTGCATCGCGGCTATGACGGTCTGCGCGAAGCCGACTGGCAGCCCGCGCATTTCACGGCGCTTGTCGAGGGACGCACCGGCTGGCCGCTGGTCGATGCCTGCGTCGCCATGCTGCGTCACACCGGCTGGATCAACTTCCGCATGCGCGCCATGCTGGTGTCGGTGGCCGCCTATCCGCTCTGGCTGCACTGGCGGCCCGTGGGCGAGTGGCTGGCACGGCAGTTCGTCGACTACGAGCCCGGCATTCACTGGAGCCAGCTTCAGATGCAGTCCGGCACCACCGGCATCAACATTCCGCGCATCTACAACCCGATCAAGCAGGCGCGCGACCATGATCCGCAGGGCCGCTTCGTGCGGCGCTGGCTGCCGGCCCTGCGCCAGCTGCCGGATGCCTGGCTGTTCGAGCCCTGGCGCTTGCCGGAGTCCTTGCAGCAGCGCTACGGCCTGCGTGTCGGCCACGAACTGCCGATGCCGGTTGTCGATCTCGAGCAGGCCACGCGGCTGGCGCGTCAGCGCCTGTTCGAGCGCCGTGGCGATCCCGAGGTGCGTGCCGCCAAGGCAGCCGTGATCACGCGGCATGGCTCGCGCCAGCGTCCGGCAGGGCGCAACCGGGCGCCTGCCAGCCGGCCGGATACCCGCCACCAGATGGAGCTTCCGTTGTGACCACCGTCATCTACTGGTTTCGCAGCGACTGCCGCGTGCATGACCACCCCGGTCTGCAAGCCGCGCTGCGTGACGCCACCCGGCTGCTGCCGGTATTCGTTGACGATCCGCGTCAGCAGCAGCCTGATCGCTGGGGCTTTGCGCCGCGCGGCCGGCACCGCCAGGTCTTTCTTGCCGACACGCTGGCCGATCTCGACGCCAGTCTGCGCCGCCTGGGCAACGGCCTCGAGATCGTCACTGGCACGCCGGAGACGGTGCTGCCGGCGCTGGCACTCGCCTGCGGCGCCAGCCGCATCGTCTGCGAGGACATTCCCTGTCCGCAGGAGCAGGACGCGGTGCGGGCGATCAGGGCTGCCGGCATCACGGTGCAGACGATCTGGCACGCGACCCTGATTGCTCCGCGTCAGCTGCCGTTTGCGGTCGCCGACCTGCCCGGCGTGTTCACGCGATTCCGGGTGCGCATCGAGGAGGCCGGCGTGCTGCCCCTGCAGCCCCTGCCCGAGCCAGTCAGTCTGCCACCACGGCCTGCGGCCTGCCCCGTGCCGGATGTTCCGCCGCGTCTGGCGCGCCCGGAGCCGGCACACGATCCCCGCAGCGCCTTTCCTTATGCCGAGCCGGCCTGGCAGGGCGGCGAGCAGGCGGCATTGCGTCATCTGCATGCCTATTTCAGCGATGACCGGGCTCCGACCTACAAGGCCACGCGCAACGGTCTGACCGGCACAGGCTATTCCAGCAAGTGGTCACCCTGGCTGGCCACCGGGGCGCTGTCGCCGCGCAGGGTGTTCGCCGCGCTGCACGACCACGAGGCCGAGGCCGGTGTCAGCGACGGCAGCTACTGGCTGTGGTTCGAGCTGCTCTGGCGTGATTACTTCCGCTTCCTGCATGCCCGTCATGGCAGTCGCCTGTACCGCGTCGAGGGGCTTGGACAGCTGCCCCCGCCGCGTCACGATGCCCGACGGTTCGCCGACTGGTGCGCCGGTCGCAGCGGACAGGCCTTCGTCGATGCCGGGATGCGCGATCTGGCGGCCACCGGCTTTCTGTCCAACCGGATGCGCCAGATGGTCGCCAGCTGGCTTATTCATGATGTGCCGGGTGACTGGCGGGCCGGGGCGGCCTGGTTCGAGTCGCAGCTGATTGATTACGATCCCTGCAGCAACCAGGGCAACTGGCTCTATCTGGCCGGGCGCGGCACCGATCCGCGCGGCGTGCGCCGTTTCTGTCCGCGTCGACAGGCCGAGCAGTACGACCCGGACGGTGCCTATCGGCGCGTGTGGTCGGCCAGGGCCTGAGCCCGGAAGGCACTGGGTGTCTGGCCTGTCCACTGGCGGAAGGCACGGGTGAAGTTGGCCGGTTCGCGGTAGCCCAGCAGCCCGGCGATGCGGGCGATCTCCGGCTGCGGCGAGGCCAGCAGCTGCAGGGCATCGCGATGGCGGGCCTCGTCGAGCAGATGCTGGTAGCCGCTGCCCTGTTGCAGCAGCTGGCGGCGCAGGGTGCGCAGTGACAGGTGCAGACGGCGCGCCAGCTCCGCCGGTGACGGGTAGCCGGTGGCGGTGAGCAGCATTTCGGCACGTGCGCGTGCCAGCAGCGGCCGTGCCGAGGCCAGTTCGCCGAGCAGGGCGAGTTCGCGCTCGCACTGGCTCAGCGCCTGCTGCAGGCCCTCCGGATTGGCGGTCAGCAGCCGGCGCTCGAAGCGCTCCGTGTCATGCAGCACCACGCAGGTGCGCGGGTGCTGGTGACGCAGCGGCGGGCAGCGCGGGCGCAGGCGGTCGACGTGCGCGCCGGCAGGGAAGTCGAAGCAGACCTCGCCCTGCAGCGGTTCCGGACCGAGCAGGAACTGCACGCCCTGGCAGAAGCTCAGCGTGGTGGCCTCGAGCATGAGCTGGCGCAGCCGTTCGGGCAGCACCAGTTCGGTCTCGAACACGAAGACATGGCGAGTGTCATGCTCCTCGTGGCGGAAGCAGATGCCGCGGCCGCGCAGCGACCAGAAACGGTTGAGGATGTTGATGGCAGTGCGTGGCCGGTCGGCGCAGAGCAGGGCATAGCCCATGCTGCCATGCGCCGTCAGCGGCATGCGCAGGCTGGCCTCGATGGCCAGGCCGGTGTCGTCGGTGGCGTCCAGCAGGGCCTCGAGCAGGACCAGGAAGCGTCGCAGCGAGATCCGTCCGCCCAGGTCCTCGACCAGCGCCGGATCGAGACCCGCAGTCTGCAGCAGTGCCTGGGTATCGAGGCCGCGTTCGCCGGCGATGGCCAGGTAGGTGGCCGGATAGGTTACCGGCGTGTTGGGCAGATCAGCCCAGTCAGGCAAGCTCAGCAGGGACACCGGACCTCCGCATGTGGCCACCAATGACAAGCATGTTGTCCGCGCAGCATCTCACGTGGCGGCATTGCGCACCAGTATTCTGACCGGGTAGTCAACGATGAGGAATTCCCCATGACCGCCGCCCTCGATACCCATGCCGTGCAGCGTGCCGCCCTTGGCCAGCACGATCTCAAGGTCCGTCACATGACGTTCGACCTGAGCGACGACATTCCCGAGTACTGGTACGACAACGACCCGTTCAAGACCTTGCTGCTGTCGGCCATGTCAGGCGGCTTTCCCGAAGGGGAGCGCTTCTTCATCGATTCGGTGCGGCATTTCCGCGACCGCCTCACCGATCCGGCGCTGAAGGAGGCGGTGCGCGCCTTCATCGGCCAAGAGGGCCATCATTCCCGCGAGCATGGCCTGCTCAACGATTTCCTGGTGCGCCGCGGCCTGCCCATCGACGTCATCGACCGCAATGTCGGCGCCTTCATGCGCTTCATGAAGAAGCGCTTCTCGCCCGAGCGCCAGCTCGCGCACACGGTGGCGGTCGAGCATTTCACCGCGATCCTGGCTGAAGGCTTCCTGCTGCCCGGCAGCGAGCTGGAGAAGATGGATCCGCGCATGGCCAAGCTGTGGGCCTGGCATGCCGTCGAGGAGGCCGAGCACAAGGCGGTGGCGTTCGACGTCTACAAGCAGACCGTGGATGACGAGTGGCTGCGACTGTCGGAGATGGCCATGGTCACCGTGCTGTTTCTCGGCTTCACCGCCGTTGACCTGGTGCGTCTGCTGCAGACCCGCGGCCTCGCCAGCAGCCCGCGCCTGTGGCTGAAGGCCGTGAACGAGATGTGGGGCGTGCCGGGGCATTTCCGCAAGCTGATCCCGTCCTATCTGGCGTTCTACCGCCGCGACTTCCATCCTGACCAGATCGATGCCAGCGCCGCGCTGGCCCGGGTCAAGGCGCGCTACCTGGGCGACCAGGCCTGAGGCATCGCCAAGCCGGG
>VFQO010001536.1_pt1 | contig 17223 bp, 18 predicted proteins | sample 3512331 | NCBI WGS metagenome assembly VFQO01 (sample SAMN10412371, study PRJNA504923) | tailings metagenome | isolation source: Replicate 3 from Balatoc abandoned mine | place: Philippines: Itogon, Benguet | collected 2017-08-28
AAGGTGGCGTCATTGTCAGCATGTACATATGCGTTGCTCCTTAGTTAGCTCGAGCCCAGGCCCCGGCCCTAGCCCGAGCTCCAACCCCAGCCCCAGCCCTAGCCCAAGCCCGAGCCCCAGCTCGAACAGTCCCAGACAAAGCCCCGGCCCAAGCCCAAACCCCAGCTCTAGCCCAAGTCCAAGCCCCAGCCCTAGCCCAATAGGGCGTCATCACAAGCGTGTACATATGCGTTGCTCCTTAGTTAGCTCGAGCCCAAGCCCTTTTCCGAGCCCGAGCCCGAGCTCCAACCCCAGCCCTAGCCCAAGCCCCAGCCCTAGCCCAAGCCCAAGCCCTAGCCCCAGCCCTAGCCCGAGCTCCAACCCTAGCCCAAGCCCTAGCCCTAGCCTGAGCATGAGCCCAATAGGGCGTCATCACAAGCGTGTACATATGCGCTGTCCTACCTCACAGTGCTTTACGCGGGCAATTTGTGATACCACGGCGCGATTTCGACGCAGGCGTGTAAGCCGATACGTGTCTCTTGTCTTAGTGGCTTGGCGTCTGGAAATTTGCCCGATTGTAAAGTCTTTTCCCAGTCGCCCACATCCGAAATAACAAACGCATCGCTCAAGTGCAGGAAGTACAAGTCCCCTGCGCGCGTGATATGCGTTACACAACCGAGGTAGTAGTACGCGAGTGTCCTGCACACCACTACTTCACCAAGCGATACTGGGAAATTGTCCATGTTATCCATTATCCTAACCCCTTTAAAGGTTGACTGTACGCCCCCATGGCGCACTGGTCTTAGTGGTCGCCACCCAAAGAGTAGCGAATGATGGCTCATGTGCTGGATACTTGCCCTTCATGTCTGTGAGATAAACCACGCCCGCGATATTCTCGCCGTCGGCGATAAGCGTCTCCACGCGCTCAAATACAGGGCGGAAGTCCGTACCCCCACCGCCTGCCGCGTGGCGAGGGCAGGACTCTCCTGGCTCTACGCGATACTCCGCGTGTATAGCCGCGTCGCAGTCGATGACCAGGGCTGTACAGCCGGTGTCTGCGACGCACTGGTCTATCAGCGTGCTGTATAGCCCTAGCGTCACGTCATCGACGCTGCCGGATGTATCCCGCGCGAACACCACTAGCCCAAGCGCATCGCGATAACGGCGTGGATAGATGACAGATTGCCAAGCGTGGCGCCGCGCAGGTCGCGACCAGTCATTGCGTTGTGCCGTGGCACAACGCACAAACGCAGCCGTCTCATTACGCCAATCGAGCGGCTGCGCCGCCACCCGGTCGAGTATCCTCTCAATCCCCGCCGGCTGTGTACCTTGGCTTAGTTTGGCAGCTTGCGCGGCTTGTATAACCGCGCGCTCCCAGTCGTCTCGCAGCGCGGACGCTCGCTTGAGTGCGTCCGCCTGCGATTCGCCGCTCCTTGGCTGCGCCGGCGCGGAGAAATCGCCGCATCCGCCGCATGACTCATGGTCACGCGGCAACGCGGCGAGTATCTCCTCCTCAGCCATCCCTTGGTATTGCTTGTCCAATAGGGCGTCCTTGGGCATGGCGATACCCGGGATACCCACAAGCAACAGGTTTATCGCGTAATCCCCCGCAACATTACCCGCCGGTGTTGGCGGCAGTCTCCATATATGCTGGTGGGCGCAATGCGCCACTTCGTGGAGCAGGACGAAGCGTAGTTCGGGCGCACTTAGCGCCCGCACGAACGCGGGCGACCAGCGGATAGTCACGCCATCCGTGCAGGCCGTAGCGATGGACTCGTCCATTACATCGCGGAGCCGCATAGCGAGCGCACCATAGAACGGGTGGTGCTGCAATACCCACCAGCGCGCACGGTCTATCAGTGTCTGTGTATCTGCGCTCATCATGATAGCGCCCCCGCCGCGATTGAAGTCAGCAGCCCGCTCGCCTGACGTGCTATGTCCGCTTTGACCGCGCTGTCATTGCGCAGTGTATCCACGTTATACGCAGTAAGCGGTTTCGCCGCTGCGACGATGCGCGCAATGCACGCGTCCCCGGCAATATTAAGGTCTTCCGCAATGGCGAGGAGCGCCGACAGGTTGTCTATGACGGTCGCGTGTAACCGGCCATCCGTATCGCCGCACCGCTCGGCCACGCGCGCCACTGCATCGCGCAGACGCTCGCGCATATCGTCACGCGCCAGTTCGGCGGACTCAGTGAGCCAGTCGGCCCATGCGCCATCCGTTGGGCAGGCCAAGTAACGCGTGTAGAGTTTATAGCACTTACACACGTGGGCAGGCTCCGGCCACATGGTCGCGTCGAAAAGGCCGCCGAGTCTCACCGGCGCGCTCGCGCGCTCATCGACATACGCGGCGAGCGCATCCCTGACGGCGACACCATGCGCGTCTGCATACGCGCGCATAGTGTCGCTATGCTCAAGTTCACGCCCCGCCGGGAGCATCCTCAGTCCAGTTTGGACCGTGGGCAGCGTAAGCCGTATGTGCGCCTGATATGCCTCGCTTTGCAGCGCAGCTACATGCTTGATAGCCGGGTGGCTCGTCAGGGTAACAGCCACTGCTACTGCATCCGTGTTGTGACGTTGGCGCTCCGCCAGCGTCTCGCCATGATGCTTGCGGACGGGGCGCCATTGGCCTGTTGTGAGCGTGACCAGCTTTACGCGGCTGGCGATTCCTTGTATGTCCATTGTCGTAACCCCTACTGCGCCGTGAACAGTTCTTGGTTATCGGCAAACCACTGCGACCACGCCCTGGAGCGCGCGAGCGACGCCCCGAGGCGACGGTAGGCGTCGCGTACAGCCAGCGCCGCGAACATCCGCGGCATACGGCTGGCATATGCCACCAGCTGCGCGGCGTGCTCCGGCTCCGCCGCCATGCCAAGGCTGGTTGCCACCAGCCACAAGGCGTTAGGCTCGCTTGGTACCCGCGCCCCGTGCGGGTCGCGCCATATATCCTGAGGCGCCGGCACCTGCTCGGCCAGTGCCGCGAACGCAGTGTACTCCACCGCCGCCGGGCGCCCGATGGCAGCGGCGACGTTAGCTATATCCGCCAGTCCCTGGCTCTCCAGGCGGACCACGGTCGCCCATGAGCGGTAATCCGGCATACGTATAGCTGGGTCCGCGTGCGGTCGCCACGCGTACAGCGTACGCCCCGTGGTCGCGCGATGCCACGCGATCATGGTGGCGGACGCCTGGTTGTCCATCGCCCAAGCCGCCCACCGATCTACCTCGTCGGCCCACGTCCCTAGAGGGATAGCGGACTCGACGGCGTCCGACGCGGGCGCTTGTGGGGTCGGAACAGCGAACGCCAGTGCAAAGCGACTGCGCAGCGGCTCACATAAGGCCGTCACTCCAGCCTTATCGCCAGGGCGGTTAGTCGCGCCCCAAATCACCACGTTGGACGAAAGGTAGCCGGGGTCGAAGAGCCGCATGCACGCGGCCTGTACGTCCATGGGCGCTTGGCCCAGGTCGTCGAGGAATAGTAGGGTCGGGCGCGGGGTGGACCGCAAGTCGGCGAGCGTGTCGAGCGGCAGCGCTCGCGTTACACCCGCAGCCATATCTGGCACCAGCGCGCCGCCAAAGTCGACTCGCTCGCTCAAGCTGGCTCGCATTACCACGAGTCTGTAGCCGGCGGCCCTGGCCATGGACGCGACACGCGCGGTCTTGCCAATTCCCGGCGGTCCAACAAGCAGGACAGACTCTTTGGCGCATAAAATCCGTTGAAGGTCTATACTCATGTCGTGTTCCTTTTGTTTAGAGTTAGACGCTGTAAATGCGTTTGGGGCGTTTGTCAAGCGTGGCATATCGCAAGGATGACTTCCGCGCCGTCCCGCGCGGGCAGCGTAATATGCGCCGTGCCACCAGCGCGCAGGTGATGTACCTGCCTGCGCAGCGCGCGTTGACCACGCTCTATAGCGCCATCAGCCAGCGGGGCACCGGCCTGGGCCGCCACATCAGCAGCGATCGGCCACGCGTCGCCCAAGCTCGCGCGCATGTGCGGCTGCGCTGTAGTCGGATCGGTCGCCGCGATTACGCGTCCCGCTGACCATACGGTCACTGATAGCATGACTGCAATGCTCGCGTTATCCGCGGTCAATGCCTGAGTGAGCGCGCGCTGCACGTGTTTGATGGCCGTGTAGCGCAGGCCGCGTTCGGGGTCGGCGTGGGGGCGCAGCAGTGCGAGCTCGGACGCGATGGCGTCGCATAAAGCTTTGGTCGGTGCGGGAGCGGTCATATCTGTCTCCTATACTGGGTCGCGCGCGCGTATTGTACCATATTTGGCGCACGTACGTTATTATATTAACGATCGTTCGCCTTTTCCCCTTAAATACGCGCGCGAGGTGTTATGTTATAACATTCAATCCTGGATGCGGCGTAGCGCCGTCCACGCGCGGCTGATTGCAACCGTGTCGCCGCGCATCCGCGCATCCGCGAGTTCATCAATCAACGCGCGCTCTGCGTCGAGCTGCCGCCTAAGCACCGCGCGCTCCGCGTCGCTGGCCAGAAGCCAACCCGCGCCGTTAAGTGTGATGTTGCGATGGGTCATAGCCGTTCCCTTTCATCATGATGACAAACATATTAAGTTGACTAAGTTTGTCAATAACAAAATGTAATTAATTTTAAACAAACCTTCGACGCCGACTAACCTTCGCGGCATGCAATATCAATGCCGACCTGGCTGGAGTCGAAACTTGGTTAACGTCGAGCCGCGAAGGGGGGGCTGGCTTCGTGGGTGGGGGGATCGTTGCCTTGCAGCAGCGCACCCTAAATAACCGCGAAACCCCAAAACGACGTTGTCAAAAATTTGCCCGCAGTGAAACCAAGTCTTGACAACATACGAACAACGCCGTACAACGGCGGTATGAAACCGCTCACCATACCCGCCCCGCACAATTTCGCCCCCTACGAGGAAGTGGCGTTACGGGAAATACTTCTCGCCGCCGCAGCTGACCGATATGCCACGGCGGCGGGGATATTTCACGCGTATCACGGGGCCGCGCCGCCGGAAGGCAAGTCGCGCCCATACGCCTCCGTTTACACCATAATGCCGCGCGCCGTTAAGAAAGCGGCGAAACTTGGGATCGCGGTAAGGGGGCGCCGTAAAAGGGGCTGGACGGTCAAGGACGAGGAATCGTTTAACAGGCTGGCCACGCTGTTCGGGGTCAATAATTGACTCCGCCATGTCGAGGTGCCATGTTTCGAGAATGAAACTCCCGTTCCGACCGGCCGTGCAGGCAACGGATGATGATGGTAATGTCATCGTCGCCGCCGGGAAATACGCGCGCAACTGCGTTCTCGTGGCTTTCGAGATGATCGGCGGTGTCGAGCGCATGGCGTCATGGGCGGATGAGAACCCGGGGGAGTTCTACACCAAGCTGTTTTCCCGCACTATCGGCAAGGAGACGGAGCATACCGTGAGCCAGGGGGTGGAGGATTTGCTCGCCAAGCTGGACGGCCAAATCATAGATGGCGTTGCCGAGGAGGTCGTCATCGGCGGCGAGGACGAGAGCGGGGATGACGGCGATGACAGCTGAGGCGCTGGCCACCTTGGCGAGGTTCAGGAAGGATTTCGCGTTTTTTGGCGAGAACGCGTTGAGGATATTGGACAAGGCGGGGAACCTCGCCCCGTTCAGAATGAATTTTTCCCAACGTTATATTCACGAAGCGATAGAGAAGCAGCGGGCCGAGACGGGCAAGGTGCGGGTTATTGTGCTCAAGGCGCGGCAGATCGGGTGTAGTACCTATGTGGCGGCGCGGTTCTACGGGCACGCGAGTTTGAACCGGGGCATCAAGGTCTACATTCTAGCGCATGAGCAGACTGCCTCGGATAATCTGTTTTCGATGGTGGACAGGTTCCAGACCTTCAACCCTTACCGCCCACATGCCGGGGTGGCCAATGCCAAGGAGTTGAAGTTCGACAGGCTCCTGTCGGGGTACACGGTCGCGACTGCATCACAGAAAGGTACTGGCGGGCGAAGTCAGACGGTGCAGCGCATGCATGCGTCCGAGGTCGGGTTTTGGGTGAATGCCAGGGAGCAGTTCGCGTCTAGCGTACAGACCGTTCCCGATATTCCCGGTACCGAGATCGTGCTTGAGAGCACGGGTAACGGACCCGCCGGTATGTTCTACGAGTTATGGACGGAGGCGGTCGCGGGGAGAGGTGAGTATCTGCCGCTTTTCGTGCCGTGGTTCTGGGAACCGGGATATCGGAGAACGCCGGAGCATGGATTCGAGCTTTCGCAGGAATCCGAGGACGGCGGGTTGAGTGAGGCGGAGTATGCCGCGCTGTTTGGACTGGATATGGCGCAGATGTCCTGGCGCAGGGCCAAGGTGGCGCTGTTGCAGTCAGCGGCGTTGTTCAACCAGGAGTATCCGGCCAGCCCCGAGATGGCGTTCATGAGCAAGTTCGAGGATGTATTCATCCCGCTGGCTCCTGTTCTGCGCGCCCGCAAGGCCAAGCATATTGCCGGGGGCGGACCGCTCATCATGGGCGTGGACCCGGCGGGGCCTGGAGGAGACAGGTTCGCCGTGTGCGCGCGGCGAGGGCATAAGGTCGAGTGGGTACGTTGGCGGGACAAGGTGGACGCGCCGCAGGCCGTCGCGTGGTTGCGCTCGCTCATAGCCGAGTATAAGCCGGATCGCGTCAACATCGACGCCGGCGGTATCGGGCACCCCATCATATCCACGCTGCGCGCGGCGGAGCCATCGGCGGCGCGTATCATAAAGGCGGTCAACTTCGGGGCTCCGAGCGAGCATAAGATGGCGACATCCCATGTGCCCGGACCGAAAAACAGGCGAGCCGAGATGTGGGCGCGGCTCAAGGAGTGGCTGATGCTTGAGGAAGGCGTGTCCATACCGGATATGCCGGAGTTGCAGGCGGACATCTTATCGACGAGGTTGAAAGCCACGCTTACCAATGACTTGTTGCTTGAAAGCAAGGAGGAAATGCGCAAGCGGGGGATCAAATCGCCGGATTTGGCGGATGCGCTTGCGTTGACTTTCGCTTTCAACGAGTATATCCAGAACAAGAACGTCGTTAATAATTCAACGGGCCCCGTCTTTCAGGAAGTGACGGCCCTTGAAAGTCCTATGAGCGGCACCGGCGGACCAACGGCGTGGATGGGCTGATAGATGGCGAAAGAACGCTTTCCAAAACGCGAGATACGCCAACCGGATGACTTCGGCGATGTTGAGTCGTTCTTGAAGTTCATGCGCGAAACTTTCGCCGACGATTGCGATTTCGATGAGCATAATCGCCTGGAAGCCGAGGAAGATGCCGCTTTCGTCGCCGGACGGCAGTGGGACGAGCAGCTCCTTGAGAAGAGGCATTCCGCGAAGAAACCTACTTTGCAGTTCAACAGGCTTCCCGCTTTCGTCGGGCAGGTAATAGGTAATCGTCGGCTAAATGAGACAGTCATCAAGGTCGTACCCGACAACGGCGGGACGCGGGAAATAGCCGCTATTCGTGAAGGGCTTATCCGCAATATCCAGAAGAACTCCAAAGCCGAACGCGCTTACGACAAGGCGCTTGAGAACCAGGTCATAGGCGGGATCGGTAATTTTCAGGTGACGCTCGATTTCGCGTCGGATGATGTGTTCGAGCAGGATATTGCGATACGGCAGATACCCGACCCGTTCGCGGTGGTATGGGATCGTCTTTCCGTAGACCCTACCGGCGCGGACGCCCGGCATTGCTTCGTGGTTGACTCCATACCGCTTGAGGATTTCAAGAAAAGATTCCCCGATGCACAGACGACAGGATTCCCGGTAAACGAGTCACACGATGCGCATACGGCGCGGGCCTATAATTGGTTCGGCAAGGACGATGTGAGAGTTGTAAGCTTCTGGCGTATGCGCTCGGTAGAGCGAACACTCGCGTTGCTGAACACGGATTCAGGCGATACGTCCGTGGAAGATGTGACAGACCTTCCCGTGGAGGAATGGTTCGACCGCGTTGTGGTCAACGCCGATGGTCGGCCTACCGTGCGCGTCGCCCCTCGTTCGTTCGCTGAGATGTATCTCGCGAGCGGCGCGGATTTGCTGGACGGGCCATACAGGCTGCCTATCAAACGTGTTCCTGTCTTCCGTGTTCCTGGCTGGGAGATAAATGTTGCCGATGAACGGGTACGATTCGGTCTTGTACGATTCTTGAAAGACCCTATCAGGTTGCACAACTTTTGGCGGTCGGTCATCGCCGAGCGCTTGATGATGCAGCCAAAGGCCAAGTGGCTTGCCTCGGATCGTGCTGTTGAAGGGCGCGAAAGCGAGTACCGAAACGCGCATTTACGCGATGATCCCTTGCTGGTGTGGAACGCGGAAGCAGGAGCCCCGCCGCAATTTACTGAGCCATCGCCGATTGAGCCGGGCCTGGTGCAGGAAGCTTCCATGACGGTGGATGATATTCGGGAGATCGCCAATCTTCACGAAGCATCTCTCGGCATGAACGGCAATGAGGTAAGCGGTCGGGCCATTATCGCGAGACAGCGCGTTGGTGAAATCGGGTTCAACATTTTCGAGGATAATTTGAATGCCTCCATCGCGGAAGCAGGCAGCGTGATTAATGATTTGATCCCAATCGCTTATGATACAGTACGGGTGGTCAAGGTTAACGCTCCGCAAAGCGGCGATGAAACATTTGTGCGTATCAACCAAAGTCCTGAAACCGATATCACATCTGGCAAGTACCAGATCACGCTCAGCACCGGCCCAAGTTTCGTTACCAAACGCGTGGAAGCAGCGGAAGCCATGCTGGCCATGGTCAATGCGATGCCGCAAACGCTTTCCGTCGTGGCGGATAAGATCATCGAAGCGCAGGATTGGCCGGGCGCCGAGGAAATCGCCCGCCGGCTGAGGCTTACACTGCCGCCGGGAATTGTCAAGGAAAGTGAAAAGACTGAGGAACAGATTGCTAACGAGCAGCAGCAGGCACAGGCTGCTCAAGAACAAGCGCAGATGCAGAACGCACTTGCCCAGGCGGAACTCCGCGAACGTCTTGCGCGCGCGACAGAAGCGGAAGCACGTGCTCAGCAGGCGCAGGCTGTAGCGGCCCGGCAATTGGCTGAAATCGAGCAAATACGTAATGTTGATGCTCAGACGAAGACGATTAATGCGCAGGTCGGAGCAGTGGAATCACTCGCACGCGCCAGCCAAGCCAACGCTATTGCACAGCGTCAGCTTACGGGCATTGAAACAGACAAGGCGGAAACAGTTAACCGTATTCTAAACGACCAAGTTTCCCGTGTATCTAAACTCTTTGGAGATAATAATGTCTGACAACTCAGATAAAAGCTTCTTCGGTATCGATACTGTTGCTGACCAGGAACAGCCGACGGAGAAGGAAGTTCTGGAGCAATCCGGCGAAACTGCGGTCACCGAAACGGAACTGGAAACCGAAGCAACGGAGGCTAAAGAACCGGATGAGCCCGTTGAAGTTGATTCCAAGAAGCCAAAGAAATCGGTTCAGGAGCGTATTAATGAACTAACGAAAGCCCGTCGCGAGGCTGAGCGCAATTCACGCGAACTCGCCGAACGCCTTGCGGCTTTGGAAGAATCATCGCGTGAACGATTGACAGGTAAACCGGAATCGGTTAACGCTACATCTAGCGAGAGCCAGCAACCAAAACCTGAGAATTTTGAGTTCGGAGAACTGGATTCCCGCTACATCGCTGCGATGGTCGATTTTCAGACTAAAAAGAACATCGCGGCGTTCGAGGAGAAGTTAAAGTCTGAACGGCAAACGGAGGCCGCTGAGCGTAAAGCTCAAGAAGTCCGTGCCAAGGCTGACGACTTTATGGCGAAGGGCTTGGCGAAGTTTAACGACTTCGATGAAGTCGTGCTTGATGGTGCCAGCGATGGTCGCTGGCAACTAGCGCCGGAAACAGGGGAACTTGTTCTGTATTCAGAGTTTGGGCCGGAGATTGCGTATCATCTTGCCACGAATACTGAGGAAGCTATCCGTATTTCCGGTATGTCGCCGCTACAGCAGGCAGCGCAGATAGGTCGTCTGGAAGCCAGCTTTTCGTCCCGCGAGGACGCTTCTAAGAAACGTGCGTCGTCTACCAAGGCCCCGCAACCTGTGCAACAGGCTCGGGGATCGGGAGGCAAGTTTGGTGTACGCCCCGACACTACGGATTTCGGGGCATTCATGAAGATGTTCAACTCGCGAGGATAACGAGCAATGGTAAACCAAGTCGATCTGGCACAGACGATCATCAACACGTTCGCCGGCCATCTCTCCAATGCCCTGTTGGCCGCTAAGGTCGTGACCACCAGGTCTCACGATAACGAAATTGACGCCGACAACGGTCTTACGACCCGCCAGCGTGTGCCGCCCCGTTATACGGTTGATACGACGGTGGGCAGTGTTCCGGTGTTCAGCCGGCAAGATACCGTCGTGGGCACGGAAATTATCCGCGTCAACAAGGTCAAGACTGTCGGTCTCGGCTATGGCGACTTCGAGCGCATCAAGTCTTTCTCCGATGCCGTGGAAAGTCAGGCGCTTCGCGCCGCTGCCGTTCAGATGGCCAACAATATCGATGGTGAAATCCTCGATACTGCTGCACTGGCCTTCTTCAATTGGGTTGGCACCCCCGGTCTCTCGCTCGATAGTCCTGACGAGTTCAATACGGCTGTTACCCGGCTGATGGAAGAAGGCGTTGAGGATAACGACCTTAACGGTGTCCTTACTTTCGGTGATCGGCAGGGTCTCCAGTCGTTTATCACTAACCTGAACATGCAGAACGACAACAGGCAGGCGTTGCGCCGGGCATCTGTTGGTGAGATCAGCGGCGTCCCGACGATGTTCACTCAGCAACTTCCGACGTTCATCGCGGGTACTCGGCCAGTTGCGGCTGTACTCGTAAATGGCGCCGCACAGAACGTAAATTACCGAGACGTGGCTACGGCGGCGGCGCAGGGCGAGCATAACACCCAAAGCTTGATCGTCGATACTGCCGGCGCTGGTATGACGTTCAAGAAAGGCGATGTGTTCACTATCGCCGGCGTGAACGCGTGGGATAACCGTAAACAAGCGTCTCTTGGCCGTCTACAACAGTTCACCGTGATTGCGGATGCGACGGCGGATGGTCTCGGTAACGCCACGATCAAGATTGCTCCTGCGATCATCGTGCAGGGCTCAGGCGCGGGTTCGGACGTCAAGGTTAATACCGCCCACGCCACTGTTGATGCGGCTCCTGCCGATAACGCCTTGCTTACGTTTCTGGGCACGCCTGGTGGCCAATTCAAACAGCGTATCGTCATGCAGAAGCAGGCAATCAGCTTGAATACCGCACGGCTGGTGCGGCCACAGAGCGATACCGTTCGGTTCGCTACTCTACAGGATGTTCCCATCACCGTGCGTATGTGGTGGCATTCGAACTTCACCAACGCGTCTCATGATGTGCGTTTCGATACGGCGGTGGATGTGAACATCATGGATCGTCGTCGCGGTGTTCGTGTGAACGGCGTCGCCTAATACGGTGCCGCCAGACACGCGGTAAATTCGGCAAGGACGGGGTAGATCGCTACTCCGTCCTTACTTTTACAGGAGTGCAACATGACTCATGAATCTCAAAAGTGGCCGGCATGGCACTATGGCCCAAATGGCGAATCCGGTGTTTTCAACAATCTCGACGAAGTACCTGAGGGATGGGCCGACACTCCGGGCCACGCTTCGACTCCAGAGGGCAAGAAATCCGTGCTCGATGATTTTGGCGTGACCCGAGACGAAGCGCTTGCGGCGCTGACTAAAGCCGGGGTAAAACTACGTAAGAATGTCTCCGACCAAGTTATCGTCGATGCTTTGATGGAATTATCCGGTGACGACAGCAAGTGAGCTTGTCAAACAGGCTTTCCGTGAGAGCAATCTTATCCCCATCGGGCAATCCCCAACATTGGCGGAGTCTTCCGAGGGATTAAGTAGGCTGAATAACCTGCTGTTCAGTTTGTTCGGCCATGAACTCGGTGTGAAACTGATGGACTGGCCCGTACCGCCTTCACGCACGGAGCCCACACCCGCAAGATACCCTCTACTGCCGCGTAACGAAGACTTGCCTTCAACAGTGTGGCCACAACCCCCGGCCAATGTTCGCCTTCTCACTAAGAATGCGACACCCGCGACTATTTTCTTCCCGGCATCTCCGAACGATGGGGCGCGTATGCAGCTACGGGATATCGGTAGTACGGCGGGTATAACTCTCGACGGTAACGGGAGATTGATCGAGAGTAGCGCTGTGTTGACCGGAACAGCGGCCAGTTTTTCCGGGCGCGTTTGGTTCTACAGAGCCGATTTAGGGGATTGGCTGCGCATCGACCAGGAACTCACGGACACGTCGGAGAGCCCTTTCCCCAAAGAGTTTGACGACTTGTTTATCACGGGCTTATCCATTAGGCTATCTGCGCGTTTTGGCAATGAGCCCATCGCGGCTACCGTGGCGACTTTCGAACGCATGATCGCGATTTTGAAAACTCGGTTCCACCAAGAGCAGCGGGTACCGCCGGATGATTCGTTAACTCGGCGACACGACGATACATCATTGTTTAACACAGGACATCTTATCTGAAAGGAGTAAGCCGATGCCCCCCATCACCGAAGAACAGCGTCGGGCGTTCGAGAAGGCGCGTAATGAGGCCCTTATTCGCGCGAGGCAGCAGAAGCTCCAAACTCCGCAGACTATGCCTGCGTCTCGTGCCCAGCGACAGGCTGCTCGGCAGACTGAGCAACGTCGTCGGGAAAAGGCCCTAGACATTCTCCGTGGGTTCGTCCCGTCAGTCACGCCGCTTGAGAAGACCATGAAAGGCGTGGCAAAAGTCGAGACGCGCAAAAAGCCAAAAGACCGCCGCTGATATGGCGACCCTTCCACTCGGAACCGATGTTTTCAACCGCCCTTTCGCCAAGGGCGCACAGGTCCGCGTGGTCAATCGGTTTTTTGAGCAAAACCCAACAAATCAGATTGAAGGAAGCTCGCTACTCGCTAGACCCGGAACGAAATTTTTCGGAGCGTTCGGCAGCGGCGTGATAAGAAGCCTGTTTACACAAGCGGGCGCTTTTGGCGGCGATTTGTTTATAGTCTCCGGGACGGAGTTGTTCCGCACGGATGGCACTACCACCACCCCTATCACAGGCGTTGTGTCGGCTAATGGCAATCCTTCCCTGGCGGTGATGGCCAACCAGACACTCGGCTTCGAGTTTCTGTTCATCGCTGACGGGGTATCGTTGCAATTTTACGAGGGCGTGTCGTTCGCGCGGGGTACTTTGCGTTCAACCGGAGCGATAGTCGCTACCGATACAGCGAGTATCGGCAACGTTTTTTACCAGTGGACGAGTGGCGATGTAAATGCTGGTACGCCACTAGGCACAATGGCCAACCCGTATCTGGTCGCGCTCGGGACAAACAACACTGCCGCTTTTACGAATTTCAAGAACGCCTTGAACTTCGCCGGTAATCCGGGAGTAGACTACTCCAGTGCGATCACGGTGCAGCATACCACCATCGAAGGCGAAGCCAGCGACGATAACCAAATCGACGTGAAGGCACGGGCGCGCGGTGTAGGGGGCAATAGTATCGCAGTTACTGAGACAGGGGCAAATCTCGCGTGGGACAACCCTACTTTGCAAGGTGGCGGTGCACACCAATTACGCGGCGTCGCTGTGCCGGATGATCTCGGCATAGTCAGCGTTGCGTCTATAACCGGTTTCATCATCGCAGTGGTGTCGAACAGCCAGAAATTCTTTTGGCTCAATCCCGGCGAGACGACAATCGCGGCGCTCAACTTCGCTTCGGCGGAGAGCGAACCAGACGAAATTATATCGGTGATGACGGTTGGAGACGAGGTATGGTTTTTCGGGCAATCGACGACTGAATCATGGTTCCCGTCGGGAGACCCGGCGGCGCCGTTTCAGCGAACTCAAGGCCGGGCGTTCAGTCGCGGGACTATTGAGGGAACGCCTGTCAGGGTGAAAGAACAGATTATCTTAGTCGGGAATGATGGTATTGTGTATAGTGTGGCCGGCGGCGGCCCGAGGCGTATATCGACCAACACGATTGAGGAACAGATACGTCTTGCTCTTAAAGCTGAACGGGAGGCTGTGTGATGGCGGAAATTTGGAAAGACGGGTTCGACCATTACGGCGGAGACTTAAACCGCATGTTCGACGGAGTATGGACTGAGGTAGACTCAGGTGCTCTTTTATCGGCGGTGGCCAGAACTGGGACACACTCCTTGGCCATGTCCACTTTACAGGTAACGACGGATAGAGGAATTAGGCGCGTCTTGAACGGTTCGTTCGAAGAGTTGTTCATTTCTTTCGGGTTTCGAATATCCGCTCTGCCCAGCCAATTCTTAGCAAGCCCTCTTGTCTTGCTGGGTGGCAGCAACGAGGGTATCACTTCGATTCGCGTTGGGCTGGTGGGTGACCTGTTTATTATTAGCGATCCGTCAGGAGCTGGCGGGGGTACGACGATTGCTCAAACTGCTGCTCCCGTTATCGTAGCCAACACATGGCACCATATCGAAGTTCGTTTTGTTCGCAGTACGACTGTCGGGGTTGTAGAGTTGCGCGTGGACGGTGTCGTAGTGATCAACCAGGCTGGTTTAAACACGGGCGCTTCCGCATATCAGCAATATGCGTTTCTCGCACGCTCGTTTGGCGCCACGATGTACGTCGACGATCTGATAATCCGCGACAATACGGGCACCACTAACAATACATTCATGGGCGATTTGCGCATTGCCACGCTTTTCCCGGTCGCCGATGCTGTCGCACAGGGCTGGACAGCACGGCGGAGGACCAACCTCGGTACGGGTATCCTCGATCTTGTTAGCGGGGGTAATGACGACGCCGTAAGCGCGGCGGATGCGGCGGACCTTGAGATTGCTGCGCAGGACTTTACCGTTGAGGGTTTCGTGCGCTTTTTGTCGCTTCCGACGACGACGCAGAAATGGCAGATTTTTGGGAAATGGCAAGAAAGCGGCAACCAACGCTCCTGGCAGTTGTTCAAGGCTGGTCCCGACGTATTTGGGGGCAATTTGGTATTCCGCACATCTACTGACGGGCAAGCAGGCACTGTTGTTGAAGTACACTCGCAACCGTTTGCGTTTGAGATTAATCGCTGGTATCACATCGCCGTGAGCCGGGCCGCTGGCACATCGCGCTTATTCGTTGACGGCGCTCAGCTTGGCACCTCCAAAGCCGACGCAGCGAATTATTTCAATGGTACGGGGACATTCGCCGTTGGCGCGGAAATGTCTAGCGCCACCGCGACTATAGCCAATACCAGCGTTAATGGCTGGATGGACGAAGTGCGCTTCACTGTTGGAGTGGGGCGCTACACTGCTGAGTTTGCGCCGCCAGCGGTTAAATTCCCGCGTGACGGCACGGACCCCAATTTCGCGAGTGTGATGGTCCTTGCGGGCTTTGATAGCGGGATCAACGACGAATCCAGTGTTGGGCGTACGCTTACGGCGCGTGGGGGAGCGCAGTTCATTACGCCCGACGATGGCGCACCAGGGGCATACAAGGTAATCGACGATCCGGCGCCGATAGATGACACATTCGTTGAGGCCGCGCTTGTTGCGGCTATTGGCACGCTCACTGTCACGGCTAACCCACTGGATACGGAGACAGTGACCATCGGTGCGACGACCTATACTTTCAATACCGTACTTGGCGGTGCCAACAGCGTTCTCATTGGAGTGGACAGCGAGGCATCGTTGTTCAACCTCAAATCCGCTATTAACGCGGAGGCGGGTGCGGGATCGCTATACGGTACTAGTACGGTACAGAATGTCCAGGCTTCTGCGGCGGAGCTTCCCGACCCGCAACTTCGTATTACGGCCCGCACACCAGGCGCAGCAGGCAACGCTATCGCCACCACGGAGACACTCTCGAACGGCTCTTTCGGGGCTGCCACGCTACAAGGCGGCGCGGATATCCCAGGGCCGAGCGAGTTCGTGATCGGCGCCCTTCCCCCTGAGACTACGGGAATACGCTCGCTGACTATCGTCAATCGCGGGTTCAAAGCCGACGCCGGCTCAAGCGAGGTCGTCGTGTCCTTCGTCACTGCAAGCGGCGCTGCCGATGCCGGGGCTGCTCGACCCATGACGTTGACGCCGACGTACAGAGAGGATATTTTCGAGCGTGATCCAGCAACCTTGGGTATTTTGACCCCATCGACATTCGCTGGTGCGAAGGTGCGCCTCAACCGTACTTTGTGAGGACGGGAGATGGTTGACACTGTTTTTGTAAGGGACACGCAAAGTGCGCAACTTGTTACGGTTGAAGGCCACGGTGTCCCTAAATCATCGCAAATCGCCGCTTTGGCGGCGTTCGCTCCGCCTTCTACCTTGAAAACGCAATCCTCACAACTTGTGCAGTTGGCTTCCGTCGAAGGTCACGGCGTTGCGAGGTCATCTGATATTGCCATTCTCGTGGCCTTCAAAACTGGCCCGCGCGAAGATTTTACGCAACGTGCGTGGACTTTCGATTTTGATGGTCACTCGTTTTACGTTCTCAGACTTGGGGTGATCGGCACCTTCGTTTACGACATACTTACCGGCCAATGGCAGACGTTCCAAACCATTGGGCTCCCGGGCTGGAATATGGAAAACGGTGTCGTGTGGCAAAATCGTGTCATGGGTGGAGATAATCAGAATCCGGTTGTATGGGAACTTGCGCCGGAATCTGAATTTGACGACGGGTTCAAGATCATGACGCGCGTCGTTACAGGCGGTGTCCCGGCGCGCAACCGTATTTTTGCGCGTAACGATGCCTTGCGCGTTACTGCGAGCGTTGGGACGCCCGACACGCCTACTGCCACTGTAAGTCTCCGGTTCTCGGACGACCTTGGTAGCTCGTGGGCTGGGCCTTTCCCAATCACACTCGCGAGCGGCGACTTCTCGCAAGAATTGGCTTGGCGCTCACTCGGAGCAGTACGCGCGCCAGGGCGTATCTATGAAATTACCGATATCGGGGGTCTTGTGCGCATCGACGGTGCGGATGTTGAGATAGAAGGCGCTGACGATGGCTCTTGAGCGTCCGCGCTTGTCCGATCCCTTGCCGGCGGGGGAGCCCATTGTCGATGTGCGCACAGGTGCGCCAACGCCGTTCTTTCTTCGCCAATGGCTCGCAGCGCGAAACATCAACGTCACCATTGATGGCGTTGAAGTCTCTCTTGATCAATTGACATCCGATGTGGCGGCACTTGTCGCGCGGCAAATCATTGCTGGCGCGGGACTTACGGGCGGCGGCGAT
>VFQO010001538.1_pt1 | contig 17219 bp, 13 predicted proteins | sample 3512331 | NCBI WGS metagenome assembly VFQO01 (sample SAMN10412371, study PRJNA504923) | tailings metagenome | isolation source: Replicate 3 from Balatoc abandoned mine | place: Philippines: Itogon, Benguet | collected 2017-08-28
GTCGTCGCGCTGATTGCCTCGGATCGGACTTGAGTGTTCACTCCTGCACCTATCATGGCATCGAAAGAGCAAGCTGCCATTCTCGGGGAGATTGACGGGCTGGAGCGCGAGATTGCAGAATTGCGTGCGGCGCTGAAACGCGAGCATCAAATGGGAGGCAAAGTCACCCTGAACGGTAAGATCAGGGAACGGAAAGATGCTATACTCAATCTCGAAGCTCGCCTGAAAATTACACATTAAATCAAGAAGTAGGACATGCAAAAAATCACCCCCGAAGACGGCCAGAGCGCCAACATCATTGAGGAAAACATTGCCCACCTGAAGGCATTGTTCCCCGACGCTTTTACTGAAGGCGGGGTGAATTTTGACGTGCTCCGCCAGTTGCTGGGCGATGCCAATGTGCTGGATGAGGGCGAGGAGAAGTACGGCCTCAACTGGTATGGCAAAAAAGCCGCGCGCCAGATTGCGTTGACTCCGAGCGCAGGAACGCTTTTGCCGCGCCCCGATCAGAGTGTAGATTGGGATACAACCCAAAACCTTTTCATTGAAGGTGATAACCTCGAAGTCTTGAAGCTTCTGCAAAAAAGTTATGCCAATAGCATAAAGGTTATATACATTGACCCTCCATACAATACTGGTGGTGAGTTTATATACCCTGACCGATTTCAAGAAAATTTGGAGACATATCTCAAGTATACTGGGCAGATTTCCGATGACGGAATGAAGTTTTCCAGCAGTACGGAAACTACTGGCCGCCGCCACACAGCCTGGATGAATATGATGCTCCCGCGACTGCGGGTTGCAAGGAGTCTGCTCACGGCTGATGGATATATATTTATATCAATTGACGAGAATGAAGGCGCAAATTTGAGACTCATTTGCGATGAAGTTTTTGGAGAAGAGAACTTCCTAGCGGAAGTTGCCTGGAAACATACGCAGCAGAGCAAGAATGATGAGCCGTATTTTTCTAGAAATAAGAATACGCTAATTGTTTACAGAAAATCTGACCAGACTAAACCATTCCGTTTTCCTAGAATTGAAGCGGATAACCAAAATTATTCTAATCCCGATAATGACCCCAAAGGTGACTGGCGCTCAGGCGACGTGAGAAGCCCTAGCTTCAGGCCAACCTTGAAATACGACATCGTCACCCCTTCCGGAAAGGTAATTTCTCCACCGGATAATGGATGGCGCTGGAGCCAGGACGCTGTTCTGGCGAAAATTGCATCAGGCGAAATAATCTTCTCCAAGGATGAATCTAGGATTATCCGGAAGATATATTTGAGCGAACAAGATGGACGAACGCCGGAGAATGTTTGGGCTGGAGAAAGGTTTGGTACGACACGAGGCGCAAACTCTCAGATTAAATCTCTATTTGATGGACGTGTTCCGTTTGACACGCCGAAACCCATTGAGCTCATAGAGGCGATCATCGACCTTTGCCACAACGACAAGGATTTTGTCGTTTTGGACTTTTTCGCGGGCTCTGCGTCAACAGCTCACGCAGTCATGAACTCGAATGCGCAAAATGGGGCCAATCGTAAGTTCATTTGCGTTCAGCTGCCAGAGATTGTGGCAGAAAACTCCGTATGCGCTGAGCTAGGATTCGAAAATATAGCGGACATTTCCCGCGAGAGAATTATTCGAGCAGGCAAGGCAATCAAAAGTCAGGAAAATGGGAAAAATGTTGATGTCGGATTTCGCTCGTTTTCATTGAGCAACTCAAACATCGTAGCCTGGAACCCTGACCGGCACGACCTTGAGAAAACCTTACTATCTCATAGCGATCACCTTGTTGATGGCCGAACTGATTTGGATATTCTGACAGAGCTTTTGCTTAAACGTGGGATCGAGCTAACTGCCCCAATCGAGAAGCGAGTAGCCTCAGGCAAGGCGATCTATTCGGTTGGATTCGGCGTTCTTTTCGCCTGCCTTGAAGGCACAATTGGATCAGCTGACGTGGAACAAGTTGGTCAGGCGATCCTCGATTGGCACAAAGAGCTTGAGCCCGAGGCTGATTCACACGTCTTCTTCCGTGACAGTGCCTTTGCAGATGACATCGCGAAGACCAACATGGCCGCGATCCTTGTGCAGAATGGCATCAGCCACGTCCGTAGCCTGTAATCTGATCGAGTATGCCTCCGATGAAACTACATTTCGAAGACAACCTCGATTACCAGCAAGCGGCGATTGCCTCGGTTGTTGAGCTGTTCAAAGGCCAGGAAGTGTCCCGGTCAGAGTTCACGGTGACCTATCGTCCGCAAAGCGGGCCGCAGGCCACCCTTGGGCTTGTCGAGAGCGATCTTGGCGTGGGCAACCGGCTGCAGCTGATCGATGAAGAGTTGCTGGACAACTTGGCCGATGTGCAACTGCGCAATGGCTTGGCGCAGGACAAAGTCCTGCAATCAGGCGACTTCACCGTCGAGATGGAGACGGGAACCGGGAAGACCTACGTTTACCTCCGGACCATCTTTGAGCTGAACCGAGAGTACGGCTTCACTAAGTTTGTCATCGTGGTGCCGTCCGTCGCCATCAAGGAAGGCGTTTACAAGACGCTGGAGATCACCCGCGACCACTTCGAGAACCTCTATCCAAAGGCCAAGGGCTACGAGTATTTTCTCTATGACTCTTCAAAGCCAGGTGAGGTTCGCAATTTTGCGACCAGTCCGACCATCCAGATCATGGTCACGACCGTTGGCGCGATCAACAAGAAGGACGTGAACAACCTCTACAAAGAGAATGAGAAGACTGGCGGCGAGAAGCCGATTGACCTGATCAAGGCAACCAACCCCATCATCATCGTCGATGAGCCGCAGAGCGTCGATGGCGGCCTCCAGGGGGCCGGTAAGACCGCGCTGAAGGCCATGAACCCGCTCTGCACGCTGCGGTACTCAGCAACCCACGTCGTGAAACACCACATGGTCTACCGGCTCGACGCCGTGGACGCATATGAGCGCGGCTTGGTGAAGCAGATCGAGGTCGCGTCGCTTGAGATCGAAGGCGGGCACAACAAGCCCTATGTAAAGCTGATTTCGACGCACAACCAGAAGGGCTCCATCACCGCCAAGGTCGAGCTCGACATCGCCAGTGGGAAGGATGTGAAGCGCAAGATTGTGACCGTCGAAGACGGCGATGACCTGGAGCAGCTCACCAACCGCTCGCTCTACGAGAACATGCAGATCGGGACGATCATAGTTGGCCCCGAGCAGACCATCGAACTCAAGGGACCTGGCCTCGACAAGGTGCTCAAGCCCGGCATGTCGCATGGCGGCGTCGATCCCGACGAACAAAAGCGGTTAATGATCCGCCGCACCATCAAAGAGCACCTCGACAAGGAGCTGCGCTTCAAGGAGACGGGCCGCCCGATCAAGGTGCTCAGCCTCTTTTTCATCGATAGCGTCGAGCACTATCGCCAGTACGACGAGGCCGGGAACGCCCACAAGGGCAAGTACGCCCTCATGTTCGAAGAGGAGTACAAGAAGCTCGCCAAGAGCCCGGCCTACAACACGCTGTTCGCTCAGATCGACCCCGACCAGGATGTCGAGGAGCTCCACAATGGCTATTTCTCGATCGACAAGAAGGGTGGCTGGACCGACACGGCGGAAAATAACCAGTCCAATCGCGACAACGCCGAGCGGGCCTACAACCTCATCATGAAGGACAAGGAGAAGCTGCTCAGCTTCGACACGAAGCTGAAGTTCATCTTCTCGCACTCTGCGCTTCGTGAAGGCTGGGATAACCCCAACGTCTTCCAGATTTGCACCTTGCGCGACATGGGTACCGAACGCGAACGTCGGCAGACCATCGGTCGCGGACTTCGCCTTTGCGTTGACCAGAGCGGCCAGCGCCTGCGCGGCCACGAAGTCAACACCCTCACTGTCATCGCCACGGAGAGTTACGAGGACTTTGCAAAGAACCTCCAGAGCGAGATCGAGCAGGATACCGGCATCAAATTCGGCATCGTCGAGCCGCATCAGTTTGCAGCGATCATGGTCCAATCCGAAGGCGGCGAAGCCAAGCCGCTTGGTGCGACTGCTTCCGAAAAGCTTTGGGAGCATCTCAAGGCGGCCGAGCTGATCGACGCGAAGGGACGAGTCCAGGACAGCCTGCGCACGGCGCTGAAGGCTGGCACCCTCCCACTGCCCGAAGAGTTCGCTGCCCAGGCTGGCGAAATCAACGCCATCCTCAAGAAGCTCGCCGGTCGCCTCGACATCAAGAACGCCGACGACCGCAAGGTCATCAAGACCCGCGAAGCGGTCCTGCAAAGCCCGGAATTCAAGGCTCTCTGGGAACGCATCAAGCACAAGACCACCTATCGCGTCGAATTCGACAACGCCAAGCTGATCGAGGATTGCGCGGAGAATATCCGCAATTCCGAACCCATCACCAAAACCCGCGCACGCTTCCGCAAGGCCGGGCTGGAAATCGGCAAGGGCGGCGTATCTGCCAAGGAAGACGGGGCTAAGAGCGCCTACACCACCATCAACGAAGACGACATCGAGCTGCCTGACATCATCACCGAGCTCCAGGACAAGACCCAGCTCACACGCGGCAGCATCGTCGATATTCTGCTCAAGAGTCAACGTATCGAGGACTTCAAGCGCAACCCGCAGCAGTTCATCGACCAGGCCGCCGAAGCCATCAACCGTACCAAGCGCCTCGCCTTGGTGGACGGCATCAAATATCGCCGCATCGGCGACGATGCCTACTATTGCCAGGAGCTGTTCGAGCAGGAGGAGCTCAAGACCTACCTCAAGAACGCCATACCGGCGCAGAAGTCCGTGTTCGAGTATGTGGTCTATGATTCCGAGGGCACCGAGAAAACCTTCGCCGAAGATCTCGAAGCCAATGAAGCCGTGAAGGTCTACGCCAAGCTGCCAGCATGGTTCAAAGTCCCAACACCGCTCGGCAGTTACAACCCTGACTGGGCCGTACTCATCGACCAGGACGGCGAGGAGAAGCTCTATTTCGTCGTCGAGACGAAAAGCAGCGGATGGTGGGATGATCTACGCCACCACGAGGGCGCAAAAATCAAATGCGGCGAGAAGCATTTCCAGGCCATCGCCGTTGAGCCTAACCCGGCCCGCTTCATCAAAGCCACCTCTGTCGATGGGGTTATGAAGCACGCCTAATCCGGCGGCCTGTATCCCCATCGCGACGCGCCCCCTATCCCTCTCCATAATTGAACATAGCCAGCCACCGCAGAATGCGGCGCGCTGGCTTTGTTCTGTGACTTCATAATGAATCGACTCTCATCATTATGAACCCACCACCCACCCCCACCGCCTCAACCAACTAATTACTCTTGACCATCGCAACTTCCGCCGCATCAATGTCTCTCGAAACAACGAGGGGGTGCTTCATGGAGCTGCTGTTCAAACGGGAACAAACTACCGGGAAGATGGGACGAGTGAATTTCAAGCTTTGGGGTAAGCTTGAAGTGACGGAGGACGAGCAGGCCCTTATTAATCGCTATCGCTTCGATGAGTCTGTCCTGATCGGCTCGGACGACTCCGACGTGTTGCGAAGGGCAATCAAGCTGGGTGCAATCGTGTTCGTAGTTGCTGCCGCGCTCCTGACCTACATGATGAACGGCACCATGGGGTTCCTCGGTGGCGTGGCTGCCGGTGTCGGTGCTGGCTATTGGCTCATGAACGAAAAGCGCGAGACCATCTTCGTGAAGGATTTGCTGCATGGCCGCAATTTTACCTGCGAAAGCGTGGTCGAGCTGGCCAAGAAGGAGGCCTGGCTCGAAGGCGCGTGCGGTGTGTTTCGCCAGGTCATGGAAAGCGCCAAGCATTGGGATGGCGTCGAACGCCACACCATCGAACCACTGCCCAAGGAGCAGGCCAAGGCACTGATCCTCAGGGCGGCGTAACATGGTCTGGCGCGTCGGTGCGCGCGTCCATGTATTTGTGCATGGGATGTTCAAGCCAAGCGAAGCGGAACTCGTTCGCCAGCAGTGGAGCGACGTCGCTGATCTATTCCGCCAGCTAGGCATAGCCGATCCTTCAGGGCGCTCGCACTTGGTCTCCGTGCTCGCACAGAACGTCCGAGGTCGCCTCCAAATCCGGGAGGACCACGAGCAGGCCACGTTCATCCGCGGCCTTATTGCAGAGTTGTTCCAGTATGAGGGACTGTTCCAGCTTCCCGAGATTGACTGGAGTGGATCACGCACCATCGCCGAACTTTGGGAAATCCGGGAGGAGCTGACCCGGCAGCGTGGATTTGTCGCGGACTTCGAGGGTAACTGCGAACTCTTGGAAGCGGGACTCACCGCAATGCTGGAGCCGCTCTATTCGGCCTGCCCGGCGTTGATCGAAGACAGCGACGAAAATGACGGCATTACCGTGCCAACCCATCTGCTTCAGAGTATCGGCAACTTGGGCACGGTCGCCCAATCTATGCTCAGTGTCGCATTCGCCGAAGAGCTCTCCGAGCGCGGCTTGCTTCTGCGGCTTTCAGATCGCCTGGAACGTAATCTTGTCGCGGCATCCGGCGGGAATCCGGCCGATCTGCGCAACTTCAATCGCGCGCCCAAGTGGCCCGAACAGTTTGACGCCAAATCACCCGACCAGCTTGTCACCACTTACCTTGGCGGCACGCCGCTTCTTCCGTTGTTCAACCAGACACTCGATTTCACGATCCCGACCAAGACCCGCTTCGAGCATCACCACATTGTTGCCGGATCGGGCCACGGCAAGACGCAGACGCTGCAATACCTGATTGCGAACGACCTGGACGCCGTTGCGGACGGCAATCGCACGGTCATTGTGCTCGACAGCCAGGGCGACTTGATCCGTACCATTGCCAGCCTCGAAGCGTTCGCGCCGGGGCAGCCTTTGCACGACCGCGTGGTCATTATCGACCCGAGCGATGTCGAGTGGCCAGTTTCCTTGAACCTGTTCGACGTCGGGCTGGAGCGTCTGTCCGGCTACGCGCCGCTAGAACGCGAGCGGCTCACCAATTCCATCCTGGAGCTGTATGACTTCGTGCTGGGCACGCTGCTGTCAGCCGAGATGACGCAGAAGCAGAATGTCATCTTCCGCTATGTCACCCGGCTGATGTTGCATATTCCGGACGCCACCATCCACACGCTGCGCGAGCTGATGGAGTCGGGCAGCGAGAAGAAGTTTGCGCCCCACATCAGAAAGCTGTCCGGTACCGCCCGCCACTTCTTCGATACCGAGTTCACTAGCAAGGAATTCGACCAGACCAAGAAGCAGGTGCTCCGCCGCCTTTGGGGCATCCTCGAAAACCAAACCTTCGAGCGCATGTTTGCGCACCCGCGTTCCAAGCTCGATCTGTTCGCCGAGATGAACGCCGGGAAGGTCATCCTGATCAACACGGCCAAGGACTTGCTCAAGGAGCAGGGTACCGAAATCTTCGGGCGCTTCTTCATCGCGCTGATTGCCCAGGCGGCGCAGGAACGCGCAACCCTACCCGAGAGCAAGCGCACCCCGACCATCGTCTATGTGGATGAGGCCCAGGACTACTTCGACCGCAACATCGGCCTGATCCTCGCCCAGGCCCGCAAGTACAATGTCGGCATGGTGCTGGCCCATCAGTATCTCGGTCAGCTTGAGCCGAAGTTGCAGGAGGCCTTTGGCGCGAACACCGCGATCAAGTTTGCCGGAGGCGTCTCGGCCAAGGATGCCCGCGCACTCGCGCCCATGCTCTATTGCACCCCGGAGCTGATCGAGACGCAACCGAAAGGCAGCTTCGCAGCACATGTGCGAGGAACCACCAAGGGCGCGGTGCCGCTCCGCTTTCCCTTCGGATACATGGAAGCCATGCCACGCATGGACAAAGCGGAGCGCGCTATTTTGCGGCAGACCATGCGGGACCGGTATGCCGTCCACTATTCCGCCCTGGAAAAGGTGGAAAGCGCAGCCGAGTCATCGCCAGGAGAAGAACTGAACCAGGCGCAACCGGAAAATCCGAAACCCGTGCAGCCGCCGCGCAAGCCCAAGGACAACGAAACGCAAAGCAAACCACCGCCCGGCCATATCGACACCGATGCGGGTGAGGACTGGTAAATGGGAAAAATATTTTGCCTGCGCATGGCGTAACATGGCGACAAAAGACTCGACATTTCCGAAAATACCGCACGGATACAATCAGATAATCTGTGCATATGGAGGTGGTCCTTCAACCTGAAAGGACCACCCCATGACTATCAATCCCGTGCTCTATTCCAGTCGTAGCGAAGAATGGGCCACACCCGCCGACTTCTTTGCCGCTCTTGATGAGGAGTTTGGCTTCACGCTCGACCCCTGCGCCACTCGGCTCAACGCCAAGTGCCATACCTTCTACACGAAGAAGGATAACGGCCTGGTGCAAGACTGGGGTCAGCATTCCGTCTTCTGCAACCCGCCCTATGGTCGCGACATCGGCGACTGGGTGAAGAAGTCCTATATGGCGGCACAAGCCGGTGCGACCGTGGTGCTCCTCGTTCATGCTCGCACTGACACCCGCTACTTTCACGACTGGATATACGGCAAAGCCGAGCTGCGTTTTGTCCGTGGTCGCCTGAAGTTCGGCGATGGCAAGCAGTCTGCTCCGTTCCCGTCGCTCCTGGCCATCTACCGGCCCGACGCCATCCCTGCGCGGGCCGCATGAAAACCTTCCATACCGACAGTGTCGGACGCCGCAGCCGGTTGGGTGCAACCCCAACCGGCAAGCGTGTTTCTGCGACAAGTCGGGATTTGTTGTGGTGCGCCAAGTTGGCCGAGCATGGCCCACTGCCATCCTCATTCCTGCTGGCCTTCAGCCGGGCCAGCCATGTGAGCGAAAAGCGCGCCCGCGAGCGCCTCACCGACCTGTTCCATGAGAACAATACACCCGATGGCGGGCCATATCTGATTCGGCCACCACAGCAATTTCGCACCATCGACAGCCGGTACAATCAGCTCGTCTATGCACTTGGCCCTGGCGGACGACACGCCCTTGAGCGCAGGGGCACGACGACCGAGCACAGTGCTGCGCCGACCGGACCGTGGTTGCACCGCTTCATGACGAGCTGCATCACGGCGTCGGTCGAGCTGGCCTCGCTTGATCGAGAAGATATTGCTTTCATTCCGCAGTCGGAGATCCTGGCGCGAGCAAAAACCGACCTGCGCTGGTCCGTCACAATCACCGACCCCTCAACGGGATGGTGCGGACCCAAAGATTTGATACCTGACGCGGTGTTCGGGCTGCGCTATCGCACCGAACGTGGCGACCGTTTCCGCTTCTTCGCAGTTGAGGCAGATCGCGCCACTGAACCGACCACTTCTGCTAACTGGAACCGCAAGAGCTTCGAGCGCAACCTCGTGCAGTACGACGCCTATGTCGCGGGCGGAGCCTATCGCGATCACCTGGGCCTCACCGCGCCTCTCCTGGTGCTGAATGTCATGTCCGATGTGCAGCGGATGGAGCGCATGGTCGAATTCGTCGCGCATCGATACCCACACGGCAATGCCTTCATGCTCTTCCATTCATGGGAGCATTTTGGGCCGGTGTTCCGCCCGCCCGAACCCACCCCAGCCTTATTGAATGGCGGCTGGGTTCGGGGCGGGCTTGCACCGTTCCGCATCGATCAGCCGTGATCCCGAAGGGAGAGAGCTAGGGCCAGCGCCTCAAACAGCACGGTGTTACGCGGCTCATTGTCGTAGAATCGCCGTTTCATCGGCTTCCAGGGCGCCAGTTCCGGGAATTGCTCAACCAGGGCATCGGCCTCGGCATACTTGTTCCGGAAGCGGTGATCGCGCGGCACCGAGACTTCGAGCAATTGATTGTGCTCAGCGGTGCGGGCAATGGCGGCCAGGAGCGCCAGCGTGTGCTTGCCCTTGTGTTTGGCCGTCTCTGGCTCTTCGGTTACGACGACATCAGGCTGGAGCTCGTTGATGAGGGCCTGGGCATGTCCTGCGGCTTCAATCCCACTCTCCGCCGCCTTGTTCGAGATATGCCAATCAACAAGCTTGCCATCGACCAGGAAGACGGAACCCACCCGGCCTGTCGCCGCTGCGAAGGCCAGCACTCTAAGCGCCGCCATAGGCTTCGCTTTCATCGGCTAATCGGCGCGCGAGGCGCTCAATCGAGGCCTCCCGATTGAACGTGCCCACATAGCTGCGCACCCCGGTAGGCATATGGACGATGCGCTGTTGCAGGCGTTCCCGCGCGGCCCGTACGAGCGCCGAAAACAGGCTCTCAAACGAGCGTCCGTATATCAGCGACAAGGTAACGATCTGCTCCAGAGTTGGAAGCTGGCGACCACGTTCAAGCTCGGACACGAGCGTTTGGTGAGCGCCCAATAAATGCGCGACATCGCGCTGGGTGAACCCCGACTTGCGCCGTGCCAGGCGCAAGTCGAGTGCGAACTCGGTAGACATATGATTGTTTTGCTTATGGTTTCTAATGCCGTTCAGCTTAGAATTCCGTAGCCTCTCAAACTAGGAGGCCCAATATGCCCATCATGTATCCCGCCCACCCCTAGACAACAAAGAACCACCTGCGCGGTATGAGAGGGATCGTTGCCGGAAGGGTGAAACCCTTCCGGTACGTCATACCGCGCAGGTGGTCTTGCTGTCTTGGCCGCCGCGATTGTGTTTCAGAGTGCCAGGATACCGGGAATCCCTCACCGAATGCTAGACGGTCGAAACCCGCGATGGCGGTTGGCCGTCACCCATATGATACCTGATTTCAGAGCCATTGCGGCGCAAAAAGAGGCCGCCCCGAAGGACGGCCTCAATCAGTATTCACTCGCCAGCATGATGGTGAGCACACGGTGGGTCACCGCCGGATCGGCTGCATTCGGTGAATGCCCCTGGAGATCGAGATCATAGTAGTCGATCTTGAAGAACAGACGTTCGCCGCCGATGTCGAATGCGCCGAAGTCGTGCTCATTATACGGATCGTTGTCGCGCGTGAAGGCATTGAAGGCCTGTACCGCTGCGACCACTTCCTGCACGAACTTTGGGCCAGTTTCGTGGATGCCTGCGGTCAACATGAGCGAACCACGTCCGATGCCGAAGCAGCGGAATTCATCGTTGAGCCTGCGCACCTCTGCCCGATAGCGTTGTGATTGTGTGTCCATTATCATCTCCATCCGCATGGGTGGCCGTCCGAGACTGTCTCGGGCGCACCCATCGAATGGCGATGCGGGGACGCAGGAACGTATCTGCCGCCAGTGTATGGCCAGGGTGAACCGCTCGCCTAGACCAACAGACATGGCCGGGATGAATATTCGCCGATGAGGTGCTTCGCAGCCTAGGATTGCGATCCCGAGCACGGGACAATCACGGGATGCTACCAGCCATCACTCCGCTTGGAATCGCGCGCCACCAGTACGGCGACCGGCCTTTTGGCATTCGCCTCGCCGACCGGATGCAGCACCTTTATGTGATCGGGCAGACCGGCACCGGGAAATCGACGTTCATGCTGAACCTGGCCCTGCACGATGCCCGCGCCGGGCACGGCATGTGCCTGATCGACCCGCACGGCGACCTGGCGCTAGCACTGCACCAGCAGCTTGATGTTCCGCATCATTATCTCGACATCGCCGATCCTGATTGCCACCTGGGATACAACCCGCTCGCCCATGTTCACCGATCCTTCCGTCCGCTCCTGGCAAGTGGACTGATCGAAACCCTGAAGAAGCAATGGGCCGACTCCTGGGGGGCGCGCATGGAGCACTTGCTCCGCTACGCTATCCTGGCGCTGCTTGATCAGCCGCAGGCCGATATTCGCGACATTGTGCGGCTCTATACCGACAAGGAATTCCGGCGCGCGGTCATCGCCCGGATCGGCGATGAGCAGGTGCGTTCGTTCTGGACGCAGGAATTTCCGAGCATGAACTACCTGAATGCCGTCGATGGGGTGGCACCGATTGCCAATAAGCTAGGCGCGTTCTTGGCGAACCCTGTGGTGCGCCGCGCTGTGTGTGAACCGGAGGAACCACTCCGCTTTCGCCGCATCATGGACGAAGGCGGCATCGTGATCGTCAATCTCGCTAAGGGCAGACTCGGCACCGACATGGCCAACGTCTTGGGCGGGCTCATCATCACCACGATCATGCTGGCGGCCTTTTCGCGCCACGGAAGCGAAGAAAAGGCCCGTCAGCCGTTCATGCTGCACATCGACGAATTTCCATCCTTCACGACCGAGGCATTCGCAAACTTGCTGCCCGAGGCCCGCAAATACGGCCTGTCACTAACGCTCGCGCACCAGCATATCTCGCAGGTCGAACGGCCCGTGTTCGACGCGGTACTCGGCAATGCTGGCACGATGATAGTGTTCCGCCTGGGCGCGCAGGATGCTTTAGAATTTGTCCGTCAGCTTGGCGACGTTTCGGAGATCGACCTAACCAGACTTCCGAACCGCCAGGCCTATGTGCAGCTCATGATCGATGGGCAGAAGTCGCAGCCGTTTTCCATGCGAACATGGCCCCCGCCAAATACCGGAAGCGGATATTCCGCCTCCTAGAACGGGGCCGAGCCGCACGCGACAATGCAGATATGGAACCATCACCTCAACTCGAAGCGTTCTTCGAACTCTGCAAGCGCATCTATGAACGCATGGAGCGCGAAGGCACTTGGCCGTGGACAGCCGATTCGACGAATCCAGAGGATATGGTAGATTCGAAGTCCAACCAGAACGATGTATGAAAAGATGCTTCGGTTACGTTCGCGTGTCGACCGTCAAGCAAGGTGACGGCGTGTCATTGGCAGCCCAGCGGGAAGCCATTCTGGCCTTTGCGAGTCGAAGTAACATCGAGATCGTGGAGTGGTTCGAGGAAAAAGAAACGGCGGCGAAGCGCGGTCGGCCGATCTTCAACCAGATGATGAAAGAGCTCCGTCGCGGCAAAGCCCACGGCCTGGTGATTCACAAGATCGACCGCTCGGCGCGTAACTTCGCTGACTGGGCCAAGATCGGTGACCTGGCCGACGCGGGAATCGATATCCACTTCGCCACCGAGAGCCTCGACTTCCGCTCCCGTGGTGGACGGCTCACCGCCGACATCCAGGCGGTCATTGCCGCCGACTACATCCGCAACTTGCGGGAAGAAACGATCAAAGGAATCAATGGCCGCTTGAAGCAGGGGCTATACCCCTTCCAGGCTCCAGTCGGCTATCTCGATAATGGCGGCGGCAAGCCAAAGACGCTCGATCCTATACGCGCGCCACTCGTAAAATTGGCCTTCGAGCTCTATTCTAGTGGCCGCTATTCGCTACGCAGCCTTCATGCCGAATTGAATCGCAGAGGGCTCACGAGCAGGAATGGAAAGCGGCTCAATATCTCCGCCCTAGAGACGATATTGAACAACCCATTCTACACCGGCGTCATACGCATGAAGCGCACTGGCATGACGTTTCGTGGCGCACACGAGCGACTTGTAACGCCCGGCCTCTTTGAGCGTGTTCAGGCAATCAAGTCTGGCAAAGCGGCGGGACCGAAGGTGACCAAGCACGATCACACCTACCGCGGCCTGTTTTCATGTGGCCAATGCAAAGGCCCGATGGTTCCCGAACTTCAAAAGGGGCATGTCTACTATCGCTGCCACGCGCGGGGGTGCCAGACGAAGACCGTCCGCGAAGAGGCAATCGAAGCCGCCATCGAAGAATGCCTGCTCAGGTCAAAGCTCTCACCTCGTGATTTGGCCGACTTTAATGCCCGCATCGAAGCATGGTTGGCGTCCACCGACGACCAGGATCGAGAAAAAGCCTGGCAGCTTCGCAAGGCAAATCTCCGGGACCGGATTGACCGCCTTACCGATGCGCTGATTGATCGATTGGTTGACCGAGACATATTTGCGGAGCGCCGCCAACGCCTTGCTTTGGAAGAGGAAGCTTTGGAGCAAGAGCGGCACGAGTGGGCCGACAAGGCCAAAAAAGCCGAGCGCATGCGCTCGCTTATCGAACTGGCGAATAACCTTGTGCAAAGCCATCGATTGGCGAAATCGGCGGAAAAGCGTCAGTTGGTCGAAATGACGACATCGAACCGCCAGGTGACGGGGAAATGCATATATTTGGAGCCATCAAATTGGCTCGATGAGGTTGAGAACACGCTGAGTGTTCAGTTTGGTGGCCCAGACCGAGACAGAGATCGAACTCAAAGCTACATAATTGAGGGGTGAAAACTCGCAGATCAGGTCGAGACGGCAGCCTTCCTAAGGGCTACATCCTACACATTGAAGAATCAGCCCCATTTGGCGCTCGTCTGTACCGGGAAGCACGTCTCGCCAATTTCTCCGGTTAAATGTTTGATTTATGATAAAATGGAAATGTATCTGACAATCGCCTCGAAAACCGAGGCTAGCTTCGAGGGTTCCACATATCCATGTTATTAAAGCTAGACAGCATTGAGGAAATCGGTCGCTTCCAATCTCTTAAGCACAAAGCGCCGCAGTTTTCGCGTCTGACATTGGTTTATGCCCGGAACGGTTTCGGAAAAAGCACAATCTGTGCCATCTTACGATCAGCGGCGACTAACGATCCAAACCACATTGCTGCTCGCCGACGCCTGAATGCAAAGGCTGAATGTAAGGTTCAGTCGCAATGGCAAAATGCTGGGAATGTAGGTTTCTCAAGCGGTTCCTGGGGCAAGAGTCCTGGCAAGGTGTTTGTCTTTGACGCGGAATACGTCCACCAAAACCTTCACGTTGGCGACAGCGTCACCCGTGACAATAAGAGAAGTTTGCTCCCAGTTGTTTTGGGGGATGCGGGCGTCAACTTGGCGCAGAAAATCGTTGCGCTAGATGCCGAGCAACGTGAACTCACGGATAAGATGAAGAAATCCGTGGACGTCATTCGCGCCAAGTGTCCCATCGTTACATCAGCCAAGATTTCCGACTTTTGTTCAGCGCCGATACCGACAGATATTGAGGACAAAATTGCAGCAGCAACTCGCGATGTCGAGTTGGCCAAGCACGCTGTCCTAATAAAGCAGAAGGCCGATCCGCAAACCTTCGCAATCAGTGCCTTCGATCACTATCAGGATGTGGCAGCCCGCACGATTTCTGACGCGTCCGAAGATGCCGCAAGCCGAGTGCAGAAGCACATTGAAGAACATGGGCTTCATCCAAGGGCTGACAACTGGATCAAGTATGGCTTAGAACGCATCAAGGATGACCTATGCCCCTTCTGCGCTCAATCAGTCGGAGGTCTTGACCTGGTTGCGGCGTATCAGGCGTACTTCAGCGATGCCTTTGCGAACTTGGCAACGGAACGTGATAGTGCAATCGCAGAGCTTGAGGCTCTTTGCGCGGCGGCGGACAACCAGATTGACAAGGTCGTGGCTGCCAATGACGCTGATTTTGAGTTTTGGCGTGGCGTGTGTGAAATCAAAAATCCGCCAACATTGAGTGATGCGCAGCGAACAAACATCAAATCAGGCCTGAGTGCGCTTGTGAATCTGCTTAAGCAGAAAGTCGCAAACCCGTTGGTGGCTGTCCCGCTTGCTGAGCATGCGGATACAATCAAGGAAGCTTGCAATGCGCTGATCACGTACAATGACGGCGTGGCGATCCAGGTTGCCATCATCGCCGCTGCCCGTGGAGCGGTTGCCAGTGCTGATGCGGTAAAGGCCGATGAGAACCTGCAAAAATGGGTCGCATTGAAGGCAAAGCAATCCGAACCCTTGCTTTCGGAAACTGCCTCCTATGCCGCCAATGAAGCACGGAAAACTCAAATTGAAATAGAAAAGAAGGCGAAACAGTCCGAACTTACTAAATACGCTTCAAGCACCATCGGAACTAGGCAAAAAGAAATAAACCAAATATTGGAAGATTTTGGAGCGAATTTTTCAGTTACAGACACAAGGGCGAATTTCGTTGGTCGAGAACCGAACACAGAATACTGCATTTCTCTCGGCTCAGGAAAAGTTAAGGCGGGAGATAAGTCGGATAGCGAACCCAGCTTCAAGACCGTACTGAGTGCAGGTGACAAAACAACGCTCGCGCTTGCGTTTTTTATATCTCAAATCAAGGCTGACCCAAATTTAGCAGATGCCGTAGTGGTACTGGACGATCCGTTCAGTAGCCAAGATTTAGCCCGGCAGTTCGGTACAAACAGCCACATTCGAGCGATAGCGAAGACAGCTGCACAGACCTTGGTATTCTCGCACGATCCGAGATTTCTCCAGAAAATTGAGAAGGATGCAGTTCATGGCACGACTGCAACTTATCAGATCTTGTGTAACGATGACGGCATCGGATCGATTATGGCGCACTCGTTGGAGGACGAGCTGAAGGAAGTATATGTCCGACAATCGGAAGCAATTCGTGAGTATGCTCAGCGACAGACGGTTTTGGCCGACTTTACCGAACTATCATTGATCCAAGCACTCCGACCTTTTCTGGAGGATTACATCAGGGCACGTTTTCCGGGGCGTTTTCAGAACAATGACATGCTAACTGCTATGACCGATGCGATCGAAGCCGCGGGGGCCACTGATGCCATGTTCAACTCGGTGGCGGACCTTCGCGACATAAATGAATATACTCGGCCAAATCATCACGGCGGATCGACGATGCCTGATCCGATAGAGCTTCGAACGTACTGCAAGAAAGTCGTTCGGATTATCGGCGCTTATTAGCAGCCAGCGGCTTGATCTTACCATGCGCTACCTGCGCAAGAATTGTGACCACTTCACCATGAGTGCGCGGCGCTTTTCGAGACGGTCCGAACGCTGATACGCGCCCACCACCCCGGCATCGACCATATGGCCAAGGGCGGCCTCTTTGACCTCGAACGGCGTGTCAGTCTGCTCTTCCACCCAGGTGCGGAAAGTGGCGCGAAACCCATGGGGCCGTACTTCATATCCCTCGCGCTTCATGAATGACGACATGGCCATGTCTGAAATCGGTTGCTGCTTGAGGGCTGGGAATAGGAAATTGTTTGGCGAACGTTCCCGCGCAAGGCCAATAATCTTCGAGGCTTCAGGTGTGAGCGGGATGCGGTGCTCTCGACCAGTCTTCGTGCGTTCGGGGGAGAGCGTCCAAACGTCATTCTCGAATTCATCGAAGGTGGCGAGCCGGACTTCACTGGTGCGCGCGACCGTGAGCATCAGGAAGCGTAGGGCCAGTGCTGCCGTGTGATCCAGGGTGCAGAGCCATGTATAGAATTTCGGCGCGTCCTGGTATGGCAGGGCTGGAATGTGCGTCGCCTTATGGCGCTGCTTTCCGAGGAGTGCCTGCGCCTTCTTCGTAGCCATCAAATCGACATTCAAACCGAGCGCGG
>VFQO010001539.1_pt1 | contig 17216 bp, 17 predicted proteins | sample 3512331 | NCBI WGS metagenome assembly VFQO01 (sample SAMN10412371, study PRJNA504923) | tailings metagenome | isolation source: Replicate 3 from Balatoc abandoned mine | place: Philippines: Itogon, Benguet | collected 2017-08-28
ATAGTTTACGAGAAATTTCTACTTTTAAATGTGACTATTTTTAGGGGGGATTACAAACACCATAGAATTTAAATACGGTGAAGGCTTTGAGTTCGAAAAAATTATTCCTTTCTCTGATCTTGATTCTAACAGACAGGCCTTCGTTAATGAAAAAAATACAGAGGCTAGTAAAGTAGTGGTTGAAAAAGTATATTCTTTGAGAAAAATCTCCTACGAAGCCTATTTTTATAACGTTGATAATCAATTAATTAAAAAGTTAAAGTTTGACTAACTTGTTAAAGCCCTGTGATTATCTTGTCTAATAAAATTGGAAATAAACCTTGCTATATCGATGTGACTAGTCCATAGTGCATGGGCGGTGAATTACAAGCCTTCTAGTTTTTGTCAGTTTAGTTTCTTTTCTTAAGTTTCTTTTCTTTTTCATTCCTCTGTCTTGTTTCTCGCCTAATTCAGGCAATTGCCTTATTTTCAAATTTAAAGGATTTAACATGGCTACAGGTAATGTAAAGTGGTTTAACGACGCTAAAGGTTTTGGTTTTATTACGCCGGATAACGGAGGTGCAGATCTATTTGCGCATTTCTCAGCGATTACTGCTGATGGTGGCTACAGAAGCCTCAGCGAAGGTCAACGCGTAGTGTTTGATATCACTGCCGGCGCTAAAGGCGATCAAGCATCCAATATCAAACCAGAATAATGGACTCACTCATGATTGACAGTCATTGAGTTGTTCAATCTAAAGCCCAGTCATGCTGGGCTTTTTCGTTTGTGATATGAAGGAATAAAATGGCTAAAGAAGAGCTGATACAGATGGATGGCATTGTGGATGAGATGCTGCCTGATTCAAGATTTAAGGTGACGCTGGAGAATGGGCACAAACTCATTGCTTATACCGGTGGAAAAATGCGAAAAAACCATATCCGTATTTTGGCGGGAGATAAAATTTCTTTGGAGCTTTCTCCTTATGATTTATCCAAAGGCCGCATCATGTTCAGGCATATAGAACAGCGTCAGTCTTATGCCAATAAATCGGTCAGACGTTATTGATTCAATCTGTTATCACGATTAAAACTAAAAGCCCGCAAGTCTTGCGGGCTTTTTTACAAACAAGAAATGTCACTTAAATTAGATTAACTCCCCATATCTTAACCAGTCTAGCGAATAGATAAAAACTAAGTATCGTCACTAAAACCGAAAAACCCAAGCTAAACCAAAATCCGAAACGTTTTAGCAGCCACGGAAAAACTAGGAACATTGGCAAAGTAGGTAGCACATACCAAAAGGTGTACCAAGCGTGATTGGCTATTTTGTCTGTAGGCTGCTGTTCTAAGTTTAGCCATATTAAAGTAAGTACCGTGACTAGTGGTAAAGCCGCAATCAATGCGCCTAGTTGGTCACTGCGCTTAGCAACTTCTGAGATCAGTACGACCAAGCCTGCAGTGATTGCGTATTTGAAAATTATCCAGCTCATAACGGTTATCCGATTTTATATAATTCAAAGTTGATTCAAAGGCAGCTCAAGCTTTTCAGGTGCGTCATCACGCAGCGCCCAAGCGCGTGAAGTTCATAGCCGCCTTCTAATGTGGAAACGATGCGGTTTTTCGCGTATTGAGCAGCCACCGTTTTAATCGTCTCTGTTACCCATAGGTAATCAGCTTCTTTCAACGCCAGTCCGCCCATATCATCTTCAATGTGGGCATCAAATCCTGCTGAGATAAAAATAAATTCAGGTTGAAAGCACTCCAGTGCCGGTAGCCAGTGCTCGGTGACAGCTGCTCTGAACAGTTCCCCATTGCTGCCGGCAGTTAGTGGTACGTTAATCATGTGGTCATTGCCGCTGTCAGCCCCTTTGTTTGGGTAAAACGGATGACGAAAGGTAGAACACAGCATGACGCGTGGGTCATCATGAAAAATATCTTCAGTACCGTCGCCGTGGTGTACATCAAAATCCAGAATCGCTACGCGGCTTAAATGATATTTGGTCAACGCATGTGCCGCACCAACCGCCACGTTATTAAAAATGCAGAAGCCTGCCGCCCCTTTTTTGCCGGCATGATGACCAGGTGGGCGCACACAGCAAAATGCATTTTCAACATCCCCGGCCATCACCAAATCGACTGCCTTGACCACCGCACCTGCTGCATGCAGCGCAGCCTGATTGGTGAATTCATTTATGGTGGTGTCGCTATCCAGGCATGCCAGCGCACCATCAAGCTGTTGACTGAGCATCCAGTTCACATAGTCTGCGTCGTGCACGCGTGCGAGCTGTTCTACACTGGCCGCGATGGCGTCATAATGAATCAGGTGGTCTAGAATGCCAGAAGCAATCAGCTGGTCATTGATGGCACTCAGCCGTTGCGGGCACTCCGGGTGCTGTCCTCCCATATTGTGCTGTAAAAACGATGTATGTGTGATGTAAGCGGTGCGCATAAGATTCAAAGGAGTTTGGAGACAATTCTGATGCTGTCATCATCTTGGCTGGTTTTAATTGAAAAGCCGAGTTTTTTCATCAGACTCAGCATATGGGCGTTCTGACTCAACACTTCACCTTGTATGACTTTCAGTCCGCGTTGACGTGCTGCATCCATCAGTGCGGTCATGAGTTTGCTGCCCAAGCCTTTGCCGTGCATATCATCAGCAATCACAATCGCAAATTCACAGCTTTCGCCATCAGGATTCGTCGAATATCGGGCGACCCCTAGTTCAATTTCGTGACGACCGGTGTTTCTGGTATGCGTTTCTGCCACTGCAATCAGCGCGATTTCACGGCTGTAATCCAGTTGGGTAAACTTCACCAGCATGGTCTGCGTCAGTTCCTGAATGCTATTCATAAAGCGGAAATATCGAGACTCCTCCGACAGGCTGCGCATGAATTCCTGCTCCAGTTCTGCATCTTCGGGGCGTATCGGCCGAATTACGACATTGGTACCATCACTGAGTTGCCAGTTGCTCACCAGATGTGAAGGGTAGGGGTAAATTGCCATATGTGCATAGCGGTCAGAAGTCGGTGTGCGAAACCCCACCACAATTCTCGCGTCTGCTGCCAGCACACCGTGCTCATCGACAATCAGTGGGTTGATATCCATTTCCATGAGCATCGGCAGTTCACATACCATTTCCGAAATGCGCAGCAGGGTGCTTTCCAATGCTTCCATATTCACAGCCGGCATATGCCTAAATGCATCCAGCAGCTTCGCTGTGCGTGTACTATGAATCAGCTCTTTCACCAAAAGTGTGTTCAGCGGCGGCAGTGCCACTGCGCGGTCGTGCATGACTTCTACTGCAGTGCCGCCACCACCGAAGGTAATCACCGGGCCAAACACCGGGTCGCTGGTAACCCCTATCATGATTTCGCGGCCATTAGGTTTTACCACCATGCTTTCTACGGAAACACCATCTACGTGGGCATCGGGGCGATTTTGTGCAATGTTGTCCAGCATGTCCTGATAAGCTGCACGCACTTCCAACGCATTACCTAGGTTCAGTATCACGCCACCTGCATCGGTTTTGTGCGTAATGTCCGGTGAATTGACTTTCATCGCCACCGGGAAACCAAGTTCCAGCGCAATCTGCAGAGCTTCATTGGCGGAACGTGCAATCAGAGTTTTGGCGACCGGAATATGGAAAGCGGATAAGACTGCCTTCGATTCCATTTCATTCAGTACCTTGCGCCTATCCTGAAGTGCGCCTTCAATCACCATGCGCGCACCTTCGATATCAGGTTCAATATGATGTGATAATGGCCCTGGTACCTGCATCAGCAGTTTCTGGTTTTTATAGTATTGCGACAGGAATGAGAACACTTCAATCGCTGGTTCAGGTGTGCGGAAACTTGGCTTTTTATGTGCATTGAACAATTTACGTGATTCCAGCACTTGCGTACCGCCCATCCAGCATGCCAGTAAGGGCTTGTTGTATTGATTGGAAAGCTCAATCACCGCCTTCGCCGCTTCGAGTGGTTTGGTCATTGCCTGCGGTGTGAGTATGGTAAGCACACCATCAATATTCGGGTCTTCCAGACAGGCTTTTACGGCGTGATGATAGCGGTCGGCCTGAGCGTCACCAATAATATCAATCGGGTTGCCATGCGACCAGGTGTGGGGTAGAGCAGTATTCAGTTTATCAATGGTGTCGCTGGAGAGTGATGCCATCGTCAGGCCGAGGTCGGCTGCAATATCAGTCGCCATCACGCCGGGCCCGCCGCCATTGGTCACGATCGCCAAGCGATTTCCCGTGGGGTGAAATCCACAGGAAAGCGCTTTAGCGACCGAAAACAATTGCGTGACTGTTTGCACCCGTATCACACCGGCACGTTTGACTGCGGCATCAAATGCATCGTCTGACCCGACAAGTGAGGCAGTGTGTGACATAGCGGCTTTCGAAGCTGTACTATGGCGCCCCACCTTCACCAGAATCACCGGTTTAAGTTGCGCTGCTGCGCGAATGGCGCTCATGAAACCACGTGCATTTCGGATGCCTTCAATGTAGAGCAGAATGCTATGCGTGTTTACGTCCGATACCAGATAATCCAGAATTTCACCGAAATCCACATCGATGGATGAACCCATGGAAACCACGCTGGAGAAACCGATGCCATTGGTTTTAGCCCAGTCTAAAATTGCGGTGCAGAGCGCACCGGACTGCGATATAAAGGCTAAGTTGCCAACATTGGCATTGCCGTGATTAAACGTCGCGTTGAGACCGATATCTGGTCGCATCACACCAAGGCAATTGGGGCCTATCAGACGAATATGATAGCGTTTGGCATTGGCGAGTGCTGCCTGCTCAAGCGTCACGCCAGCCGCTCCTGCCTCACCAAATCCAGCGCTGATAATGACTGCAGCTTTAACGCCATGCTTGCCGCACTGCTCAATAATGTCAGGTACGGTTGCGGCTGGTGTGGCAATGATTGCCAGATCTACGTCTTGCTGAATCTGCTGGATGGACGCGTAGGCTTTGCGTCCTTGAATTTTTTTATGCTTGGGGTTGATGGGATACAAGGCGCCTCGAAAACCGCTTTGCAACATATTCTGAAACACGATGTTACCTATGGCGTCTGTACGGTCACTGGCACCGAAAATGGCGACCGATTGTGGTGCAAATAGCGGCTTTAAGTAATGCTGTCCCATGGTGTGTACTCAATAGTGTTTACGACATCATCGCTTGCGACCGTGCAGTCAGCTTTGTGTTATGTCATGTTTTCGGTGAAAAGCGGTTTAACACGTGCTTGGTCATGCCTTTGGCTAGCTCTTCTTCACCAAAGAACACGGTGCCGATGCCTTCGTTCTGCAGCAGCTTGGATTCCTGTTCACTGTGGGTTCTCACGACAATTTCAATTGAAGGTTGCAAAGTGGTCGCAATCTCAACCATTTTGCGCACATCTACCGGATCAGGGCTGGCAATCACCAGCATAGAAGCATTGGTGATGTGCGCCTGAATCAGCACGGAAGGTTCAGCTGCGTTGCCGGAAACAGCAGGAATACCCGACTTACGCAATGATTCCACCAGCTCGCGGTTTTGCTCTGCCACCACAAACGGAATGTTTTGTTCGGTGAGGGCAGCGGCGATACGTCTGCCGACACGGCCATAACCAACCAGTACAATCTGCCCTTCCAGATATTTGCGCTCGGTACTCATCGGCAGTTCGGCATAAGGGTCGGTACGGGCTTCCAAGTGGCGTGCGAACTCAGAGAAATTCAATGCCCATTTTCTGATGGGGTTGATGGTCGAGAATAGCAGCGGGTTGAGTGCAATTGAAATAAATGCACCTGCCAGAATCAGGCTCATGCCCTCGGCGGGTAGAACCCCTAAAGCCATACCCAGCCCGGCCAGGATAAATGAGAATTCACCGATTTGTGCAAGACTCGCAGCGATGGTCAGCGCAGTGTTGAGTGGATAGCGGAAAGCCAGTACTAGCGCCATTGCGGCGATGGATTTGCCGATGATGATAATGGCCACTACTGCTAATAGACGCAGCGGTTCCTCCAGCAGGATGCGCGGCTCAAACAGCATGCCTACTGAAACAAAGAACAGCACCGCAAACGCATCGCGCAGTGGCAGTGATTCTTCTGCCGCACGATGGCTGAATTCCGATTCACGCATCACCATCCCTGCAAAAAAGGCACCCAGCGCAAATGACACGTTGAACAATGCAGAAGCCCCAAAAGCAATTCCAATGGCAATCGCAATGACCGCCAAGGTAAACAATTCGCGTGAACCGGTTTTGGCTACATGCCACAGAGTCCAGGGTAAAATGCGTTTGCCAGCGACCAGCATCAGTATCACAAACAGCACTACCTGCACGATGGTGGTGCCAATCGTCTGCCATAACGGCGTGTTCGATTCTGCGCCTGTACCACCTAAAATACCGGCCAGCGGGGGCATCAGCACTAGTACCATGACTGTTGCCAAGTCTTCAACCACCAACCAGCCCACTGCGATTTTACCGTTCATGCTGTCCAGCAGCTGCCTTGATTCCAATGCCTTGAGCAGTACTACCGTACTCGCGCAGGATAAAGCCAAACCAAAAATCAGGCCTTCACCCCATGTCCAGCCCCAGGTGTTGGCAATGAGAGCCCCCAGTATGGTGGCGATACTCATTTGTACTACTGCACCAGGAACCGCGATGCGTTTCACTGACAGCAGATCGGCAAAAGAGAAATGCAGGCCTACGCCAAACATGAGCAGCATGACCCCGATTTCAGACAGTTGTGAGGCAATGCCCACATCGGCAACAAAGCCTGGTGTTGCGGGCCCTATGCAGATACCGGCCATTAAATAGCCGACTAAAGCAGGCAATTTGACCCGTTCAGCGATAAATCCAAAGATGAGCGCCAAGCCAAAAGCGGCGGCGATGGTGGTGATGAGTGAGATGTTATGTTCCATAGTTGTTTTTTATTATAAAGGAATTAAGGCACTAAATAGCCTGGGCTGAGTCATATTGCACAACTTATCTGACATTCATAGGAGCTTGACTGTGAAGTATAGTGCATTAGCAATTTTGTTTATTTCTGGATTGTGGGCGGTTAATTATTACACCGACTTTGATTTTGTCAGCATGTCATTACAGCACAATGAAATGCAGAATAGCGCGTTGATGAAGGCGGGTGAGGAATGTGTAGCGATTTCCGAACAGGCGACCGCACATATGGTGCCTAAAGTTGAATTTCAAAAACTGGAGCTTGCCGGACGCAAAGCCAATGTGGTGGTGCGCTGCATGCAGGATAGAAATTTTATACAGAACCCGGCGTGGTTAAAGTATGCGCAGCCACTGGCAAGCAAGAATGCGTCAGCACAGAATATTTCGCAGGACGAAGCGCTGGAAAATTTGAAGCGTGCCGATATGCTGATGTTTGCCGCAGCGCCTGAACACCCTAGCTACTGGTTACAACTCAAGCCAGCAGCGCGTTAGTCCTTTTTGATACCGGCTACTCTAGTTGATAGCTGTTCAGCTTCAACGGCGTCCAAAGGCCGTATCAGGCTGATGACCCTGTCCAGCTCAGCATAATTCTGTTCGTTCATGGCGATTTCTGAGAGCTTCAGTAAAGCTTCAAGATGGCGCGTATTCAGTTCGGCAGATTTTTTCAAATGTGTTTTGGCATCATCCAATAGCTTGGATTCCAGTTCAGCCACCCCTAAAAAATACCAGGCATCTGCCAAATCGGGCTGCTGCTTGACCCATTCTCCGGCAATTTTTCTTACTTCATCCCATTCGTGATTTTGAAACGGCACAACCACTTTCATGAAATAAGGATGCTGCGTATTGGGTAATGCCCAGAAAGGCTGTTCATTGGTTTTAAGAGAAATTAAATCTGGTGCATCAAACAGTTGTTTAATCCACTCAACAGGCATGCTGTAGAAAAATGAATTCGGTCCGGGGTTTTTAAAACTGGTAATGCCAATCAAGTTGAATTGCTGGTCGAACATAGCGCCACCGCTTGAGCCAAGTGCAAACGCTGCGTTTGAACGAATAATCAAGCTGTTGTCCAGCGGATAAGTGGCTTTGATCGTGCCATATGATGGTTGAGGTACATTATTGCCGCTGGGGTAACCCACTGTAAACACTTCTTCTTCATTCAGCAGTGTGGTGCTGTCGCGCATCGGCACTGGCTTGAACGGCAGTTTTTCAAACTTGAGCAGACACAAATCGTGTTTCCAGTCCGCCTTCATTGCAACCGGGGGGTATCCGTCGCCGTATTTGGCAATGTTGGCGCCATAAGCATTGGCTAGAATGTGGCAATTGGTCGCTACATATTCATTGCTGACCACCACGCCAGTGCCGGTGCCAGTATTGCCGTTGCCTAGATCAACACTCACGTGCACGATAGATTCGTTGATTCTGAGCAGATCCGCGATGGTAGGCTGAGCTAAACCGGTCAGTGGCTGGATTAGCAAAAACGTGAATATGACAATTTTTTTCATGCCTAAACCCCGGTAATTAATTAGCAAGTGAATGAATTGTATGGATGCTTTTAAAGCGCCTAGGTTCAATGAATTCGCGGTTAAAACACATTTTTTGTGCGTGTTAAAACAAATAAACATCAATTGTGATAATTTAAGTGTTAGCATGTAGATGCAAATTGCAAATTATGCGATATGATTAAAATTCGTCTTAACTAACCCGGGAATACTATCTATGAATAAACAAGAATTGATTGCCCAAATTGCTGAGCAAGCCGGCTTGACCAAAGCAGATGCAACAAAAGCACTGAACGCGATTACTGATAGCATCACTAACTCTTTGAAAAAAGGTGACCCAGTGACACTTATTGGTTTCGGTACATTTAAAGTTGGTAAACGTGCTGCACGTATTGGCCGTAACCCACGTACAGGTGCGGAGTTGAAAATCAAGGCTTCAAATGCGCCAGGCTTCACAGCAGGTAAAGCACTGAAAGACGCAGTAAACTAATAGTTATAGAGATTAAAAGTGTGTTGCAGCAAGCACTTTAAAATATCTCTGTAAGGGGAAATAAAAACGGGAGCCAAGGCTCCCGTTTTTATTGGTCTGCTGCCCTAAAGCAACGCTTAAAACTATTTAACAAATTTGTTTATAAATTAAAACACCTTTCTCGCCAGTGGTTATAGAATATTCACATGCCATAAATTAGCACCGCTGTTTATAGCATCGCCGCATCGATAATATGAATAATGTGATGTAGAAGGATATCTGTAATGCTGGAAACCTTGTCAGACTGGCCAACCCCTCCCTATTTCCATTTTGAGGATAAAGGCAACAAGTCAAATGCCGAAGACTGCCTGATTTACTTCATCGATGGTAAAAAAGCCTTAGGGCAGTTGATGCGCATTTATCCCGATGAATCCAAAGTGGAGTTTCTGTCTTCAAAAAATGATGACAAAGAAACCATCAACATGGAGCAGATAAAAGTCATACGTCTGCTCAGGCCACTGGTCATGAAACGTCAGCTGGCATTGCTTGAGGCGCGTGCTGAGGAAGTCGTACATTCGTCTGAACGCCAGACTTACACGGTAGAGTTTTTGGATAAACAGGTCATTAGTGGTGAAACCATAGGTTATGCGGAAACCAGCAATGGTTTATATCTATATTTTCCTAAAGATGAAAAGCAGGTAATGCGCTGCTATGTTCCCAAGTCTTCCATGAGTCGGTTTCAGATTGGCCTGCATTTGGGTGAAATGCTGATTCGTGACAACTTGGTGGAGAAGGCACATGTCGATCAAGCTGTAGCTCATCAACATAAGCTGCGACATCAGCGTATTGGCGAATATTTATCCGAGCAGGAAATCGTGTCGCGCGATCAGCTGGATAAAGCGATTGCGCATCAGGAAAGTCGCCCCATCATGAAGCTGGGCGAAGCTTTGCAGGAGCTGGGCTTGATTAGTCAGGAGCAGCTGCAGTCAGCTTTAGTCGAGCAGCAGAAAAATCGCAAAAAACCACTTGGTCAGATTTTGGTGGATATGGGATTTGTTGAGGCCACAGCGTTGAGAGAGGCCTTAGCCAAGAAGCTGGGCATTCCGTTTGTGGGCTTGGATAAATTCAATGTGGATTCAAAAGTGATTCCACTGGTCAGTGCTGCTCAGGCAAAAAAATATGGGCTCATGCCTTTATATATGCATGACGGCTCTTTGGTGGTTGCATTTGAAGATCCGTTTAATACCAGAGCTGTAGAAGAAATACGTTTTCTGACCCAGCTCAAGGTGGTGCCGGTGATGGCTGCGCATGATGAAATTGATGCAGCTATCCGCAGGTATTATCACAAGCAGGTGGCTGACCAATATGCGGCTGCCATGGCAGAGCCGGTGCCCGTGAAACGCACAGAATATGATCTGCACGGCAGCACTCAGGAAGTGAAAATTAATGAGCTTGCTTCGCGTTTAAGCAGTGAAGATAAAGGCTTGGATTTAACACTGGAAACCGTGACCGAATCAGATAACGTGCTGGTGCAGTTTGTGAATAAAACCATCACTGATGCTTACAATTCCGGCGTGTCTGATATCCACATCGAAACTTACCCCGGCAAGAGTAATACGCGCATCCGGTTTCGCAAGGATGGCAGCCTGAGTGATTATGTCGAGATCCCCGCCAATTTCAGAGAAGCGATTATTTCCAGAATCAAAGTGATGGCGCAGATGGATATTGCCAATCGGCGCAAACCGCAGGATGGCAAAATAGACTTTCAGCATTTTGGCCCGTTGAAGATTGAACTGCGGGTGGTCACCATGCCAACCAGTACCGGTCTGGAAGATATTGTGATGCGCGTATTGGCACCGGCCAAACCGCTGCCCATGCACAAGCTGGGATTCGCGCCAGATATTCTGGCTAACCTGAAAAATAAGGTGGAACATCCCTATGGGCTGATTCTGGTATGTGGCCCTACCGGTTCTGGCAAAACGACGACATTGCACTCCATGCTGGGAGATATCAACACGCCTTCCAGGAAAATCTGGACGGTAGAAGATCCTGTGGAAATTACCCAACCCGGTCTGAGGCAAGTGCAGGTGAATAATAAAATCGGCGTGAATTTCGCCAGTGTCATTCGCAGCTTCTTGCGTGCAGACCCCGATGTGATTATGGTGGGTGAGATGCGCGATCAGGAAACCACCAAAGCCGCCATTGAGGCTTCGCTTACTGGCCATTTGGTGCTTTCAACATTGCACACCAATACCGCACCTGAAAGTGTGACGCGACTGCTGGATTTAGGCATGGATCCATTTAATTTTGCCGATGCACTGCTTGCGGTTCTGGCGCAGCGTCTGACTAAGGCGCTGTGTGCCAAATGCAAGCAGCCTTATCAGCCGGATGCGCAAGAGCTGGATTTGCTGCTGACCGAATATTGCGTGGATACGCCACTGGATAAGCAGCAGGTATTGCAGGATTGGCAGGCAAATCATGCGGTGAATGGTCAGCTTCAGCTACACAAGGCGGTGGGCTGCAAACAATGCAGCAATACAGGCTATAAAGGCAGGGTGGGCTTACATGAACTGATGAGTGTCAGTGCAGAAGTACGCCATTTGATACAGACACGCGCGCCTTTGCATCAGCTTCAGTCTGCTGCATTGCAAGCCGGTATGCGTACGCTCAAACAGGATGGCATGATTAAAATGCTGCAGGGCTTAACGGATATCAGCCAGGTGCGCGCAGTGTGTGCCTGATTTATTTTTGCTTAATTTTTAAGCATAAATTTTGCGTGCCGACAGCACTGTTTTTGCTAAACACAAAAATTTAAAAAATATTTGGAAAATTGCTTCAATATAAGGTATGATGCCGCCTTCGTTGGTGAGGCAGGGTGCTTAGCTCAGTTGGTAGAGCGTCGCCCTTACAAGGCGAATGTCAGCGGTTCGACCCCGTTAGCACCCACCAAAAAAAGCAGCGAAAATGATATTAAAGTGACTGAACGCTTTGGTATTAAGGAGTGGTAGTTCAGTTGGTTAGAATACCGGCCTGTCACGCCGGGGGTCGCGGGTTCGAGTCCCGTCCACTCCGCCAACTACATATACAATTAAGCATACCTTCGGGTGTGCTTTTTTTGTTTCTAGGCCTGATATTGAACCGGATGAACTTATGTCAAAGCCGGCTAATCCAAACGGCAACAGTTTAAGGCTCCCTTTCAAAATAATATCAACAGCATCATGACGCATAAACGTTCTGTTAAAAAAATCATCACGTCCGCACTCATGGGGGTAGCCGTCACGGTCAGCAGTGCCTGTTCACCAGTGAAAGTGCTCAACGGATTAGTGCCTAGCGATGGCTATCATCTGCATGCCGATATCGCTTATGGCGACTTAGCACGACAGCAGCTGGATATTTACCAGCCCAAGCATGTGGCGGCTTTGTCACCGGTAGTGATATTTTTCTATGGTGGAAGCTGGGATTCCGGTAGTAAGGCCGATTATAAGTTTGTGGCAGAAGCGCTCACTAGCCACGGCTTCACGGTGGTGATTCCTGATTATCGGGTGTATCCCGATGTGCTATTTCCTGAGTTTATGGCTGACCCTGTGCGTGCTGCCCAATGGGTGAAGCGCAATATTCAGCAGTTTGGCGGTGACCCTGAGCGGGTGTTTCTGGCCGGGCATTCAGCCGGTGCGCACATCGCTGTGATGCTGGGCGTGAACCCTGAATATCTGGCGCAGGCAGCGCTGAAGCCAGCAGACTTTCGCGGTATTATCGGTTTGGCTGGGCCTTATGACTTTTTGCCACTCAAATCCAATCGGCTAAAAGAAATTTTCGGTGAAGAAAGCCAGCAGTGGAAATCACAGCCCATCAATTTTGTGGATGGCGCCAATCCACCCATGCAGCTACTGGTGGGCTTGAAAGACGGCACGGTATGGCCGAAGAATACATTTAACCTTGCGGCAAAAATTCAGCAGGCAGGCGGTCAGGTTGAAGTCGTAGAATTTGCCAAATACAACCATGTGGATATGGCGGCGAAACTCGCTAAGCCATTGCGCGGTGATGGTACTTTATTGAAACACGTCATTAGTTTTATTCAGCGTAATCTGGATTAATTTTCAATATATTCAGTTTAAAAATATTCAGCTGGATTTATAAACAATTATTGTTACAATAAACAAATGAGCGTGACTCTTTTACATCCATCTAATAAACAACATGGCGGCAAACGCGCCGGTGCAGGGCGCCGTGTGGGTACCGGTAAATTTGGTGAAGCCACGTCCGTGATACGCGTGCCGACTAGTCAGCAGACGGTGATTAAAGACTTTTTATCTGCCTATCAGAAAAAGCGTAAATGCCATGACCTAGATGCGATTGGGGAATTTGAGTTTCCAGCACTTAGCCCGGCATCTGTTGCATTGCCCCTGTTTAGCAGCAAAGTGGCCGCAGGTGTGCCCAGCCCGGCAGATGAGCATGTGGAAAAGCGGCTTGACCCGAATGAGTTTTTAATTGACGACAAAGCCTCCACTTTTTTTGTCACGATTCAAGGCCACTCCATGATTGATGCAGGCTTGCTGCCCGGCGATAAAGCGGTGGTAGACCGCTCTAAAATTGCTTCAGTAGGCGACATTGTACTGGCTATGCTGGATGGCGAATTTACCATTAAAACCTTAAGCCGCGGCAAGCAAGGGCAAGTAAAGCTATTACCTGCCAATTCCAGCGGTGATTATGCCCCCATTCACATCACCGAAGACATGCACTTCGAGGTGTGGGGCGTGGTGATTGGCTCATTCAGGCGTTATTAGGCCAGAAAGAATTGAACCGCCGTGACTGAAGGCACGATGAATACAGCGGCAACAAAAACACCGGTGAAAATAAAGCGCAGGGCTTTGATTAAATCTGAAGGTTCAGGGGTACGATAAACATCATCGTAGTTTGGTAATGTTTGCATTTAAATCTCCTTGAAACTTTTGGTTTCCGGTTAAAGCCAATGAAGCGGTAACTTCAATTTACAGGCTGTTTTACTACAACTGCAGTTCTTTATAACTGATAGTACGACTATACACGAATAATGTGTCGCAAAAATGACAAAGGGAGCAAAAGCTCCCTTTGAGTAACCGTAACGTAAGGTAACGATTATTTGTTCATTACGTACATTGTTACTTCAAAGCCAAAACGCATTTCAGTAGCTGCTGGTGTAGTCCACATAATAATCTCCTTAAATTTCACATCGACGACATGTCGTGTTTGTATGACTGCATTATGAAGGAATCAATTTTATAAGCACTATTGTTGATCATGAATGCGCCTTAAGTAAAATCATGAACAACCAAAATCACGAGTAACAAGAATCACGACTAACAAGCAATCAACGGAAAGCAATGATGTATAAAAAATTAATAGCGGCTGCGCTGATGTTTGCAGCATTAAGTTCAAGCCATATTTCTGCGTATGCAGAGACCATTGAAGATGGTCGAGTCTGGCTCAACCTTAATATGATAGGGCATTTGCCTGTAAAAAATTGGCGCTGGTATGCAGAACTGCAGCCACGTTTTCGCGATGAAGGCAGCCATTTCGACCAAGTGCTGATTCGCCCTGCAGTGCTTTATGATTTCAACAAGCAAACTAGTGCGTGGCTGGGTTATGCCAATGTGATTACCGACCCTGCGGGCAGAGAGTCTTTTGAAGAGCACCGTATTTGGCAGCAGATTTTGCATAACTTCACTCCGATTGGCGAAATTAAAATTCAGAGCCGCACAAGGTTGGAACAGCGTTTTATTGAAAACTCTCACAAAACCGGTCACAAAATCCGACAAATGCTGCGTGTCACTGCACCTTCAGGTATTAGCCCCAGATTATTACTGGTGGCCTATGATGAATATTTTCTGAATTTGAATGACACCGATTACGGTGCAGAGCGCGGTTTCGATCAAAATCGCGCATTTGTTGGCGTTAACTGGGCGCTGGATAATCAAATGAAGCTAGAGGTGGGCTATTTAAATCAGTACATCAAGGGACAGCGTGCAGACCTGATGAATCACGTACTCTCGGGTACATTGTTTGTTAATTTTTAGACAGATGGTTTTGACTGCATAGCAGAATATTTTGCAGGCTATGAAATGGCACTCATCGATATGAGTGCCATTTTTTTAGAAGTTGAAAGGTGTGGTGTTTTAAACAGTGGTCACTTGTATAGTGTTGCTGAAACAACAGTGTGAAATAGATTTGAGATGAGTTGTTATTGAAAAACAATATATTTTTATAAAATAATATTTTTATATTCAGATAGTTATGTAAATAAATAGTGGGCTGCCCCTTGGTGTGTGGGGGATGGCATAAATATTGCCATTTCAGGGTATCGATGCAAATGCATGCTTTTGCATTTTTAATGAGAAACCCACTAAATTCCAATGGAAGGTTATTTACATAATGAGTCAGATTAAAAGTATCGTGGCATTGCTGTTTGTTGCTGCCGCTTCTTCATCCTTTGCCGCAGACGAGATTAAGCTTGCTGGTGCGTCTTCAGCAAACCCCGCACAGGCTGCTACCGCAGAAGTTAAAAAAGCCCCTATATCCAAAAAATTGAATAAAGCCGAGGTGGATGCCCTGCTTGCAAAACCCGCAGAGATTTTGTTGATTGATTTGCGCAGACCGGATGAGTTGACGAATATCGGAGGCTTCCCCGTTTATTTAAATATCCTGGAAAAAGAGTTGGAAAAAAATCTTGCCTACATTCCTAAGGATAAATTGATTGCAACTGTTTCTAATCATGCCGGTCGTGCACACAGAGGTGCAGATTTGCTGATTAGTAAAGGTTTTAAGGTTGCAGGTGCGATTGGTGCTCAGGACTATGAGGCTGAAGGCGGTGTGCTGACAAAAATTGCAAAGCCAACGCCTAAGTATGAAGTGAATGTGGATATTCCTGGAGTTGTTACTAAAGGCACACCATATGAATTTCTTTATGAAGGATTTGAAGGCACAGAGGGGCCAATTGCGTTGCCTGACGGCAGTGCTGTATTTACAGAAACACGTGCTAACCGTATTACTCAGATTAAAGATGACCGTGGTGTTGGAATATTTTTAAACAACAGCAATGGCTCAAATGGCTTGGCATTTAATGCTAAAGGGGAGCTTGTATCGGTTCAGAACTTAAAGCCAAGAGTGGGTGTGATCTATCCTGCGGGTAAGGAAAAAGTTCTGGCAGACCAATATGATGGCAAGCCATTTCAGCGGCCTAATGATTTGGTCATTGATAAAAAAGGTGGCATCTACTTTACTGACATTGGTGTAGAGCCTAAATCAGATAAAGATGAGCCGGCTCGACCAGCGGTTTATTACATTACGCCACAAGGTAAAGTAGTTAAGGTGGTTGAAGATGTGCAACGACCAAATGGGGTACAGCTGAGCAAAGATGAAAAAACGCTTTATGTCGCCAATACTGCAGGCCAGTATATATTAGCCTATGAGGTTAAGAATGATGGCACCTTAGGCGCACGTAAAGACTTTGCAAAACTTGATTCTTACATTAAAAATGCCAATGGAACCTTTTCTAGTGGTGCTGACGGATTGGCAATTGACTCAGAAGACCGGTTATATGTTGCATCCAATGCTGGCGTTGAGGTGTTCTCAAAATCGGGTGAAAAACTTGGTGTGATTGCAGTGCCGCACAAGCCACAGAACCTCGCTTTTGCCGGCAAAGATAAGAAAACACTCTATGTGGTGGGTCGAGGTGCTGCTTATCGCTTCCCATTGCTGGCGCAAGGCTACACCGGTCGGGCTAAATAAACTTTATCAACAATCTGGCTGATTCGAGGGCGCTGCTTGAAAATATGCAGCTCTCCTCGACTTATCTTCTAACGTCATTGATTTAGTCAGTAGATGGATTCAATCTTGACTAGCTGAGCTAAATTCGCCTGCTTCTAAAACAGCAGGCTTTTTTTTAACTGTCTGCTAAGAAGCAATTTACAGAATAGTGAGAATTGTTAACGATCAATAATTAATGATTTAAATCAATCGCTTATTTGATTTTTTGAAACTCTGTCAGGGCTAATTTCTTCTGGCACGCAACTTGCCAATATAGGTGTGGGTGCTATGTATTTTACTAAACAGCCCATAGTGTTTTATTGATAGGGGTAAACATGACAATTATTGAATTTTTACAAGTATTACATGATTCGCAAATTGGTACGGATTTACGTGAATCACTTTATATGTTTCCTTTAGTAGAAGGAATACATCTAATCGGATTGGCTGTTTCAATTGGGCTGCTGTTCCTAGCGGATTTAAGATTAGTGGGTTGTTGACGCGCATTTAAAATTGACCAGATAAGCGCAGTTATGCGCGTTGAATTTT
>VFQO010001540.1_pt1 | contig 17199 bp, 14 predicted proteins | sample 3512331 | NCBI WGS metagenome assembly VFQO01 (sample SAMN10412371, study PRJNA504923) | tailings metagenome | isolation source: Replicate 3 from Balatoc abandoned mine | place: Philippines: Itogon, Benguet | collected 2017-08-28
TTTTCTTGATATTTGTAGCGTTTTATGGTAGTGTGGTTGTAGATGGTCAGAAAGGGAGTTCTTTCCTTATTGGATATTCTAGAAACCCCAATAATTCTTTCACCTCCCTCTCAAGGATCATCTAAAGAAAAAAAGAATAATAAGACAGGGATTTAAAAACCTAGATTATTAAAAAACAAGGACTTAAACACTCTTTTTGAGTGAATGCCCTCTCTTTGCCTGACGAAAAGAGGTGGAAGGAAGGTGGGAAAAGTAATGATCCCTGTGCGTGACAGGTACAAGATTAAAAGTTAGCTCTAGATTCCCGCTTTCGCGGGAATGACCCACGGGTGGATCATATGTTTGAGGCACAGTGTGCTGGCGTAAGAAGGAGTTTGAAACCTTTCTGATGTCATCCTCGCGAAAGCGGGGATCCAGGAAGCGTCGAGAGGGAACGATTGTTGATATGCTAGACTTATATGTCGCTTGAGATTCTCGGGACAAGCCCAAGAATGACGAAAGTATAGAGACGAGAAAGCTCGCTGACGAGGGCTAGAACAGTGTTGGTTAATGACACACTAGGGACAAACCATCCTCCCAATGTCATCCTCGCGGAAACGGCTACGCCAAAGGCTTCTCCGCGGCGAGAGGCAAAGATTTCAAGCAACCAAAAGATGTCGCCAGATGCCTACAGGTTCTCAGCGCGTGTGTAGGCATGAGTAAGTTTTGAGAGGCAATAACGATTAGAAATCTGCAAACTTTAATCTTCTATTCCATATGAAAAAAAAGCAAGAACTTAAAAGTAATTAATAAAAATTTAATAAATTTTTAACTTTTGATTAACGTTTAATTAATCAACTCAAAAATTGAGAGATAAAGTTTTTATCGCAAGAAAAGAGATAAAAACTAATAAAATCAATAACTTTTCTCTTGAAAATGAAATTTTTTCTGATATTATAGATTTTAGATAGGCGTTCGGGGGATGCCTTAGCCTCACTGAAAATCCAAAAAATTGGCAGGGGAGGGACTTAAAAAATAATAATAAAAATGCAGGGAGCGCTAAAAGGTCCGAGAATCACCCCCACTAATTTTATACTTCTAGTTATTTAAAAAATTTCACTCTTTTAAAACGCGCCTGTAAAATTTATATATACATTCTCTAACTTGATTTGATCAAAGATCCATCTTTAGGCGAATAAAGATAAGGACCCTCAATACGTTTTCCTTTTTCATAGACCGTATGTGAGGCAACTTTCCCATCTTCGAAATACTTTGTTGAATTTCCTTCAAGAAGACCTTTTTCATAGGCTTCTGTTTGAAGCACACTTCCGGTTGGATAATAAGCCTTCATAAGTCCATGCTTGATCCCTTTCTCATAAGGAATGGTCGCCACAATATAGCCTAAAGGATTATAGGTAATCATTTCACCGTGCATCTTTCCATCAACATAAGGGACTTCATGTTGAAGAGACCCGCCTTTGGTATAAAACTTCGCGAGTCCATGAATTTTGCCCTGTTGATAAGGAATTTCAGCAGAAATCACACCTTTTTCATAAGTTTCAGCTAGCCCCTCTAAAAGGCCTTCTTTAAAATGGTATTTGCGGTGGGGTTTCCCTTCTTTGTCATAGAGTAGTGTCGGACCTTCTCGCCTTCCATTAAGAAAGGTCGCTCGTTTAGAGACATTTCCTTTAGCATTATAATACTCAGCAACCCCATTCCGTTGACCATCTTTATAAGGCATACGTATTAAAAGTTTTCCACTTGGGGTTTTTATTTCTTGAACACCATCAGAAATCTTTACAGTTTTCTGGCTAACTATTTTATGCGTTTGAGGAGATAAATTTGAGTTCATTTTAAAGCTCTTCTTTTAAGCGAGTGTTATGGCTGCACCTGTGATTTGAGTACTGGCTTCACCCCCCATTGTCGCTGTTGCTTCACCTGCAATTGTCACATTCGCACCTGTCATTGAAACGCTTGCTGCCCCTTCTAGTATCAACTCGGTTTCTGCCGTTACATTAACTTCAGAAGCATTTACTGTTGTCTCTCCAGTAGATTCAAGCGTTGTTGTTCCTTCACTGGACATACTTATACTGGCCGCTGTCACTGTTTTTGCGCCTTCTGCAGAAATTGTTGTTGAAGCCCCAGACTGCAAAGTCATTGCCGCACCAGACTCAATTGTTACGGTAGCATCGCTTTTAAGGGTTGCTGCGCCTGTACTATGAATCGAGACTGTACCTCCAACGACGATGTCAAAATTACCATCAATCTTTAAGGTATAATTTCCGTTAATAGTTTCTTGAACATTGCCCGTAACATTAACTGTTTGATTTGCCTTTAAATTAACAGTTTGATCTCCTGAGATTGTAATAGCTTCCGCTTCTGCAACCTCTAGTACTAAAGTGCCTCCAATAATAGTGGTATAATTTCCACTAATTTGTTCAAAATAAAGACCTGATGGTACAAGAAGGGTTACGTCTCCACTGGTTATTTCTTTGAAGTCATTCCCTTCCTTAACCACAAGAGAATGATCGCCTTTTGCGATATCAACCGTCATATTCCCTTCTGTTAAGCGCGTATGATGGTTCCCTTTTTCAAGGGTATGGGTTGCATCCCCTTTCTCAATAAGATGATCTGAATTTCCTTCTTTTTGTTGAATAAAGTAGTCCCCTTTATTCAAAAGCTCGAGGTTACTTCCTTCTTCAATTTCAAGATAACGATCGCCATGATTAATAAGAACATTATAGTTCGCGTCATTTTCACCTTTAAGCTGCATGGTTCGACTTCCTTTAAGAAGCGTCAGATTATCGTCCCCCTTGCCTGCAGGAAGGTCTTGACCTTTTGGGGTTGTTTTAGCAACAGAATCATCTTCTCCAGCTAAAACTACCTCACGATTTCCACGGTCTATCCACCACCAATAGCTTCCCCTTTTAATCCAATCATTGACCGTTTCATTGACACGAATTGTTAAATCCTTTTGAGAATGAAAGAAGACTTCTTCTGAGCCTTTTAAATCTTCAAATCTTAATTCGTTAAACCCTTCAGGGTCTTTTTTAGTTGAACGACTTTTAATCGTACTTTTCGTCGGTTGTTCCGGAAGATAAGGCGGCATATTATCTGAATTATAGACCGTTCCTATGACTAAAGGTCGATCAGGGTTTCCTTCTAAAAATGTGACAACAACTTCCATTCCTACACGTGGCGTAAAAAGAATACCCCAATTGTTCCCCGCCCAACCTTCTGCAACACGAACCCAACATGAACTATCTTGTTCATCTTTGGTGTTATCTCCTTGAGAATCTTGAGCTTCAGGTTGGCTGTCCTGCTGATCGTCCTCACTTTGAATTCCTTTACCAACCTCTGTTCCTTTGGATTGAATATCCCAATGAAAACGAACTTTAATTCGACCATATTGATCTGTCCAAATTTCCTCATTTTTAGGACCTGTGACGCGTGCTGTTTGGGTCGAATGAATTTTAGGCTTTGGCGTCTTTAAGCGAGACTTATAAGGAACACTAAAAGGGAAGGCTGTAAACTGGTTGCGATAATGATTGTCGTGAAGACCAAGACCGCCTGTAATGTTTGCTTCGTGGATAACTGTATGAAGAACATAAAGTTTATTCACATCTTTTCGGGTGTGCCCTTTCATTTGAAACTTAAAACCAGGCGCAAAAAAAGGAATCGTTGAAGTTGCATCAATTGATTTGCTTGGCAATTCGTCAGCTTGAATCCTTATTGTTGAAATGGTTTCTAGCTTACCTTGTTTTGGAAGATCTTCGTGATCAAAAAGCCCAGGATAAGCGTAAACTTTTCCCCCTAATCCCGTTCCATTTGAAAGACTGGAAAGTTTTGTTGAAGCTGTTGTGAAATTATAATCAACGAGAGCATGTGATTTTGGAACGACACGCTCAAGGACTTTGCAGGTGATAAGCTTATTAAAATAATCAACACCAGCGACAGCCTTCTCAAAATCCGCTGTTTTTGCCCCTGCACAGTCTTCATGGTCTGAAGGCGCTTCCCCTAAAATCAACGTATGTTTCCCATGTTCATGTTTAAAGTAATAAAAAATTCCTTCTTCTTCTAGAAGCCGACTTACAAAATCAAAAGAATTTTCATTATATTGAACACAATATTCACGCGGTGTGCGACCGCATCTCTTGGTTTTATCTTCAATGTCAATAACGCCGTTTTCACGCAAAACTTGTTTTATAATATCTACGGCCGATTGATTTTGAAAAATTCTGCAATCTTGCGTAAATTTTAGCATCCAAAATAAAGGATAAATTTTTGCTTCGTAATACGTCACATTATCATCACCTTTATGGGCCGTATGAAGCTGTGTAAACTCTCCTATTACACCATTAAAATAACGAATTGAGGGATCTTCTGCTTGAGAAGAAGGTTCTTCAAAATCTTGGGGAGTCACTTCTGCTTTTGATGATGAAGAACGCTTATCATGGCAATCAATTGAAATTGTTACTGTCTTTCCAACCATATCTGAAAAATTAATGCTGGGGTCATCAGAAATCATGAGTGCAGTGTACTCAAAAGGTTCTGATATTGTTTCTATTCCATGGAATTCTTGTAGCACGAGATGGCGAGCACTGTCCTCATTACCAGAAGAGGGATCTTGTGAAGAAGAGGAGCGACGATCTGCTTGCCTTCGTTCTTCAGCGCCACCTCGAATAGACGTTTTTTTACGTTGTTCCCCCAACCGTCTTTCTGGTTTTAAAGGACTATCTTGGGAATCTTGAGAAGGGCTATCGGCAGGCGTAGACTGTTCTTCATGTTGATAATCAATATCAATTTTTAATGAAATCGATTTTTGATGTAAAAGAGTCGTTGAAACCATTTTTCTTCCCTAACAAATGAAGCCCCTTATCCCGACAAGTTTAAAGAACTTTTCAAGCAACTGCAAGGTTTGGAATTTAAAAGAAGAAATTATGATTTTCCAGGTTTTGGGCTAAAATGGTTTTTAAGTTTATCGGGCACTTCTTTCCAATCATCAGCATCAGCAGGAGGCATGCCTTTAAACGTAATCCGTGGCCATTCATTAGAATATTTTTGGTTGAATTCTACCCAAAGCTCAGAGCCTTCAACCGTATCTGCTTGAATCGCATCAATAGGACATTCTGGAACACACACTCCACAGTCAATGCATTCCTCAGGATTAATCACAAGCATGTTTTCGCCTTCGTAAAAACAGTTTACGGGGCAGATCTCAACGCAATCCATGTACTTACATTTAATACAAGCTTCTGTTACCACATAGGTCATTGTTTGCTCCTAAGACTTATAAGCCTTTTGAATCAGTCGTCGTGCAACTAAACGCATCGGATCAATAAGATCTTCTTTATCTCCCCATTCATCTTCTTCAAAAGCAAGCGGAAACTCAGTGCATCCTAAAATGACTTTTTCAGCACCTTGATTTATTAAAGATTTTACACCATTTTTTAAAATTTGTTTTGTTTGTTGTGAAGCTCTCGACAGTGCCTTTAATCCATCTACAGGATTGTAAATTGCGTGATCAATTTTCTGTTGTTCATTCTCGGAAACCTGTACAAGTTCTATACCTTGCAGTTCAAGAGCTTGTGCATAAATTAAGGTTTTACGTGTTCCTGTGGTCGATAGTAACCCAACTTTTTTAACCGCTGGAAAAGCCTCAACAATTCCTGCAACGGATTCTTTAACAAAATTATGAAGAATCACCCACTCTTGTAACCCTGCTTGCTGGATACGGTTGCTAAGATCATCAAACAAGATAGGAGCATGAAAAGTATTGCAGGGGATAACGCTAAGAACAGAGCGCTTTAGATGTTGTCCCATAAAAGCTGCGCTTCTAACAAGCTCAATAATAACATCATTTGGATTTGCTTGCGTTTGATCAAAAATATAAGTTGCTCGATCCGGAATAATAGAAGGAAGCGCGAAGTGAAGCACATCACAATGGTCTTGATCTTGATTCACTTGTCGTAATTTTTTTGTTTCTTCAATAATAAGGCCATGCAAGATCCGACCTGCCTCAGGTCCCATCCCGCCAATAATCCCAATAATTGGAGCTTTTTGTAACATTTCTTGTTCCTTATGGGTCTTCTATTTCTTATGTATTTTCAATAAGAATTGATATCGTTATACTGAAGCAAAAGCAATCTGTCGATGACCCACTTATGTATGAAGAGAGAGATAATGCAACAAATTATATTTTATTCTGGGCTTTCAAAACTTCAAGATCATTATGATTCTTTTATTGTCGATTTATGGGGTGTCATTCATGACGGTCACCAACTTTTTCCTCACGTCCTTAAAACTTTAGAAGAACTCTCTAAAGCTAAAAAAGAAATTATTTTTCTCTCAAATTCCCCTCGGCGCTCATCTCTTTTAATGAAAAACTTAACGGAGTTAAATCTTCCTACGACACTTTATAAAGCGCTTTATAGTTCTGGTGAAGATGCTTACAAAGCTCTAAGTATACCTCGCCAAAAACCTTACGCTCATTTTGGTTTTAAAACTTATGCTTTAAGTCAATCAATCCATCAAAGTCTTTATTATGACCTAGAACTGGAGGTGGTTGACACCATTGAGGAAGCAGATTTTATTTTAAACACCGGACCTCAAATTTTTAATGTTGAAGAATATCAGGACGTTCTTCAACAAGCGGCGCGTTTAAAATTACCTATGGTATGTGTTAATCCTGATATTTCTGCTGTTCATGGCGGAAAACTTCTTTTATGCGCAGGCGCCCTTGCTGATTATTATGAAAAGATTGGTGGAGAAGTTCGATACCATGGAAAACCTTATCCAAATGTTTATCAGTCCGTTGTTGAGATGTTCACAATAAAAGATCCAAAGCGAATCTTAGCCATCGGGGATTCATTAAGGACGGATATTAAGGGAGGAAATTCTTTTGGCATTGACACAGCTTTAGTCATGTCAGGCCTCTTTGCCGAAGAATTTGGGGCAAACTTTGATGCTGATTTAGAGATGCAAAAATTGATGAACAAATGTCGCCAGACGGATGTTCAACCTACCTATCTCTTACCTCAATTTCAATGGTAACCTATTGTTGAAGTATTTTTAAGAGAGGCTCATAAAGATTAGCATTTGATGCCAAAATAGATTTTTGCTTCAAGGGATCTTTCCCCCCCCTCATTTCAGAAGTATACCCACCTGCTTCACGCACTAAAATAAGTCCAGCGGCAAGGTCCCATGGTGCTAAATCATTAGAAATAAACCCTTCACTTCGGCCTGCTGCAACATAGGCCAAATCAAGTACAGACGCACCATATTGACGCATTGCCGCGACATGAGGACGAATTTTTTCACAGATCAAAGAAAAATCTTCTTTTTCATCTGAGCGTTTATAAGGTCTTTCGGTAAGAATAAGAGCCTCATTAAGATCTTTACGAGCGGACACACGTAAACGTCGATCATTTAAATAAGCCCCTTTGCCTTTTTCAGCATAAAAAAGTTCGTCTTTAATGGGGTCATAAATAACGCCTGCGATAATTTCATCGCCGAACTGAAGCCCTATTGAAATAGCAAAATGGGGAATACTATGCAAAAAGTTAGTGGTTCCATCGAGAGGATCGACGATCCAACGATGCTGGGGATCTTGACCTGGAATTTCACCAGATTCTTCGAGCAAGAACCCAAAATCTGGGCGTGCTTTTTGAAGTTCAAATCGTATCGTTTTTTCAGCTCTGTGATCTGCTGTTGAAACAAAGTTTCCTGGACCTTTTTTGGAAACTTGCAAATGTTCAACTTCATTGAAGTCATGAATAAGGCCTTTAGCAGCTTTTAAAGCAGCCGAAGACATCACTGTCATCAAAGAGGATTTAATTTTAATGCGAGTTGCGGTTAGCATATTTAGTCTTTTGCTCTTTCAACATAAGTATTATCAGCCGTATTAACGACAATTCTAGTGCCAGACTCAACGTGAGGCGGAACCATTACACGAACACCATTTTCAAGAATGGCAGGTTTATAAGAGGAAGCCGCCGTCTGTCCCTTTACGACAGGCTCTGCTTCAACAATTTTCACAATAACGGTATCAGGAAGGTTAATACTAACGATCTCGCCTTCATAGGAAGAAACAGTGACGATCATCCCTTCTTGCAGGTAAACAGCCGGCTCTCCAACCACACTGCTGTTGACACTTATCTGATCAAATGTTTCTTGATCCATAAAAGTTAATTCGTCGTCGTTTCCATAAAGATACTGATATTCTTTTCCATCCAGTCGCACCCGTTCCACAGTCTCACTTGAGCGAAATCGCTCATTTAACTTCGTGCCATTACGGATGTCTTTAAGCTCAACTTGCATGTAAGCGCCGCCCTTACCAGGTTGCGTGTGTTGAATTTTGGTCGCAACCCATAGACGCGACTTATGCTCAATAATATTACCGGGGCGAATATCGTTTCCATTAATTTTCATTTTAGTTCCTCTTAAAACATCATTATTGTCTTTGTTGTAGCGCTTTTAAGGGGTAAAAGACAAGAAAAGAAATGGCGGGAGTGACGGGACTCGAACCCGCGACCTCCTGCGTGACAGGCAGGCGCTCTAACCAACTGAGCTACACCCCCAATTATAATGGTGACTCCTTAGGTACCTTTGTTTCGTAGCAACGTCAAGTAAAAATTGACTTTTTAAAAGCTGTTTTCTTTTATGAGTGCGTTCCTATAAAATCGCAAGTATCATCAGGCGAACAAGAAAAGACTCTATGTGTTTTAAAAAAGTCTGCTACAGGTACATAATTTTCGTAAGTAATATCTGTATTAAATTTTCCAATGGCGGGATTAAATGCAGATTTTTTCCCATTTTGTAAACCGAAATTTCCTTCTAAAGTCCAAAAGAATTCTGCAGTCAAATTACGCAGTTCAACATTAGGATCATTTCCAGCATTTGATGCTGGGACTCTTAAGTCTTTATTAGAAGTTAATACTTCAAGAAATCTTAAATCCTTAATCGTCTCTTTAAAAGCTGCAAAAAAACGCATACCTTCTGATGTCGTTTGATCATAGTGTTGGACTTTTTCAAGCCAACTTGCAATTAAAGAAGAATAGGAATTAAAGAGGATTGATTCCTCAGAAAAATTTGTTTTTTTTGAAAATCCAGGAAAATTACACCTCGCTGAATTTAAAGAATTTTCAATTATTGAAAATTCTTTATGCTGATAAGCTTTATCTTTAATTATTAATTGATTAAATTCAAAAATTCCTAAAGGGTCCTTAGGACTATTTCGATGTTTAAAATGATTTGAAATAGCTTTTATATTTTCATAAGTGGGAAAATTTATTCCTCCAAACTTAGACCCTGTAAAAACTTTCGAAGATGAAACTGTAGAAATAATTTTCTCTTCCCATTTTAACTTATTTAAAGGCTTTAAAATATTTTTAGAAGAATTGCTTCTTGTAGCTATGTACCCAAACTGAGAAAACGTTGTTGTTCTGAAGTTTTTTAGCTCTAAAGTTATCGGTAAGACCTGTGTTTGGTTTGTAAAAACCTGTTTGATAAACGGGAAAATATTAAAATAATCTTGCTTAAGATAAACCAATTGTAAAGAGGTTAATAGGAATAACGTATTCAAAAAGACAAAATTAAATCGAAGACTTTTAAAAGTATTATTAAGAGCTAAACGCATTGTGAGGCCTTTCCTGCTTGAGGTTAAATAAAAAACAAGGCTGTCACCAACGAGGATTTCGCTTTCGTTTGTCTTCACCGCCAAACAAAAAGATGACATTTAAAGGCAGGTTTCCTGGCTGAGCCTCAGACTTAAGTGACCTTCCCAGCTTTTAATGCCAGTGGTATTTTACTTAAATAAGCTTCTTACAGTTGCGGGAGCAGCTACATTTTACGTTCAATAGGATAAACGCTATTGTATTCCCTTTTAACTCTGACGAGCACCCTTAATCTCTAAAATCATAATTCAAAATTAAAGAGAGTCAAGCGCTAAGATATAAATATTTTTTTATTTATTATCAATAACTTACAAATAAATTACCCACATTACTTTTGAGAAAATTCAAACATAAAAAATGTTTCACGTGAAACATTTTAACGACACCTAAATTTTTTAAAATTCAGATGAAAATTAGTCTTTTTATAGTTTAACAAAAAAGCCTTAGGAAAAATCCTAAGGCTTTTTATTAATAGGGCTCACAAAAATATTTATTTTTTTGCAGGAGCTTCTTCTTTTTTCTCATCTTTCTTATCTGCGCCAATTTCAGGCTTACCTTCTTGGTTAAACCGTTCAATTGTTGCTTTATCTCTTAAGCTTGTGACAAGCTTAAGCATGCTCTCTTCAAGTACCGCTGCTTTTAATTGTTCTTGTACTTCTTCAAATTTAGGCGCTTTAACTTTGCGTTTATCGTCCACTTTAATAACGTGCCAACCAAATTGTGTTTTTACAGGTGCTTCAACAATCTTTCCAGGCGTTAGAGCAAAAGCAGCATCTGCAAATTCTTTTACCATATCACCCTTCCGGAAGTAGCCAACGTCACCACCTTCTTGAGCACTTGCCTTATCGATAGATTGCTCACGCGCAATCTTTAAGAAATCAGCACCTTTCTTTAGATCTTCGATGATCTTTTTAGCTGCGCTTTCATCTTTTACAAGAATGTGACGTGCTTTTACTTCCATTTCATCTTTAGGCATATCTGCCACTAATTTATCAAAGCGAGTTTTAACTGCTGCATCTGTTACAAAACTTTTTAATTCCTTAGAAAGAAAAGCCTGGACAAGCACTTGTTCCGTTGCTTGTTGAATCGCTTTTTGAACATCAGCTTCTTTTTCTAATCCAGCTTTTTTAGCAGCCTCTGTAAGAAGTGTAATATCAATCATTTGATCGCGAAGTGTCGTAAATAATTTATCTTTGTCCTTAGCGCCACTTAAAACTTGAGGGGGCAATGCTTTTTCAAGACGATTAACTTCTTTTAATTTAATTTCTTTACCATTTACTTTCGCCACAACGCTTTCTTCATTTTGAGCGGCTTGAGAGCCAAAAGTAAGAAACGTTGCAAGAGCCGTCGTAATCATAAAACGAGATAACATTTAAATTCCTTTCTTAACGTTTTTTAGATAATTTATTTATAATGTTGCATATCGTACGAGGAATTCATAAGAACGCAACAAAAATCTTATGAAGAATGCATTTATGCTTGCTTATCTTGCATAAGCGTGGATAAATCACCTCAATTTAGTTAATTAAGAGTAATTTTAAGGTCTGAGGTCTTTAATGTTTATACCCCTTATTCAGAAACTTTTTGGTTCCGCTAATGAGCGTACGATCAAAAAGCTTAAGCCCCAAGTAGAAGCGATCAATGCCCTTGAGCCTGAACTTCAAAAATTAAGCGACTCTGACCTTAAAGCCAGAACCGCATGGTTTAAAGAACGCCTTGCAAAAGGCGAGTCCTTAGATAGTCTTTTAATTGACGCCTTCGCCACAGTGCGTGAAGCCAGTAGACGTGTTCTGAAAATGCGGCATTTTGATGTTCAGCTTATGGGCGGCATTATGTTGCACCAAGGAAATGTCATTGAAATGGGCACAGGTGAAGGAAAAACACTCATTGCAACTTTGCCAGTTTATCTTAACGCTTTGGAAGGAAAAGGCGTTCATGTTGTCACGGTCAATGATTATTTAGTCCAACGTGACTCAAGTTGGATGGGGCAAATTTATACATTCTTAGGACTTAGTGTTGGATGCATTCAACATGAACTTGACGATGTCAAGCGTCAAGAGGCTTACAATTGCGATATCACTTATGTCACAAACAATGAGCTTGGGTTTGATTATCTTAGAGATAATATGAAATTCCGTGTTAGTGACATGGTTCAACGACCATTCAATTATGCGATTGTGGATGAAGTCGATAGTATTCTTATTGATGAAGCGCGTACGCCTCTAATTATTTCTGGCCCAGCTGAAGATTCTTCTGAACTTTATCAACAAGTGGATACATTGATCCCTCAACTCGAAAGTGCAGATTTTGAAAAAGATGAAAAATCGCGCTCTATTACTTTAACAGAGCTAGGATCTCAAAAAATTGAAACTCTCCTTGAAAAATTAGACTTACTTAAAGGAGGATCACTATATGAAATTCAAAATATTTCTCTTGTCCATCATGTTAATCAAGCGCTACGAGCCCACAAACTATTCACTAAAGATGTCGACTATATGGTGAAAGACGATAAAGTTATTATTATCGATGAATTTACCGGCCGTATGATGGAAGGACGGCGTTATTCAGAAGGACTCCATCAAGCTCTTGAAGCAAAAGAACGTGTAGCAATCCAAATGGAAAATCAAACACTTGCTTCTATTACTTTCCAAAATCTTTTCCGACTTTATTCAAAACTTTCAGGAATGACAGGAACTGCAAAGACTGAAGCTGCTGAGTTTAATGATATTTATAAGCTTGATGTTGTGCAAATCCCGACGAATCTTCCTATGGCACGTCAAGATTTGGATGACGAGGTTTATCGAACGGCTAACGAGAAATATAAAGCCATTATTACGCTTATTGATGAGTGTCGCCAAAAGAAACAACCTGTGCTTGTTGGAACAACCAGCATTGAAAAATCTGAACTTCTCTCGACACTTTTAAAACAACGTCAAATCCCCCATCAAGTGTTAAATGCTCGTTATCATGAGCAAGAGGCTGTGATTGTCGCTCAAGCAGGTCGATCAGGTGCCATTACAATTGCGACAAACATGGCGGGACGCGGGACTGACATCAAGCTCGGTGGCAACGTTGAAATGCGTCTTGCCGATGAATTAAAAAATATTACAGATCCAAAAGAACAAGAACGTTTAGCCAAAAAAATAAAAGACGAAGTCGCTCAAGCAGAGCAAGAAGTTAAAGCCGCAGGTGGTCTCTATGTTATCGGAACTGAACGTCATGAGAGTCGTCGTATTGATAATCAGCTGCGCGGCCGTGCTGGACGCCAAGGTGATCCTGGAAAGTCTAAATTCTTTTTATCGCTTGAAGACGACTTAATGCGCATATTTGGCTCTGATCGCTTAGATAATATGTTGCAGAAACTTGGCCTTGAAGAAGGCGAAGCGATTATCCATCCGTGGATTAATAAAGCTTTAGAAAGAGCTCAGCAAAAAGTTGAAGCACGCAATTATGACATTCGTAAGCACCTTTTGAAGTATGATGATGTCATGAATGACCAACGTAAAATAATTTACGAACAACGTCGCGAAGTCATGAATACAGACGATGTGTCTGAAATTATTCAACATATGCGTGAAGATGTGATCGATAAATTAATTACATCTTTTATTCCAGCAAACGCCTATCCTGATCAATGGGAAGTTAAAGGTCTGCATGAAGAGTGTTTAAGACTATTTAACCTCGATTTACCTATTGCTGAATGGGCTCAAGAAGAAGGCATCGCTGAAGCTGCTTTAAAACAAAGAATCGAAACTGCTGTGGTAGAGAAATTAACTGCCAAAGAAACGCTCTATGGGGCAAGCATGATGCGTATGGCTGAAAAAAGTATTCTTCTTAGAATATTGGATCAAACCTGGAAAGATCATCTCCATGGTCTTGACCATTTACGTCAAGGCATTAATTTGCGTGCTTATGCGCAACGTGATCCTTTAAATGAATATAAACACGAAGCGTTTTTAATGTTTCAAGAAATGCTGAATCGAACCCGTGAAATGGTCATTTCTGCGCTTGCATATCTGGAGCTTTATCAAGAAACAGAACAAGAAGTTTTTGATACGGCTGTTGAAGATTTAGAAGAAAATAATAAAAAAATGAAACTCGAACAATCTGAGTTTTCAGAGACAAAAAGTTCTCAAAAAATACCTCTATCTTTAACCAAGCGCCTTGCTGAAGCAAAAAGAAAACAAAGCCCTGTGTCTTCCGCAAAAAAATCTTCGGCTGCCTCTAAAGGAAAAAAAGCGACTGCGGCATCCAAAAAAGAATCTTCAGAGAACCCTGATGAATCTCTGACGCGCAATTCTTTATGTCCTTGTGGCTCAGGAAAACGCTATAAACATTGCCATGGAAAAGACATTTAAAGCTGTAGGATAAGTTCTCTTAAATCAACTACATTATGAGGTTGATTTGAGGGAATTTCATCACGATCATATTGTTGCACTGCAACAAGTCTTTTTTCAGGATAAATATAAAGACGTTGCCCCAAATAGCCTTGTGCAGCAAAAATAAGTGGATCTTCATATATCCACCATAAAAGACCACAAGCGGGCGTTCCTATAGATGTTTTTGTTGTCATTAATGAAAGCCACTCTTGACTCATGACTTGATGATCTTTCCATCGCCCTTTCTCAAGAATAAGAGTTCCTATTTTCATAAGCTCCTCAGCGGCTATTTTAAGACCAGAAGCCCCATAAATATTTCCTATTTTATCTTTTCTCCACTCAAATTTCTTTATATCTAGGGGCTTGAAAAGAAAATTATTTATGAAATCTTCTGAAGATGTTTTGGCAATCCTTTCAATCAATGCAGGAACCAAATTTGTTGCTTTATTATTATAATTATATTTTTCACCTGGAAGATTCGTCAGCTCAGCACATAATGTCAGCTGAACAGCATCTGGGGCTCTCATGATATCTTCATAAGTTGGATCGTCTTGTAAGCCAGACGTATGGGTCAGCAAGTGCCATACCGTAATTTCTCTTTTATGTCCTTGATCCCATTCAGGGAAAAAATGGTAAATTGGTGTATGAAGATCTTGTAAGCTTTTCTGATCCCATAAAAAGCCAATGGCAAGGCCTAGAATTGATTTTGTAATTGAATAAGATTGCAATAAAGTCTCAGGCTTTCCCCAGTTGAAAAGAACTTCGTCTTCTTTTTGAATAAAAACGCGTGCTAAATTTGAAGCACGGGCTTGTTCTTCAAGTTTTTCAAAGATGTTAACAGACATTTTTTTCCTTATAACTTAATTTCCAGTCCTTTAACTTACTTAATATATGCTGAGGATCTCTCCCGTTAGACTTGTCTTTTTCTCCCAAGAGTCCCAGCTGTTTGAACTTATAATCTCTTTAAAAAAGTCCGATGCTTTAAATATGATTAAAACGCTTGTCGCTGGAGAACATGTATTTAGAGCGTTTGTTGCCTTATTATCATCACCCCTTAAGCATTTTTCCCCAAAATTTTTGTTAAAAGAGATACCAAATGTATAATCTTTACCAGAGTGGCCTCCTGAGTATGGCCCGTAAACACCTTTTTCAATAGCCTCATTAATAACAGTTCCTATATCATTGATTTCATTTAGACTATAAAAAGTTGAAGACTTTTTCCCCAATAGCTGTTTTAACTTACCTGTGTTGATACTATGCAGCCCAGAATATTTTGTAAGGTTTGATCGGATGTGAGATTTAAGGGTTTGGTATTCACTAAAATTTTCCCCTCCTATCATGTTTTGATCGTATTCTTGCCAAAGACTTTTAGCACTTGGACCATGTTCTTCTCTAAGTTTTTTCCTAATTTTTATAATGTTATTGCTATTCCTGCATATTTTAGTCGCAATTTTTTTCAGGATATCATGTCTCTTAAAAATATCTTGATCAGATATTTTTTGGTCAGAAGCATGTGTTGAGTTTAAATAAAAGAAATGAATTAGTAGTAAGCATGCTATTAGGCATCTACTATGTTTCATCAAAAATCTCCTCTATCTAAGTTCCTAGAAAATATTATAAATATTAACTATTAACAACTCTTAAAAATAATAACTAAGTAGCTCAAAAGACAATAAAAAATTGACAAAGTCTTTACATATGAATATATTTATATGTTAATAAATTTAAGTATTTACTAAAGATAATCCAAGAATTTTCACCATGGATAACAAATCAAAAATAGCCTTTTTTTCTTTAGCACTACCTTTAACTAATTACTTGCCTACTTGCGCCAGTGCACTAGTGGAAGAACAGCAATATGATATTATTGTGCCTTTGAATACCTCATACAATCCATCATTCCAAAAAGAAGTTTGGGTTGAGCTTAGTATTGATGTATTTGATATTAAAGATATTCGCCATGAGTTAGAAAGGCAAACTAATGCTACTCATCTCTCTTTAGCCGAACGTTGCTTAGGAGATGAGGCTTTAGAGGTAATTGGGGCTTTTGAAAATCTGTCATATCTTTATCTTGAAGAGAATTCTTTTACTGATGATGGGGTGCATTTTCTCCAAAGTTTACCTTTTCTAAAAGAGATTGATTTATCTAAAAATAGGATTACTCATAAAGGTCTTAGCTTTGTTCCTTTGGACCACCTTCAAGTTTTGCATGCAAACTTTTTAAGCCTTAATGATGTATCTTTCTTACATAAACTTGTATCAGCCCCTTACTTGAAAGAATTATACGTTATGGGAACTGGCTTGGATAGCAAAGCACTAGAGATTATAGGAGAATCTAATTCTCTGACAAGACTTGATATTTCTAATAATACAAAAATCACATCACAAGATATACAACAACTTCAAATTAGAAGACCAAAACTTATTATCTTTAACAATTAATTTGGAAGAATAAAAAAAATGCTACCACAAAAGGGTAGCATTTTTAGCTGGAATATTATTTTGTGTTAGCGATCTGATCCGTGAGAAGATCCACCTTTGTTCGCAATCTCTTTGACTTTATCTTTAATCATAGAAGCAAATCCTTGCTTTCCTTGAGAGCTTTTGCCACCTTTTTCAGTTTGATTGCTGCGTGAACCACTATGAGAGGATTTACCACCTTTTTTGGCAATTTCTTTAACCTTTTCTTTAGGCATAGAAGCAAATCCCTGTTTTCCATGCTCTGTTTGAGCAGCTTTTGTTTGATTCTTTGTTGCCATGTTTCATTCTCCTCATTAGTTGTTAATGTTCCTTATCAGAACAACTTAACTTTAAGATAAAAAGATTGAAGGAATGAAGTTGCAAATAAACGAGGGTTTAAACATCTGTTCAATTATGCAATATGCGGCTTTTTTCGCCCTTACCAATAAACTTTTTTGCTCTCATTTTTGATCATCCTAGACCTCGAGCCCGATATAACGAGCGAGAGATCCCAACCATCGTCATTCTCGGACTTGTCCCGAGAATATCAAGCAACAGATAGACCTTGCCTATCACCACTCGTTGTCTTGCACCATTTCCTGGATCCCCGCTTTCGCGAGGATGACATCAGAAAGGTTTCAAACTCCTTCTTACGCCAGCACACTGTGCCTCAAACATATGATCCACCCGTGGGTCATTCCCGCGAA
>VFQO010001541.1_pt1 | contig 17193 bp, 14 predicted proteins | sample 3512331 | NCBI WGS metagenome assembly VFQO01 (sample SAMN10412371, study PRJNA504923) | tailings metagenome | isolation source: Replicate 3 from Balatoc abandoned mine | place: Philippines: Itogon, Benguet | collected 2017-08-28
CGAAGGTGACGATCGCGAGCTGCGAGAAGAACGCGCCGATCTGCCACAGCACATGCCCCTGCCCGAGGGTCGCGGCGACCAGCGCCAGCGGCGCGGCCCAGATCGCGCCCCACACCAGCACCGCGGCGACGCTCGCCCGCCACGGCCGCGGCGGCAGCGCACCGCCGTCCGGCGCGGCAGGCTTCAGCCCTAGAAGATCGGGCCGGGTGCGGGCGACCAGCATCCCGATCACCCCCGCCCCAAGCACGATCAGCGGGAACGGCAGGGCGAACAGGAACAACCCGGCAAAGGCCCCCGCCGCCAGCGCGCGCTTCAACCCCGTGTCGAGCGCGCGGCCCGCGATCCTGAGCAGCGCCTGCACCACAATCGCCAGCACCGCCGCCTTAACCCCGAGGAACAGCGCCGCCACCCAGCCAAGGTTCGCCGCCAGCGCATAGAGCACCGACAGGGCGAGGATGATGCAGGCCCCCGGAATGACGAACAGCAGCCCCGCCGCCAGCCCCCCGCGCGCGCCGTGCAACCGCCAGCCGACCCACGTCGCCAGCTGCTGCGCCTCGGGGCCGGGGAGGAGGTGGCAGAAATTGAGCGCGTGGAGGAAATCCTCCTCGGCAACCCAGCCGCGCTCCTCCACCAGTTCGCGGTGCATCAGCGCGATCTGCCCGGCCGGCCCGCCGAAGGAGAGGAAGCCGATGCGGGTGAAGACCGAGAGGAGTTCGGAAAAAGTGGGGGCGGGAGCGGTTGCAGCCCCGTCCGAAGGAGCAAATGATACGTCCAGTTCGGCCATGCATACCTCGAAAATAGCCCCTCCGCACAGGTGCGAGAGGGGGGATGACGAGGCAACGCTTGGGCCTGTCTCAGCCTGGACGGGAGGTTGCTCGGCCCCGTGGCGGAGACGGTAGCGGGTCGCGCCTGTCGGTACAAGCGTGTGTTCGCGAGCGCGAGCCTTGTGGCCCCTTCAACCCTCGCCGCATCGCTTCCTGATCCCCGCGACCCTCGGGACCTGCGCTCTATAGGCGAACGAAAAACTTCACCGACTGTCCCTTGGCCACGCCGAAATTGTCGATGAACAGAACAGGCTCGGCTATCAGGTCCGACTGTGCGGGCGGCACGAAAGCTGGTGCAGGGAACGGGACGCACAGTCTGGTCTTGGGCAAGTTCAATGCACAATAGGGGACGAAGGCATACCATGCGACATTGCTCACGCCGCTGCCGTTGAGTTGGAAGGGCGGTGTTCCGAAGGCAGCCTGTCCCGAAGGCAGCATGAATGCCGCGTTGAAACTGTAGACCAGCTCACCGTTGGATTGCAGCGTCAGCGGAATGATGATTTGCGCTGTCCCGCTGACACCAGGCGGGATGCTGACCCTTCCGGTGATGCGCAGACCCACCGCTCCACCAAGCTGGGGCTCGAAATAATTCGGGTTTATCAGTTCCTCATTTATCGTGATCGAAGACCTCTGCGCCGGTATCGTCGGCGGCGTCCATGGATCGCTCTGCGGGACGGGCTCTGCCTCGGTGCCCTTGAGATCGACCACGATGTAAGCCTCGTTCACAACATACGGGAACAAGTGGTATGAGATCCATCCGAAGCCCCCTGAGCCCCATTCCTGACCCCATGAATTGATCACCTTGAAGGCCTGGCGCGCGTCATCGTAGCCGACCACCACCATGGCGTGGTTGCCGGGCGAAGGACCCGCTGCAAAGGACCACACGGCGCCCGGCGAAAGCTGGACCAGTTGCGGAAACACCTTTGCGCCGATCACGATCGGAAATCCGGCCACGATCTGGGCCTTGAGTTCGGCGATATCGGTATGGTCAAGCGTGCGAAACGTATCGATCCGGTAGGGCAGGGCGGCCTGCCGCGCCGCGGCCGGGATTGGGGCAAATGGCTGGCCGGTATAGGGCATCGCCGTCCACGGCGCAGCGCCTTGCGTGGCGAGCACGCGGAAAGCGTCGCCGAAATTCGCCCCATCGTCGAACCCGCCATTGATCTGATTGTAGATGAATGCGGGGCTGAACACGCGATCCGGATTAAACCGGCCATCGGCACGCACCAACGACCATCCCCGCTCCTTGCGCTCCTGATAGCTCTTCAGCGCATAGGCGACGGCCCATCCGACGCAGCTCTCGTTCGTCTGCCTGCCCGGCGGCGGCATGTCGGCACTTAGATCGAAGCTGCTTGGGACGGCACTGCCCGTCAGAGGCGAGTAAGCGTTGGGGATGGCATTGTAACTGACGCGGGGCGCTGGCTCGAGGCCGAAATGTTGGGCCGCTGCCGATCCCGCAAACAGGAGCCACAAGCAAGCCGCGCCGATGATCCGCATATCCCCCCCCCGGAGTCGTCCCAAACGGAGCCTAAGCGAGAACCCGACTGACTCCAAATGCAATTCCCTGAAAACCAGGGGTCGATGCTTCAACGCGCTGATGCAAGGACGATGGCTGGCATCGCCTTGCCACTTCGGTCTGACATGCCCGGTCCTTTTCGGTTTGCCAGGTCGGCGCAGAACCCGCAGCCCGCCTCTCATCCTTGACTTCGCGCGCCCCGCCCCCTAGCTGGCGCGCTTCCCTACTTTCCCGCGATTCTTGCATAAGGCCCGCCCATGGCACGCGTTACCGTTGAAGATTGCGTCGACAAGATCCCGAACCGGTTTGACCTCGTGCTGCTCGCAGCGCAACGCGCGCGGGAGATTTCGGGCGGGAGCGAGCTGACCATCGACCGCGATCGCGACAAGAATCCGGTCGTGGCGCTGCGCGAGATCGCCGAACAGACCGTCACCCCTGCGGGCCTGCACGAATCGCTGGTGACCGGCCTCCAGAAGATCCTCCCCGATGACGAGGACGAGGCCGACGAAATCGGCTCGCTCAGCCAGTCGGCCGAAGCGCTGCGCATCACCGCCTCGGCCCCGGCGCGCACCTCCTCGCTGGGCGGCGATTACGACGGCTGATCGCCCGCTGCGGCGCCGGGTGGGCGCCGCATCCTGACAACCCGGGTCGCTGTTCGGCGGGTGCGCCGGCGCGTTTTTGCGCGCGCCAGACCCATGTCTGACCCCCGCCAGACTCCCCGCAGCCCCCTCCTTGACCGCTTCTTGACCCGCTCTGCACCGCCCTTGCCATGGGCTGCAGGGGCGTTATCGCTCCTGTCTGTAATCGGATTGTAACATCACGGGATGCGGGGGGCATGGCATCGATCGCGGTCTACAGCGTCAAGGGCGGGGTCGGGAAGACGACGCTGGCGGTCAACCTGGCATGGTGCGCCAGCGCGATTTCGCGCCGCAAGACCCTGCTGTGGGATCTTGATGCGGCCAACGGATCGGGTTTTCTGCTGGGCATCGATCCCCGGAAAAAACGCAGCGCAGACAGTATGTTTGCTGACGGGAGCGACCCCGAAAAGCTGATCCGGCCGACCGCTTTCAAGGGCCTCGACCTGCTGCCCGCGGACGAGAGCATCCGCGCGCTCGACCGCCAGCTTGACCGGCTCGGCAAGAAGAAGCGGATCGCTCGGCTGGCCGAGGGGCTGGGCAAGCGGTATGACCGGATCATCTTTGATTGTCCTCCTGTTCTCAATGAGTTAAGTGCGCAGGTGATGCGTGCCGCGGACCTCGTGATTGTCCCCCTTCCGCCCTCCCCGCTCTCGGCCCGCGCCTTCGAGGTGGTGGTCGAGGAGGTGCGCGGAACCGGCAAGGGGCATCCGCCGATTTTGCCCGTGCTGTCGATGCTCGATCTCAGGCGATCCCTGCACAAGGCGGCGCGCGAGGCGAACCCTACGTGGCCCGCAATCCCGCTGGCGAGCGCGGTGGAGCAATGCGCGGTCGAGCGGCGGCCGGTAGGAAGCTTCGCCCCGCGCTCGCCTGCCGCGCGGGCCATCGCCCAACTGTGGACTGCGATCGAACGCAAGCTGGCGAGCAAATAGCCGCGGCAAAATCAGTGCTTTCGCACCTGCGGTATACGCGCCTATAGTCGGCCATTGCGAGCCGAAGGGTCGGGGCGATGAACGGAATTGGCGAGGGGCTGGGCACAGTGATCGAAGGCGGGCTGCTCGGCCGCGCGGTCGAACCCGCTGCGGGAGAAGCCACGGCGCACGTGCCCCCAGGGCCGGTCACCTGCGCCAATTGCCAGACCGTCTTCTCCGGCAATTTCTGCCCCGAGTGCGGGCAGAAGGGCCACATCCACCGCAGCCTTTCCGCCATCGGGCACGATATCATGCACGGAGTGCTGCACCTCGACGGGAAGCTGTGGAACACGCTTCCCCTGCTGGTGTTCAAGCCCGGCGATCTCACGCGCCGCTTCATCGCGGGCGAGCGTGCGAAGTTCGTCAGCCCGATGTCGATGTTCCTCTTCACGGTCTTCGCGATGTTCGCGGTGTTCCAGATGGTCGGCATCTCGCCCCCCACCGACCTGCCCAGCGGAGTGTTCGCCGAGGGCGATCAGAACCCCTTCATGACCCAGGTGCAAGGTCGCATCATGGCGTTGGAGCAGGAACGCCAGGACCTGCCCGCCACGAGCCCGCGTCGTGCAGAAATCGCCGACGAATTGAAGGGTCTCAATCTCGTGCTCGACAAGAACCTCGGCACTGATCGGTCGCCGGGGAAGGTAAGCTTCCAAACTGGCAGCGAATGGCTCGACAAGCACCTGCTCGACAAGTGGAAGAAGAATCCCGGGCTGATGCTCTACAAGCTGCAATCAAACGGGTACAAGTTCAGCTGGCTCCTTATCCCGCTGTCGATCCCGTTCCTGTGGCTGATGTTCGCCTGGCGACGGCAGTTCAAGGCCTATGATCACGCGGTGTTCGTCACCTATTCGCTCAGCTTCATGTCGCTGCTGTTCATCGCCACGCCGATCATCAGCACCATTCCGGATGGCGAAATCGTGGCTGTGGCCCTGCTCGTGATCGGGGGACCGCTGCACCTCTACAAACAGCTGCGTTATGCCTATGGATTGTCCCGCTTTTCTGCCATGTGGCGGTTCGCGATCCTGTTGGTGTGCACGCAGATCGTGCTGGGGTTGTTCATGCTGATGCTCGGGGTGCTCGGCGCGTTCTGATTGCGGGACGGGATCGAGCGCAAGCTGGAGCAGATCAGGCAGAAGATGGCGGTGTCGGCCTGATCAGGGGCAGGGATATCTCTGTCGCACCAGTGCTGCGAAGGCCTCTGCCATCGACGTGCGGCGGGCCTGATCGGCGGAATAGCCGATGAGATGGGCGAACAGCGTGTCGCTGTCGATCTCTGCCTCGGGTGGGAGGCAGGCCTCGACCGGTTGACCGGCGGCACGGCGTTCGGCGAGGTTCTGACGGTAGGCCTTGCCGATGCCCGAAAGCACCCCGATCAGCTCGCCCGCCTCGGCGCCGAGCGTCCACTCCGGCCCGGCCTTCGAAAGCTCGCCGATGCGTTCCAGAAAAGCCGCGACGGTCATCTCGGGCGAGGCGGGTGGCGCAGGGGTCTCGGCTGCGGCCCATAGCGGCGCGGCGGCGTGCAGGATGACGGCGGCAAGCATCAGACGAACGGTGCGAATCATATGGATCTCCCCGAAAGATGCTTGTTCCTTAAGGCGATAAGCTGAATCGCGGGTGAGCGCCGCAGGCGAAAGGAAAGGGCGCCCGGATCGCTCCGGACGCCCTCTTGGTGATTGCTATGCGGTGGCTCAGGCGCCCTGCGGGGCCTCGTCACCCTTTCCGCCGAACCGCTTGCCCGCCTTGGGGATCGCCGATCCGCGCACCGGAGTGGTGACCAACGGCCCGCGCGGGGCATCGGGCCGGTCGATCTTGCCGTGTTCGAGCAGCGCGTTGATCTCCTCGCCCGACAGCGTCTCGTATTCGAGCAGCGCCTGAGCGAGAAGGTGGAGCTGATCCTCGTGGGTCTTCAGGATATCGGTCGCGCGCTTGTGTGCGCCCTCGACAAGGCCCTTGATTTCGTTGTCGATCAGCTCGTTGGTCGAACCCGAACGGAACGTCCGCTGCGCCTGCCCGTAGCCGAGATAGCCTTCCGACTGTTCCTCGTATTGCAAGGGCCCGAGCTTCTCCGACATGCCCCACTGGGTCACCATGTTGCGCGCCAGATTGGTCGCGTACTGGATGTCGGACGAGGCGCCCGAGGACACCTTGTCATGCCCGAAGATGATCTCCTCTGCCACGCGCCCGCCCATGCTGACCGAGAGGTTCGCATGCATCTTGTCGCGGTGATAGGAGTAGCTATCACGCTCCGGAAGGCGCATCACCATGCCCAGCGCACGGCCGCGCGGGATGATGGTGGCCTTGTGGATCGGGTCGGAAGCGACCTCATGCACCGAGACGATCGCGTGACCCGCCTCGTGATAGGCGGTCATCTTTTTCTCGTCGTCGGTCATCACCATGGAGCGGCGCTCGGCGCCCATCATGACCTTGTCCTTGGCGTCCTCGAACTCCTGCATCGCCACCAGCCGCTTGTTGCGACGCGCAGCCAGCAGCGCGGCTTCGTTGACAAGGTTCGCCAAATCCGCGCCCGAGAAGCCCGGGGTGCCGCGCGCGATCACGCGGGGGTTGACGTCGGGGGCGAGCGGCACCTTCTTCATGTGCACGCCGAGGATCTTTTCGCGCCCGTCGATGTCCGGAACAGGCACCACGACCTGACGGTCGAAACGGCCCGGACGCAACAGCGCGGGATCGAGCACGTCGGGACGGTTGGTCGCGGCGATGATGATGATGCCTTCGTTGGCCTCAAAGCCGTCCATTTCGACCAGCAGCTGGTTCAGCGTCTGCTCGCGCTCGTCGTTCGAATTGCCGAGGCCATGGCCGCGCGAACGGCCGACCGCGTCGATTTCGTCGATGAACACGATGCACGGGGCGTTCTTCTTGGCCTGTTCGAACATGTCGCGCACGCGGCTCGCGCCGACGCCGACGAACATCTCGACGAAGTCCGAGCCCGAGATGGTGAAGAACGGCACACCCGCCTCACCCGCGATGGCGCGGGCGAGCAGGGTCTTGCCGGTGCCGGGCGAGCCGACCAGCAGCGCGCCCTTGGGGATCTGACCGCCGAGCTTGGAGAAGCGCTGCGGATCGCGCAGGAACTCGACGATTTCCTGCAGTTCCTCGCGCGCCTCGTCGATCCCGGCAACGTCCTCGAAGGTGACGCGGCCCGAACGCTCGGTCAGCAGCTTGGCCTTGGACTTGCCGAAGCCCATTGCCCCGCCGCCGCCGCCCTTCTGCATCTGCCTGAGGGCGAAGAAAGCGATCCCGAGGATCAAGATGAACGGCAGCGAATTCAGCAGGATGAACAGCAGAACGTTCTGCCCTTCGCGCTGCTTGCCGGTGAAGCGCACGCCATTGTCTTCGAGCAGCTTGGTGATCTCGACATCGTTGGGCACCGGGACGGTGCTGAAGCTCTCGCCATTCTTGAGCGTGCCGGTGATCAGGTCGGTGCTCATCTGCACGTCCTGCACCTCGCCCTCGGCGACAGCGGCGCGGAAGTCGGAATAGCGGATCGCCGACCCGCTGGACTGGCCAGCGTTGCTGAACATGGTGACCACCAGCAGCAGGGCGAGGAAAATCCCGCCCCAGATCATCAGCTGCTTTACCCAGGGGTTCGGGCCATCGCCTTGGGGCTGGGGATCGTTGGACTGGCTCATCGCGGCAGATTCCTTTCGTCAGTCTCGCAATGTAGGGCGCAGGCGGTGAATGGCAAGATAATGCGCCATTGGGCACCCGATGCTTATCTTCGAACAGTCTGGTGCATATTACGGATGCTGTGCTTCGATGGAGGCAGCATAGGCCGCAAGGAAGACGTCCACGGCCCCGGCAATCCGCCGGTCGCGTTCCGCTGGGCTGACCGTGGCACCGAAGCGGCGTTCGAGATCGCCCATGCCCTTGCACATGGACACGAACTGTTCGGCGGCGAGCAAGGGGTCGGCGATGCTCAGCTCTCCCGCCGCGTGGGCCCGCGCCAGCCACGCGCCGAAGCCGACTTTCATCCGCCATGGCCCGGCTTCCAGAAATGCGAGCCCGATGGCCGGATCGCTTTCGGTCTCGGCTGCGATGCGGCGCTCGAACTGCATCATCTCGGGGCGGAACAGGAAGGCAAAGATCGCATGGCCGATCGCCGTCAGCCGGTCGCGCATCGAGCCTTGCGGCATGGCGTCGATCGAGAAATGCCCGCGCATCTTCTCGCATTCGCTTTCCACCGCAGCGGCGAACAGCGCGCGCTTGTCGCCGAACTGGTTGTAGATCGTGACCTTGGATACGCCCGCGTCCGCAGCCACCTGCTCGATCGCGGTCGCAGCATAGCCGTGATGGAAGAAGTGATGCGCGGCAGTGGACACGATCGCGGCGCGCTTGGCAGCGTCGAGCGGCCGACCGGCCCTCCTGCGATCTGAATCGCGGTGGGCAGGCCTTTTTTCCGGCTCGGATGAACGCCCGATTGACAAAATGAACGACTCCGTTCAGTTAAACGCTGCCGTTCAATAATGCGGGGATTCGCCAGCTCGCGCAACCCCACCCGCTGACAAAGGTTCCTGTCCACGTGCTCTGGATCGCCATCAGGATGCTCACCGGGGACGCCCAGAAGTTCTATGGGCTGCTGTTCGGTATCGGTTTTTCAACCCTGCTCATCACCCAGCAGATGACGATCTTCGTCAACCTCGTCGAACGCGGGGCGAGCGGGGTCTATAATGCCCCCGAGGCGCAGGTCTGGGTGATGGACCCGGTCAGCCGCACCACCGATGTCAGCTACGCCATGCCCGCAACCGCGCTCGACAAGGTGCGCGCGGTCGAGGGGGTGGAATGGGCGGTGCCGCATCTGCGCGCGGTCGCCAATGTCCGCACCTCGGACGGCGATCTTGAGGGCGTGGGCGTGATCGGCGTCGACGATGCGACGCTGATCGGCCTGCCCAAGCGGATGGCAGTGGGCGACAAATCCGTGTTTTATGCTCCCGATACAGTCGTTATCGACGATGTCGGCACGACCCGCCTCTTCCCCGGGGCCGAGGCCGCGATGGGACAGCGGCTGGAACTGAACGACCAGCGGGCAGTGATCCGCGGCGTGGCCGATGCCATCCCGAGCTTCACCAGCACCGTGGTGCTCTACACCCGCTATTCCAACGCGCTCAACTTCGTCCCCGGCACCCGGAATCGCCTGAGCTTCGTACTGGTCGGCATTTCCCCGGGCGAGACCCCGGAAGGGGTCGCCGCGCGGATCGAGCAGGAGACGGGGCTCAAGGCCGAAACCCGGACGGAATTTGCCCGCGCCGGGGTCAACTTCATCATCGAGAACACCGGCATCCCGACGAATTTCGGTATCACGGTGTTCCTCGGCTTCGTCGTCGGCGTGGCGATCGTGGGGCTGACCTTCAGCCTGTTCCTGCGCGACAACATCAAACAGTTCGGCGCGTTGAAGGCGATCGGGGTGACCAACAGCAAGATCGTGCAGATGGTCGCCGCGCAAGCCGGGATGGTCGGCACCATCGGCTATGCGCTGGGCGTGATCGGCACGGTCGCCTTCATCAAGGGCTTCGGCTCCAACCCCTTCTTCAAGGGCTTCTACATCCCCTGGCAGATCCCGCTGATCAGCCTTGTCGCGGTGGTCGTGATCCTTGCCATCACCGGCTTCATCGCGATCCGTTCCGTGCTGAAGACCGAACCGGCGGCGGTGTTCCGGTGAGCGAGACAAGAACCATGGACATGACGCCAATCGGCGGCTGCGCCCCGGAAGCGGCGATCTGCGCGCGCGGCATTACCCGCGACTTCGAAGCCGGGCAGACCACCATCCGCGTGCTGCATGGCATCGACACCGACATCCGTCCGGGCGAGATGACCTACGTCGTGGGCGAGAGCGGATCGGGCAAGACCACGCTGATCTCGATCATGTGCGGCATTCTCTGGCCGACGACAGGCGAGGTGAAGGTGTTCGGCACCGACATCTACAAGCTGTCGGACACCGAGCTGGTGAAGTTCCGCCTCCAGAACATCGGCTTCATCTTCCAGCAGTACAACCTCATACCCTCGATCGATGTGGCCTCCAACGCCGCGGTGCCGCTGATCGCGCAAGGCGTGCCGCGCGAGGAAGCGCGCGAGCGGGCCAAGGTGCTGCTCGACAAGCTCAACATCGGCAACCAGGCCGACAAGCTGCCACGCCAGCTTTCGGGCGGGCAGCAGCAGCGCGTCGCCATCGCCCGCGCGCTGGTGCACGAACCGCGCCTTGTGGTCTGCGACGAGCCCACCGCCGCGCTCGACGCCTCGTCAGGGCGGCGGGTGATGGACCTGCTGCGCGAGGTCGCCGTCGCCCCCGACCGCGCCTGCATCATCGTCACCCATGACAACCGCATCTTCGATCTGGCCGACCGGATCATCGTTCTGGAAGACGGCCGCGTCACCCACGACGGGAAGGAAATGCCCGATGGTCACTGACACGCCACCTGTCTCCCTCTCTCCCTTCCCGCTTCAAGACGCCCGAGGTCACCATGCTGCGTAATGTGAGCTTTGCCCGCCAGCTTCTGCCGGCCGCCGCGCTGATCGGCATTGCCGTGGCCTTGTGGCTGATCTTCATCGGCCTGCCCGACCGTTCCACCGCCGAGCCTGCCGAACAGCCGCCCAAGGCGGTCGGCGATCTTGCGAGCCAGCCGCGGGTGGCCGGGGCAGGGGTGGTCGAGCCGGCGAGCGAGATCATCGACATCGGCTCGGCGCTGTCGGGCCTTGTCACCGACGTGCGGGTGCAGCCAGGTGACCGGGTGGCGAAGGGCGACGTGCTGTTCACGGTCGACGCGCGTGCCGCCCGCGCGAGCCTCGATCAGGCGAATGCGGCCATTGCCGAGGCCCGCGCATCCATCGCCGAAGCCTCTGCCGCACAGAAGACCGCGCACGAACAGCTCGCACTCTACCGCGGCCTTGCCGATCCGGCTGCCGTCAGCCGCTCGGAAGTCATCCGTGCCGAAGGCGAGGAAGCCGCCGCCACCAGCCGCCTTGGCCTTGCCCGCGCGCGGCTTGCCACCGCCCAGGCGGCCGCAGCAGCGGCGCGCACCGAAATCGAACGCCTCACCGTGCGCGCGCCGATTGCGGGGGAGATCCTCGCGGTCAACATCCGCTCGGGCGAGTTCGTCGCCACCCAGGGGGGTGGCAACAGCGCGCCCTTCATCCAGATGGGCGAGACCAACCCGCTGCACGTGCGGGTCGACATCGACGAGAACGAGATCGGCCGCGTTGCGATGGGCGAACCTGCCGTCATCTCCCCGCGCGGCGCGGCAGAGCTTCATGTCAACGCCACCTTCGTGCGCGCCGAGCCACAGGTGGTGCCCAAGCGTTCGCTCACCAATTCCGCCGCCGAGCGGGTCGACGTGCGCGTGCTACAGCTGATCTATGCCCTTCCGCCGTCGGAGGCGTTCAGGGTCGGTCAGCAGATCGACGCCTTCATCCCGGCCAAGGCCGGTGCGGCCGCCAAGGCGGAGGGCTGAGGCGATGCGCCGCCTCCTCCCCGCCGTCCTGCCGCTGGCGCTCGCGGCCTGCGTGATGCAGCCCGCACCTGAAATCGCCACGCCAACGCCCGAGCTGCCGCCCGCCTTCTTCTTCCGTCCCGAAGGCGGCACCGGGGCCGAGCTAGCCGCGCTGCTGCCGCAGGGCGACCCGGCGTGGCAGACGCTCTCCGCCGCCGCGATAGCCGAGGGGCCGAGCCTTGCCGAGGCGCTCGCGCGGATCGAAACTGCCCGCGCCGGCGCCCGCCGCGCCGGGGCCGAACGCCTGCCCAACGTCACCGCCGACGGCAGCGTCACCCGCAACCGCATCAACCCCGCGCAATTCGGGCAGGCGGGGCAAGCAGGCTTCATCCCGCGCGAACAGACATCCTATGGCGCCAACATCAACGCCAGCTGGGATCTGGACATCTTCGGACGGCTGAAGGCGGAAGAACGCGCCGCCCTCGCCCGGATCGACGCGGCGAGTGCACAGGCGCAGGGCGTGCGGCTCGCGCTGCTGGCCGAGATCGCCGCGAGCATCACCGACTGGCGCACGCTCGATGCGCGCGGTGCCGCGATCGTGGCCGATGCAGGCGCAGCGCGCCAGCTCGCAGGGCTTGCCAAGGTGCGCGAGGACGCAGGCATCGCCCCCGGCTTCGACCGCGTGCGGGCCGATGCGACCGCCAGCAGCGCGGCCACCCGCCTCGCCGCGCTGGAGAGCGAAAGGGCGCGGCTGATCGGCCGCCTCGTCACCCTGACCGCGCAGAACCCGGCCAGCGTGCGCGCCGCTCTGGAAGCGCCCGCCCCGGCGCTTGGCGCAGCGCCCGCCCCTGCCGCGCTGCCTTCGGACCTCCTCGCCAACCGGCCCGACGTTGCCGCGGCGGCCGCAAACCTCGCCGCCGCCGACGCCGACCTTGCCGCCGCCGCCCGCGCGCGGTTTCCGCGCATTTCCCTGTCGGGCGTGATCGGCCTGCTCGCCTTCCAGCCCGAGGCGTTCTTCGACGATTCGCTGATCGGTACGCTGTCCGCCGGTATCGCCGGGCCGCTGCTCGATTTCGGGCGGGTGGGCGCCGGGATCGATGCCGCCGCGGGCGACAAGCGCGCCGCCTTCGCCGCCTATCGCGGGGCGGTGTTCACCGCATTGGGCGATGCCGAGGCTGCCTATGGCACGGTCACCGCCGCCGATGCGGAAGCCGCGCTTTCGGTTACGGAGCGCGACCAGCTGAGCCGCGCCTCCAGCCTTGCCGAAAGCCGCTACCGTGCCGGGCTCGCCAGCTTTCTCGAAGTGCTCGAAGCCCGCCGCGCCGCCGATGCGAGCGGCGAGCGAGCCGCCGCTGCTCTGGGCCGCGCGGCGCGGGCGCGGATCGTGCTGTGGCAGGCGCTGGGGGGCGAGGTGACCGCCGCCGACTGATCAGGCGCGGCGCTGGATCAGCGCCGACCGTTCACAGCGGCACACCACTTCATCGCGCTGGTTCACCATCTCGTGCACCCAGGTGACGATCCCGGCATCGGGGCGGGACTTACTCTCCCGCAGTTCCTTGACCTCGGAATAGGCCCGCAGCGTGTCGCCGATGAACACCGGCTTGGGCGTCACCACCTTGTCGAAGCCGAGGTTGGCGACCAGCGTGCCCAGCGTCGTCTCGCCCACCGACAGCCCGACCAGCAGGCTGAAGGTGAAGGTGGAATTGACGAGGATCTGCCCGAAGCCACTGGCCTTGGCCGCCTCCACATCGATGTGGAGCGGCTGGGGGTTGTGGGTCATCGTCGAGAACAGCAGGTTGTCGGTCTCGGTCACGGTACGGCGGATCGGATGTTCGAGCCTCTCACCGACCTGCCACTCGTCGAAGAACTTGCCTGCCATCAGGCAGCCGCCCAGCGGGCGATCACGTCCGCGCCGTCATCCGCGCTGGAGCGGACCGCGCCCGGCGTGCGGCTGAAGCGCGGAGCGGGGGCGGTGTGCCACATCCCGTCATGTTCGAAATAGGCTCCGCGCGCCTTCAGATGCGGATGGTCGCGCGCCTCCTCGACCCCGAGCACCGGGGCAAAGCACGCGTCGGTGCCTTCGAGCAGGTCGCACCATTCGGCCTGCGTCTTCGTGGCGAACAGGGCTGCCAGCCTGTCGGCGTAGTCATCCCAGTTGGCCGGGTTCATCTGGCCATCGGCGAGTTCCGTCGGCGCACCGGCCCGCTTCAGCATCTCGGCATAGAACTGGGGCTCGATCGACCCGAGGGAGATCTCCTTGCCGTCGGCGCACACGAAACAGCGGTAGAAATGCGCCGCTCCGCCAAGCATCCCCTTGCCCCTTTCGGTGGTGAGGTGCCACTGGTCGCGCACGCCGAAGAAGAAGCTCATCAGGCTGGTCGCCCCGTCGACGATCGCGGCATCGACCACCTGCCCCTTGCCCGACTTCTCGCGTTCATAGAGCGCGGCCATGATCCCGAAGGCGCAATACATCGATCCCCCGCCGAAATCGCCGATGAGGTTCTGCGGCGGGGTCGCGGTCTCCCCCGCCCGGCCGACCGCTGCGAGCGCGCCGGTGATGGCGATGTAGTTGATGTCATGCCCGGCGGCCTGCGCGAGCGGACCTTCCTGGCCCCAGCCGGTCATGCGCGCATAGACGAGGCGCGGGTTCGCTTCGAGCAGGATCTCCGGCCCAAGCCCCAGCCGCTCCATCACGCCGGGACGGAAGCCCTCGATCAGCACGTCGGCAGCGGCAGCGGCAGCAAGCACCTGGGCGCGGCCCGCCTCGCTCTTGAGGTCGGCCGCCAGCCGGTGGCGGGCGCGTTCGACCACAGGATTGCTGACCCCCGCGCCCGGACGATCGATCCGCACCACCTCGGCGCCCAGATCGGCCAGAAGCATTGCGACGTGCGGTCCCGGACCGATACCGGCGAATTCGAGAACGCGAAGGCCCGCAAGCGGCCCGGACGAATGGCTCATGTGTCTCTCCCTTCGCATAGAGCCTTAAGCAAGCCGCCCGACCGAGAGCAAGCCTCGACATTGCCGGAACCCGGCTTACAAGCCTCGCCTTGGCCATGCGAAAGGCAAACTTGCTTGTGAGCGGGAATTCTGCGGCTAACTGCACCACCATGCGATCCCTGACCCATCTCGAACGGCTTGAGGCCGAAAGTATCCACATCTTCCGCGAAGTCGTTGCCGAGGCGGAGAACCCGGTCATGCTCTATTCGGTGGGCAAGGACTCGTCGGTTATGCTGCATCTGGCGCGCAAGGCCTTCTACCCCGCGCCCCCGCCCTTTCCGATGCTGCACGTGGCGAGCGGGTGGGACTTCGCCGACCTCCTCGCCCACCGCGACCGGACGGTGCGCGAATATGGCCTGAGGCTGATCATCGCCCAGAACGAGGAAGCCGAAGCGCAGGGCATCAACCCCTTCGACACCGGCAGCGCGCTCTATTCGCAGGCGCAGCTTACCGATCCGCTCAAGCGCGCGCTGACGGCGCATGGCTTTGACGCGGCCTTCGGCGGCGGGCGGCGCGACGAGGAAAAGGCGCGGGCGAAGGAGCGCATCTTCTCGTTCCGCAGCGCCAGCCACCGCTGGGACCCGAAGAACCAGCGCCCGGAGCTGTGGAACCTCTACAACGCCAAGAAGGCCAAGGGCGAAAGCATCCGCGTCTTCCCGATCTCGAACTGGACCGAGCTCGACATCTGGCAGTACATCGCGCTCGAGAAGATCGACATCGTGCCGCTCTACTTCAGCAAGCCGCGCCCGACGGTGGAGCGCGACGGGCTGCTGCTGGTCGTGGATGACGAACGCTTCCGGCTTGAACCCGGCGAGGAGCCCGTCACCCGCTCGGTCCGCTTCCGCACGCTCGGCTGCTACCCGCTGACCGGCGCGACCCAGAGCGATGCGACCGAGATGAACCACATCATCCAGGAAATGCTGCTCGCTACCGGATCGGAACGCCAGGGCCGCGCCATCGACAAGGGGCAATCGGCGAGCATGGAAGACAAGAAGCAGGAAGGGTATTTTTGACGCGCCGCGGAATGCGAAGCGTTCCGAAGCGTCAACCCCGGGCTTGACCCGGGGCCGGGTGCCCGAAGCAAAACGACAGATGGATTCCTGCCTGTGCGGGAATGACGAGGTAACATGAACAAGCCGCCCTCTTCCTTCCAGACCGATAGCCTCATTGCCGAGGACATCGACGCCTATCTCGATCAGCACCAGCACAAGAGCCTCTTGCGCTTCATCACCTGCGGCAGCGTGGACGATGGCAAGTCGACCCTGATCGGGCGGCTGCTCTACGATTCCAAGATGATCTTCGAAGATCAGCTCGCCGCGCTCGAAAGCGACAGCAAGCGCCACGGCACGCAGGGCGAGGAGATCGACTTCGCGCTGCTGGTCGACGGCCTTGCCGCCGAGCGCGAGCAGGGGATCACCATCGACGTCGCCTACCGCTTCTTCACCACCGAGAAGCGCAAGTTCATCGTCGCCGACACGCCGGGGCATGAGCAATACACCCGCAACATGGTGACCGGCGCCTCGACCGCCGATCTCGCCGTGATCCTGATCGATGCGAGGAAGGGCGTGCTCCAGCAGACGCGGCGGCATTCCTATCTCGTCCACCTGCTCGGCATCCGCCACGTGGTGCTGGCGGTGAACAAGATGGACCTTGTCGGCTACGACCAGTCGACTTTCGAGCATATCGTCGCCGATTACCGGACCTTCGCGCACAGCATCGGCATCGAGGACTTCACCGCCATCCCGATTTCCGGCTTCAAGGGCGACAACATCACGCAGGCCCCCTCGGTCAATACGCCGTGGTACGACGGTCCGGCGCTGATCGAGCACCTCGAAACGGTCGAGGTCGATGCGGCGGCCGCGCAAGGCCAGTCGTTCCGCATGCCGGTGCAGTGGGTCAACCGCCCCAATCTCGACTTCCGCGGCTTTGCCGGGCAGATCGCCAGCGGCACCATTCGCCCCGGCGATCCGGTGCGGATCGTGCCTTCGGGCAAGACCAGCACGGTCACCCGCATCGTCACTTTCGACGGCGACCTTGACGTTGGCGTCGCCGGCCAATCGGTCACCATCACGCTGGCCGACGAGGTCGATTGCTCACGCGGCGATCTCATTGCGGCCGCGGGCGATCCGCCGCAGGCCTCCGACCAGTTCTGCGCCACCTTCGTGTGGATGGACGAGGAGGCGCTGAAGCCCGGGCGCGGCTATTGGCTGAAGATCGGCACGCAGATGGTGACTGCCACCGTCCAGCCGCCCAAATACGAGATCGACGTCAATTCGCTCGAACACCTCGCAGCCAAGACCCTAACCCTCAACGCCATCGGGGTCGCCGAGTTCGCCACCGACCGGCCGATCGCCTTCGAGCCCTATGCCACCAACCGCCAGCTCGGCGGGTTCATCCTGATCGACAAGTTTACCAACGCGACGGTCGCGGCCGGGATGATCGAATTCAACCTGCGCCGTGCGGACAATGTCCACTGGCAGCCCACTGCCATCACCCGCGACGATCATGCGGGGATGAAGAACCAGAAGCCGCGCGTGCTGTGGTTCACCGGCCTTTCGGGCAGCGGCAAATCGACCATCGCCAACGAGGTCGAAAAGCAGCTGTTCGTGATGAACCGCCACACCTTCCTTCTCGACGGTGACAACGTGCGCCATGGGCTCAACCGCGATCTCGGCTTCACCGAGGCCGACCGGATCGAGAACATCCGCCGCGTCGGCGAAGTCGCCAAGCTGATGGCGGATGCGGGGCTGATCGTTCTCACCGCCTTCATCAGCCCGTTCCGCGCCGAGCGCGAGATGGTGCGCAAGATGC
>VFQO010001542.1_pt1 | contig 17181 bp, 20 predicted proteins | sample 3512331 | NCBI WGS metagenome assembly VFQO01 (sample SAMN10412371, study PRJNA504923) | tailings metagenome | isolation source: Replicate 3 from Balatoc abandoned mine | place: Philippines: Itogon, Benguet | collected 2017-08-28
GTTCCCACAGGGTCAGAACCCGTCCATGGCGCGCTCGAGGCGTCGAAATGGCGAAGGTATCGGGCTCGCGTGGCTGCGGCGGATGGTGGTTCCAACTGCAAAGCCGCGCGGGGCCGATATCAAAGCCATTTCGACGTCCCTTCGGGATTTGACCGATTTTGTCCATGGCCGCGTCAGCGAGCCTTGGAATATAGTCATATGCCTACGTCTCGCTTCCTCGCCCTGAACAAAATCGCTTCAAACCTCGAACGCGCCATGGACGGGTTCTGACCCTTAGGCGCTTTTCCGACTCCCCTTGCGCCGCGGCGCCTCGTCATCGGTCACCGCGTCGCGCTCGGCAATCAGCGCCGCGAGCTGCTTCTGCATCTGTTCCAGCTGGCATTGCAGCAGCTCGACCTTCTGCGTCGCGGGCTCGAAGGTTTCGTTGCAGGTACCATAAGGCACAAATTCGCGCGCATATTCGCTGGCGTCGACGAGGGTCGAGCGCGCCGGAATGCCGACCATCACCGCGCCCTCGGGCACATCCTTGGTCACCACTGCGTTGGCGCCGATGCGCGCGCGCGGGTTGACGGTGATCGGCCCCAAAATCTGTGCGCCCGATCCGACGATCACATCGTCGGCCAGGGTCGGGTGGCGCTTGCCCGCGATGCCATTGGCGGGGTCGGTGCCGCCCAGCGTCACGCACTGGTAGATGGTGACATTGTCGCCGATCTCGGCAGTCTCGCCGATGACGGTAAAGCCATGGTCGATGAACAGGTGGCGGCCGATCTTGGCACCCGGATGGATGTCGATCGCGGTGAGCCAGCGCGACAGGTGATTGACGAAGCGCGCGAGGAAGAACAAGCGCGCTTCGAACAGCCAGTGGGCGATGCGGTGCATGCCCACCGCGACCAGCCCCGGATAGAGTAGGCTTTCCCAGCGCGACCGCGGCGCAGGGTCGCGCGCCTTGATCGAATCGAGATAGGCAATTAGCCCGTTGAACATAAACTGTCCCCTGCGACCCTATTTTGTACCGGACTAGATAGATGTTTGCGGGTCGTTTTGCCACCCCCGGAGCGTTTTTATCGTCAGCGGCCGATCAGGCCGAGCCGAAGCAGCAGCAATCCCTCGCTGCGCCAGCGCCGTTCACCATCGCGTCCGGCAATTGCGCCGGCCCAACGGTCGAGCATCAGCAGCGGCTTGTTTCCATTGAACGATTCGTGCGCGGGCGGCGGCAGGTTACGCGCCGCGGCGAAAAATTGCCGTGCCTCGACGGCGCCTCGCTGAAGGCCAGCGCCCCACGTAAGCCCCCAACGCGCGCCGCCGCTGCCCGCACTGCCGGACAGCGCGAAGAGGGCATCACCGAATGCCGCCGCGGCGGAATGCTGCGCCGCCGTGTCGTCGGCGAGCAGCATCGCTTCGGCGGCATCGACGAGCGTCTCGAGACCGCCCAGCCCGGCCCAGGTCTCTTGCAGATCGGCCAGCAACGGTTCGCCCTTGGGCAGCGCCGCCGGGTCGCTCGCGATCATCGCCGCCATATCACGCCACCAGGCCAGCTTGATCTGGCCGATCAGCGGCTCGCGCGCGTCGTCCAGGACTTTGGTCAGGCGCTCGGCAAAGGCCCATAGCGCCGCGATGGCGTCGCGTCGGTCGCGTGGCACCGCAACCATCACGCGCGGATCACGGGCATCGGGGTAAGCATATGGCTCACCCGTCGCCCCAGCGACGGCGGGGGCCGCAATCGGTTTACTCGGCATCGAAGGGCAAGGCCGCTAGCGGCCCCCGCCTTCGCGGGGGCGACGGGCTAGCGATTGCGAACCGCCTTCACCGCTTTTACCACGCGCGGCACATCGACCAGCGCCGCCTTTTCCAGGTTCGCGGCATAGGGCAGCGGCACATCTTCGTTGCACACGCGCACGACCGGCGCGTCGAGGTCGTCGAAACCCTGCTCCATCGCGACCATCGCGAGTTCGCTGGCGATCGAACAGACCGGCCAGCCTTCTTCGACGACCACCAGATGATTGGTCTTCTTGAGGCTGGTGAGCACGGTCGCGGTGTCGAGCGGACGTAGCGTGCGGAGATCAATCACCTCGGCATCGATGCCTTCGCCGACCAGCTGGTCGGCGGCTTCGAGCGCGAGGCCGACGCCGATCGAATAGCTGACTATGGTGACGTCGCTGCCTTCGCGCATGATCCGCGCCTTGCCGATCGGCAGGACAAAATCCTCGACATCGGGGACGTCGAAGCTGCGGCCATAGAGCAGCTCGTTTTCGAGGAAAACGACGGGGTCTTCGCTGCGGATCGCGGCCTTCATCAATCCCTTCGCGTCGGCCGCGTCGTAGGGCGAGATCACGATCAGGCCGGGGACGCTGGCGTACCAAGGGGCGAAATTCTGGCTGTGCTGCGCGCCGACGCGCGACGCGGCGCCGTTGGGGCCGCGGAATACGATGGGACAGCGCATCTGGCCGCCCGACATATAGTTGGTCTTGGCCGCCGAGTTGATGATGTGGTCGATCGCCTGCATCGCGAAGTTGAAGGTCATGAATTCGATGACCGGTTTCAGCCCGCCCATCGCGGCGCCTGCGCCCAGCCCGGCAAAGCCATATTCGGTGATCGGGGTGTCGATGACCCGGCGCGCGCCGAATTCGTCGAGCAGGCCCTGCGTGACCTTGTACGCACCCTGATATTCGGCGACTTCCTCACCCATCACGAACACGCGGTCGTCGGCGCGCATTTCCTCGGCCATCGCATCGCGCAAGGCTTCCCGGACGGTCAGGCGGAGCATCGCGGTGCCTTCGGGGATCGCAGGGTCGGAGGCGCGTTCGGTGGCGGCGGGTTTTGCAACGCTTTCTTCCGTTTGCCCTGAGCTTGTCGAAGGGCCGCTCTTTTCTTCCGGCGTCGTCGAAGACAAGGACGGTGCTTCGACAGGCTCAGCACGAACGGAAGTTGAAGGAGTATCCTCCCCCTCGCCCGCAATCGTCGCGATCACGGTGCCAACCTTCACCCCATCGGTGCCCTCGGCGACCAAAATCTGACCGATCGTACCTTCGTCGATCGCTTCGAATTCCATCGTCGCCTTGTCCGTCTCGATCTCGGCAAGAATGTCGCCCGATTTGACGGTGTCGCCTTCCTTGACGAGCCATTTGGCGAGCGTGCCTTCTTCCATCGTCGGCGACAGCGCCGGCATTTTCAATTCGATGGCCATCTCAATATTGCTCCACAAGCACGTCGGTATACAGGTCGTGAAGTTCGGGTTCGGGCGCGCTTTCGGCAAAGTCGGCCGACTCCGCCACGATCGCGCGGATTTCCTTGTCGATATCCTTGATCTTGTCCTCGCCGATCCCGGCGTCCAGCATCACCTTTTTCAGATGTTCGAGCGCGTCGGATTTGTCGCGCACCGCCTGCACTTCCTCGCGGCTGCGATATTTGGCGGGATCGGACATAGAATGGCCGCGGTAGCGATAGGTTTTGAGTTCCATTAGTACCGGGCCTTTGCCCGCGCGCACCCATTCGAGCGCCGCTTCGGCAGCGCCGCGCACCGCGAGCACGTCCATGCCGTCGACCTGCATGCCCGGGATGCGGAAACTTTCGCCGCGGCGATAGAGCTGGTCCTCGGCCGACGAGCGGTTGACCGACGTGCCCATCGCATATTGGTTGTTTTCGATCACGAAGATGATCGGCAGCTTCCACAGCTCGGCCATGTTGAAGCTTTCATAGACCTGCCCCTGGTTCGACGCGCCGTCGCCGAAATAGGCCATGGCGACGCCGCCGTCGCCGCGATATTTATGCGCGAAGGCCAGCCCGGTGCCGAGCGACACCTGCGCGCCGACGATGCCGTGGCCGCCGTAGAATTTATGCTCGACGCTGAACATGTGCATCGACCCGCCCTTGCCGCGCGAAATGCCCGCGGCGCGGCCGGTCAGTTCGGCCATGATGACCTTGGGATCGATGCCGTAAGCGAGCATATGGCCATGGTCGCGGTAACCGGTGATCACGCTGTCCTTGTCACCGTCGAGCGCCGACTGGAGGCCGACCGCGACGGCTTCCTGACCGATATACAGATGACAGAAACCGCCGATCAGCCCGAGCCCGTACAGCTGCCCCGCCTTTTCCTCGAAACGGCGGATCAGCAGCATCTCGCGATAGAATTTTTCCAGTTCGGCCGGGGTCGCGTCATAGGCGACGGGCTCACGCGGCCCTTCGCGATTGGTCGCGGGCGACGGGGTGGAAGCAGTCTTTTTCGGCGCGGCGGCTGCGCGCGCGGGTGCTTTGGCCAAGGGAGGTTTCCTTTGCATTTAGCCGTTGCGGCAAGGCTTCCTATAGGAGCCGCGCGCCGGGTTTGGCAACGCCTGCCTAGCCGCGAGGACGGTGCGATTACGAATGCAGCATATCTAAGCCCCTCCCTTTCAGGGGAGGGGTTGGGGTGGGGTCTGTCGGGGTTGCGTAAGGCCGCTGGACCCCACCCGCTGCGACTAAGCCAGCAAGCTGGCAAGTCTCGCTGCCCTCCCCTTAAGGAGAGGGATTTGAGCGAGTCAGCGTTTCGCCTCAGGCTCCAGCGGAATGATCACCTCATCGGGGTGATAGGCGCCCAGCTTTTCGCGGACATACTCCTCGGCGAGATCGGGATCGACCCTCTGCCGATCGAGCAGGTTGACGCGGTTCTGGAGCTCGCCTTCCTTCTTCGTCAGCTCGCTCAGCACGACGCGCTTCTTTTCGACCGACTGGCTGTAATCGCCCCAGGCATACAGCCCGGTCGGCCCCAAGATGATATAGCCGATCATCGCCAGCACCGCGATTACCGCAACCGCGGGGCCGACGGCCCGGTTCATCGATTTGCGAAGTTTGTGGCGCTGCGTCATTGCGTCCCTTGAATCAGAGTTGATTCATGGCGTCAAGGCGTCGTGCGACGCTTTGCGGAAGTTATCTTGGCTGGATCGGCGAGACCGTCGCCCCCGCGAAGGCGGGGGCCGCTATCGGTTCACGCAGCAGTGCTTGATCGCGCGGCCAGCGGCCGCGGCGGGAGGCACGGGACTCCCGACGCCCTTCGCGGGGGCGACGGACAGCCTTATCCAAAAATCGCCGCGCCCGGATAACGCGCCATGTCGCCCAGTTCTTCCTCGATGCGGATCAGCTGGTTGTATTTCGCCAGCCGGTCCGAGCGCGCGAGGCTGCCCGTCTTGATCTGACCGCAGTTGGTCGCGACCGCGAGGTCGGCGATCGTCGAATCCTCGGTTTCGCCCGAACGGTGCGACATCACCGCGGTGTAACGCGCGCGGTGCGCCATATCGACGGCGTCGAGCGTTTCCGACAGCGTCCCGATCTGGTTGACCTTGACGAGCAGCGAGTTGGCGAGACCGTCTTTGATCCCCTGTTCCAGCCGCAGCGGGTTGGTCACGAACAGGTCGTCGCCGACGAGCTGGCACTTGTCGCCGACGAGGTCGGTGAGCGCCTTCCAGCCCACGAAGTCATCTTCGCTCATCCCGTCCTCGATCGACTTGATCGGGTAGTCGGCGACGAGCGCGGCGAGATAGTCGGCCATCTGTTCGGGGCTGAGCGACAGCCCCTCGCCGCTGATCTCATATTTGCCGTTCTTAAAGAATTCGGTCGCGGCGCAATCGAGCGCGAGGACGACATCGATGCCGAGCTTGAAGCCCGCCTGATCGACCGACGCAGCGATGAAGTCGAGCGCGGCGCGGGTCGAGGCGAGGTTCGGGGCGAAGCCGCCCTCGTCGCCGACCGCGGTGGCGAGCCCCTTCGCCGACAGGCCTTTCTTCAGCGTGTGGAAAATCTCGCTGCCCCAGCGCACAGCTTCGGCGATGCTGCCCGCACCGACCGGCATGATCATGAATTCCTGCACGTCGATCGGATTGTCGGCATGCTCGCCGCCGTTGATGATGTTCATCATCGGCACCGGCAAGGTGCGCGCCGAGACGCCGCCGACATAGCGGTAGAGCGGCAGCCCGCGCGCATCCGCCGCGGCTTTGGCAGCGGCAAGGCTGACACCGAGGATCGCATTGGCGCCTAGGCGGCTCTTGTTCGGCGTGCCGTCGAGGTCGATCATCGCCTGGTCGAGTTCGCGCTGATCCTCGGCATCGAGGCCGATCAGCGCGTCGGCGATGTCGCCGTTCACCGCGGCGACCGCCTTAGTCACGCCCTTGCCGAGGTAACGGCTCTTGTCGCCGTCGCGCAGTTCGACCGCCTCATGCGCGCCGGTCGAGGCGCCCGAGGGCACCGCGGCGCGGCCGAAGCTGCCGTCCTCCAGCAGCACATCGACTTCGACAGTTGGGTTGCCGCGGCTGTCGAGGATTTCGCGGCCGTGGATGTCGATGATGGCGGTCATGGGATATGTCCTGCTTAAAGCCCCGGCGACAGGGCGGTAGGGATCGGCGCCCGCCTGTTATCGGCGGGGTGCCTTCAGTGCAACCGTTGCATAGGAGTTTACGGGGAATTTTGCGCGGGGATGGAACCAATCGGCGCGCCTTGCTATATATTCGGATAGTATCAAAAGGGATGGTCGCGATTGCGGCGCCCGACATACAAAGAAGAGGACAACGCTATGGCCAAAGCCGCTACTCCCGCGACCAAGAAAGTTGCCGCTCCGCGTCCCAAGGCACCCGCAAAGCCCGCCGCCACCAAGGCAGCGCCCGCGCGCAAGCCCGCAAGCGTGAAGGCCGCGAAGGATCATCCGATCCGCGATCAGCTGGCCGCAACGCGCAACACGATCAAGACCGAAGCGTCGAAAAAGGCTGCGTCGCTGAAGGACGAAGCGACGGCGCTGAAAAAGCAGGCGTCGGTGAAGGCGCGCGATGCCGCGACCAAAGGCAAGGACAAGGCGGCCGAAGCCGTCGGTAGCCTCGCCAAGCTGCTCGAAGACAGCGCCGGTACCGTCGATAGCAAGTTCGGCAAGCAATATGGCGACTATGCCCGCTCGGCGGCATCGACCGTCGCCGGTCTCGCGACCTCGCTTGACAAGAAGGATCTCGACGAACTCGCCGCGTCTACAAAGGATCTGGTCAAGAAGAACCCGGCGATCGCGGTCGGCGCCGCGACGGTTATTGGCTTCGTGCTCGCTCGCTTGCTCAAGGGCGGCTCGAACGATTGATCAGCCGTTGCCATCCACCGATCCGCACCCGCCAACGTCGGCCGATGCGCACAGCTTTGACGGCATAAGTCACGGCTACGCGCCCGACGGGCCGCCGGTGGCGCCACCGCCCGTGCCGCTGGGGCAGATTGTCGGCGATGTCGTCGATAATCTGTCGGCGACGGCAAAGGCGGAGTTTGCCCTAATCGAGGCGCGCAGCGAACTGGCGCTCCACGGCGCCAGTCGTGCGGCCATCTGGGGCGGCGTCGCCGCGACAGCGGCCGGGGTCGCGCTCCTCGCGCTGGCGTTCGGTGCGATCCTGGCGCTGTCGCCGCGCGTCGGACCGCTGCTCGCGACATTGATGGTCGTCACGGTGCTGCTGATCATCGCGGGCGCAGCGGCTTGGCGGGCGCATATTGGTTATGGCGACATCCGCACCGCGCTGCGGCGCGATCTGACCGGCGAAGGATTCGACGATGCCGCGGACACGTAACCGCCTGATCGCGGCAGCGCGCCGTTCGATGCTGCAGCGCGCCGAACTGCACCGGCGGCTCGACGTGGCGAAAGCGGCGTTCAAACCCGGCTCCCTGGTCGATCGCGGCAAATATCGCGTCAACGCCAAGATCGACGATGCCGCCCATGCGGCGCGCGAGCAGTTTCGCAATAACCGCCTGCCTATTGCGCTCGCCGCCGCGGCGGGGGTGGTGTGGCTGCTACGCGAACCGATCAAGGAATATGCCCCGCGGCTGACCCAAAAAATTCAGGATCTGGCGGGGGCAGTCAGCGATCGATTGCATCCGAACCAGCAAAGCGTCGCTGATGACGGCAACCCCGAAGACTATTCTGAAGAATCTAGCGAACCCGTGGAGAATGATGATGAAGCCGTTCAGTGAAGCCGCCAGCGACGCACGCGCCAAAGCGAGTGAACTTGCCGAGAAAACCGCCGAAAATGCCCGGCTGACCGCCGAAGCGGCGAAGGCGCGGATTCAGGACGGTTATGGCCGCGCGCGCGCCGCCACCGGCGACCTGGCGGCCAAGGCCAGCGAACAGGCCAGCGTCGCGCGCGAAGCCGCGGGTGAGGTATATGAACGCGGCAAGGTTCAGGCCAAGCGCGCGAACAGCAAGCTGAAGGACGCCGCCGAGAAGCAGCCGCTGGCGCTCGTCGCCGGGGCGGTGGCGATCGGCGCGCTGCTTGGGTCGCTGCTGCCGAAGTCGGGCCGTGGGAGCGGCAAGGACGATTGACCGGCTTGCCGTAGCGGCGCCGCGCTGTTAGGGGCCGCGCCTTCTCCCCCTCCCCAGCGCCAGCCCGCAAGGAAAGCAGCCATGAGCAAATTGCATCTCGTGTTTGGCGGACGCGTCAGCGATCCGCAGGGCACCGACTTCGTCGACCTCCACAACCTCGACGTCGTCGGACTGTTCCCCGACTATAAATCAGCAGAAAAGGCGTGGCGTGCCGCGGCGCAGCGGACGGTTGACGATGCCGAGATGAAATATGTCGTCGTGCATCTGCACAAGCTGTTGCAGCCGGACAGCGAGTAATCGGCGTCTCCCCCGCGGAGGCGGGGGCCGCAGGAGCCCGTAACCTGCATCGTTGCATAAACAGATAGCGGCCCCCGCCTACGCGGGGGCGACGTTGAAGCGCTTACCGGAAATTATCCGCGTACGCCTGTATCTTGAGCGTCCGTACCGGCGGCGCGACCACCTCGGCGTCGATGCCGTTGCGTTCGGCATAAGCCACCGCCTCTTCCTGCGTCGCAAAACCGAGCCGGATCTGGCGCTGGGTATCGCCGCTGCCCGCCCAGCCCATCAGCGGATCGGGCTTGCGCGCTTCGGCAGGCGCAAATTCCAGCATCCAGCGCTGCGTTCCCGCCCGCCCCGATTGCATCGCATTTTTGGGCTTCTGGAAAATACGCGCTTTCATCGGGACAGTCCTGCGTTGGTTGGATTGCCGGTGCCTTAGCGGCTTGGCGAGCCGACGAAAAGAGGAAAGCCCGTCGCCCCCGCGAAGGCGGGGGCCGCTGGCGGTTTATACAGCACGGCTGAAAAAGACCGACAGCGACCCCCGCCTTCGCGGGGGCGACGACATTTATTTCCCGTCGCGCCGCGCCTGCGCCGCTTTGGTGAGCAGCGTCGGACGCGCACGGGCGGGATCGTCGGGCCAGCTATGTTTGGGATAGCGCCCGCGCATTTCGCGCGCAACATCGTGCCAGCTGCCGTCCCAGAAACTGACCAGATCGCGCGTCGTCTGGATCGGACGGTGCGCAGGTGAGGTCAAGGCGAGGACGAGCGGCACCGGCGGATCGCCGATGGTCGGATGGCGCCCCAGACCGAACAATTCCTGCACCCGCACCGCGACGGTCGGCCCGCCGTCGGCGCCATAATCGATCGGATGACGGCTGCCGACCGGGGTAACATAATCGGCGGGCGCATGTTTTTCGAGCCGCTGCCGCGCCGACCAGTCGAGAAGGCCCATCAGCGCGTCGGTCAGCTTGCGGTCGCCGATGTCACGCAGGCCGCGGCATCCGGCAAGCAGCGGCGGCAACCAGATGTCGAGACTGTCGGCGAGCGCCCCGGTCGAGAGCGTATCGATGCCCGCAAAGGAGGCGCGCTGGCGCAGCGCTTGCGACAGTGGTCCCCAACCGATAAGCCCGAGCCCCTTGTCGCGCACCGCCGCCAGCCGCAACGCAATGTCGTCGTCGGCATTGTCGCTGCGCCCCGCCTGGCCGCTGGTCAGCGCGATCGCGCCGAGCCGCCGTTCGCGGCGATGGTCGACGCGGTCGCTGGCGGCGTCATAGCTGCTCGCAGCATGCGCGACGATGCGGTCGGCAAAAATCGCCTCGACCTCGGCCTGGTCGATCGGCGCCGCCGCCAGAATGCGGACCCCGGCGGCATGACCCTGCGCATCGGCGATCGCCAGCCACTCGCTGCCTGCGAGCGGTTCGACCGGGTCGATGCGATAGGCGCGGCCGCCGACGCTGAGATATTCGCCGCGCTGTCCGGCGCGCTGGCGCGCGACGCGGTCGGGCCAGGCGGTGGCGATCCAGCCGCCGATCGAGCGCGATGGCACCGGATCGGTCCCCGCCGCCAACTTCTCGCCGATTCCCGTCAGCCGCCGCGCCAGCCGCACCGCGCCCTCGCTGCGGTCACCGCGCTGGCCGCGCCAGCGCCCGAGCCGCGCCTCGACATCGACGCCGCGCCCGCCCAGCCCCGGTTCGGTGAGCAGCACCGCGAGCCGCCCCGCCAGCTCGCCCTCGCCCGCACGCGCCGCGTCGAGCAGCATATGCGCGAGCGGCACCGGCAGCGGGATCGCCGCCAGCGCCTTGCCATGCGCCGTGATGCGTCCGTCGTCACCAAGCCCGCCGATCGCCTGCAGCCGCGTTTTGGCCTCGGCGATCGCCGCGGGTGACGGCGGGTCGAGCCAGCCCAATTGACGCGGGTCGATGATGCCCCAGCTGGCGCAGTCGAGCACCACCGGCATCAGGTCATTCTCGTGGATTTCGGGCGGATCGAACGGCGGCATCCCCGCGGTCGCGGCCGCCTCCCATAACCGATAGGCGACCCCCGGCCCCTGCCGCGCCGCGCGCCCGGCGCGTTGGGTGGCCGACGCCTGGCTCGCGCGTTCGGTAACCAGCCGCGCGATTCCGGCGGCCTTGTCGAAGCGCGGCCGCCGCGACAGCCCGGCGTCGATGACGATCCGCACCCCGTCGATGGTCAGGCTGGTTTCCGCGATGCTGGTCGCGAGGATCAGCTTGCGCCCGCCGTCGGAGTCACGAACGAGCGCCTTGCGCTGGAGCGCCGGATCGATCTGCCCGTGCAGGCGGTGGACCACGAGCGGCAGTCCGGAAGCCTCGACCGCGACCGCGGCGCGTTCGATGTCGGAGGCGCCGGGCAGGAAGGCGAGCATATCTCCCTCGGCCTCGTCAGCCATCGCCTGCCGCACCGCGAGCAGCACGCTCGCCTCCAGCCGATCCTCGGCGCGGCGGCCGATATGCCGGAGGTCGAGCGGGAAGATCTTGCCCTCGCTTTTCACCACCGGCGCATTGCCGAGCAGCGCGCCGAACCGCGCGCCGTCGAGCGTCGCGGACATCGCGACGAGCCGCAGGTCGTCGCGCAGCCCCTGCTGCGCGTCGATCGCCAGCGCGAGCGCGAAATCGCCGTCGAGGCTGCGTTCGTGGACTTCGTCGAACAGCACCGCCGACACGCCCGACAGCTCAGGATCGGCGAGGATACGATTGCGGAACAGCCCCGGCGTCATCACCAGCAGCCGCGTCGCCGCCGACTGTTTGCTGTCGAGCCGGGTGGCGTAACCGACTGTGCCGCCCACCGGCTCGCCCATTTCCTCGGCAATGCGTTCGGCGGCGGCGCGCGCCGCGAGGCGGCGCGGCGACAGGAGCCAGACCGCGCCCTTGCACCAGGGTTGATCGAGCAGCGCCGGGGCGACGCGCGTCGTTTTGCCCGCTCCCGGCGGCGCGACGACAACGGCATTGGGTTTCAGGATCAGCGCCGCGAGAATATCGGGCAGCACCTGATCAATTGGCAGCTGCTGCATCAGGTCCGCGCCGTCGGGTTGCCGAGTTCGATATTGAGCCGATACGCCGCGGCGGCGAGCGTCGCGACCTGGTCCGCGGTGACCTCGGTCGCGTCGGTCAACACCAGATTGCCGAGTTCATATTTGCCGCTTGCCTTGATCCGCGGCTCGATGTCGCGCAGCCGCTTGCCGCGCCAGAAACCGAGCAGGACGCGGTGTTCCTCGGCACGGATCAGGATGCATGGGCCGTTGGCCATGAACACCAGATTGGTCCATTTGATCGTTTCTTCGAAGCGCGCGGCGGCAAGGATCGCGGCGCGCATCATTTCGCAGCGATCGCGCTGCCACCCCGACAGCGCGGCGATATAGGCGTCGGGAGTTTCCGCAACCGGACCCATTCCCACTGCCATCGTGCGGCTCAATAAGCGCGCGCGATCGCGAAGGCGACGGCTTCGGTCAGCGCCACCTTGGCCTGGCTGGCGCGGAAGCCGCCGATCGCGTCGACCGCGCGCTGGCCATAATGGCGCGCCCGCGCGAGCGTATCTTCGATCGTGCCGTGCTGGCGCAGCAGCCGGGTGGCGTGAGCAAGGTCTTCGTCCGACGTGCGGTGGCCGGTGATCGCCAGTTTCCAGAATTCGCGTTCCTCGGCGTTGCCGCGCGCGTAGGCGAGGATGACCGGCAGCGTGACCTTGCCATCGCGAAAATCGTCGCCGACCCCCTTGCCCATCGTTTCGGCGTCCGAGACATAGTCGATCGCATCGTCGACCAGCTGGAACGCGATACCGAGGTTGCGACCATAGGCGTCGAGCGCGGCTTCGGTCGCCTCGTCGCGTTCGGCGACGACCGCGGCGATCTTGCACGCTGCGGCGAACAATTCGGCGGTCTTGGCATTGATGATCGCGAGATACTGGTCCTCGCTGGTTTCGATGCGGCGCTGCGCCGAGAGCTGGTTGACCTCACCCTCGGCAATCACCGCCGACGCGCGGCTGAGGATTTTCAGCACCTTCAGCGATCCGTCCTCGACCATCACCTCAAAGGCGCGGCTAAACAGGAAGTCGCCCACGAGCACCGACGCGCTATTGCCCCAGATGATGTTCGCGGTCTTGCGCCCGCGGCGCAGGTCCGATTTGTCGACGACATCGTCGTGGAGCAGGGTGGCGGTGTGGATGAATTCGACCGCGGCCGCCAGCTTGCAATGGCGGCGCCCCGGATAGTCGAGCAGCTTGCCGCAGGCGAGCGTCAGCATCGGCCGCATCCGCTTGCCGCCGCCCGCGATCAGATGCCCCGCGAGTTCGGGGATCAGCGGCACTTCGGACTGCATGCGGTCGAGAATGACCGAATTCACCTCGTTCATATCGGCGGCGACGAGCGCCATCATCGGGTCGAGCGAGGGGGACCGTTCGCCGTGGAGCTGGTGGATTTCGGCAGTCATAATGCGACGAGCCTTGGCCGTGCGGCCGCCATTTTGCAACGACTTTCGGCTTGCCAGCGCCCCCTGTGTGGTGCCAAGCGGGCGACACGCAAAAGGAGCCGCGCATGGACGACCAGCTGAGCCGTTACCGCCAGAGCATCGACAATATCGACGCGGCGCTCGTCTATATGCTGGCCGAGCGGTTCAAGGTCACCAAGGCGGTCGGCGAGCTCAAAGCGCGGGAGGGCATGCCGCCCGCCGATCCGGGCCGCGAGGAGCGGCAAATCGAACGGCTCCGCAGTCTGGCGCGCGACGCCGACCTCGACCCCGACTTTACCGAAAAATTCCTGCGCTTCATCATCGAAGAGGTGATCCGCCATCATCAGCAGGTGCGCGGCGGCGCTGCGTGATCATCCAACCGCGGGATCTTCGCCAAAAAAACGGGGTGAGCAAAGCTCACCCCGTTTCGATTACATGCCGTCGAGGCCCTTGCTGACCAGCACATTTACCGCGACGCGGCGGTTCTGCGCCTTGCCTTCGGGGGTGCTGTTGTCCGCGGCCGGATCGGCCTCGGACATGCCGGTCGGGGTCAGCATGCGATAGGGTTTCCAGCCGCACGCCTGCTGCAGGTGATTGACGACGCGGCCCGCGCGCTTTTCGCTCAGCTCCTGATTGAGCTCCTCGCTGCCGGTGGAATCGGTGTAGCCCACGACGAGCAGCAGCGCGTTGTCCATCGCTTCGGCCTGAGTGGCGGTGGCGCACAGATCGGCTTTCGCCTGCGGCGACAGGATCGCCTTGCCGGTGTCGAAATTCACGTTGATCGTGCTTTTGACATTATATTGGTCGATGTCGCCGACGCGGCTGCGCAAGGCTTCGGTTGCCGCGGTCTGTTCGGCAAACCGCTGGTCGGTGCCGGTGCGGATCATCGACGCGGTGCGCAGATCTTTGCTCTTGAGATCGACTTCGCTGGCGACCAGACCGCCGTCCCATTGCAGGGTATCGACGGTCACCGGCAAGCCGTTGAGCAGCGAGTCCGCCGCCAGCTTGTTGCTGTTCAGCCCCAAGAAGCCGCCCTTCGACTTGATCTTGGTATAATCGGCGATCGCGATCGTCGTGTCATTGCCGTCGGCGGCGCGAACGCGCATCCGGCCATCGCTACGCGCCGAAATGATGCCTTCGATTTGCGGCCCCTTGGTCATCTGGTCGGGCGTCGGCAGCGTGCCATAGACGGTCGCCATAACGTCGCCGTCGGCCTGCTCCGGCGTCGCCTCCTGCGACTGGGCGGCGAGGCCGACGGGCGCGGCAGCAGCCAGCGCAGCGATGAGCAACAATGTTTTTGGTCTTTTGGAAACGGTAAGCATGACCCTACTCCTTCAGTGAGCCGCCCCCGCGAATTCCCGTCGCCCCTTCTTGCAACTTGGTTCGCCCGGCAAGACGGCACTGCGCATTGCGCGGACAATATGGGCGGATTGTGCGGTAAACCGATGTCGAGCGCCCACGCAAGCAGCAATTTCGGGCCGATCAGCCCGCCGGAAGGCGCAATCGCACCAGCAGGCCGCCCAGATCCTCGCTCTCCTCGAGCGCGATGCTACCGCCATAGATTTCGGCGACGTCGCGCACGATCGCGAGTCCCAGCCCGGTGCCCGGCTTGCCGCTGTCGAGGCGAACGCCACGATCGAAGATGCGAGTGCGGTCGGCCGGCGAAATGCCGGGGCCGTCGTCCTCGACCAGGATTTCGGCCATCGCCCCGTCGCGCTGGATGGTGACGAAAACGCTGCCGCCGCCATATTTGGCGGCGTTCTCGAGCAGGTTGCCGATCAGTTCGTCGAGATCCTGGCGTTCGACGCGGGCGACCAGTTGCCTGTCGCCCGCCGCGTCGAGCCGTGCGCCCGGGTAGAGCAGCGACACTGCGCGCGAGACGCTGTCGACGCTTTCGCGAATATTGGCGCGCGCCTGCGCCGCGCCGCGCCGTCCGACGGCGCGGGCGCGGGCGAGATGATGTTCGACCTGCCGCTGCATCGTCGCCGCCTCGCGCCGCACCGTGTCGGCGAGCGGCGAGGTCTGGCTGGTCGCGCTGTTGAGCAGCACGGTCAGCGGGGTCTTCAGCGCGTGGGCGAGATTGCCGGCGTGCAGCCGTGCTTCCTCGGCCTGTTTTTCATTGTGCGCGAGCAGCGCGTTGAGCTCGTCGACCATCGGCTGCACCTCCAGTGGCAGCGGCGCGTCGACGCGCCGGTTCTGCCCGCCGCGCATCGCCGCGATGGCGCGGCGGATATGGCGAAGCGGCCACAGCCCGTAGAAGGTTTGCAGCGCGGCAAGGATCAACAGCCCCAGACCGAGCAGCGCCAGGCTGGGGATCAGGGTCGCGCGCACCGCCCCGACCTGCGTATCGAGTGCCTCGCGCGACTGGGCGATCTGATAGCGCCAGCTGACCTTGCTGCCGGGCAGGATGACATTGCGTTCGAGCACGCGCAGTTCCTCGTCGGGAAACTGGTTGCTGTCATAGATATGAATCTGGTCGTCGATATGCGGCGTCGGCGCCTTCAGCGAGCGTTCCCACAAGGACCGCGAGCGATAGGGTTCCTGCGCGCCGCCGCTGATCTGCCAATAGAGGCCGCTATAGGGTTCGAGGAAGCGCTGATCCCCGAGCGGTTCGACCAGCCGCACTTCGCCGTCGGGTCCAATTTCGGACGAGCGGATCATCGCGATCAGCACATATTCCAGGCTGGAGTCGAAATTGCGGGTGATCGCCCCGGTCAGCACGCGGTCGAGGGCAAAGCCGCCGCCGACCAGCAGCACCGAAATCCACAGCGCGGCGATCGCGATCATGCGCCGCGCCAGCGAGCCAGTGATGCGGCTGGTCAGCGCGACCGGTTTGGCCGCCGCGTCCGCTTCTCGTTTGACCGCCGGGGCGACGTCGGCGTCGGCCATCGGTTACTGCGGATCGTCGAGCTGATAGCCGAGCCCGCGGATCGTGGTGATGATGTCGGCGCCCAGTTTTTTGCGGATGCGCGTCACAAACACCTCGATCGTGTTCGAATCGCGATCGAAATCCTGATCATAGATATGTTCGATCAGTTCGGTGCGCGACACGACCTTGCCCTTGTGATGGAGCAGATAGGACAACAGCTTATATTCCTGCGCCGTCAGCTTCACCGCTTCGCCCGCCAGCGTCACGCGACCCGAACGGGTGTCGAGCCGCACATCGCCCGCGGTGAGTTCGCTCGACGCATTGCCCGCGGCACGGCGGATCAGGGCGCGGAGGCGGGCGATCAGTTCCTCGGTCTGGAATGGCTTGGCGAGATAATCATCGGCGCCCGCATCGAGCCCGGCGACCTTGTCCGACCAGCTGTCGCGCGCGGTCAGGACGAGCACCGGAAAGTTGCGCTTTTCGCGGCGCCAGCGATCGAGCACGGTCAGCCCGTCGATCTCGGGCAGGCCAAGGTCGAGGATTGCGGCGTCGTAATTTTCGGTCGAGCCCAGGAAATGCCCGTCCTCGCCGTCGGTCGCCAGATCGACCGCATAGCCGGTCGATTCCAGCGTCGCCTTCAACTGCGGGCCGAGGGTGGGTTCGTCTTCGACAATCAAGATCCGCATTCAGACGCCTTTCGTTCGCGGTCGGACGGCGCCGACCGCATGTTACGACTATGTATCAAGTCCGAACGATCATCGCAAAATGTCGTTGCGAGGATCGTCGACGATTTCGGAATTTCAGGGTTTGCGGCCGACGATCCGACCGGTGCGGGCGTCTACATAGACGACGACGACCTGGCTGCCGTCCATGAATTTGAGCGCATAGATCATTCGGCCCGCGTCGAATTGCGGCCCGCCGAGATAGGTCATGCCGCTGTAGGGCGGGCGCGACCGAACTTCGGCGATCAGCCGGTTTAGCGGCACCACCTGCCCCTGCGCCGCCGCTTCGCGCAGATTATCCTGATCGCGATCGCTGCGCGCCGCGGCAGGCATTCCGGCTGAGAGCAGCAGGGCGGAAGCAAGGGCAAGGGTCAAAGTGCGGATCATGGCCGTTTCTCTAACGCAAGGGCATTGAATAGGCGATGAATGATCGCGTCAGCCGCCGTTTCGGTTCGGATGGCGATTTGAGAGCCCGCTGCGGTCGCGGCGTTGGCCGCCCGGATCATGGTGGGCGCGGCAGGGATTGAACCTGCGACCCCACCCGTGTGAAGG
>VFQO010001545.1_pt1 | contig 17151 bp, 13 predicted proteins | sample 3512331 | NCBI WGS metagenome assembly VFQO01 (sample SAMN10412371, study PRJNA504923) | tailings metagenome | isolation source: Replicate 3 from Balatoc abandoned mine | place: Philippines: Itogon, Benguet | collected 2017-08-28
TCGGCACCTGCGTTACGAAATAGGCGGTGCCGTTGCCGGCTTCAAGATCGTACCACAGCCCCGAACGCAATCCATAGGCATCGCCCGAATGGCCGAGCCGCCGCCGCCCGTCGCCGAACATGTCGTCGCGGCACCCCGGCCCCGTCGACGCGCCCGTCCCCGTGCTGTGCATCGCCGCACCATATTCGCAGAAGAAACCGCCGGTCCCCTCACCCGCCGTCGGGCGGACCGGCGTCATCGCCTCCAGTCGCGCGAGGCTGGACGGTTTCAGGAAATCATCCCCTCGGCGCAATAGCATGATGCCGATCCGCGCCAGGCCGTTCGCCGAAATGCGCAGGCCGCCCTGCGGGCTGAACCCCGCGCCGTGGCGCGCCAAGCGGTAGGTGCCAAGATCGCAGCTGCCGTCGGTCGCCGGAACGACCGGGCATGCCGGGCGAATGCCCTGCATGTCATCGCGCAGCACCGCGCCGTCGGCGCCGTACAGCACCACCGCGCGCGCCACCGCCGCGTCGCTGCATGTCGGCCAGTTGAAACAGGCGTCGATGGCGAGCGGGTCCAGCACCAGCCGCCTCATCGCCCGATCGAACCGCTCGCCCGTTGCGCCTTCGATTGCGGCAGCGACGACGGGATAGTTGAGGTTGGCGTAAACGAAATCGCCGCCCGGAGGTCGCGGCGCGTCCCATGCGGCGGGGTCTTGCAAGGCCTTTTCCAGATCGGCATCGAGCGGCAGCGCATAATCGACATTGTCGGCCAGCCCGGCGCGGTGGCCAAGCAGCTGCGCCAGCGTGATCGGCTGGTCGGGATAAGCGGGATGGCGCAGGCGCCAGCCAAGATAGTCCGACACGTCGCGGTCGAGATCAAGCCGCCCCTGTTCGACCAGCCGCAGCACCCCAAGCGCGACGACCAGTTTCGATACCGATGCGATGCGCACCGGGTCGTCCGCGCTCGCCGGCCGTCCGCTCGACTGGTCGGCCTGCCCCACCACCATGCGCGTTTCGATCGCCCCGTTGCGGTCGAAATCCACCGCCACCGCGGCAGGCGCCGACGGCGCGGCAGCAAGCAAGGCGAGCGCGAGCAGCATCAGCCGGCTCCGCCTGGCACGTCCTTGCCGTTCAAGGCGCGGGTTTGGCCGGAACGACCCCTGACTCGCGCAGCGCCGCCGATGCGCGCTCAATTACCACCGGGGTGATCATGAACCGGCCCAGCACCGTTTCGGGCGCCGCATCCGCCGGTTGGCGGGTATAAGCGAGCAACCGGCGCCACTGCGCCTGCCCCGCCGCGACATCGCCGCGCCGCGCAAAGACGATCGCGCGAACCATCATGGCCTGCGGCTCCATATTGCTGGGCGACGGCATGCGATCGAGAATCGCCTGCGCCTCGTCCTGCTCGCCGCGCTGTGACAGGATGAACGCCAGCGTCACCGCGGGAACACCGGGGTAGCTGTCGTCGAGCGCCAGCGAGCGCCGGAGCAGCGTCTCGCCTGCGGCCGCTTGTCCGCAGGTGAGCTTGAACAGGCCAAGAAAGCCCGCGATGTCGGGGTCATAGGGATTGAGCCGCTGCGCCGCGTCGCCCATCGTGTTGCCGCTCGCGCAATTGCCGACATAGAAATTCGCCCGCGCCATCGCGAACAGCCCCGCCGACGAATTGGGACTGCTTTCATAGGCTTGCAGCGCCAGCGCGCGCGCCTCGGCAAAGGCTTCGCGGCCCGCCGGGGTCGTCCGCTGCGGTTGCCAGTCGCCGTAACGCAGCAGCGACAGCGCGGCGAGCGCCACCGGATCGCGCGGGTCGCGCTTGATCGTCGCGCGCAAACAGATTGCGACCTGGTTCGCGGTCGGCGTGCTGCGCATCTGGCGCATCCGATTGAACTGCGCCAGACAAGGAAAACCCGGCGAAAAATTGTCGGGCTGACGCTGCACCTGATCGCGCACGATGATGCCATAATCGCCCGCAATTTGCGCGATCATCGGTTCGATCAACAAAAATTGCGGTGTTTCGGGGTCGGTCGCGCGGATCTGTTGGGACCAGATCGTGCGTTGATCCGCCACCCGGTTCAGCACCAGCGTGACCTCTGCATTGCCTTCCAGATCGCGGACAAGCGAGGAATCGAGCCGGTAATCGGCGGCGCGCGGTGCGGTGTCGCCCGGTGTCCTGGCGCTGAGCAGGTCGACCAGGTCGAACCGCCGCAGCCCGTCGCGCAGCTTGCTGTCGAGCGCCCGCGCCAGCGCGCGCGACTGAGGCGTGTTGCCGGACACGGGAACGCTGATTTCCAGCAGGGGCACCGGCTGGGGATCGCTGACGAACAGACGATCGGGGCCGCTGCGGAGCGACCATAGTGCAAAAATGGCCAGCGCGAGCAAGACGACCACAACCAGCCACCGAAGGTAGCGCGGCGCAGCGGTTGGCGGGAGACCGCCTAGGCCCGGCGCGTGCGGTGTGCCCGCACCGTCCGACGCTGGATCAGCCTTGACGTCACTATGTTGGGGCGCGCCATTGGCGGAACGCGGCGGCGGCGGGACGCGGTGTTGGACGACCACCTCGTAACTGCCTTGCGGCACGCGCAGCCGGTGGATCCAGGGTGTGTCGGCATAATAGCGGTCGAGCAAACTGCGCAGGCGCCCGACCATCACGCGCGGATAGCTGTCGACCGCTGGATCGAAATCTTCGCTGCGCCCCAGGGCCTCGGTCGCGATCGCATAAGCCTTGGGCGAACTGCGCCCGCCGCGCAACCGATGCTCGACCAGAAATTGCAGCAGACGCGACAACACCGGCGAACGGACGAACAGCGGGGATTCGAGCAACCGCTCCAGCTCCTCCGCGATAATCTGCTCGGTTTCGCCGGGCTTGTCAGTCTCGTTCGCTTTCGCGTGGTCCATGCTACCCTCAATTGCCCCTGACGGGCGGTGCGGGTGATACGCCAATCCATCAGCGCGACCATCCATTGTTACTTCGACGTAACGGTAACAGGCACGTCCTTCGCCATATCAGAAGATCGGTGCCCCAACAATCGACAACGATAAGGCGCGAAACCAAGTTAAAAATTGGTTATCAAACGGCGACATTAGGGCATGTGACCCCTTGTAACTGCCCCATTTTGGAAACCCTGTCATTCTGGCGGCGTCGTGCCATTCCTACAATGGCGCGATGTTGAGGCTGACAGGAGAAGAATGCGAGCTGGTCCCTGGCATTCTTCAGACCCCCTCCGGCCTCAGTTCAAGACTTCGCCGGACCGATGACAGCCCCACCTGCCATCGGTCCGGCAAGTCGATCCGCGATCGGCGTCGCGGCCAGAAAGGCGATGCGGATCCGTGGCAGCGCCGCGCGCGACGTCCAACACGCCGGCGGCGACCGTCAGCAATTCCGCGAATGAACCGATCAACGATGGTACCGATCGGCGGTTAAACCATCTGGTCAAACTCAGGCCGGGCCGATCCGAAAAGCGCAGAGCTTGTTGCCGTCGAGATCACGGAAATAGGCGGCGTAAAAGGCCCGATCGCCGTCGTCGCCGCGCACGCCCGGGGCGCCTTCACACGTCCCGCCCAGTTGCAACGCTTTCGCGTGGAGCGCATCGACCTTGGCGCGTTCGTCGACAACAATCGCCGCCATATGACCATTGCCCGCGTGCATCGGCTGGCCGTCATACGGCCGCGTTACCGCAATCCCCGGCTGGCCCCAGCTGGTCGCGTAAAGGGTAAAGCCATTGTCCTCGTCCGACATCCGCATCAATTCGCTGGCGCCGATCGTCCCGAGCAGCGCGGCATAAAAATCGCGCGCGCGATCGATGTTATCGGTTCCCATCGTCACATAACCCAGCATCCTTGGTCTCCCTCTCGCCTTGTCACGACGCCGATATGATAAGGTCGTCAGCTTTGCTGACGCCCCGATCGCTTGGCAATTACCCCCCGGATCAGGTCGTCGTTGGCGTCTTGCACGGGCCGGTGTGGGTGCTGGTCATCTGCATGACCATTTCCATCTCGCCGCCGGTCGGCACCTTGCCCTTGGTGGTGATCGTCACATCGCTTTTCTTGGCCGCCATCGTGCCGTTCATCGCCATGTCGACCGTCTGGCCATTGGCGGTGCAGGTGCCGGCGATGTCGATCTTGCCGCCCGCGATGTCCTTCTTCGCCCATTTGCATTCGCCGCCATTGCCCGGACCCTTGGCGAGTTCGGCCGCGATGTCTTCCTTGTCGACCTGCTCCTGCGTGAAGCACTGGTCCAGGCCGCTGGCGCCTTCCATCATCTTGGTCATGCCCTCCTTCATTTCGGGGGGCATGCCGGGAACTTCGAACTTCACCAGCTTGACGTCGGTCTTCCAGTTACCGGCCTCGCGCTTCACGGGGCCGTCGGCATTTTCGGCCTTGCTGCAACCCGCCACTGCCAAAAGCGTGCCGACGGCTGCAATCGTCAAAATCTTTTTCATATCCTGTCTCCTGTGACTTGCCGCGGCCTGCTCTGTGGCGGACTGATTGCGATTGTGGACCCGCCCCATCGATACCATATTGGCAGCGATGGCAATCCAGATTCGCACCTCGCTCGACGAAATCGACACCGCCGAAGGCTATGTCCCGCACCGTCCCGCCCGCCCCGACAAGGTCGAAGGCGGCAAGCGATTTGAACTGGTTAGCGACTATGAACCCGCGGGCGACCAGCCCACCGCGATCCGCGAGCTGGTCGACACCGCGCTCGATGGCGAGCGCGACCAGGTGCTGCTCGGCGTCACCGGTTCGGGCAAGACCTTCACCATGGCGAAGGTCATCGAGGAACTGCAGCGCCCGGCGCTGATCCTCGCCCCGAACAAGATCCTCGCGGCGCAGCTTTACGGCGAGTTCAAGAGCTTCTTCCCGAACAATGCGGTGGAATATTTCGTCAGCTATTACGACTATTACCAGCCCGAGGCCTATGTGCCGCGGTCGGACACCTATATCGAGAAAGAAAGCTCGGTAAACGAGGCGATCGACCGCATGCGCCACTCGGCGACGCGCGCGCTGCTCGAACGCGACGATGTCATCATCGTCGCATCGGTGTCGTGCCTTTACGGTATCGGGTCGGTCGAGACCTATTCGGCGATGATCTTCGATTTGAAGAAGGGCCAGGTCGCCGACAACCGCGAGATCATCCGCAAGCTCGTCGCGCTGCAATATAAGCGCAACGACCAGGCCTTCGCGCGCGGCAATTTCCGCGTGCGCGGCGACAGCCTGGAGATCTTCCCCTCGCATTATGAGGATATGGCATGGCGCGTCAGCTTCTTCGGCGACGAGATCGAGGAGATCACCGAATTCGACCCGCTGACGGGCAAGAAGATCGCGAACCTCAACTCGGTCCGCATCTATGCGAACAGCCATTATGTGACGCCCGGCCCGACGCTCAAGCAGGCGAGCGAGGCGATCCGCCACGAGCTTACCGAGCGGCTGAAGGAGCTTGAGGCCGAAGGCCGCTTGCTTGAAGCCCAGCGGCTCGAACAGCGCACCAACTTCGACCTCGAAATGATCGCCGCGACCGGCAGCTGCGCGGGGATCGAGAATTACAGCCGCTTCCTGACCGGCCGCCTGCCCGGCGAACCGCCGCCGACGCTGTTCGAATATCTGCCCGACAACGCCCTGCTTTTCGTTGACGAAAGCCACCAGACGATCCCGCAGATCGGCGCGATGTCCAAGGGCGACCATCGCCGCAAGATCACCCTCGCCGAATATGGCTTCCGCCTGCCGAGCTGTATCGACAACCGCCCGCTGCGCTTCGCCGAATGGGATATGATGCGCCCGCAGACGGTCAGCGTGTCGGCAACGCCGGGGACGTGGGAGATGGACCGGACGCAGGGCGTCTTCGCCGAACAGGTGATCCGCCCCACCGGCCTGATCGACCCGCCGGTCGAGATCAAGCCGGTCGAGGAGCAGGTCGACGACCTGATCGCCGAGGCGAAAAAAACCGCGGCGGCGGGGTATCGCACGCTGGTGACGACGCTCACCAAGCGGATGGCCGAAGACCTCACCGAATTCCTCCACGAGGCGGGATTGAAGGTGCGCTATATGCACAGCGACATCGAAACGCTGGAGCGTATCGAGATCATCCGCGACCTCAGGCTTGGGGTGTTCGACGTCCTCGTCGGCATCAACCTGCTGCGCGAAGGGCTCGACATTCCCGAATGCGGGCTCGTCGCGATTCTCGACGCCGACAAGGAAGGGTTCCTGCGCAGCGAAACGTCGCTGGTGCAGACGATCGGCCGCGCCGCGCGCAACGTCGACGGCCGCGTCATCCTCTATGCCGACCGCATGACCGGCAGCATGGAGCGCGCGATCCGCGAAACCGACCGCCGCCGCGAAAAGCAGCAGGCGTACAACGACGAGCATGGCATCACCCCGACGACGATCAAGCGCAACATCGGCGACATCATCGCGCATGTTGCGTCGAAGGACGGCGTCGTCATCGACATCGGCGAAGACAAGCCGGCGCATATGGTTGGCCATAACCTGCGCGCCTATATCCAGGATCTGGAAAAACGCATGCGCGATGCGGCGGCGGATCTGGAGTTCGAGGAAGCCGGCCGCCTGCGCGACGAAATCCGCAAGCTGGAGGCGGACGAGCTGGGGTTGCCCGCGGATCAGCAGGTTGCGCCGCGCGTGGGGCGGAGCAACGAGGGCAAACCTGGCACACGCAAAGGTCGCTTCGGGAAGCAGAGCAAGACGAAGTGGGGGCGGTGACCGCCCGATGACCACCGTCCGATGGGGCATGATCGGTTGCGGAAGCGTGACCGAGCGCAAAAGCGGCCCTGCCTATCAGCAGGTCGAGGGCTTCACGCTACACGGCGTGTTCAATCGCACACGGGTGAAGGCAGAGGATTATGCCGCGCGCCACGGCATTGCGCGCGTTTTCGGCAGCGCCGCCGACCTGATCCACGCGCCCGACATTGATGCCGTCTATATCGCGACGCCGCCCGACAGCCACGAAGCCTATGCGGTCGAAGTCGCGCGCGCGGGCAAGCCCTGCTGTATCGAAAAGCCGATGGCGCCCGACTACGCCGCCTGTATTCGCGTCCGCGACGCCTTTGCCGATCGAGGATTGCCGCTTTTTGTCGCCTATTATCGCCGCTCTTTGCCGCGCTTTCGGCAAGTCAAATCCTGGCTCGACGAAGGCGCGATCGGCACGGCTCGGCATGTACACTGGTCGCTGACCAAGCCCGAAACCCCTTTTGATCGGTCAGACGCCAACTGGCGCGTCGATGCTGCTGTAGCACCGGGCGGCTATTTCGACGACCTCGCCAGCCATGGCCTTGATCTCTTCTGCTGGCTGTTCGGCGCACCAAACGACGTCGCTGGCTTCGCGGTCAACCAGCAGGGCCGCTACAGCGCCGCCGACGCCGTCACCGGATGCTGGCTCCATGACCGCGGCGTTACCGGATCGGGCAACTGGAACTTCGGCGCCGCCGAACGGCAAGACCGCGTCGAAATCACCGGCAGCACCGGCCGCATTATCTTCTCGATCTTCGACGAAGATCCGATACTCGATCTTCGACGAAGATCCGATACGGCTGTTCCACGGCGACGAAACGGTCGAATGCGTCATCGACCACCCTCCCGCGGTCCAATATTTCCACGTCGAGACAATGCGCGATCACCTCGCGGGACGTGGACAACACCCCTCGACCGGCGAAAGCGCGGCGCACACCGCCTGGATGATGGATCGGATATTGTCGCGTCGATAATGGATAACGTCTGCTTCGACGAAACCACCCTTGTAACCGACCAGCACCCTTGCCCCCTCCCCGCGCGCGGCTTAGCGTCCGCGCTTCAAACGGGGAGACAATCTAATGAAATCGGGTCTGTCGCTGATCGCGCTGGCGATTGCCGCTGCTGTGCCTGCCACGCTTCATGCGCAGGACACCGCCGACAAGCAGAAAGCCGAAAAGCCCGCCGATTACGAACCGCAAATCCGCACCACCAAACTCTCCGGCACCTTCGGCGGGCAGCGGATCAATTATGCCGCGACGATCGGCGAGACGATCATCAAGAACAAGGACGGCGTGCCCGAAGTCGCGGTCGTCACCACCTCCTATGTCAAGGAACCGCGCGACCCCAATCGCCCCGTAACCTTCCTGTTCAACGGCGGCCCTGGGTCGGGCACCGTCTGGTTGATGATGGGGGCGTTCGGGCCGAAGCGCGTCGCGATCCCCGGTACCGGCGTCGATGACGGCGCCCCGCCTTACCCCATCGTCGACAATCCCGACGCGCTGATGGACGTCACCGACGTCGTGTTCATCGACCCGCCGGGGACCGGCTTCTCGCACCTGATCGGCAAGGCCGACCCCAAGGATTATTATGGGGTGACGCAGGATGCGAAGCTGGTCGCCGAGGTGATCCGCCGCTGGCTGAACGACAATGGCCGCTGGAACAGCCCCAAATATCTGGGCGGCGAAAGTTACGGCACGACGCGCTCCGCCGCGGTCGCCAACCAGTTGATGAACGTGACGTACAACGACGTCGCGCTGAACGGGATCATCCTGATCTCGACCGTGCTCGACTTTGCCGCGGGATCGGACACCGCGGGCAACGAATTGTCGTTCATCACCAACCTGCCCTCGATGGCGGTCACCGCGCTCTATCACGGCAAGGCGCAGGGCGCCTCGCCCGAAGCCTTTGCCGAGGAGGCGCGGTTATGGGCGATCGGCCCCTATGCGTCGGCGCTGCTCAAGGGGCAGAAGTTGCAGGGCGACGAACGCGCCGCGATCCGCCGCGAACTCGCGCGCTTCACCGGCCTCTCTGAAACCTATCTCGACAGCGCCGACCTCCGCGTCACGCCTGGGCGTTTCTACAAGGAATTGCTCCGCGACCGCGGCCTGACCATCGGCCGCCTCGACAGCCGTTACACGGGACGTGATTATGACAGCGCGGGCGAGGAGCCCGACAACGACCCCAGCTTTTACGGCATCGACGCCAGCTACACCGCCGCGATCAACAGCTGGAGCCGCGAGGGGCTGGGGTATAAGACCGACCGCGAATATCAGTCGATCGGCAGCATCGGCGGCCAGTGGGACTGGCGTATCGGCGGGCGCGACACCAACGCGTATCTGAACGTCGCGCCCTATATCGGCCAGGCGCTACGCGAAAATTCGGGGCTGAAAGTGCTGGTGGCGCAGGGCTATTATGATTTCGCGACGCCCTTCTTCGCCGCCGAATATGCGCTGTCGCGCACCGGCATCCCGCAGGACCGCATCACCTACACCTATTATGGCGCCGGCCATATGATGTATATTCGCGACGAGGATCGCCGCAAATTGTCCGAAGATGTGCGGGCGTTTATCCGCGCGCGCTGAGCGAGAAATCCCGCGGCCGCACTGACGCAATATCAGTCGGCGGTTGTCGGGAACGCCCCGTTCACCGACCCCGCACGGCGGATATTGTCGGCGACCGGCGGCAGCTGGAACGGCGCCGGCACCTGCGGCATCTCGCTCAGCCGGTCGGCGAACAGCAGCCGCCCCGGCCCCAGCTTGTAGAGGATCATCGGCAACAGCTCTTCGCCAAACACGAAGCAGCCTTCGCTGCGCCCCAGCTTGCCCTGCGTCGCGATCAGCGACGGGTCGGCGTACCAGGCGCCATGCACGACGATCGCCCGCATGTCGGCATTGTTGTTGTCGGGTTCCAGCCCCGCCAGCCGCATCGACGACCCATTGGCGCCCCAATAATAATCGCTGGTGCGATAGGCACCGCGCGACGTCGCCAGCGACCCGACCCGGTTCGAAAAGCTCTTGAGCCAGCCGTCATGCTGCGGGTCCGACCCGCGGCCATGCGTCACCGGAAACATGTCGACCCGGCCCGCCACCATATCGACCAGCGCAAAGCGCGGGCGCGCCGACGGCAGGCCGAAATCGACGACCCCGACACGGTCGGTCTGTGGGATGTTGCGGCCCTGCATCGCCAGCTGCTTGCGCGCCACCGCCAGATAGTCGACGGGCGGCGGTGGCGGCGCCGCCGGTTGCTGGATCCAGTCGGGCAATTGCGCACGCGCTGCCGTGGCGGCCATCGCACCCGCCCCGGCCAGCCCGGCCAGCATCGCCCGGCGGTTGAAAATGTCAGTCACTTGGTACAACCCCGCATCGGCCGCCTGTGGCGATCCCTCGGCCGCATATAAGCCGTATGTTGGCCGCGAAAGGCAAGCAGGCGGTTCCGCTTCATGCGGGCAAATGTGCCATATATGCTATGAATAGCGGGTTTACGGTGCGGTAAGCGACGGTTAGGACGCCGGGCATGAACGCAACCATCTGGCACAACCCCGCCTGCGGCACGTCGCGCAAGACCCTGGCGATTCTGCAAGAAACGCCGGGCGTCGAACTGACTATCGTCGAATATCTCAAACATCCCTATGCGGCTGCCAAGCTGCGCCAATTGTTCGCCGACGCGGGGCTCGCCGCACGCGACGCGTTGCGCCTGCGCGGTACCGATGCCGAAGAGCGCGGGCTGAAAGATGCCGACGAGGACGCCATCATCGCCGCGATGGCGGCCAATCCGGCCTATGTCGAGCGCCCGTTCGTCGAAACCTACAAGGGCGTTCGGCTATGCCGTCCGCAGGATGTGGTGCACGAAATCTTGTAACGCGGCGGCGCGCCCGGGGGCGGTGCCGCGACGACCGACAAATCGGAAAGCCCGAATAAGCAAAGGGGCCGCGAACAAAGTTCGCAGCCCCCGCCATAATGCGAATCGCCGACCCGATTACGGGCTGGTCGGGCTGTCGTCACCGTCGGTCAGCAGCACGATCGCTGCGACAATGCCGACGGCTGCCAGCGCGAGGAGAATCCAGCTGGTTTCGCCTTCCAGTTCGCTCTGACCTTCGACGGTCGACGCGGCGCGAGCGCCCTGCGCCGCCGAAGCAGCGACGGGAGCGGCGATCATCGACGTCGCGGCGAGGCTAATCGCGGCCTTTTTGAACAGATTCATAATATACTCCCTGGATGGAAAAGCACTCGAAGATCAACTCGGCCTTACGCTACTCTATTGATCAACTGGTGGATTCATAACGCGACGACAATATATTGCAATGCAGTATGACACGCATAGCATCCCGAAAAACCGCCAGATTGGCGCAAACGCCGCCAAACCATGTACTAGCCCGCCGCGATCCGCCCACCCGCGATAGAAAAGCAGGTCACCGGCCCCGGCATGTCGGCGAACAAAGCCGACTCGGTGCCCGTCAGCCACGCCTGGCCGCCCTGGCCCGCCAGCCGGGCATATAGCGCCGCGCGGCGGAGCGGGTCGAGATGCGCGGCGACCTCGTCGAGCAACAGCACCGGACGCTGTCCGCGCGCGCGCGCGACGCAGTCGCTGTGCGCCAGCACCAGTGACAGCAGCATCGCCTTTTGCTCGCCGGTCGAACAGCGCGCCGCGGCGCGCCCTGTCGCGGCGTGGACGGCCAGCAGGTCGTCGCGGTGCGGCCCGGCCGTTGCGCGGCCCGCGGCCGCATCGATCCGCCGTCGCGCGGCGAACAAGGCCTTGAGCGTGTCCGCCGCATAGGGCGCCGCGCGCGCCGCGCCGTCGCTATCGACCAGCGTCAGCAGCGGGCGGGCAAAGGGCGCGTCGGGCTGCCCGGCCAATTCCGCCGATAGCGCCGCGAGCGTCGCCTGGCGCGCCGCATCCATCGCCGCCCCATGGTCGCCAAGCTGGGCCTCCAGGCTCGCCAACCATTGCGGGTCGGCGCTGGGCAGATCGGCGAGCAGCTTGCCGCGCGCGCGCAGCGCCGCCTCATACCGATTGCTATGCTGCGCGTGACGCGGGTCGAGCGCGAGCACCAGCCGGTCGAGGAACCGCCGCCGATTACCCGCGGTCTCGACGAACAGCCGGTCCATCGCCGGGGTCAGCCACAGCACCGCCAGCCATTCGCCCAGCGACGCCGCCGCGGCGGCGCTGCCGTTGATCCGCACGATGCGCCGCCCGGGATGCGCGGGCTCAATGCCGGTTCCCAGCGACACCGGCGCCAACGCTGCGACCGGCTGCACCTCGGCGAACACCGCAAAGCCGCCGGTCGCGCCGTCGCGCACCATGTCGCTCAGCGCGGCGCGGCGCAGCCCGCGGCCCGGCGCGAGCAGCGAAATCGCTTCCAATATATTGGTCTTGCCCGCGCCATTGTCGCCATGCAGCGCGACCAGCCCCGGCCGGGCAACCAACTCTGCCGCGGCATGATTGCGAAAATCGGTCAGCGAAAGGCGGGTCAGCGTCATCTGCGTCTGCGCCTACCGCAGCCCTTCCGGCGACGCCAGCCCACCGCGATGGAAGGTTCCACAGAAATTTATCCGACTATCGGTAATTTTTACCATTTCAGCGCAATTTTCACGCTGAAATAATCTGTCGCCACCGCAAAAACCGCGCTTAACCGCCCATGAATGAATTTGGCACGGTCCCTGCATTAGTGTCGGCATCCACCGGATGGCCCGGATGGAAGGTTCAAGGAAGGAAAATATCATGGCCCATTTCAATGTCGACTCGTTCAAAAGCTATGCGATCGCTGCGGTTGCCTCGCTGTACTGCTCGGTCATGCTGCTCGCCGCTGCCGGCCCCAGCAATCTGATCGCCTGATCTGCTGCGGCACATAAAACGCCGGCCACCGGCCGGGATGGAAAGGAAAGAAATGAAACAGGGTTTTCGCAAGAATCGTCGCGACGGGATGATCTTCGGCGTGTGCGCCGGGATGGCAGACCAGTTCGGCTTCGACGTCTTGTGGACGCGCGTCGGCTTTGTCGCCTTGACGCTTCTGGGCTTCGGCCTGCCATTGCTGCTGTACCTCGCCGTCGCGATCCTCGCGCCCTAGGAGGCAGCATAGGGCCGGATGCCGTTCAGGCGCAGTCACCCCGGCCCGCACATTCCCAAGCAACCAAGGGCTCACCGGCCACCCCGGTGGGCCCTTTTCTATTTTGTTTATCGGCGGCAGATAAGGAAACTTCATGATCCATATCGTCTTCAGTTCGTCAGCGGCCGGTACCTTGCGGCAATTGCTTCGTAGACGTGGGTTGCGAGAGCAGGTTGTCGATCTCACCGAATCACTTGACTGGGGGCCGATAGCGACGTCGTTGAAAGAGCGAGAAAATTGGTTCGACCAAAATGCCCCGACCGGCTTTAAGAACCGCGATTGGATGAGCAGGCACATGTCCGAATTCCGGACGGCGGTCGAAAGCGATCCTGAGCGGCTGATTTGGATCGCTCCCTACTCTGCAGCCGAACAGTCGGGCCTTTATTGGTTTCTCTCACAATTGGATGGCATCGAACCGAAAATGGCGGTCGCGGACTACCCACTTTCGAAGAACTGGAAAAATCAGGCTCCGCTTGGCCTCGGAGAACTTGATGAAGAAAGAATGGGAGAGCTATTCGATAGTTGCGCGCGCGTCCAACGGGACGAAGGCCGTTTTCCACGTGGTCGATGGTTTGAACTGATGATTGACGACGCCCTTCTGCGTATTGTCGAGGGCGGCGCTATCAAGAGCGTCCACGAAAGCCATTTCGATGACTTGTTGCTCGAAAATTGCCCTTCCCAAGATACAAATTGGCGACGCGTAGTGGGAAAAACCATGGCGGCCTCCTTCGACAACCGCCGCAGATCACCAGGCGACGAGTTTTTGTTTTGGCGTCTTCGGGAATTGGTCCGACAAGGTCTCATTATATGTGATGGGGAGCTTCAGCTCTTTTCCACAGGCGATAGAGCTGCGAAAGTTCGACGGGCAATCTGAAAGAAAAAGCCCCGCCGGATCGCTCTGGCGGGGCTATATTCTGTCAGGTCGTAAGGACCGAAGCGGCTACGCCTCGCCCTCACCCTCCGGACGATCTTCGACCATCACGTCGTCGGTGGTGAAGTCTTCGCCCTGCACCTTGCCCAGCGGATCGTCGCCCAGCGCAGCTTCCGGGCCTTGCGCCAGTTCGGCGGCATGCTCGGCGGCGGCGCTGGCCGGCGCGATCAGGTCGACCTGCGCTGCGGCGCGCATCGATGCGCGCAGCGCGGCATCCTTGCTCGACGCGGTGACGCGGACGCGGTTCATGGCGGCGCCGGTACCCGCCGGGATCAGGCGGCCGACGATGACGTTTTCCTTCAGCCCGATCAGCGAGTCGACCTTGCCCTGCACCGATGCCTCGGTGAGGACGCGGGTCGTTTCCTGGAACGATGCCGCCGAAACGAAGCTGCGCGTTTGCAGCGACGCCTTGGTGATGCCCAGCAGGACCGGACGGCCCTCGGCAGGCACGCCATTCTTCGGCAGCTTGGCGTTATATTCCATCATCTCCAGATAATCGAGCTGTTCGCCCGGCAGCAACGTGGTGTCGCCGCCGTTGGTGATCTCGACCTTCTGCAGCATCTGGCGAACGATCACCTCGATGTGCTTGTCGTTGATCTTCACGCCCTGCAGTCGATAGACTTCCTGGATTTCCGCGACGAGATATTCGGCCAGTGCCTCGACACCCATGACATCGAGGATGTCGTGCGGGTTCGGCGAACCGCTGATCAGCGCGTCGCCGCGCTTGACCTGGTCGCCTTCCTGCACTTCCAGCACCTTCGACTTGGGAATCAGATACTCGATCGGATCGCCTTCTTCCGGAACGATCGCGATCTTGCGCTTCGCCTTGTAATCCTTGACGAATTCAATGCGGCCGCTGATCTTCGCGATAACGCTGTTGTCCTTCGGAATGCGCGCTTCGAACAGCTCGGCAACACGCGGCAGACCGCCGGTGATGTCGCGCGTCTTCGACGCTTCGCGGCTGACACGCGCCAGCACGTCGCCCGCCTGCACTTCCTGGCCGTCCTCGACCGACAGCATCGTGCCGACCGCGAGCAGGTAGCGCGCGGCCTCGCCCGACGCATCGTCGAGCAGGGTCAGGCGCGGCTGAAGGTCTTCCTTCTTGGCGCGGCCCGCCGAACGATATTCGATCACGACGCGCTGGGCGATGCCCGTCGCTTCGTCGACCTGTTCGACCAGCGTCTTGCCGTCGGCCAGATCCTGATACTTCACGACGCCCTGCTTTTCGGTGATCAGCGGCATGGTGAACGGATCCCATTCGGCAATCCGGTCGCCCTTCTTCACCTTGTCGCCATCCTTGAACAGGATCTGCGCGCCATAAGGCAGCTTGTGCGACGCGCGTTCGCGGCCTTCGCTGTCGATGATCGCGACTTCGCCCGAACGGGCAAGCGCCAAGCGGCGGCCACGCTGGTCGACAATCGTCGGCATGTCGCGATATTCGATCGTGCCGTCCGAAATCGCTTCGGCGTTCGACTGTTCGTTGACCTGCGCCGCACCACCGATGTGGAACGTCCGCATCGTCAGCTGGGTGCCGGGTTCGCCGATCGACTGGGCGGCGATGACGCCAACCGCTTCCCCGATGTTCACCGGGGTCCCGCGGGCGAGGTCACGGCCATAGCATTTGCCGCAAACGCCCAGCACCGCTTCGCAAACCAGCGGCGAGCGAATCTTGACCGACTGCACCTCGGCATCTTCGATCCGCTGCGTCGTCGGCTCGTCGAGCAAGGTGCCGACCGGGGCCAGCACATTGCCGTCCTTGTCGAGCACGTCTTCCAGCGTCGTCCGGCCCAGGATGCGCTCGCCCAGCGAGGCGATCGTCGAACCGCCCTGGATGATCGCGCGCATTTCCATGCCGCGGGTGGTGCCGCAATCTTCCTCGATCACGACGCAGTCCTGCGACACGTCGACCAGACGGCGGGTCAGATAACCCGAGTTCGCCGTCTTGAGCGCCGTATCGGCCAGACCCTTACGCGCACCGTGGGTCGAGTTGAAATACTCGAGAACGGTCAGGCCTTCCTTGAAGTTCGAGATGATCGGCGTTTCGATGATCTCGCCCGACGGCTTGGCCATCAGGCCGCGCATGCCGGCGAGCTGCTTCATCTGCGCCTGCGAACCACGGGCACCCGAGTGGGCCATCATGTAGATGGAGTTGATCGGGGCAAGACGGCCCGTCTTCGGGTCCTTCGGCTCGGCACGGATTTCGTCCATCATCGCGGTCGCGACCTTGTCGCCGCACTGCGACCACGCATCAATGGCCTTATTGTACTTTTCCTGCTGCGTGATCAGGCCGTCCTGATACTGCTGCTCGAAATCCTTCACCAGGGCACGGGTTTCATCGACCATGCCTTCCTTCGACGCCGGGATGATCATGTCATCCTTGCCGAACGAAATGCCGGCCTTGAACGCGTTGCGGAAGCCCAGCGCCATGATGGCGTCGGCGAACAGCACGGTCTCTTTCTGGCCGGTGTGGCGATAGACCTGATCGATCACGTCGCCGATTTCCTTCTTGGTCAGAAGCCGGTTGACGACGTCGAACGGCACCGTGTGCGACTTCGGCAGACATTCGCCGATCAGCATGCGGCCCGGGGTCGTTTCGAAGCGGCGCAGATATTCATTGCCCTTCTCGTCGGTCTGCGGGACGCGGCTGATCACCTTCGAGTGCAGGGTGACCGCACCGACGTGCAGCGCCTGATGCACTTCGGCCATGTCGGCGAGCAGCATGCCCTCGCCGGGTTCGCCCGCGCGTTCCATCGACAGATAATAGAGACCCAGCACCATGTCCTGCGACGGCACGATGATCGGCTTGCCGTTCGCGGGGCTCAGGATGTTGTTGGTCGACATCATCAGCACGCGCGCTTCCAGCTGGGCTTCCAGCGAGAGCGGAACGTGAACGGCCATCTGGTCACCGTCGAAGTCGGCGTTGAACGCGGCGCAGACCAGTGGGTGCAGCTGGATCGCCTTGCCCTCGATCAGCACCGGTTCGAACGCCTGGATGCCCAGGCGGTGCAGCGTCGGGGCGCGGTTCAGCAGGACCGGGTGCTCACGAATGACTTCGTCGAGGATGTCCCAGACTTCCTTGCGTTCCTTTTCGACCCACTTCTTCGCCTGCTTCAGGGTCATCGACAGACCCTTGGCATCGAGACGCGCGTAGATGAACGGCTTGAACAGCTCGAGCGCCATCTTCTTCGGCAAGCCGCACTGGTGCAGCTTGAGTTCGGGACCGGTCACGATCACCGAGCGGCCCGAATAGTCGACGCGCTTGCCGAGCAGGTTCTGACGGAAGCGGCCCTGCTTGCCCTTCAGCATATCGGACAGCGATTTCAGCGGGCGCTTGTTGGCACCCGTGATCGTGCGGCCGCGGCGGCCGTTGTCGAACAGCGCGTCGACGGCTTCCTGCA
>VFQO010001546.1_pt1 | contig 17142 bp, 10 predicted proteins | sample 3512331 | NCBI WGS metagenome assembly VFQO01 (sample SAMN10412371, study PRJNA504923) | tailings metagenome | isolation source: Replicate 3 from Balatoc abandoned mine | place: Philippines: Itogon, Benguet | collected 2017-08-28
TACTTCCTCTGCGACCGCGGCCGCTTCGGCTACGGCTTCGTGAACCGCGAGGACCGTCCGCGCCAGGCCCAGCAGCTGGAATCGGGCCATTTCGTGGCGCGTTCGCTGGATGTCGCCCTGGACGGCATCGCCGCCGAGCTCAAGAATGCTCGCCGCGTCATCGGCATCGGCTCGCCGCGCGCCTCCCTGGAAGGCAACCACGCGCTGCGTGAGCTGGTCGGTCCGGCCAACTTCTTTGCCGGTGTCTCGGCCAGCGAGCTGGCGGCCGATCGTGCCGCGCTCGCCGTGCTGCAGCAGCAGGCCGATGCCGTGCCCAGCCTGCGTGCCATCGAGGACAAGGATGCCGTGCTCGTGCTGGGCGAGGACCTGACCCAGACCGCTGCCCGTGTTGCCCTGGCCCTGCGCCAGTCGGTGAAGAACAAGCCGGTGCAGATGGCTGCCGACAGAAAGGTCGGTGACTGGAATGCCCTCGGTGTGCGCGACATCGGCCAGCGCGCCCGCTCGCCGCTGTTCTCGGTGACGGTGCAGGCCACGCGTCTGGATGACGTGGCCGAGGCCAGCCTGCAGCTGCTGCCGGAAGACATCGCCCGCTTCGGCTTTGCCGTCGCCCATGCCATCGACGCTGCCGCGCCGGCCGTGGCCGACCTGCCCGAGGCCGCCCGTGCCCTGGTGCAGCCGGTGGCTGACGCCCTGCTGGCCGCGGCCAGCCCGCTGGTGGTGTCCGGCACCAGCCTGGCCAGCCCGGCCATCGTCGAGGCCGCTGCCAACATCACCCGCGCCCTGCAGGCGCGTGGCAAGTCCGCTGCCATCAGTCTGGCGCTGGCCGAGGTCAACAGCCTGGGTCTGACCCTGATGGGGGGCGACTCGCTGGATGCCGCGCTGTCCCAGCTCGCCGCCGGCGATGCCGATGCCGTCGTCGTGCTCGAGAACGACCTCTATCGCCGTGCTCCCGCCGCACGCGTCGATGCCGCGCTCGCCAATGCGCGCCTGATCGTGGTTGACCACCAGCTCACCAGCACCGGTGCGCGTGCGCACTGGCTGCTGCCGGCAGCCAGCTTTGCCGAGGCTGACGGTACCGTGGTCAGTGCTGAAGGTCGCGCCCAGCGCTATTTCCAGGTCTATGACCCGGCCTACTACGACGACCAGGTCGAGGTTCGTGACGGCTGGCGCTGGCTGCATGCGCTGCACAGCACCCTGCAGGGCGAGTCGGTGCGCTGGACGCATCTCGATGACGTCATCGCCGCCACCGTGTCCGCCTTCCCGGTGCTTGCCGGTATCGTCGAGGCCGCGCCCAGCGCCGGCTTCCGCATCAAGGGCCTGAAGATCGCCCGTGAGCCGCGTCGCTATTCCGGACGCACGGCCATGCGCGCCAACATCTCCGTGCATGAGCCGCGCGCCACGCAGGATGCCGACTCGGCGCTGGCCTTCTCGATGGAAGGCCTCAGCGGCCCCAACGAACCGACCCAGCTGACCCCGTTCGCCTGGGCGCCGGGCTGGAACTCGCCGCAGGCCTGGAACAAGTTCCAGGACGAGGTCGGCGGCCATCTCAAGGCCGGTGACTCGGGCGTGCGCCTGCTGACACCGACCGGCACCACGGCCTACTACGCCGCCAAGGTCGCGATGCCAGCCGGTGACGGCCTGCGCGTGCTGCCGCTGTTCCATCTCTTCGGCAGCGACGAGCTGTCGGCGCGTTCCGACGTCACCAGCGAGCGTCAGCCGGCGCCTTACGCCGCCCTGTCGCCCCAGGCAGCCGCTCAGCTCGGCGTTGGTGATGGCGGCACGGTGCGCATCTGGATGGCCGACGCCACCCTGGAGCTGCCGGTGCAGGTGCGTGACGATCTGAGTGCGGACGGCATCGGCCTGCCCATCGGTCTGCCGCAGCAACCCTATGTCGCCCGCGACGTGCGCGTGACCGTGTCGGGAGTGTCGGCATGAACGAACTGATCCAGGCCGTCAGCGATTTCTTCACGCCGGACGTGGTGGCCATCGCCATTGCCATGATCCAGGCCGTGGTCATCCTGCTCGTCACCGTCATCAGTGCGGCGCTGCTGAGCTTCGTTGAGCGTCGTCTGCTCGCCGTCTGGCAGGATCGTCACGGCCCCAACCGTGTCGGCCCCGGCGGCATCTTCCAGCTTGTCGCCGACATGCTGAAGATGTTCTTCAAGGAAGACTGGACGCCGCCTTTCGTCGACAAGCTCACCTTCACGCTGGCGCCGGTGATCGCGCTGTCGGCGCTGCTGGTGGCGATGGCCGTGGTGCCGATCACGCCGACCTGGGGCATCGCCGACCTCAACATCGGTCTGCTGTTCTTCTTTGCCATGGCCGGTCTCGCCGTCTACGCCGTGCTCTTCGCCGGCTGGGCCTCGAACAACAAGTACGCGCTGCTTGGCAGCGTGCGCGCCTCGGCCCAGACCCTGTCCTATGAAGTGTTCATGGGACTGTCGCTGATGGGCGTGGTGATCCAGGCCGACTCCTTCAATCTGCGCGAGATCGTCGAGGCGCAGCAGAACGTCTGGTTCATCATTCCGCAGTTCTTCGGCTTCTGCACCTTCATCATCGCCGGCATCGCCGTCACCCACCGCCACCCGTTCGACCAGCCGGAAGCCGAGCAGGAGCTCGCTGACGGCTACCACATCGAATATGCCGGCATGAAGTGGGGCATGTTCTTCGTTGGCGAATACGTCGGCGTGGTGGTGATCTCGGCGCTGCTAGTGACGCTGTTCTTCGGGGGCTGGCAGCCGCTGCCGTACCTAGAGTTCATCCCGCCGTTCCTGTGGTTTGCCGCCAAGACCGCCTTCTTCATCATGATCTTCGTGCTCGTGCGTGGCGCCCTCATGCGTCCGCGCTACGACCAGGTCATGTCGTTCAGCTGGCTGGTCTGCCTGCCGCTGACCCTGATCAACATGCTGGTGACCGCTGCGGTGGTCCTGCTGAATACACCGTAAGGGGACTCTGTCATGACCCTGTGGAAACTGCTGGTCGGTGCCTACACGCAAGTGCGCAGCATGGTGATGGTGTTCTCGCACACCTTCCGCAAGCGCGACACCTTGCTGTACCCGGAAGTGCCGATCTACGTGCCGCCGCGCTACCGTGGCCGCATCGTGCTGACCCGTGACCCGGATGGCGAGGAGCGTTGCGTCGCCTGCAACCTCTGCGCCGTGGCCTGCCCGGTGGGCTGCATCTCGCTGCAGAAGGCCGAACACGAGGATGGCCGCTGGTACCCCGAGTTCTTCCGCATCAACTTCTCGCGCTGCATCTTCTGTGGCATGTGCGAAGAGGCCTGTCCGACCACCGCGATCCAGCTCACGCCGGACTTCGAGCTGGCCGAGTACAAGCGCCAGGATCTGGTCTACGAGAAGGAAGACCTGCTGATCTCCGGCCCGGGCAAGAACCCGGACTACAACTTCTACCGCGTCGCCGGCATGGCCATCGCGGGCAAGGAAAAAGGCCAGGCTCAGAACGAGGCCGCTCCCGTCAACGTCAAGGGCCTCATGCCCTGAGCCCAGGAGAAGCATCGTGCTTTACGCGTTCTACATTGCCGCTGCCGTCGCCATCCTGGCCACGCTGCGTGTCATCACCAACAGCAATCCGGTGCATGCGCTGCTGAACCTGATCGTGTCGCTGCTCGCGGTGGCGGTCATCTTCTTCGCGCTGGGCGCGCCGTTTGCCGGCATCCTCGAGGTCATCGTCTACGCCGGTGCCATCATGGTGCTGTTCGTGTTCGTGGTGATGATGCTCAATCTTGGCGATACCGTGGTGATCCAGGAAAAGGGCTGGCTGACGCCGAAACTGTGGCTGGGGCCGGCCTTGCTCGCGCTGGTGCTGCTGGGGCTGATGCTCTACACCCTGTCCGGTATGGGACTGCATTCGGCCGGCCTCGAGACCGTGTCTGCCAAGCAGGTCGGCATCGCCCTGTTCGGCCCGTACCTGCTGGTGGTGGAACTGGCGTCCTTCCTGCTGCTGGCAGCCCTGGTGGCGGCCTTCCATCTCGGACGCAGAGACAGCGACAAGCCCGAGACCGGCAAGATCTGACAGCGTAGCGGTGGCGTCCGGTGACGGACGCCCGGAAACATAGGTGGGTTGATATGACTGGAATACCGATGGAGCATGGCCTGGCACTGGCCGCCATTCTCTTCGTGCTGGGCCTGACGGGTGTGCTGGTGCGCCGCAACATCCTGTTCATGCTGATGTCGCTGGAGATCATGATGAACGCGGCTGCCCTGGCCTTCGTGGTCGCCGGTGCGCGCTGGGGTCAGCCTGACGGGCAGATCATGTTCATCATGATCCTCAGTCTGGCAGCAGCGGAGGCAGCCATCGGTCTCGCCATCCTGCTTCAGTTGAATCGTCGTTTCGGCACGCTTGATGTCGACGCAGCCAGTGAGATGCGCGGATGAACCTGCTCTACCTGACCATTGTCTTCCCGATCATCGGCTTCCTGATCCTCGCGACCGCGCGCGGCCGTCTGTCCGAGAACCTGGCTGCCATCGTCGGCGTCGGTGCCATGGGCCTGTCGGCCGCCACCGCAGCCATCGTCGGTGTCGATTTCCTGTCCTCGGTCCCGGCAGGGGGCTCCTACACCCAGGCGCTGTGGACCTGGGTCAACGTGCCCGGTTTCGATCCCCGCTTCGCCCTGCGTCTGGACGGCCTGTCGCTGACCATGACGGGCGTCATCACCGGCGTCGGCTTCCTGATCCATGTCTTCGCGTCCTGGTACATGCGCGGCGAGGAGGGCTACGAGCGCTTCTTCTCCTACATGAACCTGTTCGTCGCCGCCATGCTGGTGCTGGTGCTGGGTGACAACCTGCTCTTCCTCTACGTTGGCTGGGAAGGTGTGGGTCTGTGCTCCTACCTGCTCATCGGCTTCTACTACAAGGATGCCGCCAACGGCCTGGCCGCACGCAAGGCCTTCGTGGTGACCCGCGTCGGCGACACCTTCATGGCCATCGGCCTGATGATCCTGTTCCGCGAGCTCGGCACCCTGAACATCCAGGAGCTGATGGCACGTGCTCCCGAGCACTTTGCCGCCGGTGACCCCTGGCTGACGGCCGCCACCCTGCTGCTGGTCGGTGGCGCGGTCGGCAAGTCGGCCCAGCTGCCGCTGCAGACCTGGCTTGCCGATGCCATGGCCGGCCCGACCCCGGTCTCGGCGCTGATCCACGCCGCCACCATGGTCACCGCCGGCGTCTACCTGATCGCGCGCACCCACGAGCTGTTCCTGCTCACCCCGGACGTGCTGCTGCTGGTTGCCGTCATTGGCGCCATCACCCTGGTGATGTCGGGCTTTGCCGCGCTGGTGCAGACCGACATCAAGCGCATCCTGGCCTATTCGACCATGAGCCAGATCGGCTACATGTTCCTCGCGCTCGGTGTCGGCGCCTGGTCGGCGGCGATCTTCCACCTGATGATCCACGCCTTCTTCAAGGCCCTGCTGTTCCTGTCTGCCGGTGCGGTCATCATCGCCTGCCACCACGAGCAGAACATCTTCAAGATGGGCGGCCTGCGCAAGAAGATCCCCTTCGTCTATGCCTGCTTCCTCGTCGGTGGCGGTGCGCTGGCGGCCCTGCCGTTCCTGACCTCGGGCTTCTTCTCGAAAGACCAGATCCTGTTCGAGGTCTGGGCCGGCGGCCACCAGGACCTGCTGATCGCCGGTCTGGTCGGTGCCTTCCTGACCTCGATCTACACCTTCCGCCTGATCTTCGTTGCCTTCCATGGCAAGGAAAACGGTCATGCCGACGCCATCAAGGGCGCCGACTACTGGCTGCCGCTGGCCATCCTGCTGGTGCTGTCCACCGGTCTTGGCGCGCTGGTGCATCAGCCGCTGGAGGGTGTGCTGCCGCCGATGCCGTCCTCGCTGATGGCACCCGAGCTGGCACTGGAAGGCCGTCACGCGCTTGAGTGGCTGTCGGGTGGCATTGCCATCGCCGGCATTCTGCTCGCGGCATGGCTCTACCTCGGCGAGCGTCGCCTGGTGCAACGCATTGCCGGCACCGGTGTCGGCCAGATGCTGACGCGACTCTGGTACAACGCCTGGGGCTTCGACTGGCTCTATGACCGTGTCTTCGTGAGGCCGTTCATGGCGATGGTGCATCTGCTGCGCCGCGACCCGATGGATCAGCTGGTGGGCGTGCTGCCCTGGCTGGCCCAGCGTGGCAACCGCGCCGTGGTGGTCAGCGAGAATGGCCAGATTCGCTGGTATGCAGCCTCCTTCGCGGTGGGTGCTGCCTTGATCCTTTCCGTGATGGTGCTGGTGTAAGCCATGATGACGTTTGATTCCTCGATTCTGCCCCTGCTGCTTCTGCTGCCCTTTGTCGGCGGCCTGATCGCCTGGCAGGCGGAGCGCATCAACCAGCACGCGCCACGCTGGATTGCCAGTGTCACCATGGCCCTGTTCCTGGCAGGTTGCTGCCTGCTCTGGCTGCAAGGCGATTTCCGCACCGCCGACGTCGGCGCCGTGCTCGGCGGCACGCCGGTCTGGATGCTGGAGTACCAGGCTGACTGGATTCCGCGCTTCGGCATCAGCTTCCATCTCGGTCTCGACGGCCTGTCGCTGCTGATGCTCTTGCTGACCGGCTTCCTCGGTCTGCTCGCGGTGATCTCGTCCTGGCGCGAAATTGACCGTCACGTCGGCTTCTTCTACCTGAACCTGCTGTTCAACATCGGTGGCGTCGTTGGCGTGTTCCTCGCCATCGACATGCTGCTGTACTTCTTCTTCTGGGAAATGATGCTGGTGCCGATGTACTTCCTGATCGCCCTCTGGGGCCACAAGGGAGCCAACGGACGCAGCCGCATCAGTGCCGCCACCAAGTTCTTCATCTACACCCAGGCCAGCGGTCTGCTGCTGCTGCTGGCCATCATCGGCCTCGTCGTGGTGCATGCCCAGACCACGGGCGTGGTGAGCTTCGACTACGAAGTGCTGCTCGGTACCAGCATGGCCCCGGCCGTGGAAATGGTGCTGATGCTGGGCTTCTTCATTGCCTTCGCGGTGAAGCTGCCTGTTGTTCCTGTGCACTCCTGGCTGCCCGATGCCCATGCCCAGGCACCGACGGCAGGCTCCGTCGATCTGGCCGGCATCCTGCTCAAGACCGCCGGCTACGGCCTGCTGCGCTTTGGCGTGCCGTTCTTCCCGAACGCCTCGCTGGAGTTCGCGCCGATCGCCATGTGGCTGGGCGTGTTCGGCATCTTCTATGGCGCCGTGCTGGCCTGTGCCCAGACCGACATCAAGCGCCTGATCGCCTACACCTCGGTCTCGCACATGGGCTTCGTGCTGGTCGGCATCTATGCCGGCAACACCGTGGCTCTGCAGGGCGTGGTGGTGCAGATGCTGGCGCACGGTCTGTCCGCCGGTGCGCTCTTCATTCTCTGCGGCGAGCTTTACGAGCGTCTGCACACCCGCGATCTGCGCGAGATGGGCGGTCTCTGGTCGCGTCTGCGCTATCTGCCACCGATCACGCTGTTCTTCGCGGCGGCCTCGCTGGGCCTGCCGGGTCTGGGCAACTTCGTCGGTGAGATCATGATCCTGCTCGGCGGCTTCCAGGCCAATGTCTGGGTGGCCGTGCTGGCCTCCGGCGGTCTCATCCTGGCCGCCGTGTACGGTCTGCTGATGATGCAGAAGGCGTTCTACGGTCCGGCCAGCAGTGACACCCGTCTGCCAGACCTGAATGCGCGCGAGCTTGGCATCATGATCGCCCTGATGGCGACCCTGCTGGCGCTCGGCCTGTATCCGCAGCCGGTGTTCGACACCGCCGCCGCCAGCGTGCAGCACTTCCTCTCGATCTACACCCAGGCTGCCGTTCCCGGCCTGACGACACCTGCAGGCTATTGATACGTCATGACCATCACCGCCTCCCAACTGATTGCCCTGCTGCCGCTGCTGATCACCGGCGCGACAGCCGTTCTGGTCATGCTGGCGATCGCCATCAAGCGTCATCATGACTTCAACGCCACCATCACCGTGATCGGTCTCAACCTGGCTCTGCTGTCGGTGTTCGTGATCGCTCGCCAGGAACCGCAGCTGGTCACCGAACTGCTGGTGGTCGATGGCTACGCCGCCTTCTACATGGGCCTGGTGCTGTTTGCCACGCTGGCCTGCGCCACGCTGATGCATGCCTACTTCAAGGACTTCGCCGACAACAAGGAAGAGGTCTACCTGCTGCTGGTGCTCTCGGCCATGGGCGCGCTGGTGCTGATCATGAGCCGTCACCTGGCCTCGTTCTTCATCGGCCTCGAGCTGATGTCGATCCCGGTCTACGGTCTGGTCGCCTACACCTTCCGCCAGAAGCATTCGCTGGAGGCCGGCATCAAGTACATGGTGTTGTCCGCCGTGGCCAGTGCCACCATGCTGTTCGGCATGGCGCTGCTCTATGCCGAGTCCGGCAGTCTGAGCTTCCCGGCCTTGGGTGCCCAGCTCGCGCAGGCCGGCCTGATCAGCCCGTTCGGCTACGCCGGCATCGCCATGATCCTCGCCGCCATGGCCTTCAAGCTGTCGCTGGCGCCGTTCCACCTGTGGACCCCTGACGTCTACGAAGGCGCACCGGCGCCGGTTGGTGCCTATCTGGCCACTGCCGCCAAGGTCGCCGTGTTCGTGGTGCTGCTGCGCTTCCTGGTCGAGGTGCCTGCCGCCCACGCCAGCGTCTGGCCGCTGATCCTCGGCGTCATCGCCTTCCTGTCCGTGTTCGTCGGCAACCTGCTCGCCGTCAACCAGACCAACATCAAGCGCCTGCTCGGCTACTCGTCGATCGCCCACTTCGGCTACCTGCTCATCGCCATCGTCGCCGGCGGTACGCTCGCGCTGGAGTCGGTGGGCATGTACCTGCTGACCTACGTGGTCACCACCATCGGCGCCTTCGGTGTCATCGCGCTGATGTCGAACCCGGCGCAGGGGCGCGATGCCGATGCCATCTTCGATTACCGCGGCCTGTTCTGGACCCGTCCCTACCTGACCGCCGTGCTCACGGTGATGATGCTGTCGCTGGCCGGCATCCCGTTCACCGCCGGCTTCATCGGCAAGTTCTACATCGCCCTGTCGGGTGTTGCTGCCGGCCTCTGGTGGCTGATGGCCGCCCTGGTCATCGGCAGCGCCATCGCCCTCTACTACTACCTCCGCGTGGTGGTGGCCCTGTACATGCCGACACCGGGTCAGCGTCGCATGGAGGCCGATCTGCACTGGGGTCAGCGCATGGGCGGCATCATGGTGCTGGTCATGGCCGGTCTGATGTTCCTGCTCGGCACCTACCCGCAGCCGGCGATGAGCCTGATCACCCAGGCCGGCATCGTGGTCTTCGAGTAAGGCGGCCGTTGCCGTGATACGCCGCCTTCGGGCGGCGTTTTGCTGGCTGGAATCCGGCGGGATTACAAAATCGCAACAGAATAGCGCTGGCCTTTGGCTTTCCTGTTTATTTATGTTCGAATGTGAAATCTCCATGTGTCTGATTTACTGACACAGTTGCCCCGATAACAAGAACAGGAAGTCGCCATGACCGCCATGCCCCGTCTGTCCCTCCTCATGCTCGCCATGCTGCCCGTGGGTGCTCATGCCGCCATGGGGCAGGTGGCATCCAATTACGGTTTCTTTGCGCAGGATGTGGCGACGTCGCAAGCGTTGTCAATGTTCAGCAACCAGCCGTCGGCAACCTATTACAACCCGTCCTATCTGGCGCGGGACCGCAAGGGGGCCTTGTCGGCAGGCTACCTGTTCACGGATCAGGAAATCACGGCTGATCCGCTTGCCACGCCATTTGCTCAAAATGGTGATCCGGCCAACCTGGTCACCGACAACATCATCGAGAACGACTCCAATTACAACGTGCTGCTGGGCTTCAAGTCGGATCTCAGCACCATGCTCAAGAGTGACCGTGCCATGGTGCTGGGCTTCATGCTGGGCGCTGAGCGTTCCGGTGAACGCATTCTTGCCTTCGAGTCCAAGTCATCAAGTACTGCGCAGTCATTGCGTTATGGCCAGCAGTCCCTGTTTCTCGGTCTCGGCGCCGGCCTCAACGTGGTGCCCGGTTTCGATGTCGGGGCGGCAGCCCGCATCACGCTCGCAGCCAATGCCGAGCTCCAGGCCTTCAGCGACCTGGGCGGCAATACCGGCTTTGAAACCCTCAAGGTGTCCGCCAAGCCATCCATCCAGCCCATTCTCAGCGGCACGGTAGATTGGGGCACGGTGGTCTGTCCCGGCAAGCGCGGCTGCTGGCTGAGCGGTGTCGAGACCTCGCTGGCCTGGCGCTACGAATCCGAATTGTCCGCAGATGTCGATGCCCGGGCCGTGGTGCCCAATGCAGTCGCCACGCCCGGTCTGCCGCTGGCGCTGGCCACCATCGATGCCTATACCCCGGAAACCTGGTCGCTGGGCCTGATGTACAAGATGAACAAGTTGCGTGTCGGCTTTACTGGCGAGTACCAGATGTGGACCGGCCTCAACGACAAGTTCGCCGAAGACACCATTCGAGACCAGGCCAACCTCGAGTTCCGTGACGTGTTCATTCCGCGTGTCGGCTTCGAGTACCGTGCCTCGCCAACGTTTAGTTTCCTGGGCGGGGTCTCCTACGAGCAGTCGCCGCTGTTGTCGCTGCAATCCACCGACATCAACTTTGTTGACAACAACCGCACGGTCATCGGGCTGGGTTTTTCCTACCTGATCGAGCAGGCCTTGTTCCTGTCGCAGCCGGTGCGCTTCGATCTCGGCTACCAGTACCACATTCTTGAGGATCGTGACTTCCGGATTTCCTCGTCCCTCAATGTGCCCAACGAACCTGCACAGCAGCAGAATGCACCGGGTTGTGGCAGTGAGGCACGTTGCCAGGACGTCAAGGCTGGCGGGTATTCGCAAGCCGTCAATGCCTCCGTGCACCTGACATTCTGAGGCGGCCGAGATGATGCGTTCACTAGCTACTCTTGCTCTGGTTCTGACACTCGCTGCCTGTGACGGCGGAGGCAGCAGCAATCAGCAGCGCCCTGTGTTGCCCGACTTTCCGGATGGTTCGGGTGAGATTCTCCCGGAACAACGCGGGTTGGTGTTCACCTACCCGTTGCCGGGTCAGACAGAGATTGCCCCGGCGGCGCCGATCATTCTGCGTTTCTCGCATGCGCTGGATCCGACGGTACTCAACAATGCGGAGACGCTTAATGACCTGTTCGTCATCCGAGAAGTAGCCAATGGCGTACTGACCGGGAACCCCATTCCAGCCACTGTGGTGGCCGTCCCGGCCAGCGAGCCGCTGATTGCCGGTAACAGCCTGAGGCTGCAGCCAACATCCCCGCTCAAGGAAAAAACCACGTATCGCGTGTTGGCAACCGGCCCGATCCCGTTAACGACCGGCAATGTCAGCCTGCAGCCGGTGGGCGTTCCGCCGCTTCAGTTCACGACACGCGCCGCGTTGCAGGGCGCATCGGCGGCACAGTCACTGACGGCGCTCAATGACTTCCGAATCGTGGGCGCATTGCCATCCGCAGAGGCGTTTCCGCTCGATCAGCTCAATGGCGGATTCCCGCTGGTGGATTTCTCCACGCTGCGATTGCAGTTCAGCCAGCCCGTTGATGCGGCAACCGTGGTGTACGGCAATGACGCCGGGTCCACGGTGCGTCTGTTCAAGCTCGGCATGCTCGGAACAACCACGTTGGTGCCAGCACAGGTCATCGTCTCTGGCAATCGCCTGTCCATTGACCCGGACGATGACCTGGACCCGTCGTCGCGCTATCGCCTTGAATTGGCGACGGTTACTCAACAAGGCGTGACACCGCAAACCGTGATTCGCAGTCGCCTGACCAGCAACAAAAACACCCCCGGTGCCCCCTTGGCGTTTGGTCCGTATACGCGTTTCGAGTTTGAGCCGCGTGACTCCGGCAACACCTCGCGCGTGCGGATCACGGTTCCGTCCAGTGGCAACGGTACCGTGCGTTCATCACTCACCGGATTTGTCATCAACGAAGTGCCCGTGGCGTCGCCATTGCTGGGGGACTCGAGAAACAACCGGCCCTCGATTGCGCCGGCACAGGGTGATCTGTTCGCAGACCTCGCGTTTGCCCCCAATTTCCGTGATTTCAACCCCACCATCGTGCCGATACGGGTCCCCAAGAACAACCAATTGACCTCGGTGGGTCTGGACGTGTTCATCGGGGGTGAAGTCAATGCGAACTTGAGCACGGAACAGCTCAATATCACGCTGATTACCGATGGTAACGGCTTGCTGCTGCCCAACAAGTTCAACCGTTCCGTGTCGGCACCCAGCCTGGTCACCTTGGCCATTGATGTGGCGTTGACGGCCAAGAACAAGACCTCCAACGGTGCTTTCACGCAAGACGTGACGCATGTCGTGACCAATGGCGTGGCGTTCATTGATGAAAAGCGCGAGATCCTCAAGATTGAAGCGGTCGGGGTGGTCGAGCTCAAGGTGCTGGGCGTTGATGATGCCGTGGGCGTGCTGTCCCTGAAGCTGGAAACGAATCTGGATGGTCCGCAAGGCAGTCTCGCGCCCGACTTGACAGCACCGCTGGTTGACTCCTGGGTGCCAGGAGAGGTCCCTGGCGCAGCGGGTCAGCCATCCGGTGCCTTGCTGCGACCCGGCGATCCGATCATTGTCAATTTCACTGAGCCGGTTGACCGCCGTACGCTGCGAGCGGGACTGTTGAGCAGGCCCGTTCGCCTGGTGTGCAACGACAACTCCTGCAGCGACCAAGGTGACGTCCCGTTCACGGCCGAGCTCGACGGCAACTCACTGATCATTCGGCCAACCGCGGGCGTGCAGCTGGGTGGCAAATACACGCTCACGTTGACTGACGCGATCACTGACCTGGCTGGCAATTCGCTGCGGCCTGGGCCCAACCAGACGGGCAACTGGGTAAGAACGTTTGAAATTCCGCCGGCAGTCAATTCGGCGGTCATCAACCGGCCGCCTATCGTGCTGTCTGTTTCGCCGGGATATCCATGCCCCATAGAGCCGGGAACACGCAACATCGCCGCCGACATCCAGGGGCGCTGCGCGGGTGGTCAGGCAGATGATGACGTGCTGCCCCTGCCTGAGATCGATCCGCGTGCGCCGATCACGGTTCAGTTCTCGCAAAACATTGACCTGGCGACCGTGACCCTGTCACAGACGTGCGCGGGAGCCGGCAGCTTCCGGGTAGAGGCCGTGAACGGCAGTGGCGCCTGTTTGTCGGTGGTTCCCGGACGATTGGTGGATGTGGGTCCGCGTGGCCTGCAATTTTTCCCGCGAGATCCGTGGGTCAAGGGTGTGCTGTACCGTTACGTGTTGCGCTCGAACGGTTCGAACGCCAGTTCCCAGTGCGTGGCGGGTGGCATCTGCAGCCCTGCCCAGCAAGGCCGTCCTGCGCTTCCGCTGCAAACACAGCTGATTGCTCCTAACAGGGATATTGTGGCCAATCGTCAGCGCGGTGGCCCGGATATCGAGGTTGTTTTCCGCGGCGGTGATCCGGTCGCCGGTACGGCGTTAAACCTTCGTGTCTTGCCGATTCTTGATGTCAATGCCAACTTCCTGCTGGATGGCGCGGAGGGGCGTTCCGTGTTGGCTGCCGTTGTGGGTGGTCAGCTCACCGAAGCACCCGGTCTGACGCGCTGTGAGCCGGGCCAGGCGCTGGAAGGGCTGACTGTACCGGCAACCCAGGGACGCTGCATTGCCGCCAACGGCGCCTTGCTGCAGCCTGACACGGTGGCTAACGATGCGCCCGGTGATGACGGTGCGTCATTTGCTGGTGCCGCCACGGACTTTGCGCTTGGCTGCCCGACCGGTCGTCAGTCTGAAGACACACCCGGTGCCACCTCGGGCCAGGACTGCCAAGGCAATCAGTTCCTGCTGATTTCCGCGGCCCTGGGTGCGACGTTGCAGCCGGCCCGGAAAATCAATCCTGCGGGTCCGGATAAGCCGGAAAACATGGAAATTCCGGTGGCCATCAATCCGAGCATTGTCTACACCTCGGGGACCCAGATCTTTGCCTCACTCGGTGTGACTCCGGATGCCACGCCAGCAACATCGGTTCTGTGTGGTCTGCCACTCGTGAGTGCGCTTTGTGATGCCTTGGGACCGGTGCTGGATCTGGTGAACGGCCTGTTGCCGCTCGCGGTACGTGATAGCACCTACGACTTGCCGGACGGGCAGGTCTACACGGGTCCGCTTGTGTTCCGCATGCGCCTCCCGGACAGCGATGGTGATGGACGCCGCGATGATCCCATCCAGGGCGTGATCCGGTTTGTGGATCCGGATGGTGCGGGTCCGTTGCCAGGCAAGCTGGTCTTCTCGGCCCGCCTGGATCTCTACACGGACATTCCGGAAATCAACCCCTTTGCTGCTCTGGCGGGGATTGAGGCGCTACCGATCGAGCACGATGTGCGCAGCAACGTGAACCTGACATCGGAGACCGATCCGCTCGTCGGTTCGGGGACGATTGAGGTGCAGGGTGAGGTGCAATTCCTCCCCGACGGACGTTTGACTATGCGTTTGTCGAATGCAACGCCCGTGCGATTGACGGCCAACCTTTCCGCATTGGGTGGCACGATTGGCGGTGTGTTGCGTGTGCGTGTGCCCACCGGGCGCTTCATCATCGACGCTTCGCTGGCGCCGGTGAAGCGCTGAGGCGCTAGCTTGCCGCTGTGAAAAGGGGCTTAGGCCCCTTTTTCATGCGCGATAAATGGCACACCCCATGCCTCACAGCGCGGCATTTGCCATGAATGCCATGAAAAAGGGCGCCCGCAGGCGCCCGTGATCACGTCGGGTACTGAATAGCTTACAGCGTCACGCCCAGGCGCTCGGCCAGCTCGCGCTTGGCCTTGACCAGTGCCGGAGGCAGGTTGTGCGCCAGCTTCTCGAACAGTTCCTTGTGCAGCTTGAGCTCGACGGCCCAGTCATCGACGTTGATGTCAGTGACCAGATCGAACTGCTCCTGCGGGAAGTCGAGGCCGACCCAGCGGATGTCGCTGTAGCTCGGGCTGATGCCGACGGCGTGTTCGACGCCCTTGGCTTCACCCTCGATGCGATCGATCATCCACTTCAGGATGCGGGTGTTCTCGCCGAAGCCCGGCCAGACGAACTTGCCGTTGGCGTCCTTGCGGAACCAGTTGGTCTTGTAGATGCGCGGCAGCTTGGCGCCAGCGGCTTCCAGCTTTTCGCCCAGGCTCAGCCAGTGCTGGAAGTAGTCACTCATGTTGTAGCCGGCGAAGGGCAGCATGGCGAACGGGTCGCGTCGCACCACGCCCTGCGCGCCGAAGGCGGCTGCGGTGGTTTCCGAGCCCATGGTGGCGGCCATGTAGACGCCTTCGGTCCAGTTGCGGGCCTCGGTTACCAGCGGCACGGTGTTGGAGCGGCGGCCGCCGAAGATGAACGCGTCGATGATGACGCCTTCCGGGTTGTCCCACTCGGGGTCCAGCGCCGGGTTGTTGGTGGCCGACACGGTGAAGCGCGAGTTCGGGTGGGCAGCCTTGCGACCGGCCTTGCCGTCCTCCGGCGTCCAGTCCTTGCCCTGCCAGTCGATCAGGTGGGCCGGAGCCTCGCCCAGGCCTTCCCACCAGACATCGCCGTCATCGGTGAGCGCGACGTTGGTGAAGATCACGTCCTTGTTCAGCGACAGCATGCAGTTCGGGTTGGTCTGCATGTTGGTGCCCGGGGCAACGCCGAAATAGCCGGCTTCCGGGTTGATGGCGCGCAGGTTGCCCTCGGCGTCCGGCTTGATCCAGGCGATGTCGTCGCCGATGGTGCTGACGCTCCAACCCGGCATGCCGGCGGGCGGAATCAGCATGGCGAAGTTGGTCTTGCCGCAGGCCGACGGGAAGGCGGCGGCGACGTGGTACTTCTTGCCCTGCGGGTTGGTGACGCCGAGGATGAGCATGTGCTCGGCCAGCCAGCCCTGGTCACGACCCATGGTGGAGGCGATGCGCAGCGCGAAGCACTTCTTGCCGAGCAGGGCGTTGCCGCCGTAGCCGGAGCCGTAGGACCAGATCTCGCGGGTTTCCGGGTAGTGCACGATGTACTTGACGTCGGGGTTGCAGGGCCAGGCGACATCCTTCTGGCCGGGCTGCAGCGGGGCGCCGACGGTGTGCATGCAGGGCACGAACTCGCCGTCCGTGCCGAGCACGTCATAAACGGCCTTGCCCATGCGGGTCATGTGCTTCATGTTGACGGCGACATAGGCGCTGTCGGAGAGTTCGACGCCGATGTGGGCGATGGGCGAGCCCAGCGGACCCATGGAGAACGGCACCACGTACATGGTGCGACCCTTCATGCAGCCATCGAACAGCGGCTGCAGGGTGGCGCGCATCTCGGCCGGAGCCATCCAGTTGTTGGTGGGGCCGGCATCTTCCTTGCGTTCGGAGCAGATGTAGGTGCGGTCCTCGACACGGGCCACGTCGGACGGATCGGTCCAGGCCAGGTAGGAGTTGGGGCGCTTCTCCGGATTCAGCTTGCGGAAGCTGCCGGCAGCGACCAGGTCCTCACACAGGCGGTTGTACTCCTCCTCCGATCCGTCGCACCAGTAAATGGCGTCCGGCTTGCACAGTGCCGCCATGTCGGCGACCCACTGGATCAGGCGCGGATGTTTGACATAGGCGGGGGCGTTCACAGCAGCTTGTGTCATGACTGGTCCTTGAATGAAGAAGACGGTTGCAGGAACTCACGCGCGTCAACGCGTGTGCCGGGGCATCAGGCAGCCGTGAGATCAAGCAATTTGGGCAACATTATAGTGCAAAACGGTGCAGTTGGCTTTGCCCGTTGGTCAGCGGGCCGGTGACAGATGGGTCAATCCGCGGCATGTTGACGCTCGACTCGCCATGACACGGGCTGGCCATGTAAAATATGCGCCTTTGCGACATCGGTCGACCCGGAGCTGCCATGGGCCTGCGTACCCCCCTTCATGACGAGCACGTGGCGCTGGGCGCCCGGCTGGTCGACTTCGGTGGCTGGGACATGCCGGTGCAGTACACCTCCGTGCTTGACGAGCACCATGCCGTGCGCCGCGCCGCCGGCCTGTTTGACGTGTCGCACATGACCCTGCTCGAGGTCAGCGGTCCGGACGCGCTGCCATACCTGCGCCATCTGCTGGCCAACGACGTGGCACGGTTGCAGACCCCGGGCAAGGCCATCTATTCGGTGATGCTGAACGAAGCCGGTGGCGTGCTTGATGATCTCATCGTCTATGCGC
>VFQO010001547.1_pt1 | contig 17129 bp, 16 predicted proteins | sample 3512331 | NCBI WGS metagenome assembly VFQO01 (sample SAMN10412371, study PRJNA504923) | tailings metagenome | isolation source: Replicate 3 from Balatoc abandoned mine | place: Philippines: Itogon, Benguet | collected 2017-08-28
CCATGCATCATCAGCACCACCGGCGCATCGCGCGGGCCTTCGTCGATGTAGTGGACGCGCAGGGGCATCCCGCTGGCCGGATCGTGGATGTCGATATAGCGGCTCTCGAAGGGGAAATCGCCGATACCGGCAAAGGCCGCTTCGGGCGTGCGCAGGACTTTCACGAATGCTCTCCCCTCATTCTTTTGGCATTCCCAATGTCACTAGGCCCCGGCGCGGTCAATCCCGCGGCAGCGTGCGCATGGCATCGGCAAGCAGGCGCTGCACCACTGCGCGCGCCTCCTCCACCGGCAGGCCCTGGTCGCGGCGCAGCAGCCGCCAGGTGGCAAAGCTCATGATCACGCCGAGCGCGCGCACCCCTGCGACATCCTCGCGCACCGTCTCGGGCAGGTGCGCTTCGAGCGTCTCGCTCTCCAGCCGCAGCATCCGGCGGTAGTCCTGCATCAGATAGGGCGATTCGAACCGCCGCACGCTGGCGGAGATGCGATAGGGCATGATCGTCTCGAAGATCGCGGCGCGGCGTTCGGCAAGGTCGAGGATGCGTTCCTGCCAGGTCGCGCCCGCCGGGGGACGCAGCAGGATCGGCAGCACCCGCGCCTCGATCGCCTCGGTCATCTCGCGGTAGAGCGCGTCCATGTCGGCGAAATGGCGGAACACGGTGCGCAGGCCCACGCCCGCGGCCTCGGCCACCTGCGCCGCCCCGGGCGAGACTTCGCCGCCGCCGACGAGGTCGAGCATCGCCGCAACGATCCGCGACCGGCTCGACCGGCTGCGCTCGCGCCGGCCGTCGGCACGTTCGGGGCGGGGACGGGTCAGCGAAGGCGGAGGCGGAGAGGCGGGGGCCATGCGCCGCTGATTATGTTATGGCACCAGCCATGTCAATTGATGCGGGCGCCGGTGCCGGAGCGCCTTGCGCCGCATCGTAAATCCGGTCGACCAACGCGGAGACCTCGACCAGCCGCAGCGCCTCCGGGTCGAAGCGCGCCCCGCCCGCCAGCTGCCGCGCCCAGGCCGCCGCGGCCCGCCCGCCCCAGTCGTCCGGCGGGGCGACCAGCCGCCGGCGTGCGGTGCCGCGATGGTGCCACAGCTCGAAATCGTAGAAGCTGCCGCCGACATTGACGAGGCTCGCCCCGCCCTCGGTGCCGTGGAGATGCACCGCGATCCGCGCATCCTCGCCCGCGTGGAGCCGCCACGAACAGGCCAGCTGCACCGCCGCGCCGCCGGCAAGGTCGATCCGCGCCGCGGCATAGTCCTCCACCTCCGGCGCGCCGGGCGCCAGCGGCTTGCCCTGCGCGAACAGCCGCGATGTCACCTGCTCGACCGCGGGAAAGCCGGTCAGCCACAGCGCGAGGTCGGCAAGATGCACGCCGAGGTCCATCACGCAGCCCCCGCCCGCCTGCGCGCGGTCGTAGAACCACGGCTTGTCGGGGCCGTAGGCGTTGTGGAACACGAGGTCGGCGGCGAAGATCGTGCCGAGCTCGCCCCCCTGCACCAGCGCCGCGAGCGCGGTGGCGGCGGCGGTCTGGCGGTAGGAGAAATCCACGCCCAGCAGGCAATCGGCCGCCTGCGCCGCGGCCACCACCCGGCACGCTTCGGCGGCGGTGCGACCGAGCGGCTTCTGGCAGAACACCGCCATCCCGCGTTCGAGCGCCGCCATCGCCTGCCCGGCGTGGAGCGCGCTGGGCGTGGCGATCACCACCGCGTCGAGCCCGGCATCGAGCAGGGCATCGAACGAAGGCAGGACCGCCGCCTCCGGCGCAATGCCCTGCGCCTCGCGCGCGCATTCGGCGGAAGGATCGACGATCGCGGCAATCTCCACCGCGCCGTCCTCGGCGATGGCCGCGAGGCGGTGGCGGCCGATCCAGCCCGTGCCCAGGAAACCTGCCTTGCGCCGTCTCATACCAGGTCGATCAGCGCCTTGACGAAGCCCTGCGGCTTGTCGCGGGTGGCATCGAGCGCCTCGCCCAGCCGGGCGAGCGGATAGTGGTGGGTGTAGAGCGGTTCGGGGTCGAGCCTGCCCTCGGCCACCGCCGCCACCGCCTCGCGGACCCCGCGCAATTGCACCGCCGGATCGCGTTCATGGGCGTTGATCACGTCGATCCCCTTCCAGTTCCAGCCTTGCATGTTGACCTGCCGCGGCCCGTCCTGGTGGTAACCCGCGACGACCAGCCGCCCCCCGGTGCCGACGAGGTCGCCCGCCAGGTCGAGCGGCCATTGCTTGCCCACGCATTCGATCGTGCGCGCGCACAGTCCCTCGCCCGCGATGGCGCGCACCCGTTCGATGATCTGCCAGTGATCGTCCATCGCGATGGTCTGCGCCGCGCCGTAGCGCCGGGCGAGCGCGCGGGATTCGGGGCGGCGGGAAATGGCGATCACCTGCGCGCCCGCCGCGCTCGCCAGCCGGGTCAGCACCGCGCCGAGAAAGCCGATGCCGATGATCGCGACATGCTGGCCGGGGGCGATGTCGCTGCGGCGGAAGATGTTGAAGGCGCAGCCCGGCGCCTCGCCCGGGAAAGGGTGTCCGTCCAGTTCGGGCGGCAGCTTCACCGCCATCCCGGCCGGGACGATGTCGGCCTCGGCATAGGAACGATAGCCGAGCGCGGCGACCCGGTCGCCTTCGCGCAGGCCCTCCACACCCGGCCCTGCCGCATCGACGATGCCCCAGCCTTCGTGGCCGAGTTCGCCCGGCGCGGTGGGATACTCCATCCACTCCGGCCCCTCCCAGGGCGTGAGGTTGGAGGCGCACACCCCGCACCCTTCGAGCCGCACCCGCACCTCGCCCTCGCCCGGATCGGGCAGGGGCACCTGCGCCACGGCGATCCGGCCGGGGGCATCGAGCACGGCGGCCTCCATCATGCGCGCCATCGCTCAGTCCCCGCCGATGAAGGTTTCGAGCGCCGCGCGCGCCTCGTCGTCGGGCATCTGGCGCGGGGGATGCTTGCAGAAATAGGCCGACGCCGGGTGCACCGGCCCGCCCAGCCCGCGGTCGCGCGCCAGCTTGGCGCAGCGGATCATGTCGATCGCGACCCCGGCGGAATTGGGCGAATCCTCCACCGACAGCCGCAGTTCGAGGTTCATCGGCACCCCGCCGAACATCTCGCCTTCCATGCGCAGGAAACACACCTTGTTGTCGTTCTGCCACGCCACGTAGTCGGACGGGCCGATATGGATGTTCTCGTCCGCCAGGCGCGCCGCGGCGACCGATTGCACCGCTTCGGTCTTGGAAATCTTCTTCGATGCCAGCCGCTTGCGTTCCAGCATGTTGAGGAAATCGGTGTTGCCCCCGGTGTTGAGCTGGTAGGTGCGCTCCAGCTTGACCCCGCGCTTCCTGAACAGGTCGGTCAGCACCCGGTGGACGATGGTGGCGCCCAGCTGCGCCTTGATGTCGTCGCCGATGATCGGCACGCCGGCCTTGCGGAACCTCTCGGCCCAGGCCGGATCGCTGGCAATGAACACCGGGATGGCGTTGACGAAGGACACCCCGGCCTCGAGCGCGCATTCGGCGTAGAATTCGCTCGCTTCCTGCGAGCCGACGGGGAGGTAGTTGACCAGCACGTCCGCCCGCGCCTCGCGCAGGCCGGCGACGACCATGTCCCGGTCGGGCTCGGGCTCGTCGGCGGGAAGGAAGGTGCGGTCCTCGGGGAAGGACTGCATGTGCGCGGCGATGCCATCGAGCAGCCGCCCCATGCGCACGCGCGCGCCGGTGGGCTCCACCGTCTCGCAGAAGCGCGTGGTGCAGTTGGGCTTGGCGAAGATCGCCTCGGCCACGTCGCGCCCCACCTTGCGGCGATCCACGTCCCAGGCGGCGACGATGCGGATGTCGCCGGGGGTATAGCCCCCCAGCTCCTGGTGCATCAGCCCGGTCGTGTCGTTGGCGCCGCCGCGATAATGGGCGAGGCCCTGCACCAGCGAACTGGCGCAGTTGCCCACGCCCACCAGCGCCACGTTGATCCCGCCCGAGGGGGGTGACAGCATTGTGCTCTCCTTGCGGTTCATGGGGTCATGCGCGCGCGGCGTGCCGGACGATGCTGGCCGGGGCGTAGCGTTCGGTCATCTCGGCGCAGAAATCGGCGAAGGCCTGTGGATCGCGCGCACAGCTGGTGTGGTGCGCCTCGACCCCGAGATGTTCGGGGGTGAAGCAATAGGTCACCATCACCTCGAAATCGGCCAGTGCCTCCATCTGCCGGTCGAACCAGTCGAGCGCGCCGGGGCGGAAGCGATCGGCCCAGGAAAGCCCGGTGCGCAGCTTGCGCACGCCGAGGTCCTTCATGATCCGCACCGCATCGTCGAGCCGGGGGTCGTGGAAGTGGAACCACTGCATCAGCCCCATCTCGCCGGCATGGCGGGCATAGCTTTCGAGCGCGGGCTTGGGCGTGCCGTCGGCGCGGATCAGGCCCATGTGGAAATGGCGATAATAGCTCGATCCCTCCGCCTCGCGGTGGCGGGTCTCCGCGCCCCATTCCTGCGGCAGGTCGAACAGGGAATACCAGTAGATGTTGGGCACCCGCCCGATCAGCAGTTCGGCAGTGCGTTCGAGGCCGAACACCTGCACCTCCTCGGCCCCGAAGCTGCCGACGCCGACTTCGGTGGCCCAGACCGGCTTGTCGGGCACCACCGCCTCGATCTCGGCGATCCTGTCGGGCCAGGCGTGGATCGGCCACAGGTTCCAGTCGAGCGGGAAGCCGTGGACCGCCACCACGTCGACATGGTCCAGCGCGCCGAGGCGGCGCATCTTCTCCACCCAGTGCGGATCGATCGGCGACATGCCCCCCAGCACCCGCGCCACATCGGGATTGACGGCGGCGATCGCCTCGCCCGCACGCTTCACCGTGTCGGCATAGATCGCCCAGTCGGGATCGAGATCGGGGTTCCAGTGCGACTTGTTGTTGGGCTCGTTCCAGATCATCGCGGCTTCGATCACAAGCGCGGTCCTTTCTGAGGGTAGACCGCCGCCGGGCCGCAGTCGGCATAGGGAACCGGGGCGGCGCGGCAGAGGTAGACCTCGGCTTCGATCTGCGCCTCGATCGTGAAGCCCGCCGCGCGCAGCATCGCTTGCGAGCACGCGGCGTTGGGCGCCCACCAGTTGCTCCAGTCGCCCGCATAGGCGCGCTCGATGAAGTGCATCTTCGGGTAGCCCGGCTCATCGAAATATTCGGGTGGATCGAAGGTGCCGGGCTTGTGGAAGGGGTGATCGGCTGGCGGATCGAACACCTCCTCGCTGCCGCGCTGCATGGTCTGGAACAGCATCAGGTCGCCCGCCACGTGCTCACGGATCAGATCGAGCGCGAGCAGCGGGTGGCGCAGGTGGTAGAGCACGCCCATGAAGATCACGAGATCGAAGCGTTCGCCCAGCGCTGCGACATCATAGACATCGGCCTGTCTGAACTCGATTGCCGGGAAGCCCAGCACCTCGCTCGCCAGCCGCGCCTGCTCCAGATAGCGCGCATCGCTGTCGATCCCGAGCACCCGGGCGGCGCCCCGCCGCGCCATTTCGATCGCGTAGAAGCCCGCATTGCAGCCGATATCCAGCACCGATTTCCCCGTTAGGTCGGCGGGCAAGGCTTCGGCAAAGCGGCGATATTTGAAGCCGGGATAATCGCCCAGAAAGTGCCCGGGTGCAGTCGTGATCCCGTCGCCCAGATCGATGTTCTGGAACCACGGGCCGAGCGCCTCGATCCGGTCGCGCAGGGACGGGACGGGGGCATCGGCCATGCTCAGGCGTGCCGCTCGTTGAGGCTTGCCACCCGTTCGCCCCAGCGCCCTGCGACGATCCGCGTGACCGATGCCGGGTCGATATCGAAGCGCAGGACCGAGCCGAGCGACAGGCCGAGAACGCCCGCGACCGCGGCACGGATCACATCGGCATGGCTGACCATCGCCACCAGCTTGCCGGCCGAACCATGGGCGACGCGGCGCAGATGCCCGAGCACGCGCTGCTGGACGCCGGCCATCGTCTCGCCGCCGGGCGTCACCGCCTCTGCGCGGCGCGTGTTCCAGTCGTGCCAGCGCGGATCGCTCCCGAGATCGGCAAAGCTCCTGCCCGCCCAGTCGCCGAAATCGATCTCGTCGAGCGGCGCGGCGATGGTCTCGGCGAGGCCGGCGGCGGCCGCGAGCGGGGCGGCGGTCTCGCGTGCGCGGCGCAGCGGACTGGTGTGGACGGCATCGAGCGGCTCGCGCGCCAGGCGGTTTGCCAGCAACTCTGCCTGCGCCTCGCCCTCGGCGGACAGCGCCACATCGCCGGCATGTCCGCTCAGCACGCGGCCCAGCTGCACATGCGCCGCGTGGCGAACAAGGAGTATCGTGGCTGTCATTATGCTCCCGAAAATTGAGGAGCTAAGTAGAAGCCGACTCCCTTTCCCCACTCAAGGAGCCATGTTTCAAAAGTGGGTTAGAGCGATATTCAAAGCCTCAATCATCTGTTTTCACGAATAGTCCGAACATCTCAAAATCGGGCGATCAACCTGTATTAGCATCACCCTTGAGAACGACTCCCGACTGCTTCGACTAGGTACTTACCTGAAGAAGAACCAGCGAAGATCGGGAGAGGCGCGGTGTCCGAATTGATTGTGGTGACCGGAGGCGCAGGCTTCATCGGCCGTCATCTTGCCCGCGAGCTTCTGGCGCGGGGGCGCCGGGTGCGGGTGCTCGATGCCCTGATCCCGCAGGTCCACCCCGGGCGTGAAAAGCCCGACGATCTTCCCGCCGAAGTCGAATTCATCGCCGGCGATGTGCGCGACGGGGATGCTGTCGCCCGCGCGTTGCAGGGCGCGGACGCGGTCGTCCATCTCGCCGCCGAAGTCGGGGTCGGCCAGTCGATGTACGAGGTCGCGCGCTACACGGCCACCAATGAACTCGGCACCGCGGTGCTGATGGAGCAATTGATCGACAACCCGGTCAAGCGCATCGTCACCGCCTCCTCGATGAGCATCTATGGCGAGGGGCTCTACCGCGATGCCTCGGGCGCGCTGGTCGAGGATGCCGCGCGCGGAGCCCTGCGCGACGGGCAGCGCAGCTGGGACCCGGTCGATATGCAGGGCCGGCCGCTCTCGCCGGTCGCCACGCCCGAGTGGAAGCAGCCCGCGCTCGCCTCGGTCTATGCCCTCAACAAATATGTCCAGGAGCGCATGACCCACATCATGGCCGCGCCCTACGGGATCGAGAGCACCTGCCTCAGGCTGTTCAACGTCTACGGGCCGGGGCAGGCGCTTTCCAATCCCTATACCGGGGTGCTGGCAATCTTTGCGGCGCGACTGCTGAACGGCCAGCCGCCGATGATTTTCGAGGACGGCGAGCAGCGCCGCGATTTCGTCCATGTCAGCGATGTCGCGCGCGCCTTTGCCGATGCCCTTGAGCATCCGGCGGCGCCGGGCGGCACCTTCAACATCGGCTCGGGGCAGGACCGCTCGGTGCGCGAGGTCGCGCGTGCGCTGGGCGAGGCGATGGGGCGCAACAATCTCGAGCCCGAGATCGTCGGCAAGGCGCGCACCGGGGACATCCGCCACTGCTATTGCGACACCTCGCTGGCCCGCGAGGCGCTCGGCTTCGAGGCGCGGCAGGATTTTGGCGAGGGGCTGGCCGAACTGGCCGGGTGGCTCGCCGGGCAGACCGCCGAGGACCGCGCCGCCAGCGCCCGCGAGGAACTCGAAGCGCGCGGGCTGGTGGCATGAGGCTCGCCGAGGGCAGCACGCTGCTGGTCACCGGCGGGGCGGGCTTCATCGGCGCGAACCTTGCCGACCGCCTGCTGGCGCGCGGGTGCCGGGTGCGGGTTCTGGATTCGCTCGAACGCCCCGGGGTGGAGCGCAATCTCGACTGGCTCGCCTCGCGTCACGGGGACCGCGTCGAGCCGGTGATCGCCGACCTGTGCGATCCTGCCGCCATTGCCCGCGCGGTGCAGGGCGTGGCGGGCGCCTTCCACCTCGCCGCGCAGGTTGCGGTGACCACCAGCCTTGCCGACCCGGCCCGCGATTTCGCAGTCAATCTGGGCGGCACCTTTGCCCTGCTCGAGGCGCTGCGGCGCGAACGGCCGGGTGCGCCGCTGGTCTTTGCCTCGACCAACAAGGTCTATGGCGACCTCGCCGATATCGCGTTCCACCCGGGCAAGGATGGCTATGCGCCGCTCGACCCGGCGCTGGCGCGGCATGGGGTGAGCGAGGAGCGCAGCCTCGATTTCCACACGCCCTATGGCTGCTCCAAGGGCGCGGCGGACCAGTATGTGCTCGATTACGCCCGCAGCTTCGGCCTGCCGGCCGCGGTCATGCGGATGAGCTGCATCTATGGCGAGCGGCAGATGGGCACCGAGGACCAGGGCTGGGTCGCGCATTTCCTGATCCGCGCGCTCGCAGGGGAACCCCTCACGCTCTACGGCGACGGGCGGCAGGTGCGCGACGTGTGCGACGTGGCCGATACCTGCGATGCCTATATCGCCGCGCTCGAGCGGATCGAGGCGATTGCGGGCCGCTCCTTCAACTGGGGCGGCGGGCCGGACAATGCGGTGAGCCTGCTGACGCTGATCGCGGAGATCGGCCGGATCAACGGCGAGGCCCCGCGGGTCGAATTCGCCGATTGGCGCGCGGGCGACCAGCGCTGGTTCGTCGCCGATACGCGGGCGGCGGATGCCGCGCTGGCGCTGCCCCCGCGCAAGGGCTGGCGCGCGGGACTGCGCGACCTTGCCGCCTGGCTCGCCGCCGAGCGCCGCGCCGCCGCCGCGGGTACCATGCGCCCCGCCCCCTCGCCCGAGCGCGTCTCGTGACCGGCGCGCGCGCCAACCACGTGCTGATGACGGCCGATGCGGTCGGGGGCGTGTGGCAATATGCGACCGATCTCGCCCGGGCGCTGGCGGATGGCGGGTGGCGGGTCTCGCTCGCCGTGCTCGGCCCGGCGCCCGACGCGGCGCAGCGCAGCGCCCTTGCGGGCTGCGCCGGGGTGCGGCTGATCGGAACCGGCCTGCCGCTCGACTGGATGTGCGCCGACGAGGCCGAGGCGACCGCCACGGCGCAGGCGCTCGCGCGGCTGGCGCGCGAATGCGGGGCGGATATCGTCCATTGCAATTCCCCCGCGCTGGCCGGGGCGGCGCGCTTTCCGGTGCCGGTGGTGGCGGCGGCGCATGGCTGCATCGCGACCTGGTGGCAGGCGGCGAAGGACGCGCCGCTCGACCCGCAGCTGCGCTGGCACCGCGACATGACCCGCCGCGGCCTGCGCGCAGCCGATGCCGCCATCGCGCCGAGCGCCAGCTTCGCCGCGACGCTCCGGGAAACCTATCGCCTGCCCGCGCCGCCGCTGGTGGTGCACAACGGCCGCCCGGCAGCGGCAGGCGGCCGCGCCGACCGGCGCCCGCTCCCCGCGGCGCTGACCGCCGGGCGGATGTGGGACCCGGTCAAGAACGGCGCGCTGCTCGACCGGGCGGCGGGGATGATCGACCTGCGGTTCCTGGCCGCGGGCGCGCTCGAGGGGCCGCAGGGCCAGAGCGTGACCTTCGCCAACCTCGTCGCGCTCGGCCAGTTGCCCGGCGCGGCGCTGGGCAAGCTCGTCGCGCTGCGCCCGATCTTCGTTTCGGCGGCGCGGTTCGAACCTTTCGGCCTCGCCGTGCTCGAAGCGGCCTCGGCGGGCTGCGCGCTGGTGCTGGCCGACATTCCCACCTTCCGCGAATTGTGGGACGGCGCCGCGCTTTTCGCCGATCCGCAAGACGCCGGCGCCTTCGCCGGGGCCATCGCCCGGCTCCATGGCGACGGGGATGAACGCGCGCGGCTGGCCGCGGCGGCGCAGGCGCGCGCGGCGCGCTACCGGCCCGCGACGATGGCCGCCGGAACCGCGGCGGTCTACCGCAGCCTGCTGCCCGCGCGGGAGGCGGCGGCATGAGGATCGCCTATTTCACCCATTCGCTCAGCTCGTGCTGGAACCACGGCAATGCCCATTTCCTACGCGGCGTGCTCGACGAGCTGATCGCCCGCGGCCACGATGCCCGCGCCTACGAACCCGAAAGCGCGTGGAGCCGGGCGAACCTCATCGCCGATCACGGCCGCGCGGGGCTGGCCGCCTTCGCCGGGGCCTATCCCCGGCTCCACCCGCGCATCTATGCCGATGACGCCGATCCCGAGGCGCTGGTCGAAGGCGCGGATCTCGTCATCGTGCACGAATGGAACCCGCCCGCGCTGGTCGCCCGGCTCGGCGCCCTGCGCAAGCGCGGCGCTTCGTTCCGCCTGCTGTTCCACGACACCCACCACCGCGCCGTCAGCGCGCCCGGGGAAATGCGCGCCTACGACCTTTCGGGCTATGACGGGGTGCTCGCCTTCGGGGAGGCGCTGGCCGAGGTCTATCGCGGCTGGGGCTGGGGCGACGAGGTGCATGTCTGGCACGAGGCCGCCGATCTCACGCGCTTTCACCCGCCCGAACAGGAAACCCTGCGCGAAGGTCTGGTGTGGATCGGCAACTGGGGCGATGGCGAACGCACGGCGGAGCTGGCCGAATTCCTGCTGCGCCCGGCCGAGGCGGCGGGCCTGCCGCTCGACATCTACGGCGTGCGCTATCCCGAGGAAGCGCTGGAAATGCTCGCCCGCCACGGAGCGCAGTATCGCGGCTGGGCGGCCAATGCCCGCGCGCCCGAAATCTACGCCCGCCACCGCGCAACGGTGCACGTGCCGCGCCGCTTCTATGCGCAGCAATTGCCCGGCATCCCCACCATCCGCGTGTTCGAGGCGCTGGCCTGCGGCATCCCGCTGGTCTGCGCGCCGTGGGACGATGCCGAGGGGCTGTTCCGCCCGGGCACGGATTACCTGATCGCCAGGGACGGGGCGCAGATGCGCGCCTGCCTCGCCGATCTCGCCGCCGACCCGATGATGGGCGCCGAGCTCGCCGCGCACGGGCTCGAGACCATCCGCAAGCGCCACAGCTGCGCGCACCGGGTGGACGAATTGCTGGCGCTGCTGGGCGGATCGTCCCCGGCCGCCTCACGGACAAGGGAGACCGCATGAAAATCGCCTTCTACGGATCGAGCCTGCTTTCATCCTACTGGAACGGAGCGGCGACCTATTACCGCGGCATCCTGCGGGCGCTGGCCGCGCGCGGGCACGAGATCACCTTCTACGAACCCGACGCCTATGGCCGGCAGGAGCACCGCGACATCGAGCCGCCCGAATGGGCGCGGGTCGTGGTGTGGCCCGCGACCACCGAAGGGCTGGCCGAGGTGCTGGGCGAAGCGGGCGAGGCCGATGTCGTGGTCAAGGCCAACGGCGTGGGCGTGTTCGACCGCGAACTGCTCGAAGGGGCGCTGCGCAAGGCGCGCCCGGATGCGCTGAAGATCTATTGGGACGTGGACGCCGCCGCGACGCTGGCGGAGATGCGCGCCGACCCCGATCACCCCGTCCGCGCGGCGCTGGAGAGCCTCGACATGGTGTTCACCTATGGCGGCGGGCCGCCGGTGGTGGAGGCCTATACCCGCTTCGGCGCGCGCGAATGCGTGCCGGTCTACAACGCGCTCGACGTGACGACGCATTTCCCGGTGCCGGGCGATCCGCGCTTCGCCTGCGATCTCGCCTTCCTCGCCAACCGCCTGCCCGACCGCGAGGCGCGGGTGGAGGAGTTCTTCCTGCGCCCCGCCGCCACCCTGCCGCGCAAGCGGTTCCTGATCGGCGGCAATGGCTGGGCGGACAAGCCGATGCCCGCCAACGTGGCCGCGATCGGCCATGTCGGCACGGCGGCGCACAACGCCTTCAACTGCACCCCGCGCGCGGTGCTCAACGTGGCGCGGGATTCGATGGCCGAGGTGGGCTTTTCCCCCGCCACCCGCGTGTTCGAGGCCGCCGGGGCGGGCGCCTGCCTCATCACCGATGCATGGGAGGGGATCGAGCTGTTCCTGACCCCCGGCAAGGAGGTGCTGGTCGCCCGCGACGGCAAGGACGTGGCCGAACACCTCGCCCGCCTCACCCCCGAACGTGCGCAGGCGATCGGTCGCGCGGCGCTCGAACGGGTGCGGCGCGAACACACCTACGAACTGCGTGCCGAGGTGGTCGACAGCGCGCTGCGGCGCCTGCGCGAAGCCCGCCGCGAGGTGGCGGCATGAAGCTCGTCGTCCTCGGGTTGAGCCTGTCGTCATCGTGGGGCAACGGCCATGCCACCACCTTCCGCGCGCTGCTTTCGGCCTTTGCCGCAAGAGGCCACGAGGTGCTGTTCCTCGAACGCGACGTGCCGTGGTATGCCGCCAACCGCGACCTTGCCGATCCCGATTTCTGCCGGCTCGCCTATTACGACAGCACCGCAGACCTTGCGAACTGGCGCGAGGAGATCGCCGCCGCCGATGCGGTGATGGTCGGCTCCTACGTGCCCGACGGGATCGCGGTGGGCGCTTTCGTGCAGGCCAATGCCCGCGGCGTCACCTGCTTCTACGACATCGACACGCCGGTGACGCTCGCCCGGATGGAGCGCAAGGACTGCGATTACCTCTCGCGCGACCTCATCGCCGGGTACGACATCTATTTCTCCTTTTCCGGCGGGCCGGTGCTGCGGCGGCTGGAACGCGATTACGGCGCGCGCCTTGCCCGGCCGCTCTATTGCTCGGTCGATACGGCGCGCTACCGGCCGCTGGACGTGCCGGTGCGCTGGGACCTGACCTATCTCGGCACCTACAGCCCCGACCGCCAGCCCACGCTGGAGCGGCTGCTGATCGAACCCGCCCGCCGCCGCCCGGAGCTGCGCTTTGCCGTGGCCGGGTCGCAATATCCCGACAGCATCGACTGGCCCGCCAACGTCCACCGCATTGCGCACCTGCCGCCTGCCGAACACGCGGCCTTCTACTGCGCCTCGCGCTTCACGCTCAACGTCACCCGGGCGGACATGATCGCGGCCGGATGGTCGCCCTCGGTGCGGCTGTTCGAGGCCGGGGCCTGCGGCACGCCGATCATCTCGGACGTGTGGGAGGGGATCGAGACGGTGCTGCGTCCGGGGCGCGAGATCATCCTCGCCGAAAGCGGCGATGCGGTGCTCGCCGCGCTCGACGGCAAGGCCGCGCCGATCGGGGAGGCGGCCCGCGCGGCGGTGCTCGAACACCACAGCGCCGCGCGCCGCGCTGCGCAGCTCGAGGCGGATCTGACCCGCGCCCTCGCCCCGGCCGAGGGCAAGGCGCTGGCGTGAGCGGAGGCCGGGCGGGGCTGGTCGACCGCCTCCGTCGGCCCGCCGCAAGCGGTGGAACAGGGCCGGCCCCATCCTGTTCGCCCGCCATGCAGATGCAAGGACAGACGATTACGGCAGACCGATCCTCCCCCTCCCACCCCTCCCCCGCCGCGGCGGGCGCGCCGCCGTGGGACATGCTCGTGACCGAAGGCCCGGTGATGGTGACGGCGATCCATGCCGGCCATTCGATCCGCCCCTCGCTGCGCCCCCACCTCGCGCTGGGCGAGGCCGAGCGGCTGCGCGAGGAGGACCCGCTCACCGACTTTTTCCTCCCCGCGGGCGACACGGTGCTGCGCGCCAACCGCTCGCGCTTCGAATGCGATCTCAACCGCCCCGAGGCGCGTTGCATCACCGCCGATCCGGCCGAGACCTGGGGGCTGCGCATCTGGCGGGACGACCTGCCCGACGCGGAAATCGCCGCCAGCCGCGCGCTGCACCGCCGCTTCTACGCGCTGATGGCCGAACGCATCGAGGCGATGATCGCCGCCCACGGCGAGGTGCTGGTGCTCGACCTGCACAGCTACAATCACCGCCGCGAGGGGCCGGAGGATGCGCCCGCGCCGCAGGCGGGCAATCCCGACATCGATCTGGGTGCGACCACGCTCGACCATGCCGCGCATGGCGGGCTGCTGGCCGCCTTCGCCGAGGGGCTGGGCTCCTGCCCGCTCAGTGGCGCGATGCCCGATGTGCGGGTCAACGTGCGCTGGAAGGACGGCGGCCATTTCCCCGAGTGGCTCCATGCCACCTACGGCGCGAAGGCCTGTGTCGTGACGCTCGAATACAAGAAGGTGTTCATGGACGAATGGACGGGCAGCGCCGATATTCTCGCGCTGCAGGAACTGCGCGAAGGCTTCCACGCCGGGCTCGCCCGGGCGCGCGAGTGGCTGGCGGCGCGGGCATGAGCCGGGCGGCCCGCCAAGCCGGTGCCCCGGGCCTGTGCGCGGCGGCGGTGACGGTCGACGATGCGCTCGCCCGGATGGATGCGCGGGTCGATTGGCTCGCCCGGCTGACCCCCGTCAATGTCGCCGAGATATGGGAGGGCTTCGTCGGCTCCAGTTACCGGGTGATGCCCGACAGCCGCTTTGCCGAAGGGCTGGAGCGCGATGCGCCGGTTCTGCGCGAGGAATTGTTCGCGCTGCCGGTGGAGAAGATCGAGAACCGCCGGGTGCAGGCGCTGCTGCTGGAAAAGCAGCGCGAGATCGACCGCCAGATCGAGCTGGTGGCGATGCGCGGGCGCGGCGGCTTCATCCTGGCGAGCATGGACCTGTTCGGCCACGCCAGCGAACGCCTGCAGGCCACCGCGCGCGACGTGCTGTCCCAGGTGCCGATCTTCCCCGACGACGAATGCGATGCCGATGCCGAGGCCATGGCCCGGGCCGCCGAGGCCGAGGTGGCGCGCTATCGCCGCGATCATCCGGGCTTTGCCTGCGAGGTGATCCGCGATCCGCGCCCGGGCGTCTCGCTCTACGTCTCGCAGGGCAATCTCCACGTCGCCTCGGACTACACCACGCCGCGTTCGCGGATCGACCCGCTGATCCAGCACGAGATCGGCACCCACGCGGTCAGCCGCCACAACGGCCGCCGCCAGCCGCTCAAGGTGCTGGCCGGGGGGCTCGCCGATTACGACGAATTGCAGGAAGGGCTGGCGGTGCTGGCCGAATATCTCGCCGGATACCTCCCCGCCGAACGGCTGCGCACGCTCGCCGCGCGGGTCATCGCCGCCGACATGGCGGTGCGCGAGGCGATGGGGCCGGAAATCTTCGCCTGCCTCGTCGAGGATCACGCCATCCCGCACGATACCGCCTTCGACACCGCCTTGCGGGCCAAGCGCGGCGGCGGGCTGACCAAGGATGCGCTCTACCTCAAGGGGCTGGCCGAACTGCTCGCCTATCTCCAGCGCGGCGGCGATCTCGAGGTGCTGATGCTCGGCAAGTTCGCATTGAAGCACCTGCACACCATCGGCCAGCTGCTCGACGAGGGGATCCTGGTCCCGCCCGAGATCCTGCCCCGCTTCCTCACCGACGAGGCCGCGCGTTCGCGCCTTGTCCAGACCCGCTCGACCCCGCTCCCCTCGCTCTATCAGGAAAGCCCCGCCGCATGACCGATCCGCGCATCGCCATCGCCTTCGTGGTGAACGACATCGCCACCGAAAAGGACGATTATTCCACCATCCGCCTCGCCCGCAAGGCGGTGGAGCGCGGCCACACGGTCGCGCTGATCGGGCTGGGCGATTTCATCTACGACTGGCGCGAGGGCATCTGCGCGATGGCGACGGTGAGCAAGATCGACAGCTTCGCCGACGATGTCGTCTACCTCGCCCACCTGCAGGACCCGGGCAAGGAGCGCGAGCGCATCCGGCTGGCCGATTACGACATCCTGATGCTGCGCGCCGATCCGGCCGAGGAGCTGAACACGCGCAGCTGGGCGCCCTCTTCCAGCCTGCTGTTCTCGCAGCTTGCCTCGCTCGGCGACACGATCGTGCTCAACGATCCCCGGCACCTCACCGATGCGGTCAACAAGACCTATTTCCAGTTCTTCCCCGAAGCCGTGCGGCCCGCCACCACCATCACCCGCGAGGCCGCCGAGGTGCACCGCTTCCTCGAAGCGCATGATGGCAAGGGCGTGATCAAGCCCTTGCAGGGATCGGGCGGACAGGGGGTCTTCATTATCGACGAGAGCAACCGCCAGAACCTCAACCAGATCATCGAGGCGGTGACGCGCGACGGTTATGCCATCGTGCAGGAATACCTGCCCGCCGCCGCCGAGGGCGATCTGAGGATGATCACGCTCAACGGCCGCCCGCTGAAGGTGGACGGCACCTATGCCTGCATCCACCGCTTCAGCCAGAGCGAGGACCACCGTTCGAACATCTCGGCCGGCGGCGGCGTGGAGATGGCGGTGCCGGACGAGGCCGCGCTCAGGATCGCGGAGATCGTCGGCCCCAAGCTGATCGACGACGGGATGTATTTCGCCGGGCTCGATATCGCCGGGGACAGGATGATGGAGGTCAATGTCGATACGCCGGGCGGGCTCAACTTCATCGACGACTTGAGCGGCATCGACTTTTCCGGCGTGATGATCACCGATCTCGAACGCAAGGTGCGCCTGCGCCGCCAGTATGGCGGGACGCTCAGCAACAGGCAGCTGGCGGTGATCTGATCGCGGCCCGCGCTGCACCGGCGCGCGCCTTGCGCCCTTGCTCTCCCGCCGGCGACTTCGTAATCGGGCCGCTCGACGCAACCCGAGCGGAAAGCATCACGCCATGAACGCAGCCGCGCAGCGGATCGACGCAGCCACCCCCGCGCGGGCCGAACGGGTCGCGCTGCTCACCCAGATCGAACAGCGGCTGCGCTGGCTTTCGGCGTGGACGGTGCACAATGCCAACAACATCCGCGAAAAGCGCGACGGGCTGAAGGTCGGCGGGCACCAGGCGAGCTGCGCCTCGATGACCGCGATCATGACCGCGCTGTATTTCCACGCGCTGCGCCCGCAGGACAAGGTGGCGGTAAAGCCCCATGCCGGCCCGGTGCTGCACGCGATCCACTACCTGCTGGACGAACAGACCCGCGAGAAGCTGGAGGCGTTCCGGGGCCTTGGCGGGGTGCAGTCCTATCCCAGCCGCACCAAGGACACGATCCCGGTCGATTTCTCCACCGGCTCGGTCGGCCTCGGGGTGGCGGTGACGGCGTTCAGCAGCCTCGTGCAGGATTACCTCGTCGCCCATGGCCAGCTGGCCGAGGCCGACACGGGCCGGATGATCGCGCTGATGGGCGATGCAGAACTCGACGAGGGCAATATCTACGAATGCCTGATCGAGGGCTACAAGCACGACATCCGCAATTGCTGGTGGATCGTCGATTACAACCGCCAGAGCCTCGATGCGACCACCGCCGACCGGATGTTCCGCCGCTTCGACGACATCTTCGAGACCTGCGGCTGGCGGGTGGTGACGCTGAAGCACGGACGGC
>VFQO010001548.1_pt1 | contig 17108 bp, 17 predicted proteins | sample 3512331 | NCBI WGS metagenome assembly VFQO01 (sample SAMN10412371, study PRJNA504923) | tailings metagenome | isolation source: Replicate 3 from Balatoc abandoned mine | place: Philippines: Itogon, Benguet | collected 2017-08-28
GCTGGAGCGAGGACGAGTTCCTGCGCCGCACCGAAGGCAGCGCGATCCGCCGCATTGGCCACGAGCGCTGGCTGCGCAATCTGGCGGTGGGCCTGGGCAATGCGCTGCGTGGTAAGCCAGACCCGGCCATCACGCAGGCGCTGCAGGCGCGCGCCGAACACCCCAGCGCACTCGTGCACGAGCACGTGGCCTGGGCGCTGGCGCAGGGTTGAGCGCCGCGCTGGCGCGTTCAGCCCTGCTGCGCGTACTTCAACCGCAGCTCGCGCTTGAGCAGCTTGCCGCTCGGGTTCTTGGGCAGCGCATCGGTGAACACCACGCGCTTCGGGCTCTTGAAGCCCGCCATGTGCGTGTTGCAGTGGGCGATGACTTCGTCCTCGGTGAGCGCGTGGCCGGCCTTGACCACGATGATGGCCGTCACCGCCTCAACCCACTTGGCGTCGGGCAGGCCGATCACCGCCACCTCGCTCACCGCGCTCAGGCGGTAGATCATTTCCTCCACCTCGCGGCTGGCCACGTTCTCGCCGCCGGTCTTGATCATGTCCTTCTTGCGATCGACGATGGTGATGTAGCCCTCGTCGTCGATGGTGGCCAGATCGCCGCTGTGGAACCAGTCGCCGCTGAAGGCGGCGGCGGTTTTCTCGGGGTCGTTGAAGTAGCCCAGCATCAGGTGCGGCGATCGGTGCACCACCTCGCCCACCTCGCCGGGCATCACGTCTTCCATCAGCTCGTTGACGACGCGCGTCTCCACGTTGAGCACCGCCTTGCCGCAGGAGCCCGGCTTGCGCAGCTGGTCCTCGGGCGGCAGCATGGTGGCCAACGGCGCAATCTCGGTCTGCCCGTACAGGTTCCACAGCCGCACCGCGGGCAGGCGCGAGGCCAGTTCCTTCAACACCTCCACCGGCATGATGGATGCGCCGTAGTAGCCCTTGGCCAGCGTCTTCAGGCGCGCGGCGTCGAAGGCGGGCGAGCGCAGCAGCGCGATCCACACCGTGGGCGGCGCGAAGAAGCTGGTAATGCGGTGCTGCTCCAGCAGGTTGAGCAAATGGTCGGGCACCGGCTTGCCAGTGATGACGTTGCTGCTGCCGATGTAGATGGCGGGGCCGAAGAACACGTCGAGCTGCGCGCAGTGGTACAGCGGCAGCGCGTGCAGGGCCACGTCGGTCTCGGCGATTTCTGCGTTGATCACGCAGCTCACGTACTGCCACAGCACCGCGTCGTGCGTGAGCATGGCGCCTTTGGGCATGGATTCGGTGCCGCTGGTGTAAACGATCTGCGCCACGTCGGTGCTCTGCAGCGTCACCTCGGGCAGCGGGTCGGCGCACGCGGCCAGGTGGTCGAAGCGGTGCATGGTCGGGTCGGGCTCGCTCGGGTCTTCGCCGGGCAGCCAGATGAAGCGCTCCACCGCGGTGTCCAGCGCGGCTGCGGCGCGCGCCAGGCTGCTCAGGCCGCTGTCGGTGGCCAGGGTTTTCGCCTGCGCGTGGCGCAGGATGTAGGCGACTTCGTCGGCCTTGAGCATGAAGTTGATCGGCACCAGCACCGCGCCGCGGCGCGCCACGGCAAAGCGCAGCGCCGCGAAACCGTGCGAATTGCGCGCCAGCACGGCCACCTTGTCGCCCTCGGCCACGCCGAGCTGCGCCAGGCCGGCAGCCAGGCGGCTCACCAGGGCGTTGAAGTCGGCGTAGCTCCAGCGCACCTCGCCGCAGGCGATGGCGAGCTTGTCCGGCAGGCGCAGGGCCGTGCGGTGCAGGGCGTCGGCAATGGTCTGGCGCCGCACCAGCGGCGAGTAGGCGTGCTTCATGTTGTCTCCGGGGTGCTGTCGGGTCGGTGCCGCTGGGCATTGGAGCGGCCGGTTGCCATTTGGCCATCGGCACAAACACCGAGCGCGTCGCCCCCGCGTCATCCGCCTGTCACGAAGTCTCACTTTGCGACATGCCGGCGAGACACGGGCGCTGGCTATCATGCTGCGCATGCCGCTGCACGCCAACCCGCCACACGCCCTCGGCCGCGAAGCCCGGCGCCTGCGCGGGCAGGCCGTGGCCTGGTGGCACGCGCTGCAACTGGCGGCACAGATCCTGGTGCTGGTGCTCTCGCCGTCGAGCTACACCCAGGGCCGCAGCCGCGCGGTGCTGCTGCACATGGTGCACGCGGTGCTGCCGCTGCTGTCGTGGTTCCTGGTGCTGTCGCTGCTCATCAGCCTGGTCATCATCCGCATCGTCACCGCCACCGCCAGCAGCTACGGCCTGTCGCAGTACGCGCTGGAAGTGCTGGTGCGCACCCTGGTGCTGGAGCTCATTCCGCTCACGGCCGCGTTGTTCGTGGCGCTGCGACACGCCATGCCCGGGGCCGAGCAGCTGCGCGCGCAGCTCGACGCGCGCCAGCGCACGGGCCAGCGCATTCCGGGCATTGCCGGCCTGGCGGGCGTTTTGCTGCCGCGCGCGCTGGCCAGCATCCATTCGGTCATCCTGCTGGCCGCACTCTCCGGCGTGATCGCGCTGGTGCTCACCTACCTCATGGTCTATGGCGCCTCGCCCTGGGCGCTGGCCGGCTACACGCGCGACGTGGGTTCGGTGTTCACGCCGGTGGTCTCGCTGATCTTCGGTTTCAAGACCTTCTTCTTCAGCCTGGCCGTGGCGGTGGTGCCGCTGGCCGGCGCCGCCGAACCCGACGCGCACGGCCGCTTCGTGCCACGCAGCGACATGACCGAATTCGCGCGCCTGTTCTCGGTGCTGCTGATGGTCGAGATCGTTTCGCTCGTGGGCAACTATTACTGATCACGCCATGACCAACCCGCAGCACGAAGACCCCCTGGTGCCCGAGCCACCGCCGGTGCGTGGTCTCGCCTTCAAGGCCGCGTTGCTGATGGCGCTCACGCTGCTGCTGGTGGTGGGTTCGGTGCTGTATGTGATGTTCGCGCGCGGCGTGTTCGAGCCCACGCAGCGCGTGGTGCTGATCGCCGACGACGCCGAGGGCGTGACCGTGGGCATGGACATGACCTTCGCCGGCTTTGCCATCGGGCGCGTGGCGCGCGTGGAGCTCGGTGAGGACGGCAATGCGCGCATCCTGGTCGACGTGGCCGAGAAGGACGCCAAGTGGCTGCGCAGCTCCAGCATCTTCACCATGGAGCGCAGCCTGGTGGGCGGCACGCGCATCCGCGCCTTCAGCGGCGTGCTCGACGACCCGCCGCTGCCCGACGGCGCCGAACGCACCGTGCTGCGCGGCGATGCTGCGGCCGAGATCCCGCAGATCACCGCGGCGGTGCGCGAGCTGCTGGAAAACCTCAAGGCCATGACGCAGCGCGACGCGGCGCTCAACCAGACGCTGGCCAACCTGCAGACCACCACCGAAAAGCTCAACGGCCCGCACGGTGCTTTGGGTGTGCTCACCGGCAACGAGGCCGACGCGAAGCAACTGGCCGCCACCATCGCCAGCGCCAATGCCTTGATGGCGCGCGCCAACGCGCTGACCGCGCGGCTCGACTCGCTGGTGGCCAACGCCGACCGCCAGGTGTTCGGCCAGGGCGCCGCGCCGGGCGAGGGCAGCCTGCTGGGCGATGTGCGCGCCACCGTGACGCAGCTCAACGGTCTGTTGGGCGACGCGCGCGGCAGCCTGCAGAAGGTGGACGCGGTGCTGGTCGAGGCGCAGGGCATCGCATCCAACACGCGCGAGGCCACCACCGACCTCACCGCGCTGCGCGCCGAGGTGGAGCGCAGCCTGCGCCAGGTCGACAGCCTGATCAACGAAATCAACCGCAAGTGGCCCTTCGCGCGCGACACGGAGATCAAGCTGCCATGAGACGCCTGGGAATCCTGATCGGCGTGACGCTGCTCGCTGCGTGTTCGAGCACGCCGCCGCCACCGGACTGGCAGATGAGCGCGAAAAGCAGCCTGGATAACGCGACCATTGCCTGGTTCGAGGGCCGCGACGCGGTGGAACGCGCCGAGTTCGCGCGCGCCCGCGCGGCCGTGGCCCGCACCGGCCGGCCCGAGCTGGTGGCGCGCACCGAGGCTTATCGCTGCGCCTTGCGCGTGGCCACCTTGCACCCCGAGCTCTGCACCGGCTTCGACACTGTGTCGGCCGACGCCTTGCCCGAGGACGCGGCCTACGCGCGCTACCTGTCGAACCGCCTGCAGCCCGGTGATGCCGAGCGCCTGCCGCCGGCGCACCGCGCCGCGTTGGGAGCGGCCGACCCCGCGGGTGCGTTGCAAGGCGTGGCCGACCCGGTCACGCGACTGGTGGCCGCCGGTGCTGCGCTGCGCCGCGGCCAGGCCTCGCCCGGCGTGGTGCAACTGGCGGTGGACACGGCCTCGGCCCAGGGCTGGCCGCGGCCGCTGCTGGCGTGGCTGGGCGTGCAGCAACAGGCCGCGCGCGCGGCGGGCGACTCGGCGCAGGTCGAGCGCTTGCAGCGCCGCATCGACACCGTGGCGCCGCCGCGCTGAGCTCGGCTGCCGCGCTTCAGTTCACGCGCCCGATGCGCTGAACCACCGATTTCATGGCGGCCGCGTCGGCCTTCACGAAGGCGTCGAACTCGGCCGCGTCCTGGTACTGGAACTGCGTGCCGGCCGTGGTCATGATCTGGATGGTCCGTTCGTCGCGCGTGGCGGCGCGTGCGGCCTCGCGCAGCTTGTCGATCACCGGCTGCGGTGTGCCCGCGGGGGCGAACAGCCCGGCCCACTGCGAGTAGCCGATGTTCACGCCCAGTTCCTTGAAGCTGGGCACATCGGGCAACAGCGGCAGGCGGCCTTCGCCCCAGTGCGCCAGCGCGCGCAGGCGCCCGCTCTTGATGTGGCCCACGATGCTCGCCGGCCCACTGGCCAGCGCTTCCACCTGGCCGCCCAGCAGGCCCACGATGGCCGGGCCCGCACCGGTGTAAGGCACGTGCAGCATGAAGGTATTGGTGGCCGCCTTGAGCTGCTCCATCGGCACCTGCATCGTCCCGTAGTTGCCCGATGAGCCGAAGCTGATGCGCCCCGGGTTGGCCTTGGCGTGCGCGATGAACTCGGCGTAGGTTTTCCACGGGCTGTCGGCGCGCACCACCAGCACCGTGGGATCGGCCGTCATGCGCGCGATCGGTGCGAGCTGATTCACCTCGAACTGCGGCGGGCGGTTGAGGATACGGTCGGCCTCGGGCAGCACCACCAGCGACGACAGCGCCATCAGCACGGTGTAGCCGTCGGCCGGCGCCTTGGCCACCGCCGCCATGCCGATGGCACCACCCGCGCCGCCACGGTTGACCACCACCACCGACTGGTTCAGGTGGCGCGCCATGGCCTCGGCCACCGGCCGGCCCACGGCATCGGCCACGCCGCCGGGTGGGAAGGGCACCACCATGGTGATCGGCTTGCTCGGGAAGGCGTCTTGCGCGAAGGCCGTGCCCAGGCCGGTGAGGCCGATGGCCGATGCGCCCAGCAGGCGGTGGAAGTCGCGTCGTTGCATGGTGTCTGTCTCCTGTGTCGTTTTGAAGGGGAGGGCTCAGGCAAAGCGGTTCTGGATCTCGCCGATGCCGTCGATGGCGATGCGCACCACGTCACCGATTTTCAGGAACTGCGGCGGGTTCAGGCCCAGGCCCACGCCGGCCGGCGTGCCGGTGGCGATGATGTCGCCGGGGTAGAGCGTGATGCCGCGCGAGATGGTCTCGATCAGCGTCGGGATGTCGAAGATCAGGTCCTCGGTGCGCCCGTCCTGGCGCGGCTCGCCGTTGACCCAGCAGCGCACGCGCGTGTGCTGGCCATCCAATTCGTCGGCCGTCACGATCCACGGGCCCATGGGGCAGAAGGTGTCGAAGCTCTTGCCCATGTCCCACTGCTGGTGGCGCATCTGCACGTCGCGCGCGGTCACGTCGTTGACGATGGTGTAGCCCCACACGTGCTGCATCGCATCGGCCTTGGCGATGTTCTTGCCGCCGCGCCCGATGACCACCGCAAGCTCGGCCTCGTAGTCGATCTGCGGCGAGATGGTCTCGCCCGGCAATCTCACCGTGTCGGTCGGGCCGACGACGCACTCGGGCACCTTGGTGAAGACGATCGGCCACACCGCGGGGTTGGCGTTGTTGTTCTTGAACACCGAGCCCTGCAGCTCCTTCGCGTGCTCGTGGTAGTTGCGGCCCACGCACCAGACGTTGCGGCGCGGGCGCGGGATGGGCGATTCCAGCTGCACGACCGACAGCGCCAGCGCCGGGCCCTGGGTGGCCGGCAGGGCCTGGCCCGCAGCGGCGGCCTCCACCAAGGGCAAGGCGCCGCGCTGTGCCTCGGCGGGCGACAGCGCGAACGGCGTGACGGTCTGTTGATCGGGCGAAACCAGGCCGACAAAGCGTTGGCCCTGGTGAACGAAGGTGGCGATGCGCACGAAAACTCCTGCTGACGGTCGATATACCAATGAATACCAATAGGTACCAGGTTCTGAATCGTAGAGGGTGAAACGATCGATGCCATCAGGGAATAACCCTGGCCGGCCGGTCTACCGCCGATTGGTCTGTTTTGGTACAGTGCGACGCCATGAGCATGCCCCTCGCCCTGCGCCAGACCCTTCTCGATCAACTGCAGTCGGGCCAGTGGCGCGCCGGAGAGCGTCTGCCCACCGAGCGCGAACTCGCGCAGCGCCACCGCGTGAGCCGCACCACCGTGCGAAAGGCACTGGCCGAACTCAAGCAACAGGGCCTGATCGAGCAGACCGTGGGCAGCGGTACCTACGTGGCCGATCACGCGTCGACGCGGCTGAATCGCCTGGTCCGGGCCGCTGCGCCCGATTCATCGCGCCACACCAGCCCGGCCGAGCTGATGGAGGCGCGTCTCGCGCTGGAGCCGGCCATCATCGACATGGCGATCCGCAACGCCAACGCGGCCGACCTGCAGCGCATGCAGGCCTGTTGCGACGAGGCCGATCGCGCCGAAACGCTGGCGGCCTTCGAGCACTGGGACGGTGAATTGCACCAGGCCATTGCCGACGCCGCGCACAACAGCTTCGTGGCCAACGTGTTCACGCTCATGAAGACCGTGCGCGCGCAAAGCGACTGGGGCCAGCTCAAGAAGAAGAGCGTGACGCCCGAGCGCCGCCTGGCGTACCAGGCCGAGCACCGCGCGATCGTGAATGCGCTGCGCGAGCGCGATACCACGGGGGCGCGCGAGCACACGCTCGCGCACCTGCTGCACGTGAGGCAGAACCTGCTGGGCTATTGAAGGGAACCCAGCACCCCGAGTGCGAACGGCAGGCTCAGCATGCCCAGCAGCGTGGATAGCGTGACCAGCCCCGCCACGTACGGTCCGTTGTAGCCCATGCGCGCCGCCAGCACGTAGCAGCTGGACGCGGTGGGCACGGCCGAAAAGGTGAGCAGCACGGCCGTCTGCACCGGGTCGAGCCGGAACAGCAGCGCCAGGCCAAAGGCCATCAGCGGGACGGCCAGGTGCTTGATGCCCAGCACCAGGATGCCCAGCAGCTTGGCGCTGGCCAGGCTGCCGAACTGCATGCCGGCGCCGGCGGCCATGAGGCCCAGCGCCAGCGAGGCCTGGCCGATGCGGTTGACCGTGGGCTCCAGCCAGGGCGGCATGGCAAAACCGAGCAGGTTGGCCACCAGGCCAGTGGCGGTGGCGATGATGAGCGGGTTGCGCACCAACTCGCGCGCGAAGCCCTTGTTGGCGTGGCGCGCCATGGGCCACACCGCGCCGATGTTGAAGATGGGCACGCAAAAACCGATGATCACCGCCACCATCAGCAGACCCTGCGGCCCCGCCACGCGCTCGGCGATGGCGAGCAGGATGAAGGAGTTGAAGCGGAACCCTACCTGGGCGCTGGCGGCATGCAGCCGCACGTCGATGCGCTTGCCCAGCCACGGCCAGTGAGGCAGCGAGTAGGTGAGGGCGATGGCGCACAGCGCCAGGGACACCGCCGCGCCCACCAGGCTGGAGGCGGCCGACAGATCGAGCGGGCTCTTGACGATGCTGTGGAACAGCAGCACCGGAAAGAGGAAGTAATAGACCAGGCTCTCGACCTGCTCCCACACCGTGCGGTTGAGCTTGGTGAAGCGGCACACGAGGTAGCCGCACAGGATGAGCGAGAAATCGGGGAAGAGCAGTTGCGCGAAGTTCACCGCGCGATCGTAGCGGCCGGCCACCGCCGCGGCCGGGTTTCCCCTTATGTATTGTCCCGAAGGTGTCGCGCGCTCCAACTGGGTACAGTCGGCGTACTTCGCTTTTGTAACCCCCTCAGGAGATCCCCACCATGATCAACCGTCGTACCGCGCTGGCCAGTGCAGTCGCTCTGGCCGCCTTGGGCGCGCAGGGCCTTGCCCTGGCACAGGCGTTCCCGAGCAAACCCGTCACCCTGCAGGTGCCGTTCGCGCCGGGCGGCACCACCGACATCATTGCTCGTGTCATGTCGGAGCCGCTGAGCAAGGCGCTCGGCCAGAACGTCGTCGTGCTCAACCGCGCGGGCGGCGGTGGCGTGGTCGGCGCGCAGGAGCTTGCGCGCGTCGCGCCCGATGGCCACTACATCGGCATGGCCACGGTGTCCACCACCGCGGCCAACCCGGCGATCAACCCCAAGATCCCGTACGACACGCTCAACGACTTCACGCCCATCATCAACATCGCGGCCACGCCCAACGTGATCGCGGTGCACCCGAGCTTCCCGGCCAAAGACTTCAAGGGCTTCCTCGAAGAAGTGAAGAAGAATCCGGGCAAGTACAGCTACGCGAGCTCGGGCACGGGTGGCATCGGCCACCTGCAGACCGAGCTGTTCAAGAGCCTCACCGGCACCTTCATCACGCACATTCCCTACCGCGGTGCGGGCCCGGCCCTCAACGACACCATCGGCGGCCAGGTGCCCATCATCTTCGACAACCTGCCCTCGGCGCTGCCGCACATCCTGGGTGGGCGGCTGGTGGCCATCGTGGTCGCAGCGCCGCAGCGCGTGGCTGCCCTGCCCAACGTGCCCACCTTCAAGGAGGTGGGTCTGGAGCCGGTGAACCGCATGGCCTACTACGGCCTGATCGGCCCCAAGGGCATGGCGCCTGATGTGGTGAACAAGATCCACGCCGCTGCCACCGACGCGCTCAAGGACGCCGGCGTGCGCAAGCGCATCGAGGACACCGGCTCGCTGGTGGTGGGCAACTCGCCGAGCGAGTTCACGGCGCAGATCAAGGCTGAGTTCGAGGTCTACAAGGGCGTGGTGGCCAAGCAGAAACTCAAGCTGGACTGATGAGCCCCCACGCTGCGCACTTCGTGTCGTCGCCGCCCCCCGATGGGGCGCAGGTCTCCCTTGGGGCGGCCCGGCGGGAGCCCTGATGTCCGCGCCGGTGGCCGGCAGCGAACACCCTTCGCTGTCGGCTTTCATCGACAGCCTCTGGCTCGAAGAGGGCCTTGCGCGCAACACGCTCGAGGCCTACCGGCGTGACCTGACGCTCTTCGGCCAGTGGCTGGCGACGCAAGGCAAGGCCCTGCCCGAAGCGCAGGAGGCCGACATCCACGCCTACTTTGCCGAGCGCCATGCCGCCACGCGCGCCACCACCGCCAACCGGCGGCTCACGGTGTTCAAGCGCTACTTCCGTTGGGCGCTGCGCGAGCGTTTCGTGAGCGTCGACCCCACGCTGCGCCTGCTGCCCGCGCGCCAGCCGCTGCGCGTGCCCAAGACACTCTCCGAGGCCCAGGTCGAGGCGCTGCTCGCGGCGCCCGACACCGGCACGCCGCTGGGCCTGCGCGACCGGGCGATGCTGGAACTCATGTACGCGAGCGGCCTGCGCGTGAGCGAGCTCGTCACGCTCAAGGCCTGGCACGTCGGCCTGGGTGAACACGTGCTGCGCATCACGGGCAAGGGCAACAAGGAGCGCCTGGTGCCTTTCGGCCAGGTGGCGGGCGAGTGGCTGCAACGCTACCTGGCCGAATCACGCCCGGCCATCCTGAATGGTCAGGCCAGCGAGGACTTGTTCGTCACCTCGCGGGGAGCGCGCGCCGGCGAGGCCATGTCGCGCGTGATGTTCTGGCAACTGGTGAAGAAGTACGCGGTGCAGGCGGGCATCACCGCGCCGCTGTCGCCGCACACATTGCGCCACGCCTTCGCCACCCACCTGCTCAACCATGGCGCGGATCTGCGCGCCGTGCAGATGCTGCTCGGCCACGCCGACATCTCCACCACCACCATCTACACGCACGTGGCGCGTGAGCGGCTCAAGAACGTGGTGGCGCAGCACCACCCGAGGGGGTGAGCGTCGGAGCTTCAGTGCCCGAGCGTGAAGTAGAAGGTTGCGCCGCGGTCGATCTCGCTCTCGGCCTGGATCTCGCCGCCATGGCGCACCACGATGCGCTGCGCAATGCTCAGGCCCAAGCCGAAGCCGCCGAACTGGCGGTCGTCGTGCAGGCGGTGGAAGGCGGCGAAGATTTTGTCGTGCTGACGGCTGTCGAAACCGCAGCCGTTGTCGCGCACGTGGTAAACCGTGCGGCCATCGCGCGTTTCGGCGCAAAACTCGATGACGGCGGGGTCGCGATCGCGACTGAACTTCCAGGCATTGCGCAACAGGTTCTCGATCACGCTGCGGACCAATGGTCGATCCCCGTATCCGGGTGCGCTGGGTGCGATGCGGAACTGGACATGGCGCGTGGGTTCTGTCTCGATCAGCGATTGCTGGACCTCGCGGGCCATTTCCGCCAGATCCAGCGGTTCAGGGTTCAGCGGCGTGTTCGAGAGCTTGGCCAGGCCCAGCAGCGCGTCGACGAGCTCGGCCATGCGTCGGGCGGAATGGCCAATACGACCCAGCAGTGCTCGGCCTTCGTCGCCCAGCGCCTCGCCGTGGGATTCGTCGAGCAGGTGGCTCAGGCCGGCAATCGCCCGGATCGGCGAACGCAGATCGTGCGCCGCCGAATGGCTGAACGATTCGATTTCGCGCATGTGCAGGCGCAGCGCCTCGGTGCGTTCGCGCACCCGCTCTTCGAGCAGGTCGTGACTGCGCTGCAGCGCAGCGCGTGCGGCCTCGCGCTCACTCACGTTCTGTGCCACGCCTTGCAGCAGACCTTCGTCGTTCGAGGCCGCATCGAGCTGCAGCCAGTGCAGGAAGTCATCGGTTTCGCCGAGTTTCAGGGTACGACGTCTCAGAACACCCTGCTCGCAATCGGAGAGGAACTGCTCCCGATCCGTAGGCGAGACTCGCGAAAGAAAGTCGCTCAAGGGCTTGTCCTGGTCGTCGGGCAGTGCGGCCAACGCGGCAGGTTCCCCGCTCATCCGGATCGACCCCGCTTGCGGGCGGATGCGCACGAACCCCATCTCCGCCGCGCTCATGGCCTGCTCCAGCAAGGTCTGATTGGCGGCCAGTGCGCGCTGAACCTCGTGCCGCTCCAGCGCCATCTGGACGGTGGCGTGCAGCTCCCGCTCGGAGAACGGTTTGATGAGGTAGCCGTAAGGCCGCGTGTGGCGCGCGCGTTCCAGAGTGGCGTCTTCGGAGTACGCGGTGAGGTAGACGATCGGCAGCTGATAGTCCCGACCCAGCAGGCCCGCGAGATCGATGCCGTCCAGCTCGCCCTTGATGTGGATGTCCATCAACACCAGGTCGGGCCGTTCGCTGGCCACCAGGGCCAGGCTTTCGGTATCGGATTCGGCCGGGCCGATGACTTTGTAGCCAAGCTGCTGCAGGCGTTGTTGCAAGTTGAAGGCCACGATACCTTCGTCCTCCACGATCAGGATCTTGGCGGGGTTCCTCATGCTTCCACCTCCAGCGGAAATCGCAATGCAATGCGTGTTGGCCCGGCGCGCTGTATGTCCAGCGTGCCGTCCAGCTGGCGCGTCAGCAGGCGAACCAGTTGAAACCCGAGCGTGGTGCACTGGGCGAAGTCGAGATCGGTCGGAATCGGGTGGCCATCGTTGCTGACCGAGATCTCGACCTGGTCTTCCTGGGTGGCCAGAACGGACACCGTGATGGTTCCGTGGTGTGCGCCTGCAAAGCCGTGCTTGAGCGCATTGCTGACCAGCTCGTTGATGATGAGCCCGCAAGGAATGGCTTCGCTGATGGGTAGCTTGACCTGGTGAGCGTCGATGGCGATGTTCACCTGCCCGACGACCGAACGATAGGACTCGATCAGCGACGGCACGAGCTCGTCGAGAAAACGCTGGAAATCCACACACGCGAAATTGCTCGACTGGTATAGCGTCTGATGGATGAGCGACATCGAACGGATGCGGTTCTGGCTGTCGCGCAGGACGCCGATGACGTCGCGATCGTCGAGCTTGAGCACTTGCAGGTCGAGCAAGCTATGGATCACCTGCAGGTTGTTCTTCACGCGATGGTGCACTTCGCGCAGCAGCAAATCCTTCTGGGACAGCGCGTCCTGGATGCGCTTTTCGGCCTGCTTGCGTTCGGACAGATCGAGGATGACCGACAGCACCATCGGGCCCTCGCCCGTATCGACCGGGTTGATGCCGATCTCGACCGGAAACTCGCTGCCGTCTTTGCGCAGGCCGCTCAGGTCACGACCCAGGCCCATGGGGCGGGCCGTGGCTTCGGCGAGAAAGCCGCGACGGTAGTGAGGGTGCTGGCCGCGGTAGCGCTGAGGGATGAGGGTCTCGACCGGTTGGCCGATGAGCTCGCGGGCCTCGTAGCCGAAGGTGGTCTCCGCGAGGTGGTTGACGCGGGTGATAGCACCCTGCTGGTTGACCACGATCATGGCCACCGGCATGCGGTTGAATGCCTGGCCGAGGTATTCGTCCAGCTGGACGTGCTGGGGCACCATGGCGATCCTCTACTTTTCTTGTGTGCCTCATGCTAGACGCATGCGCCGGTGCTCACAAGGGGCATCGGCCACCCAGGGTCAACAAAATGCGACCCCCGGGCGCCATGGCATGGTGATCGAGGCTTGCAAAGGGGCCTCACTCAGGCGCCGACAAAGCCGCGATCTCCTGATCACTGAAGCCCGCCCTGCGCCGTGCGTTCACATTGAACGGCCCGCGCAGCCGCGGCGCTGCATGCAGCCGGGCGAGGTGGCGGTAGTGCGCCACGGGCTCCAACCCCTGTTGCGCACACAACCACGCATACCAGCGGTTGCCCACGGCCACGTGGCCGATCTCGTCGCGCAGGATCACGTCCAGGATCTCGATCGCGCGCCGTGCCTCGGGCGTGTTCACCTGCTTCAGGCGGGCCTGGATCAATGGTGTGGCGTCGAGTCCGCGCGCCTCCAGCGTGCGCGGTACCAGCGCCATGCGCGCGGTGATGTCGTGCTGCGTCTTCACGCACATCTCCCACAGGCCGTTGTGTGCCGGGAAATCGCCGTAGGCGTGGCCGAGTGTGCCCAGGTGCTCGCGCAGCAGGCCGAAGTGCGTGGCCTCCTCGTGGGCTACCTGCAGCCACTGGCGGTAGAAATCCAGTGGCATGCCTGGGAAGCGCCACAGCGCGTCGAGCGCGAGGTTGATGGCGTTGAACTCGATGTGCGCGATGGCGTGCAGCAGCGCGGCCAGGCCCTCGCGCGTGAGGGGCGAGCGTTGCGCCACCTCCTGCGGAGCCACCAGCTCGGGCCGGGGCGGGCGGCCGGGCAGCGGCGTGGTCGGATCGGGCGTGAGCGTGCGTTCGCGGTCCCAGGCGGATGCGTCGTCGGTGCCGAGCGCGCGCCAGCGCGCCCACAGGGCGTGCGTGTGTTCCACCTTGGCGGTGGGTTCGGGCAAGCACAGTGTGGCCAATGCCTCGGCGCGCAGCGATGGGGTGGGGGGCATCCCTACAATTCTAGGTTTTCGCCCTTTCCGAAGAACCCGACAGGAGACCCCGCATGGCTGTGTACGAACTCGATGGCGTGGCGCCGCAGATGGCCGAATCGGCATGGGTGGCCGACAGCGCGCAGGTGATGGGCAATGTGCAGCTGCACGAGGAAACCAGCGTGTGGTTCGGTGCCGTGCTGCGGGGCGACACCGAGACCATCACCGTGGGCAAGGGCAGCAACGTGCAGGACGGCACCGTGATGCACGCGGACTACGGCTTTCCGCTGGTGGTGGGTGAGCGCGTCACCATCGGCCACCAGGTGATGCTGCACGGCTGCACCATCGGCGACGAATCGCTCATCGGCATCGGTGCCACCGTGCTCAACGGCGCGAAAATCGGCAAGCACTGCCTGGTGGGCGCGCGTTCGCTGGTGACCGAGGGCAAGGAATTCCCCGACGGCTCGATGATCCTGGGCAGCCCGGCCCGGGTGGTGCGCCAGCTCACCCCCGAGCAGATCGAAGGTTTGCGCCGCAGCGCGGCCCACTACGTCGAGAACGCCCAGCGCTACCGCAAGGGCTTGAAAAAGCTGGGCTGAACGTCATCTGCCCGGTTTTGGTCGAAGGAAACAAGTGTCCGAGCTTCACAAATTCGTGTTTGAAGGCCTGCCCGTGCGCGGCATGCTGGTGCGCATCACCGATGCCTGGCAGGAGATCCTGCAGCGGCGTGCGCAGGCCGGCGGCTACCCCGCGGCCGTGACCGAACTGCTCGGCGAGATGACGGCCGCGGCCGCGTTGATGCAGGCCAACATCAAGTTCAACGGTGCGCTGGTGATGCAGATCCAGGGCGACGGACCGGTAAAGCTCGCCGTGGCCGAGGTGCAGCCCGACCTGCGCCTGCGGGCCACCGCGACCGTCACGGGCGAGGTGGCCGACGAGGCGCCGCTGTCGCACATGGTCAACGTCACCAACCAGGGCCGCTGCGCGATCACCCTCGACCCCAAGGACCGCCAGCCCGGCCAGCAGCCCTACCAAGGGGTGGTGCCGCTGTTCGGCGACCGGCACGAGAAGCTGGAGAAGATCAGTGACGTTCTGGAGCACTACATGCTGCAGAGCGAGCAACTGGACACCAAGCTGGTGCTGGCTGCCAACGAGCACATGGCTGCGGGCTTGCTGATCCAGCGCCTGCCGCTGCAGGGCGAGGCCAACCTCGCGGGGCAGTCGCAGCAGCGAGACGAGGATCAGATCGGCCGCAACGAGGACTACAACCGCATTGCCATCCTGGCCAGCAGCTTGAAGCGCGAGGAACTGCTCGAACTCGACGCCGAGACCATTCTTCGCCGCCTGTTCTGGGAAGAAGACGTGCGCCGCTTCGAGCCCCTGCAGGGCAGCAGCGGCCCTCGCTTTGCCTGCACCTGCTCGCGCGAGCGTGTGGGTGACATGCTGCGCTCGCTTGGTCGCGAGGAGATCGAATCCATCCTGGCCGAGCAGGGCGAGGTGCAGGTGAGCTGCGACTTCTGCGGTGCCGGCTACCGTTTCGACCCGGTGGACGCGGCGCAGATCTTCCTGCAGGCCAAGGACCAGCCGCCGGGCAGCGCCCAGCAGCACTGAGTCATCGGGCGTCGCGACGCGCGAGCAGGGCGCGAAACAGGCGGTGCTCGCAATCGGGGTCGCTGCACGACTCGCACTGCCAGCGACCGTTGCCCTCTCGAAGCGTCGGGTCGTCGGGCAACAGATCGCGCCCCAGCGCATTGCCGATGGCGCCGAGCGCGGCGTGCAGGCGCTGCGCCCCCTGGCCGTAGATGGTCTGAAAGCCGATGCCCGCTGCCTGCAGTTCGCGTCGCAGCAGCGCGTCGGTGGCTTCGCGCACGGCCGGGCTGTCGCGAAAGAAGCCGTCGCTGCGCCACGGCAGATCCAGGCCCATCAGCAAGGTGAGCCCCATGCTGCGCTGCGCAGCGATGGCCGCGGGCCACAGGCTGCGATCCTTGAAGTACAGCTCGCTGTAGGCGGCCACCACCAGGGCGGTCGTGTCGGCGATCACCACCTCGGCGCGGGCGGCTTCGATGAGCCGGGTTTGCTCGGCGGCGATGGCTGCCTGCTCGTGGGCGTGGGGCGCACGGCCGGCGCGCTCGCACCACTCGCGCAGGTGCTCGGGCACGGTGTGAACGTCGATGCCCTGCGTGCTCAGGCCCGAGTGCAACTGCTGCGCCAGCGTGCTCTTGCCGCTGGACTCGCCGCCGAGCAGCGCAACACGGAGCATGTCGGCCGGGCGCGCGCGTTCAGCGCGCGATCTGCACGAAGATTTCGTTCGGCTTGACCATGCCGAGATCCTGCCGGGCGAGCTCCTCGACCATCTCCAGGCCTTCCTGCAGGTCGCGCAGTTCGCTGGCCACCTGGTCGTTGCGCTGCTGTGCCTCGGCATTGGCCTTGAGCTGTGCCGCCAGATCGCGCTCGAGTTGCGATACCTGCGGCACGCTGCCACGCCCGAACCACAGCTGCGCGTGCAGCACCAGCAGCAGTGCCACGAGCAGGCCGGGGATCAGGCGATTCGCCATGAATCAGCGCAGGTTGTAGAACGCGTCGCGGCCGGGGTACACGGCCACGTCACCCAGGTCTTCCTCGATGCGCAGCAGCTGGTTGTACTTGGCCATGCGGTCCGAGCGCGAGAGCGAGCCGGTCTTGATCTGGCCCGCGTTGGTGCCCACGGCGATGTCGGCGATGGTGTTGTCTTCCGTCTCGCCGCTGCGGTGGCTGATGACGGCGGTGTAGCCCGCGCGCTTGGCCATCTCGATGGCGGCGAAGGTCTCGGTGAGGGTGCCGATCTGGTTGATCTTGATGAGGATCGAGTTGGCCACGCCCTTGTCGATGCCTTCCTTCAGGATCTTGGTGTTGGTGACGAACAGGTCGTCGCCCACCAGTTGCACCTGCTCGCCCAGGCGCTCGGTGAGGTGCTTCCAGCCTTCCCAGTCGCCCTCGGCCATGCCGTCCTCGATGCTGACGATCGGGTACTTGTCGCACCAGGTGGCCAGCACGTTGGTCCACTCCTGTGCGGTCAGTACCAGGCCTTCGCCTTCCAGGTGGTACTTGCCGTCTTTGTAGAACTCGCTGGCGGCGCAATCCAGGCCGAGCGCGATCTGCTCACCGGCCGTGTAACCGGCGGCGGCGATGGCGTCGAGCAGCATCTGCAGCGCGGCCTCATGGCTGGCCACGTTCGGGGCGAAGCCGCCCTCGTCGCCCACGGCCACGCTCATGCCTTTGTCGTGAATGATCTTCTTGAGCGCGTGGAACACCTCGGCGCCCCAGCGAACGGCCTCGCGGAAGTTCGGCGCGCCCACGGGAATGATCATCAATTCCTGCAGGTCGAGGTTGTTGTTGGCGTGCGCGCCACCGTTGATGACGTTCATCATCGGCACCGGCATCTGCACCGCGCTCATGCCGCCGAAGTAGCGGTA
>VFQO010001549.1_pt1 | contig 17106 bp, 18 predicted proteins | sample 3512331 | NCBI WGS metagenome assembly VFQO01 (sample SAMN10412371, study PRJNA504923) | tailings metagenome | isolation source: Replicate 3 from Balatoc abandoned mine | place: Philippines: Itogon, Benguet | collected 2017-08-28
CCGCATGCACGGTTTGATGAGGGAGGGTAGGCGTGAGCCTGTTCTCTACTCTACCGGCAGCCGTAGAAGGCTCCCTGGAACGACAAAGCAAGGCATTCTTCGACACCGCCATGACGCTGCGCCGACGTATCGAGTTGTTCCTGTCGCTGCCGATCAAGAGTCTCGATGCCATGTCGTTGCAGCGCGAACTGCGCGACATCGGCCGCCAGTGAGGCCCGCCCGATGAGCGCAACCGATACCGCCGGCGCCGCGCCCTCAAACTCCGCGATGAGCGGCTTTGAGCGTTACCTGACGCTATGGGTGGCGGTGTGCATCGTCGCTGGCATCGCGCTCGGCCAGTTCGCGCCCGCCGCATTTCAGGCCATCGGCCGCATGGAGATTGCCCAGGTCAACCTGCCGGTCGGCCTGCTGATCTGGGTAATGATCATCCCCATGCTGCTGAAGGTGGACTTCGCCGCGCTCGGCCAGGTGCGCCAGCATTGGCGCGGCATGGGGGTCACGCTGTTCATCAATTGGGCCGTCAAGCCGTTCTCGATGGCACTGCTGGCGTGGATCTTCATCCGCCACGTCTTTGCCGACTGGCTGCCCGCCGACCAGCTCGACAGCTACATCGCCGGCCTGATCCTGCTGGCTGCCGCGCCGTGTACCGCCATGATTTTCGTCTGGAGCCGGCTGACCGGCGGCGATCCGGTGTTCACGCTGTCGCAAGTGGCCTTGAACGACACCATCATGGTGTTCGCCTTCGCGCCCATCGTCGGCCTGCTGTTGGGCCTGTCCTCGATCACGGTGCCGTGGGACACCTTGCTGGTGTCGGTGGGTTTGTACATCGTCATTCCGGTCATCCTTGCGCAGCTCTGGCGTCGTGCGCTGCTGCGCCGGGGCCAAGCCGCATTTGATCGGACACGGGAACGCATCGGCCCGTTGTCGATCGCCGCGCTGCTGCTGACGCTGGTGCTGCTGTTCGCCTTCCAGGGTGAGGCCATCATCCGCCAGCCCCTGGTGATCGCCATGCTCGCGGTGCCGATCCTGATTCAAGTGTTCTTCAATTCCGGGTTGGCCTACTGGCTCAACCGCCAGGCAGGCGAAAAGCACTGCGTCGCTGGACCATCCGCGTTGATTGGCGCCAGCAACTTCTTCGAGTTGGCCGTGGCCGCGGCCATCAGCCTGTTCGGTTTCCATTCCGGCGCGGCGCTGGCCACCGTGGTCGGCGTGCTCATCGAGGTGCCGGTGATGCTGCTGGTGGTGCGCGTGGTCAACCGCTCGCGCGGCTGGTACGAGCGCCGCCCGACTACTTCGTAATCTCCAAGAGGCATCCATGAGCACCATCACGATCTACCACAACCCGGCCTGTGGCACCTCGCGCAACGTGCTCGGCTTGATCCGCAACAGCGGTGAGGAACCTACCGTCATCGAGTACCTGAAAACGCCGCCCGACCGCGACACGCTCCAGGCGCTGATCGCGGCGATGGGCGTGCCGGTGCGAGACGTGCTGCGCGAGAAAGGCACGCCCTATGCCGAACTCGACCTGGGCAACCCGAGGTGGAGCGACGACGACCTGATCGGCTTCATGCTCCAGCATCCCATCCTCATCAACCGGCCTATCGTGGTCACGCCGCTAGGCACGCGCCTGTGCCGGCCTTCGGAAGCCGTGCTCGACCTGCTGCCGCAGCCGCAGCGCGGCGCGTTCAACAAGGAGGACGGCGAGCCAGTGGTCGATGAGAAAGGCCGCCGTGTCTGAATCCCGTCTCGACCTGCCGAACATCGACGCGGCGCTGTTCCAGCAACCGGACACCGAACACCTGTTCGCGCCGGCACGGGCCACGCATGCGCCGCGCTTCCTGCTGCTCTACGGCTCGCTGCGCGAACGCTCGTTCAGCCGCCTCGCAGCCGAAGAAGCCGCGCGCATCCTGCGGGCGCTGGGCGGCGAAACCCGATTGTTCAATCCGTCCGGCCTGCCACTGGTGGACGATGCGCCGGCCGATCACCCGAAGGTCAAGGAACTGCACGAATTGGTGCAATGGGCCGAAGGCATGGTGTGGAGTTCGCCGGAGCGCCACGGCGCGATGACCGGCCTGATGAAGACGCAAATCGACTGGATTCCGCTGTCGGTCGGCGCGGTGCGCCCGACCCAAGGCAAGACGCTGGCGGTGATGCAGGTGTCGGGCGGCTCGCAGTCGTTCAACGCCGTCAACCAGATGCGCGTGCTGGGCCGCTGGATGCGGATGCTGACCATCCCGAACCAGTCCTCGGTCGCCAAGGCATACCAGGAGTTCGACGAGGCCGGACGCATGAAGCCCTCGGCCTATTACGACCGCATCGTGGACGTGATGGAAGAACTGATGAAGTTCACGCTGCTCACCCGCGACGCGGTGCCGTATCTGGTTGATCGGTACAGCGAGCGCAAGGAAAGCGCCGAGGCGTTGAGCCGGCGGGTCGGTCAAGCGGCGATCTGAGCGGCAGGCCAGGAATTCGTTGAGGCTGCAAAGCATCGTCAGTTCAAGTTTCAGAAAGCACATGCATGTGATGCACGCGCGGTATTTCTTGATAAATCGACTTTATCGAGCTGCGGTGCAGTTCAGCGAATACCGATCTGGAGCCATGGTCAAGAAGAAAAAGCCCCTCGGAAGGGGCTGGGTAGGTCAAGCTTCGTACACGAAGTAGTGCTCGCGCTGACGCGGGAAGAACACATGCTTCCACGTGTCGCCGCTGGTGCTGCCACCGTCGAAGACGACCATTTCGTAGTCGTCAATGTCGGTGTCCGCCAGGTCGGAGCTGTCGATATGGCGCATGTGCAGCGTGCCGCTCATACGCTCGAAGACCAGGATCTGGCCGATGGCGTCGTCCTGGCCCATGGCGTTGACGCAGGCTCCAAGCTGATGCTCGAAGTCGCATGCGGGCGAGATGAGGTCGGGGAACATGGGGTTGCTCCTATGAAAATGGACTAGCCCGGCTCCTGGTGAGGAGACGGACCGGCATGGGGGACAAAGAGGAATGTTGGCGCGTAACGCGGCTACTACGACTCGACCAACGGCAGACCCAGCAACACGGGCGCGTCTGCGTCGAGGATGAGGATGCGGACATCGGCCTGGCCAGCCAGGTCAAGGATGTTCGCCAGGTCGTCGGGCATGCCCTTGCTCCGGTGCTCTTGGCGAAGCTGTTCCGCGCTGATGCCTTCGGAATACTCCGGGTTCTTATCCGTCCAGGGCGTGGAGATCAGCTTGATGCCGATCGCCGGGCTGTACGGCACCCGGAAGGCGATGAACAGGAAGGCCTCTGGCGTGGCGAGGTCTGCCAGATTGGCGAGGTACTGGCCGGTTTCGTGGCTGATGTGTGCACTGCTGATTTCCCAGCACCGGCTGTAGTAGCCGGTCTCGAAGCTCAGCCGTCGAATCACCTCCCGAGCTAACTCTTCAGAGTAGGTGTCCCCGATATGGCATGGGCGACCGTCGAAGTCATAGCCCTCGATTGCGTAGACCACCGAGCGCACGATGCCTTCGGTTTGGCACAGTGCCTCCAGATCGGCAGGTACCTCCTGGCCCTCGGTGATCAGTGCGAAGTCGGCACCGACCAGGCATGGGAACTGTGCTGCCTGATCGTCAGGCAGGTGTGCCTGGCTTAAATGCAGCGGCCGCCATACCGGCGGAGAATCGTCCTCGCAGGTGATGAGCAGTGTACGAACAATGCGCAGATTCGAATAACCGCGGATGAAGGGGTTGTCGGCCTCGGACATGGATTACTCCTGGATAGAGAATACCGAGGCCGCTCCCCATCGGGGAATGAGACCCCGGTGGGTTGGAAGTGGAAAATGCGTCAGGCAGCACTGAGTGCTGGCGCTTGGGCCAGCCGCTCTGCAACGCGGCGACGTACATTCATACGAAATTGCCCGTCATTGATGCCGGCGAGTAGGCTGCCGGCCTCCATGGCGATCACGGCCGAGGCCTCTTCTGCGTCGGAGGCCAGAATGGCTTTGCGCAACTGGTCTCCGAGTTGGAGGGCCTGTGAAGACGCTCGGGCGACCTGAACCTCCCGGCTCAGATAGCTGCCGTCGCCACCGAACTCGAACAATCGCGGTTTGCTGCAATACCAGCACCCCTCGAATTGAATGGCGGTCAGGTGATGGCCGTCGTTCAGACAGGTGACGATCAGAAGCAATGCGTCGAGATCGGCGCTGTCGGGCTGTACGGCGGCCAGTCCTGGACCAGGACGGATTGCACAAGGCCGCCTTCGAGCACGACGGCGAAGCTGGGATGGGGGAACATGTGTCGCTCCTTCAGAAAAGTCGGAGGGACACGGCCCCCGGAGGGCACGTGTCCCTCGTTTGGGGTGGATAGGAATGGCGGCGTGACCCGCAAGGGCCTTACCAGCCGTTGTAGTGCAGCACCAGGCTGGCGATGACCCGGCGGCGAGCAAGGTCGAGGCCGCTCAGATCGGCCAGGCCTTCAAACCCGCAGCGGCGCAGCAAAGACGCGCTCCTGCGGGCGTTGTAGAAGCTCACCATCGCGGCGAGGAACATGCGTTCCCCGCTGCTCAGTAAGCCCAGGGACCTGCTGATCTGCCGCACGTTGGGGCATAGATCCCATTTGTCGCGGGCTTGTTCAAAGCCCTTTTTGGTGCCGTCGCCAAACCACCGGGGGCCTGCGATCTGCACACCACGTTTCCATGCCTTGAAGAACGCATCGGGAGCAGCAACGAAGTGCTGCCGCTCCCGTGCGATCTGCTCGGCAACTTCCAGGGGAAGCTGGCTCATGAGAGATTCCTTATAGAGTGGATCAAGGGATGGCGAGCTGAGACCAGCCGCCTCTTGCGAGGGCGCGTTCCGCGGCAGCGAAGCTGCGGAAGTACTCGCGGGACTCCCGCGAGACAGGCCCTTGGGAATCGCGCGTTCCGATGTAGTGACCGGCGGCGCTATGCAGGACTTCGAGCGGCAATTGCTTGCCGGTGCAGAACAAGGCGAGTTCGCCGAAAGAGGCGCGTGGCATGGTCGGACTCCTTGGAGGATGCGAGGCGACCAGGCCCGTACGGGATGGCAGCTCCCGCTGGGGTTGACGAAGGTGCATCGGCGTCGCGAGGACGCTCGTCCGCAGGACGATGCTGGGCGGACTGGTGGGTGATACGGAGTGAATTCCGCGCAGCCTGGAACCCTGGCTGCTGGCATGTGCTGACGAATCAGCGAACATGCGGGCAGCTTCGTGCGCGAGCCGCGCTGCGTCAGTTGAAAAACCGCATCCGGCCCCGTCCCGATTCATGCGCAGCAGAAAAAGAAACAGCCCCGCGTCGTGCGGGGCCGTCAGGACGGAGCGAAGGCGCCGGGTCAGTCGGGCTTGTCGCCCAGGACATGCTGCTTCCACAAGTCGAATGCCTGCTCGGGCGCAAGCTCGGCGAGGATCACGATGGGCTTGTCTTGCCGGTCGCGCAGCGCAGCAAAGTACGCCTTGCGGTCGGCGATGGCCTTGAGCTTGATGCCCTTGAGGTATTTCAGCTTGCCGTCCTTGATGAACAGCACCTTGTTGCCGATGTCGCGGTTGAACGCGGTACGCACCTTGCGCTCCGAGTGCATGGCATCGGCCAGTTGATCGACAAGGAAATCGAGCGACATGTCGATGGAAAGAGGCTCTGCGCCTTCGTGCTCGGGGTCGAACAAGGCGGGCGGCAGGCCTTTGGCGAACGACTCGGCATCGGCCAGCAGTGCGGCCTTGCCGGTGAGCGCGCGGATGAATGTCGAACCGCCGTGCCCGTCGTTGCGGACCTCGGCGATGGCAGCGCCGTCGAACACGACGGTGGCGGTGAAGCACAGCGTTTCCTCGCTGGCGAAGTCGGCCACCTTGAGGTTCTTCAGCGTGATACGGTCTTGCTTGGTGATGTTTTCCATGGGAAGTCCTGAAATTGACCGGGAGGCGACACGCCCCTGGCGGGATGTGGCGACCATCCCGTGGGTTGGAGAAAGGAGGCATCGGTGCCCCGGTGGGCAGCGTTCGCCGGTGAGATGCCGAGGCGAACTGGCGGGTGGCGTGGGCGGACCCCACGGCAGCCTGGACACCCTGGCTGCGGGCATGGCGCTGCGACAGCAGCAACACATGCGATGGAGCATCGGCCCAGCGTCGCCGTGCGTCATCCGGCAATCTGAATTCATCGCCACCGGATTGGCGTGCCCCATGAAAAACAGCTCCCCGAAGGGAACTGCAAAGGAGGATCACTGCACGCTGGCGAGCTTGCCATCGGCGTCGAAGCTCAGGCGCACGGTGGCACCGGCGAGCTTGGGCTGCGGGGTGTATCGCCAGGACCTGGGCAGCAGTTCCTCAATGGCACGGGCAGGCGAAACCGAGCAGCCGACCGCGATGAACGTGGCGATGGTCTGCGCATCCGCGTCCTCGCGACCCTGTTCGTAGCGGTCATCGAAGATGTAGTCCGACAAGAGACTGGTGACGTCTCCCGCGTGGGGCGTCACGTAGAGTCGGCCGTGCCTGCGGATGGCAGATACCGCATATTCGCGGGTGTCTCCCCCAAAGCTGGCGGACAGTGTTCCGACTAAGGTGACGCCAGTGATGTCGCCGTTGAATGGAAGGTTGTCATCCGCGTGGAGAACCTCGCCGTGGTGGATGCCGACCTGATCCGGGTCCGCATGGTGGAGAAGCTCGAACAGCCAGTGGTCGCCATCGAGACGGTGTTCTTCCAGCAGAAATGCCTGTCTGGCCGCCAGGTAGACCTCGGCGGTTGGCACATCGTCATCGTCTTCGGCGTCGATGGACCAGACACCGGCTTCTTGGAGTGCTTCGCGAGCGACAACGCCCTCGGCATGAGGGCGATCCCAGTACCTGGCCCAGTGACTGCGAAAGCCTGGCGGTTCATGGGGCCAGTCGCGGAACCAACTGCGCGGCACGAAGGGGATGCTGCTGAGCAGGTCGGCGTTCGATGAAGACAGGCACGTGGATGCGTACAGCATTACGAACTCGGCCCCGGACAGCCGCTCCTTGGCTTCGATCAGTGCCTGCCGAAAGGCCAGCTCGACCGCAGCCTGGATGCGCTTGCCATCCTCTTCCTCATGGAGCAGATGCTGGCGATCCGGTGGACGGGCGATCATGTCGTCACGCAACTTCACGATCTGGTGCCGCTGCGAAGATGGCCATCTTCCGATGGGAAGTCCTTGTAGGTAGCAGCGGTACTGAGACGGCGCTCCTTCCAGGTCGATGAGCACCTGACCGACGTCCGTATCCCGCCAGGCCAAACCTGGCCGGGACAGCGGGCGCTCGCACTCCGTGCCGTTGAATGTCACGCGGACGGGGAAGGCTTCGCACAGCCGCACCAGTTGCTGGGCGACCCACTGGGTCAGTGTCGGGCCTTTGTACGGGGGCTCGACACCGCACAAGCGGATCTCGGTGCCGATGCGCGCTGGCGCGGCGATGACGTCGATGTCTTCACCGCTGATGATCGCAGCGGTGGTGGCGCGAAACGCCATGTCCAGCGAATGCACCCGCAGGCTGCGCGCGAAGTACAGCGTGGAGAGGACACCGATGCCGAAAGGGTTTTCGCGGACCTTCAGTTCCTCGTCCCAGCCAGATTCGGCGATGCAGATGAGGCTCTGGAGGTTGGCGATGCCTTCGCCGTCGTCGCTGACGGTGAGCGTGTCGCCTTCGGTGGAGATGTGGATGTGGCGGGCTTTGGCGCGCCGGGCGTTCTGTAGCAGCTCGCCCAGCATCGAGGCCTGGGTGAACGCATAGCGATAGGTTTCGATCAGGCGGTTCTGGTTCGTCTGAAGACGGATGGTGCTCATGGCAGGGTTCCTTGGATGAGGTGGTGCGCCGGTCAGGCGCGGGGATGGAAGCGGCGCACACCGAAGCCCGCCGCGATGGCGTGCTGGGCGGCAATGGCCGGTCTGGGGGAAATGGGCGGACAGGCCCGATGGAGATGCAGCACCAACGCCCGGGGCGGGCGCGTGTCCGTGGCACGGTGCGATGCGGACAAGGAGGTCGACGCGGGAGAGTCCGCGGCGCAGCCTGAAAGACCGTGGCTGCTGGCAGTCGCCGACGCTTCGGCCATGCAGGGATGAGAATGGCGTCAGCCGCCTTTCGCGTCGCGCATCAATCCGAATCGGTTGCGTCCGTCTTGTGCAGGCGCTGCACCAGCCGCTGGCCCAACCATGCCATGCACGGGACGGCCATGGAGTTACCAATGGCCTTGTAGCGCGGGGCGTCGGCGGCGGGCTTGCCGCGATACGGGATCAGCGTGTAGTCGTCGGGCATGCCTTGCAGCCGTTCGCACTCCACCGGCATCAGCCGGCGCACCCGCCAGTGCGACCAGTCACCGGGGCCCGGGTCGTTCCAGTCGTAGCGGAAATACGCCTCGAAGTCGGGAGCCAGCACGTGGAGCTTGTCGGCACCGCCGCCGCTGGTGCGCAAGGCCGCCGCAACGTCGCCGCCCAGCTCGGCGGCAAGGCCCTGCTGCCGTCCCCGCAGGGCAACGCAAGCCACCATTGGCACTCCGTATCCCGGCTTGCCGCTGGACAGGACGGTGCAGGCCACCTGTCCATGGCCCGACTCGAAGCGCACTTCACCGCGGTTGTTCTGCGCGAAGGCGATGGCGGGCACGACGCCGGCGTTCGCATGGCTGTTGCGATGCCCGCCGGCACGCAGCGTCGGCGACCGGTCGAGCGTGGCATCCGCGCCGCTGCCCTGGGCGGTGAAGGCGATGATCGGGACACCCTTGCCCGTGCCGTCCTCACTGCTGCCCTTGCCGTTGTTGGCGGTATCGAGGGTGTGGGCGATGTCTCCGGCGATCGACTGCACCATGAACGTCTCGGTGCGGATGTCGTGTTTGGGGCCTGCGGCCATCAGGCATGCCGCAACATCGACGGGGCCAGTGCCGCCACTGAACCCGAACGTCGTCGTGACCTTGCCATAGGGTTGCTTCAGTCCTGCGTACCCGCTGCCTGCTGCTTGAGCGCCAGATCCAGCAGTGCGGGCAGCTTCTTGCCACGGCGCGCAGCCCGCAGAAGAATCCCCGAGCAGGCCTGCGCGCTCAAAAAGTACTTCGGCGGGATCGAGGTCATCTCCACCACTTGCCACAAGAAACACACGCTTGCGGCGTTGGGCGACGCCGAAATGTTGGGCGTCGAGCACGCACCAGGCGATGCGGCGGCGGGGTCCAGACACACAACCTGCGTGCGCCCACCGATCCCCTGGCGGCTGGAGCGCACGGCTTTCTCCGGCCAATGCGCCCAGGAAGTGCCCGAAGGCATTGCTGCGGTCGTTGAGGACGCCCGGGACGTTTTCCCAGACGAGCGTGGCCGGCGAGCGGCGGTCTTGGTGGCGGGTTTGGTCGATGGCATTGGCTAACTCCACATAGGCAAGGGTCAAGGCGCCGCGTGGGTCATTCAGACCGCGCCGCGCGCCGGCCACGCTGAACGACTGGCACGGGGTGCCGCCGACCAGGATGTCCGGCGCGGGCACAGCGCCGGCCCGCACCTGGCGGGCGATCGCGGTCATGTCGCCCAGGTTGGGAACGCGGGGGTAGTGGTGGGCGAGCACGGCGCTCGGGAAGGCATCGATCTCGGCGAACCACGCGGCTTTGAGGCCGAGGGGTTGCCAGGCGAGGCTCACGGCCTCAATCCCGCTGCACACGCTGCCGTAGAGCAGCGGTGCGGCGCGCGGCGCAGCGGTGACGCAAGGGTGTTGAAGGTGCATGTCGGATCTCCTGTTCGTGTGGCCCAGGGCTTGAACTGGAGTCAAGGCGGGCCGGGACGTTGATGGGCAGGAGAAAGGTGCCGAAGGCCCTGCGGCCTTCGGCTCGGGAGGAATGAATAACCACCCGTGGGCTGTTGCAGGCCCGGTCGTCGCTAGAACCGTCTGCTGTCAGCAATCACACCCGGCCCATGTCGTGGCTGGGGCCGGCATCGTCTGGCGCACATCCGCGCACAAAGGGAGCCCGTTTTTGCACCGGCGGGCACCGGCACCGAATACCGCTGACCACGAAGGGTCTCCCGATGGTTCGCGCAGCCTGGAAAGGCAAGCCATCGGGGGACCCTTCGCAGGGGCGGAAGAAGCGCAGATCAGGAGAACGCGCGCAGCGCTGTTCGCGGAAGAAGCCACCTTCAGGTCCCACGGCCGGGGACGGCCGGGCGGGACGCGCACACGAATCGGGAAGGCAATGCGCTGGGCGTCCCGCAGGGCATGCGGGACACGGGCCACACCGCCGATGGCGGGGACGGCTCACGGGGAACGGGGTCGGTCAGGCGCCCTTGCGGCCTGTGCCGCTGCGGCGCGGGGCGCGCGAGGCACCACGCTTGGACGTGCCGGACTCGACTGGCAGCGTGCCTTTGCAGTCGGGGTAGCGACTGCACGACCAGAATGGGCCGCTCTTGCCGGTGCGCTGGCGCGTGGGAGCACCGCAGAGCGGGCAAGGCGGTCCTTGGGGAACCTTGATGGACAGCGAGGTGCTGCCGTACTGCGCGATCAGTTGCGAGATCCAGGCGGCCTGCTTGCCGATGAACACATCCAGGGTGAGCTGTCCGGCCTCGATCATGTCGAGCGCCTGCTCCCACACGGCAGTCGTGCCGGGGTCGGCAATCGCTGCGGGCACGGCGTCGATCAGTGTGAAAGCTGCCTCCGATGCACGGATGGAGCGACCCTTCTTCACGAGATAGCCCCGCGTCAGCAGGCCGGTGATGATGTTGGCGCGCGTGGCTTCGGTGCCGATGCCCGTCGTGTCCTTCAGCTTCTGCTTCAGGCGCGGGTCGGTCACGAAGCGCGCAACGCCCTTCATCGACTTGACCAGTTCACCCTGCGTATAGGGCTTCGGAGGCAGCGTCTTGAGCGCCTTGATGTCGGCCTCGGCCACCTGACATGCCAGGCCGTCACGCAGCGCCGGCAGTACCTGGCTGCGCGCTGCGCCTTCGCTGTCCTCGTCTGCCTGCGGCTCGGCCAACACCAGACGCCAGCCCCTGATGATGACCTGCTTGCCGGTGGCCGCCAGCGTCTGCTGACCGCAGGCGAGATTCGCCACGGTGCGGTCAAACTCGTGATGGGGCAGGAACTGGGCGAGGTAATGCGCCCGGATGAGCCGGTACACCGCCAGTTCCTTCACGCTCATGGCGGAGAGGTTGGCGGGCTCCAACGTGGGAATGATGCCGTGGTGGGCGGTGACCTTGCCGTCGTTCCAGGCGCGTGAGCGCTGGGAGCGATCGAGCTGGTCCATGATTGGGCGCAGAGAGGGATCGGACTTGAGCACGCTGTCCAGGACCGTAGGTACTTCGGCGAACATGCTCTCGGGCAGATAGCCGGAATCCGAACGCGGGTACGTGGTGGCTTTGTGCGTTTCGTACAGGGCCTGGGCGATCTCCAATGTCTCCTGCACATCCAGCCCGAGCTGTTTGGAACAAACCTCCTGAAGCGTCCCCAAGTCGAACAGCAGCGGCGGGCCTTCGCGCACACGCTCGGTTTCCACGGATACCACCTGGGCGCTACCCACGGCGCGAATCTGCTGCGCGGCCTGCTGGGCGACGGGCTGCTGCACGCATCGGCCGGCGTCGTCGGTGCAGCCATCGGGCGGAACCCACTGCGCACTGAAAGCCTGGTCGCCTGCGGACAGGGACACGTCGATGGCCCAGAACGGCACCGACTTGAAAGCCGCGATCTCGCGGTCGCGGTCTACCACGAGCTTCAATGTCGGCGTCTGTACGCGGCCAACCGAAAGCACACCGTCGTAGCCTGCCTGCCGGCCCAGCACGGTGAACAACCGGCTGAGGTTCATGCCCACCAGCCAGTCGGCGCGCGAGCGTGCCAGCGCCGAGTAGTACATCGGCAGCGTGTCGACTGAAGGCCGCAGCTTACCGAGCGCGGTGCGGATCGACGCATCGTTGAGCGCCGAGAGCCAGAGGCGTTCGATGGGGCCGCGGTAGCCGCAAAGCTCGATGATCTCGCGGGCGATCAGTTCGCCTTCGCGGTCGGCATCGGTCGCGATGACGAGATGGGTCGCCTTCGCCAGAAGGGCCTTGACGACCTTGAATTGCGTGGCGGTCTTCGGCTTGACCTCGACCCGCCACTGCTGGGGAATGATGGGCAACTGCTCCAGCGACCAGCGCTTGAGCGCTGCGTCATAAACCTCGGGTGCTGCTGCTTCTACAAGATGGCCGATGCACCAGGTGACGGTGACGCCGGAGCCGTTGAGACAGCCTTCACCGCGCTGCGTGGCGCCGAGAATACGGCCAATATCCTTGCCCTGAGAGGGCTTCTCGCACAAGAACAGCCGCATGTCCGTCCATCCGAATTCCGTAGTTCATGGAGTTGCTGGATTCGAGGATGCCGATCACTGCCAGAGGCAGCAGCAAACAAGCCGCATGCGGTGGCGACCGCTTTCACGGGGTGCAATGACGGGAGGGGAAATGGCGCGTGGCCGAGGGTGTGTACGTCGGGAGCCGCGATTTCCGGGAGCGCGTGGAAGTCAGTGGACTTCCATGGAGTTATCCACAGGGGATAATTCCACCAACGGCTACGGCACCGAACTGCTGTACACCAGGTCTTGATTGCCTGCCGAGGGTTCGGCCTTCTCCGCACTGATTGCATGGAGGGCGGCGAAGAATGCTGGCCGCCCTCCATGCCGGGTTACTTCCTGCGCTTGGTCTCTTTCGGCGCAGCCGAATCGTCGTTGGCCTGGGGCTTTGGCTCTGCTGCCTCCTGCTGCGGCTTCGGGCTGAGGGTCACAGACTCGATGCGGTACGGCAGGATGCCGACGCTACGGGCGTTGATCTGCCAGGTTTCGCGCGGCTGTTCCTCGTTGTCCGTCCAGGGTTCGCGCTCCATGCGGCCGATGACCAGCACGCGCATGCCCTTTTGATACAGGTCCTTCCAGTGCTCGGCATCGCGATGCCAAATCTCGACGGGAGCCCAGAAGCCGCCGCGGTCCTCGAAGTCACCGCCCTTGGTGGGGACGGGGTTGTCGAAATAGACGTTCAGCCGCAGCAAGCGCCGCGGTTCATCGTTGCCGCTGGGAAATTCGCGGTACTCAGGGGGCGAACCGATGTTGCCTTCGCCGGAAAAATGCGTGCTCATGTTGCAATCTCCATGGTGGTTGAAATACCCGCACCTGGTCGGCAGCGGGCGCAGGTTGCCCGGCGCGATCACTGATCGCGCAGTGCGGGTGGGGTTGACTTGAGCCGGCGCAGGTAGGCGTCATCCGCCTCGGCGGCTTTGCTGGCGCATTCCTGCGCCTGCCTGCCCAGGGTGTGCAACAGGCTGATCTGCATGTTCAGCGTGATGCGTTGAAGCTCGATGGCATGCAGATCGGCCAGCAGGTTGACCGGCGTGGCGGTGCTCGCCATCAGTTCCTGCCACAGGGCCACGCCCATGACCGAGCGGTCGTGCCTGCGCCAGCGCAGAAAGGTTGTTCCTGCGCCAGTGGTCTGCTGGGCCAGTTCCACAGGCAGCAGGTGAAAGGGATGACCGAACGCCTGTTGCAGCACCTGTCGCTGCGCCAGGCCAATCAACGCGTCGCGCATGGCGAAGCACTGGCTGGCCCAGGCCTCCAAGTCCCCTTTACCTTTAAAAGGCTTTAAAAGGCCTTTTAGAGAGGCCGCGTGTTCCAGCCGCATGAAGGCTGTCTGTTGCAGATCCCGGAAGTATCGGGTTTCGTGATTCGGGCCGCTCATGCCGGCTCGTCCTCTCCGGTGTTGCCCTCGGCCGGATTGGCGGCAGGCGCTTCTTCGCCGGGGGACGGTGCTGCGGCAGGCTCATCACCGCGCTGCTGCAGGCCACGGCGCACGATGGGCGGCGCAAACTTCGAGCGGCGTGTGCCTTCCAGTACGTCCTGCGGCAGTTCGCCAAATTTCTCCAACGCCGCCCGCGCTGCGGCATTTTTCGCGGCGAAGTCGTCGCGGGTGCAGCCCGAATAGCGGTACTGCTGGGCCAGCGAGAACAGGCTGCGCAACGCATGCGCGCCTTCATTGAGCCAGCGTTCGAGCGTCGAGCGATCGATGAGCGCCGTGTGATGCGCGAGGATCAGCTTGCGGGCAATGTCGTCGTAGTCGGCCAGCAGATAGACGGCGGCAAAGCCGAGCTGCGCATTGACGAACAGGGGCAGCTTGACGGGCTGGACGTTGAGGTTCTCGCCCAGGCTGAGTGCCGCTGGCACGTTCGCCAGCGCCTGTTCCACCTGCTCGCGCAGCGATTGCAGCGTGGCCTTGGTCTGGTCGAGCTTGTCCTCGATGCGCAACATCCACCCGTCCGAATACGGGTCGTCCTGCTCCGAGCCGCGCCGCATCTTGTTCATCTGGGCGATGTAGCCGTTCAAGCCGACGATGCCCGGTCGTCCTTCGGCAGCGGCGCGGCCGTGCCAGATGCGGGAAGCGTGGTGCGTGTGCAGCGTGAGCGACATCGCGCTGCGCAGCGCTCCGAGATTCAGTTGCAGAGGTTCATTGGTTGCCATGGTGTCCGCTCGTTATTGGAAAAGGAGCAGCCAGCTTCGGCAGGAAGCGGAAGGCAGTCAGTCAACAAACCGAAACCCGCCTGACCCCGGTTCAAGGTGTGGCGGGCTGATGTGGCGCGAGCTATCCCCTGGGGATAGTTCCATCGAGCGCCAAGGAACGCTGCAGGCGCTGGATCAGCGCGGACAAGGCTGATTCCTCGACAGGCGATCAAGGCCTGGTGCGTAGTGCTTCGATGCCGTAGCCGTCAGTGGATTTATCCCCTGGGGATAGTTCCACTGGCATCCATGGGCGTCTGCTTTCACAGCCTTGCCGGCCGCTTCACTTGTTGGCGAGCAGATCGCGCAGCCGTTCGATGTGCTGCCTGGCGACTTCTGACGACACCGGCTTGCCCTGCGGTTGAGGTGGTGGTGTTCCGGGTCGCTGCTCGTTTGGCGTGACGGGTGCCGATGGCGCGTCCTTCTTGGCCCAGGCGTTGAACTCGCCATGGATCGCCCGCTGGATGATGCCGAACAGATAGCCCGCAGGATTGCGAATGCCGTGGCTTCCGCATCGTGTGGCCCATTCGTCCAGCACGGCCTGTCTCAGCGCGGCATCGACCTGCTGCAATGCCACCCTGGCACCTGTCTGCTGCTCTTCCTTCAATTCCGTAAAGCGCTTGGGCCATTGCAGATCGCCCAGTGCGCGCGCATGCCCGCGCTCGTGCGCGGTAGTACGTACTTCATTAATACAACTACTACGTACTGTACGGGCCTGCTTCGGATTCCGAAGAGAGGCGTCTTGCGCGGGTTTCGTCCCTGCTTCGGATTCCGAAGTGGGGTCATCACGATTCCGAAGAAGGCTCGCAACCCCTTCTTCGGAATCGTGAGAGGCATCCTCTTGTGGATAACTTTCGCTGATCGCGATGTCCTGACTGGTGAGACGTTCGGCCAGGACCTGCAACCGTGAAGGCAGTGTGCGACCGGAGAGCAATGGATCGTCCGCGATCTCCTTGAGCGTATTCAGCCCGACGATCTGCACAGCCTTAGCCGAATGCCCCAGGGATTGGCTGACCAGCGCCAAGTAGTCGGCGTCGAGCTGCATGGCCTCGAACGGCGTCAGGGGTTCATCGTGCAGGACATAGAGGTTGCCGAGGATGCGGCCGGTCTTCGGGTCGCGTCGTCGCCGCACCAGGCTCAACCATCGGGTGAGGCGCAGCAGCGTCAGCGCCCGCGCCACCGTTTCATGCGATGCCTGCCCGGCGCAAGGCATCGAGCCCAGCCACGGTCGAAGTTGCTCATAGGTCGGGAATGCGGTCACGCCATCGTGGTTGAGCATCAGCCGGAAGACTTGCCAGGCGTTGCGTTCCAGCGGCGTCAGGCGGCGATCCAGGAACAGCCGCCGCGGCACGGTCTCATGCCGATTCCCGCTGAACAGGAAGGCATCGCCGGATGTGCTGGGCGTAGGCGATGGTGCTGCCGCAGTTGCAGGTGCGCCGGGGCTGGGTTGGGACTGGGACTTGGGCGCAAGGCCTTGCAGCGCAGTGTCGAACAGGTCTGCCACTGGGATGGGGCCACGGCGTGGTGCGGTGTCGTCCACGGCCATGGCTCAGCCCAATCCCTGATCGACCCAACCCTTGATTGAGGCCCAGACCACCGACAGGGGCAGTGACATGCCTTCGGCCAAGTCCATCGCGGCATCGAGGATGGAGGTTTCGTCTTCGAGATCGACGTTCCTGCTGCCGGTCACGGCCTTCCATTGCCGCCACAGTTCCGTGTCCTGCTTCTCATCCAGCACGGGGTGGCGGCCCTTGCGCTTGGGCAGGCCGAGGATTTCGCGGCGCAGCGCCACTTCCTGGTGGGTGAGTCCGTAGAAGCGGCAGACCATCTCCGTGCTGCCCCCCAGGCGTAGCATGCGATCAACGGTCGCGATTTCCTTCTCCACATCCTGCGCCTGCTTGAGCAGTCGCCGCAGCACTTCGCGGTTGACCGTCACCGAGCACCAGGACACGTTGGCGTTGGCCAGCACGCTGATCAGCGCAGGATGCTTGAGGGCGTCCAGTTCTTCCTCGCCAAACCCCATCAGCTTGCAGCGGCGCAGTTGCCCATTGCGCAGGTCGTAGAGGGCCTGGGCAATGACGGCCTGGTTGAGTGGGTGGGGTGCGGACATGCTAGCTTCCCTCGCTCACGTTCCAGAAGCCGCGCCGGCTTCCAGATCGAGCAAGCGGCGGGCCAGCCGCAGTAGCCGGAACAGCTTGACCAGTGCGGTGTCGCTCAATCGCCTGGCCGCATCGCCTTGACCGTGCAGCAGCGCCGGTAGGCTGCTGAGGACTTGTTCGTTACCCCGGCCGATGTCGGCGGACTGCTGACCGGCCAGGCACGCCAACAGCGTGAGGACGGCACGGCTCAGCGGCGCCGGGGCCTGGGTGCGGGCCCGGCAGGCAAAACCGATGCCGTCTGGACGGTCATCGATGCACTCGTCCAGTCCAGCCTCGCCCGCGATCTCGCGGGCGAACTGCGCGATGTGGGCGCGCAAACGCTCGGGCGTGTCCAGTCCGGGCTCGATGTACCAGACATCGGAGATCGGATAGAGCCCGCCGGCCTGCACGGGGATGGACTGCAAGACGTTCTCCGAGAAGTCCGGTGGCAGCGCGTCGCCCAACTGGTCGGCGACCATGCGCTGGATGGACTGGAGCCGTTCGGTCGTCGGCGCCGGCG
>VFQO010001550.1_pt1 | contig 17104 bp, 14 predicted proteins | sample 3512331 | NCBI WGS metagenome assembly VFQO01 (sample SAMN10412371, study PRJNA504923) | tailings metagenome | isolation source: Replicate 3 from Balatoc abandoned mine | place: Philippines: Itogon, Benguet | collected 2017-08-28
ACCCAGGACCCATACATTAAAAGTGTATTGCTCTACCAGCTGAGCTACGGAATCTTGCTTTTGTTGGACGTTTATCCCTCAAACGCGGATGCAAAACTAGGCGGTTTAAGACTTAATTCCAAATGAAAAGATCTTTTTTTTATAAATTTTTACCTGTATTTTTACTGTTTTTCTCTCAAACTACTGATATTCAAGCTCAAAAGTCTTCATTTTTTTTCGCGGATTCTTTGTTCAGTGAGCAGCAATGGCCAGGTGCTTTGATAGAATACCAGCGGCAGTTACGCTTAAAACCCGAAACACATCCGATTGTTCACCTAAAAATAGCCCATGCGGCGGAGAAATTAGGTCTTTGGTCCGAGTGTGTGTATCATTTACATCAGTATTATGCTTTCCATCCCACAGATGAGGTGTATGATAAACTACTTCAAATAGCGGAAGAACAAAAACTGCCGGGGTATGGTCGAGATGATTTAAATTTCCTGTACACACTTTATTTAGAGTATTATCTTTGGGTGATATCGGCCCTACTGGCATTTGCATTCTATTTAGTATGGGTATTTTGGCAAAAGAAGAAACAACAGCAAAGAGTACCCCTCGCCTACCAAGCTTTGTTTTTTAGTTATTTGGTCGTTCTGTTTGTCTTAACCAACACATTTTCCTGGTTGAGATTTGGTATTGTAAAATCGCCTGATGCCATACTGAGGGCGGGGCCTTCCGCCGGTTCGGAGGCACTGGGGCCCATTCGGCAAGGTCAAAAGGTTAATATTGTGGGTGCACGGGATATTTGGTACCATATCGAAACGGAACAACAATTTGCTTACATTAAGAAAACTGATTTGTGGCTCATCAAATAAGGTTTTTTCCGGTTTATTATCCGGAATAAAATTTTTACAAAAAACTTGCATTCCCTCGAGTCGATTTCTATTTTTGCAATCCCAACGGCGAAGTGGTGGAATTGGTAGACACGCTACTTTGAGGGGGTAGTGGGCGTTAGCCCGTGCGAGTTCGAGTCTCGCTTTCGTCACAAGAGCACAGATTTATCTGTGCTTTTTTGTTTTTTGTTATTCGAATCCCAAAACTTCCTTTATTTTTGGTTTAACCTAAAACCAAAGATTTATGCACAATCATTTTCTAACGTATGAGAATGAATCTTTTTTCGACGAGCTTGTCATGCCAGATGGAACAGCTCGGTTGGGAAACGAATTTATTTATCACCATGTCAACAAATTAAGTCCCGAGCAACTCGTCTTAAAAAAGAAGACAGCCGAAGCCTCCATGATCAATATGGGCATTACCTTCCAAGTGTATTCAGAGGAAGGAGGAACCGAGCGGATCATTCCTATGGATATAGTACCAAGGGTAATTCCGTCCAACGAATGGAATTTACTGGAAAAAGGATTGAAACAACGCATTTATGCATTGAATCAATTCTTATTGGATATTTATGGCCCTCAGCGGATTTTAAAGGACAAGGTTATTCCGTGCGAGGTTATTTTTTCTTCCAAGGGCTATCTTAAAAATTGTGCTGGAATTCGGCCCCCAAAAGACATCTACATTCACATCACGGGTACGGATTTAATTCGAGATCATCAAGGAAATTACCTTGTTTTGGAAGACAATTTAAGATGTCCCTCGGGTGTTTCCTACATGCTGGCCAATCGAGACATTTCCAAAAATTTATTTGGATCGGTGCTCAATACACAAGGTATTCGGCCCATCGGGGAATACCCAGCCAAGCTATTCGAAGTCCTTCGGTATATTTCAGGAAAACATGAACCTACCATTGCGGTCTTAACCCCGGGCATTTATAATTCGGCCTATTATGAGCATTCTTTCTTATCCCAACAAATGGGAATAGAATTAGTTGATTACCGGGATCTTGTGGTTCATGACGGATATGTCAAAATGAGAACCACCAAAGGTTTTAAAGTGGTGGATGTATTGTATAGACGGTTGGACGATGTTTTTCTAGATCCACTAGCATTTAACCCTCACTCTTTGATTGGAATTCCCGGTATTTTTGATGTTTACAAAAATAACCGGATCGGCCTTGCCAATGCCCTTGGGACGGGTGTTGCCGACGATAAGGTAGTTTATGCTTATGTACCTGAAATCATTCGGTATTACTTAGGTGAGGAGGCCATTTTATCAAACGTAGAAACTTTTCTATGCGAAAATCCAGTTCATCTTCAACATGTCCTGCAAAACATCGGGGATTTGGTTGTTAAGGAAGCCAATGAAGCAGGTGGATACGGAATGTTGATTGGCCCCAAGTCTACCCTAGCGCAGCAAGAGGACTTTAAAGAAAAAATTAAATCCAATCCACGAAATTTTATCGCCCAGCCAACCATTTCCCTTTCCACAAGTCCCTGCGTTATAGAGGATTCTTTGGAGCCAAGACACGTCGATTTACGACCCTACATTTTATACGGTGAGGAAATTTATGTAGCACCAGGTGGTTTGACCCGCGTGGCTTTAAAAAAGGGATCTTTGGTCGTGAATTCCTCCCAAGGTGGAGGCAGTAAAGATACGTGGGTTTTAAATGACTAATATGCGGATTGTTCACCTGAATTCAAACGACATGCTTGGTGGTGCTGCCATTGCAGCCAAGCGCTTACGAGATGGCCAAAGAGAACTGGGGCATGAGGCCTTGTTATTGGTTGGTGATCAACAAAAACCGGATGCCTACACCGTTGCCTTTGGGCAACCTACCCTCAATTGGCTCAAATTTGTATGGGAGAGATTGTATTTTAGGTGGTTTGAAAAGTCAAAAAGTGTTCGATTTGCCTTTTCTCCTTTAGTCATCGGAAATTCCATTGAAACTTCGGAGGTGATTCAATCCGCAGATATCTTGCACCTACATTGGATCAATTTTGGCTACTTATCTGGCCAAAATTTAAAAGCTGTGCTTGATTTAAAAAAACCTACGTTCATAACCCTCCACGATATGTGGTGGATCACCGGTGGTTGTCATCATGCCGGATCTTGCGACCGATACACCCAACAGTGCGGAAAATGCACCTCTTATTTGAAACATCCAAAAGAGGATGATTTATCCCATCGCCAATTTGAGCTAAAGCAATGGGCTATGGAATCCGCTTCTATCCATTGGATTGCGTGCAGTGAATGGTTGGCCAAGCGGGTAAGAAAAAGTACACTGGGCCAACGTTTTCCTGTGTCGGTCATTCCAAATCCATTGGATATGTCAATTTTTATGCCAGGAGATAAGTTGAAAGCGCGAGAGAAATGGAAATTGGAGGCAGATAAATTCTATGTCCTAATCGTGGCGGCAAAATTGGAAGTATTATGGAAAGGCATCGATTTATTGATTGAGGCAACCGCTTTTTTCCCGCAAGATACGGAGTTATTGGTGGTGGGTCAAATGGAGGAATCCACAGCCGCGCAGTGCCATGTTCCGGTTCGATCCTTGGGAATCATTCGAGATTCAACAGAAATGGCCCAGGTGTATCAAGCAGCGGATGTATTTGCGCTTTCTTCTCGATTTGAAAATCTGCCCAATACGATTATGGAAGCCATGGGAAGTGGGATTCCATGTGTTGGTTTTTCCATTGGTGGAATTCCTGAAATGATTGACCACCAACACTCCGGCTATGTCGCCCAACCATTTGATGTACAGGATTTCGCCACAGGCATTGAAGCATGTCTTGAAAACAAAAAAATATGGGGGCATAATGCCTGGGTAAAAGCCACCCGAACCTATAAAAAAGAAGTGGTGGTGCAACAAATACTCGATTTGTATACACCACCACTGAATTTGTAAATTAATTCAAAAAATTACTTTTTACGAAACTCGTTCCACAAAATGGAAGCGATCAAGAGGATTAAAGCAAGTGAACTTGCCAGATCAATGTATTGTCCTTTTTCGACAGAGACGGGTTGGAATGTAAACACAATTTCATGTTGACCTGCCGGAACGAGCATTCCTCGAAGGACGTAATTGACTTTGGTATGGGGCATTTCTTTTCCATCGACTGTAGAAATCCAGTCTTGATTTCCGCGATAAAACATTTCGGAAAAGACGAGGAATCCTTCTTTAGAGGCATTGGATTGATAGACCAACCGATTGGGAGCATAGGAAACCAATTGGACAGTACCTGTGGTGTCCAAGGAAGCTGGAATCGGTTGCCCTAGTTTCTCTACATAGGATTTTTGAGCGACCGCTACAGATGCCAAATTGATTTCACTGAGTGCTTTCATTTCTTCATCCGCCGATGAAACTTGTTTCACTTGATGAACAAACCAAGCATTTCCCAGGGCCTCCGGATTCGTTTGAACCGTCGGCGCACCGGCTTGAGATGCGGTAATAAAATACTTGGTATTCAACATATTAAAAATTGGCAAATTGAGTTGACCGTCTTTTACCATTTGTTGATCGAACAATTCTTGCACTCGTTTCAACTTGGCTCCATGATATCCACCGACGGAATGATGAAAATATGAATCGCGTGCATCTTGCCAGAAACCGGTGGTTAAATTCAATACCCGATAGTGGGTGGTGTCCTGCAGAATCTGCGCATCGGCTGCGGAAGGTTCAAAGGTTTGTTTTTGTTGGTAGGCTGGCACAAAATCATCGTTGTTAAAATACCGTTTATCGACTAAAATGAGATCAAAAACGGTGATACCCAACACTACGTACGTCCAAGCGATGGATTTCCACTTACCTGCCGTTTTCAGCCAGATCAAAGCCCCTAAAATGGCCATTAAGAGAATACTCCGAAGAATATCTGCCTCAGCGGCACTTTGGCGATCCGCCTGTAAAGCCCGGATCACATTACCGGCAAAGTCGGGCCCCAACGAACCGGCCAGACTTTGTTGAAAATTGGCATCACCCGTTGCGTTAAAGGACGTCGTCATGTAGCCGATCCCAATGAATCCAACTAAAATCGCCCCAACATAAATTACATACTTACGGATGCTTTCCCAAGAGTAGTTTGAAAGAACTTGCAACGTTTGAACAGCCCCCCAGACAAACAGGAAGTGGACCAATGTCAACAACATGGTAATGGCTCGGAATTTATTAAATCCGGGGATCCATTCAAAAGAAGCGGTATTAAAACCTGACAGGTTATCGCCCCAAGACCACATTAAGAATAAGACCAATAAACCAAATTCAATCCAACGCCAGGAAGTGTTTCGAATGAACATACCAAGCAAAAACAAAAAGACCACGACGATACCAGAATACGCAGGACCTGAGGTAGAAGGTTGTTGTCCCACATACATAGGCATTTGCTTAACAAAATTGGCGGCATCAGAGGCGCCTACACCACCGCCTACCAAAGCTTGATAGGTTTTTGAGGATTCGTCCAAAGAACCCACAGAGCCTCCTCCGTACATATTGGGGACGATGAGGGTCGTACTTTCGCCAATGCCATATGACCAACCGAAGGCATATTTTACATCCAATCCATTGGCACCAGCGGAACTTTGGCTAAGTTCTGATTTCCCTCGCATGGTTTCAGCCGAATACACTAGGTTATTCCATAACCGCATACCATGCGAACCGACACCAATTGCCAACGACAGTGTGATTGCTCCTAGTAAGGGTACCCAAGCGATAGGTTGCTTTTGGATTAGTTGATCCACCAGCCACCAAATTCCATAGGCTGCTAAAATAAAGAATAGATAGTAGGTTATTTGAAGGTGGTTGGCATACAATTCTAGTCCTAGACCTAGGGTAAAACAAAGAGTTCCCCACCCCCATTCTTTTCTCAGGATCATGATAAATCCTGCCAATACCACAGGCGCATAGGCTAAAGCTAAGATCTTGCTCAGGTGACCTGCCTCTGTGAAAAGAAGATTATATGAGCCAAACGCATAGGCTACACTGCCAAGATAGGCCAACCATGGCTCTACACGTGTAGCTTTCATTAGAACAAAAAAGCCCACCATCAATAAAAACAGAACATTGGCCGGGGCCGGCAGAAGGCCACTCGCCAACGTACCCAGGGTAGAAATTAAACTGTATGGATATTCACCTGCAATCATAAATCCGGGCATGCCACCAAACATGCTGTTGGTCCACCAAGCCCATTCGCCCGTTTTTTCATGATGGTCAACCAATTCTTTGGCGGCAGCAGTGGCCATATTGGTGTCGTGCATACTCAGTACCTTCCCCGAAAGCAGGGGGCTACAGTAAAGCAAGGCCAGGGCTGCAAAAATAACAAGTGCCAAAGCCACTGGAGCAATTCTTTTGATCATGGGTTTGATTTGATAGTTTTGTAAAAATAATTAAAATTTCTGTGCTGGTATCGAACTACACTTTTAACATTTCCAAAGAAGCCGTAGGCTCATGGGAAACTTTTTGGACTATACTGTTGCAACATGAATGGAAAAACCACGAGCATGTGCACGACATGAAAGCTTATTTTTTGGTGACAGAAGTGGAGAATGATGGAAAAACGTATGCCATCCAAACTTTTTTTCAGTCCGAAGCGGGATTTAATGCCTTTCAATCCTATTTCGAATCTTACCTTCTGCCCTTAATCCATAAACAATACCTAGGCCAATACGTGTATTTTCAAACTTTATTGGCTACCTGGGATTGAATTAATCAAATAAGGGCCAATTGACATGTAAATTAAATGCTCTTGGTAACAGGGGTTGGTTGGGAGAAACCAAAAATCCATTTCCAATCAATCCAAAATTTACATGACTAAATCCAAAAGATAATTTTACCCGATTGATCATAAACGCAGTATACACATCTATAAGAGGGCGACCCCATACTTTTTGTTCAGATTGAAGTTGAAATTGCCCAACCATGGGTTGAAAGACATCTGCAAAAAAAGAGGATTTATAGTACAAGTGTGCCCCAATTTGAATTGGTAATTTTTTTGCCCAGATAATCTGATAGGTTGGATGGGCATGTAGCTCCCATGTCGGAATTCGGATGATGTCGGTTCGGGAAGTAGTTTGGTACCGTCCATCTAGCTCCCAAGAAAAACGTTTGACTTGGCCTACCCACGCCAAACCGATCCTCAACCGACTTATCCCAGAACTTACTTGATTTGGCCGCGATTCTTCATCAAAATACAAATGGTTGAAAAGCAATTGATATTGTGCCATGGGGGTTAGTTGACTCGATCCCCACTTAAGTGGTAAGGAAGCGCTTAAATTTTGTTGAAAAGGCGCTCCCCAAGATTCATTCCATTGAATCCAACCATTTTGCCATCTTTCCCAAAATAGCCCAACAGGTTGCCGGTTTTGACTGTAGTCCAAGCGCCAGCCTTTTACAAGGGCCTTGGCTTGCGTCCAGAGTCCTCCTGATGTGGTCAATTGACCAGAAAAATCGACTACCCAACTAGAATCTTTGGTAAAATAACCTAATTTACCACCTACACCGAACTCCGTTCGCCATGGGGTAGAGAGATCCGGGTGGGTTGGAGAAATCCGTCGATAAATTCGTGGGGAACCCGAAATCTCATAGGCAAACCCTTTCCAAAATCCTTTAAAACCAACTGAATTCACCCAACTCCGAAACCGATTAAATACCTGGATCGTGTCGGGAAGATCAGTGGGTGGGTTAGGGTAAATTAGACTGGTGAGGTTGGATGCCGGACTGACATCAAACTGAAAATTTTTATTCGATCGGTAGTCTGACTCATGGAACACCCGAATCCCTTCATTTTTGGCTAACTTCCATTCTTGGTATAAGTACAACTCATTTCGATATTCCCGTGAAGTGACTCCCCTAAGTTGGGCTTGGTAATCAGTATAATCAGGTACCAGGGTGTTACTGGACAATGGAACAGTCTCAAAGGGCAATACGCCACCTGTCTCTACCTGGCGATGATTGAAATGATAATAATGCCCAAGCATTCGGTACCGTCCTCCTTTTTTTTGGTAGTTGGTTGACAAATAGGAAGACCAATGGTCGGCTAAGCGCTCCTCGCGGGAAGTTCCGGTAAGTCCAAAAAATTTAGAAGAGGTTAGGCGATTCACCCAAAGTGTCATATTCCACTCAGGCTTAATGTTTTGGCTATGGGTAAAAGTTAAACGACCAATGGCCCTCGAACTTTGCCAATATTCCATATTGGAATAGGGTGATTTTGTATCAAGGTATTGAATTTGATCTTTTTTCAATGCCCAGATCGAAAACGGGGACGAAGAAAGATAGGGAGTCCAAGTGTCTTGCTGCTCCACAACACCCAGGTATTGAGCAGCGGTGCCTGTGTTTCCCAAAAAATTAAACGAATATTGACTGGCAGACAATGTATCCAGTAATTCAAACCGACGAATGGTAGTGTCGGGATTAAATTTAGAAAGCCACTGAGTACCTTTCCAAATCGAAACCGAAAAAGGACCGTATACCTGACGAGTCGAATCATCTACAATCTGTCCGTGCACTGATTGCCAAATAATCAAACAAAAGAAAAGAGAAAATGCGCGTAATCTGTTCATGAATGGGGCTTTGATTCACCAAACCAGTGCAAAAGTAAGGAATCGAAATCGTTTTGATTCTCTATTTTCAGGTCAATCGGACAAACGATCACCAAATTGTCAGAAAATTCAGAAAATTGACGCCATTTCACAGCGTCCTTCTCGGTAAGGATTATCGGAAGGCCTTTTTCCAAGCAGGAGGCAATGTCGGCCTTTGAAAACCGGTGATGGTCTGAATACGATTTTTCAATTACCTGGGCTACCTGGGTTCGTATGTAGGAAAAGAAGTCCATGGGATGGGCAATTCCAGCTACCACCACAGCAGCAAGTGGCCATTGCGTTGGTTGATTTGTCCATAGGTTGTAAGGAATACCATAGGCGGGTTGGGAAAAAAATACAGGCGCTTGACTAAATCGACCGATTTGCTGAACAATGAACTCCTTTTTCTTTTGACTCAAAGGATTGGGACATTTGGTCACTACAATGACATCAGCACGATTGGCCCCCTCTTTGGATTCCCTTAACCAACCCACAGGCAAAATAGCGTCTGAAAAAAATGGCTGGTGGTAGGTGGTCAGTAGGATCATCCGATGGGGTTGGATGTATCGGTGTTGAAAAACATCATCCAACAACAGAAGTTCTACTTGGATGGCCAGCTCCTGAATTTTTTGCCAACCCTCTACCCTTTTTTCGGACACAAAACCACGAACATGAGGACGAATAAACAATAGGGGTTCATCTCCCACTTCGTCGGGCGAGGAAGATGTTTCAACGATTCGAAAACCTTTTGTTTGACGACCATATCCCCGACTTAAGGTGGCGATATGGAGATGAGAGAATCGATTGATCAAGTACAAGATCATTGGAGTTTTCCCAGTTCCTCCAACAGATAAATTCCCTACGCCGATGGAAAATACGGTGGGACTAACGGATTTTAGTATTTTGCAATCAAACAGAAAATTTCGAAAGCGGGTTATACTTGCATACAAGAGACCGAAAGGCCAAAAAAGAGAACGTACAAATTTCACCATGTCATTTCAACTCGAATGGGCCTATTGGCCTTTGAAATTTAAATTTGCCGCGGGAACTTCCCGAGGTGTATTGCACCAAAAAGACAGTTATATCCTTCGATTAACGCATCCTGACTACCCGGAACGTATTGGATATGGAGAAATTTCCGTGTTGCCGGGTTTAAGTCCAGAATGTGATTCGCCTCATTGGGTTCAAACCATGTATACTAGCTGGCTAAACGAGAAATCGGCTTGGATAGATCCTTTCAAGGCTCCCCATGTTGAGAACTATACCTCCTCGTTCTCTTTTGCCTTGGAATGCGCTTGGGCACAATGGTCCCGCCACACATCGATGTCCACATTTTTAGATACCCCTTTTTTTGATCCTATTGCCATCAATGGCCTCATTTGGATGGGAGATGAGGCGTGGATGGAAAAACAAATAGAAGAAAAATTGGAGGCCGGATTCACTACCCTCAAAATGAAGGTAGGTGCACTGGATCTTTCCATTGAAAAACGACTATTAAAAAAAATACGTTCGGTGGCTTCTGCTCAGGACTTGACCTTGCGCGTAGATGCCAATGGGGCCTTTGATCCTTCAAAAGCACTTGATATATTACATGATTTAGCTGCATTTGACATTCACAGCATTGAGCAACCGATTCGTCCGGGACTTTGGGAGGCCACCGCTCACCTCTGTCGCCATTCACCTATACCAATTGCATTGGATGAGGAATTAATTGGGGTACAAAACCTTGATCAAAAGAAACACCTTCTAAATTGGATACAACCGGCCTATATTATCCTAAAACCAAGTCTTCACGGAGGTATTTCTTCCTCTCAGTCATGGATTCAATTGGCAGAGGAAACATCCTCTGGCTGGTGGATGACCTCGGCCTTGGAATCGAATCTTGGCTTGCATGCCATTTGTCAATTGACCTCCACCTATCGTCCCACATTACCACAAGGTTTAGGAACGGGTTCATTGTACCACAACAACATTCCGAGTCCATTAACGGTACAGGATGGAACCATCCAATACAACCTAAACGGACCGAGCTGGGACCTAGGGTTTTTAGATTTCCATGCTCAGCCAGTTGACCCCTTGCCGTAAGAGGGCATTGGTGTGATCTTCAGGTGAACCAGGCTCAATTTGGAAATCATAATGCCATTGGGCGGTCGGTGGCAGACTCATCAAGATGGATTCTGTTCGCCCATTGGTTTCGAGCCCAAATTTGGTCCCTCGATCCCATACCAAATTGAATTCAACATACCGACCTCTCCGAACATATTGCCATTGTTTCTCGGACTCTGTATAAGGCTTATCCGCATTAATGGTCATTAAGTGAGTGTAAATAGGCGCAAAAGATTTTCCTACCTGTAGTACAAATTGATGAATTTCTTCTTTGGATTTACCTAATTTGTCGGTGGACAAATAATCAAAGAAGATTCCACCCACACCACGAGTTTCTTGGCGATGTGGAAGATAAAAGTACCGGTCAGCCCAAGTTTTATACTCTTCGTACGCATTTTCATCAAAAGCTCGGCAAACTGACTCTAGCTGTTGATGGAACCATTGGGCCTGAGCCGGGACGATGTAATGTGGCGTTAGGTCGATCCCGCCACCAAACCACCAAATACCGTTGGACATCTCAAAGTACCGAACATTCATGTGAATGATTGGAACTTGGGGAGACAGAGGATGCATGACAATGGACACCCCGGTGGCAAAATAATCAGCTTCCTCAGATAAATTCAATTGTTTTTGTAGGGCTGGTGATGTTTTCCCCTGGACCTCAGAGAAATTTACGCCTCCTTTTTCCAAAATCCGACCATCCGTCAGGACACGTGTCCGTCCTCCACCACCAGAATGATGATGCCATGCATCTTCTTTGAATTTTCCTTTCTGATCGGTTGTTTCAATAGCATGACAAATCTCATCTTGCAACGATCGGAAAGAATCCCCTATGTTTTCCTTTGATACCATACAATTCTTTTCAAATTTTGTAGCCAATTTGCAAAGATACATAGGTTGAACCCTAAACCTGACAATTACACCATGGATATTCAACAAACACGGATTTTAGTGGCAGGTGGAGCCTCCGGACTGGGAGCTGCCACCGCCGAACTTCTGGCCTCAAAAGGAGGAATCGTCACCATTTTGGATCTACAAAAGCACCCATCACTTCCGACTTTTTTGGGAAGTGTTACAGAGGAAGCGGATGTGCAAAATGCCATTCAACACATCGAACAATCGTACGGCCCGATCCAAGTCGCTATCAATTGTGCAGGCATAGCCCCTCCTATGAAAGTATATGGCAAAAAGGGCGTGCATTCTCTAGAGCATTTTCAGAAAATTATTGGCATAAACCTCATCGGCACATTCAATGTTGTACGATTAGCTGCTGAGAGCATGGCAAAAAACGACATCAACGAACACGGTGAGCGAGGCGTCATCATCAATACGGCGTCGGTGGCGGCATTTGATGGGCAAATGGGACAAGCTGCCTATGCCGCAAGTAAAGCCGGGGTCGCGGGGATGACACTGCCCATTGCACGAGATTTGGCATCACTGGGTATCCGGGTTATGACCATCGCACCCGGAATTTTTAAAACACCTTTGATGGCGTCTCTTCCAGAAGAAGCGCAAGCCTCGTTGGCTCTGCAAGTGCCTTTTCCTCCTCGGCTAGGTGAACCGTCTGAGTTTGCTCGGCTTGCCGAACATATTCTAGCCAACACCATGCTAAATGGAGAAACCATTCGATTGGATGGAGCTATACGGATGGGGATGAAGTGATGAGAGATGAGTGATGAGAGAAGAGTGATGAGTGATGAGAAAAGAGAGATAGTTGGTTTTTTTGGTGGGGAAACCTTAAAATTTACTTAAAAGCACCTTTTCGATCATCAATAAAAAAGCAAATAACTAATTGATTAATAAACGTTTAACTATAAATACGTAAAGTACTACTAAACGTATTTAGAAGAAGTAAAATGAAATTAGATTTCACACAGCTGGTTCGCCCGCACTTAGTTGAGTTGACCCCTTATTCATCCGCTCGGGATGAGTATAAGGGCACCGAGGGAGTATTTTTGGATGCCAATGAAAATCCGTTTGGCTCTGTCACAGGTGATCACTACAACCGATACCCTGATCCACACCAAACCGAAATCAAGCGAAAATTATCCCAAATTAAGGGAGTTAGGGAAGAACAGATCTTTCTTGGAAATGGTTCAGACGAAGCCATCGATTTATTAATCAAAGCACTCTGTGAGCCTAAACAAGACTCTATTTTAATCCTCCCTCCCACCTACGGGATGTATAAAGTATGTGCTGATATACAACAAGTTACAGTTCTTTCCTCCCCTTTGACCAAGGATTTCGACCTAGATGTAGAGGGTATCGAAAAAACCATCCAATCGCATACCAAAATGATTTGGATATGTTCACCCAATAACCCTTCCGGAAATCTAGTAGATCAGGAGAAAATACGAACGATCGTAAGTAATTATTCCGATAAAATTGTGGTCATTGATGAGGCTTACATTGATTTTGCTCCAGAGGCCTCTTGGTTGCCTTACCTAGATGAGTATCCCAATCTAGTTGTGTTGCAAACTTTCTCGAAGGCATGGGGGATGGCTGGATTGCGTCTGGGAATGGCTTTCGCCCATCCGGACTTGATTCAGGTTTTGAACAAAATCAAATACCCTTACAACCTAAATATCCTAACCCAACAGGCTCTTCTCAAGGCATTGGATCATGAGGATATTAAAAATAAAATGGTATCGGATTTGATCGAGGCCCGAAATAAGTTAGCGGAGTCGTTGCTTCACCAAAAAGAGGTACTTCATGTTTTTCCGAGTGACTCCAACCAACTTTTGGTACGCGTTCGTAATCCAAAAGGTTTATTTCAGTATTTAATCGACCAAAAGGTCATCACGCGGGATCGCTCCAATGTGCTATTGTGTGAAGGTTGCCTTCGGATTTCCGTAGGAACCCCGGCTGAAAATCAACATTTGATGAAAGAAATGAACCGATTTAGTCAATCCCATTCCTAACAAAAAGAAGGTATGATCCGTCCTTTCCTCCTCTTTGGACTTCTGGTGCTCTCGACTACCCTACTGGCCCAGCAGGGTCAGTGGATCACCCAAGCCGACGGCCGAGCATTGATTCAACCGGTGCCGACGACGTTGGTTTGGAAGGACAAACCGACCCAAAATAATCAAATTCGAGTTGAGTCGGAGACGAAAGGATTCCCTTTGGAGGGTTTTGGGTTTACTTTGACCGGAGGAAGTGCACATCTTATCCAATCACTTCCTTCGAATCAACGGCAAAAATTACTTCAGGAACTGGTGGGCCCTACCCGCCAGTTTTCCTTTTTTCGGCTGAGCATTGGAGCTTCCGACTTGGATGCTTCTGTATTTGATTATCATCCTGAGCCTGACACAACCTTATCTCAATTTTCACTAGGTCAAGATACCCTAGCGTTAATTCCGTTGATTAAAGAAATGTTGACCATTCGACCAAACATTCGGTGGATGGCCACTCCGTGGAGTCCACCGGTTTGGATGAAAACCAATGGACAAACAAAGGGGGGTCATCTTAAGGCCGATCATTATTCGACGTATGCCCTCTATTTGGTGAAGTACCTACAAGCCATGAAAGCCCGAGGAATTGAAATTTCTATCCTGAGCATGCAAAATGAGCCTATGCACGGGGGAAATAATCCCAGTATGGAAATGTCAGCTAAAGAGCAGGCCACTTTTCTCCGGGATTACCTAGGTCCAGCTATCCAAAAAGCCGGATTAACCACCGAGGTAGTTCTTTGGGATCATAATGCAGATCACCCAGAATATCCATTATCGATTTTGGAAGATCCTAATACACGGAAGTGGGCCCGAGGGACCGCCTTCCACTTGTATGGCGGAACGGTAGAGGCTTTGGGCATGGTTCAACAGGCTCATCCAGACAAACGCATCTATTTCACCGAACAATGGACAAGTTCGGAAGGGGAATTTGGGGGTGATTTAGTTTGGCACATGAAAAATGTGGTGATTGGTGCGCTACGACAAGGCGCGGTGACGGTTTTGGAGTGGAATTTAGCGAATGATCGGCTGATGGGGCCACATACACCGGGAGGCTGCACCCAATGTCTAGGTGCCCTAACCATTGATGGCAAACGGGTGGAACGAAACGTAGCCTATTATATTCTAGGTCAGATCAGCTCTTTCCTTCCTCCGGGCTCCTACCGGTTGCCCTCCGAGGGAACCAACCTACCCCATGTGTTTTTTCTACGGCCTGATGGGAAACGGGTCGGACTGATTTTAAATGAAACCTTAGAACCTCAATCCTTGGATCTTAATTTTCAAGGGAAATTTGGTTCAATTCTTATTCCCGCGCAAGCGGTATTGACAGTGGTTTGGTAGGATTACACACCAGATACATTCGTATTTTCAGACGTTTCAAGAAATTTACGGCACAAACACTCGATCTAGCCAACGGGTTAAATAACCATAGATAGTTGGATATACCCATAGAGTTCATTTCCATCATTTGAAGGTTCAAGAAGTTCTTGTACTCAAATGATTCCAAACGATTGAATAACATCTTCAACATTAAAAAGATCTTAACACATAGCCATCCTAGAAGGCAAAGTCAGTGTCTATACATTTCCAGATAGTTTTGTGACCTATTTACTGGTACATGAGACCGATCTAGGTACATTCAAAGCTTATTGGATCACGAAAGCTCAAAAAACCACAAAAACATACAACCACACCCCAACAAAGGGCTTGGATCAACCAAAAAGACCGTTGGATCATTTGGTCATCTAAGGCATTTTTGATACATTTGGATAGGTTTGAAGGAAGCTTTGGTTGGGTGGGGCCCAAGTTTCCAATGGAGAAATAGACGGCATTGGGTTGAATTTAAGGGGTCTATTGAATTTTTGTGCGTAAGCGAAAAAACGCAACATAAACTATGTTTTCGAGCAAAAACAAACAAAAGCAACTTTTATTTTGCTTTTAATTATAAAATAAAGACTACCTTTGAAGACATTTAATCAAAAACAAACAGAAAGATGCTTCTGCAATTTTCAATTAAAAACTTTAGGACATTTAAGGACAAAGCGACTTTGAGCCTTATTGCTTCTAACTATGACAAAGACACCAGAGAACACGAAAATATCGTAATCAATGAAAACTTTGGACTGAGACTTCTCAAAAGTGCTGTTATATATGGTGCAAATGCGAGTGGTAAAAGCAAGTTGCTGGACGCATTTGCATTTATGCGATATTTCGTAATCAACAGTTCAAAAGAAAGCCAGAAAGGTGAGGCTATTGAAGTTGAGCCCTTTAAACTAAGCACAGAGACAGAAAACGAAGCATCTGAATTTGAAATCATTTTCGTTCACCAAAATGTGCTTTATCGTTATGGTTTTGAAGTTACAACCGATAGAATTGTATCTGAGTGGCTTTATCATAAACCAAAAACAAAAGAAGTTGAGCTCTTTTACAGAGAAGGTATCACCTTCAATACTCACGAACGAAGTTTCACCAAAGGCCATACTGTTGTTAAGGAAGGACTCGTTCGGGATAATGCATTATTGATTTCTGTAGCCGCTCAATTCAACGAAAAGACTGCAATCAATGTTTTAGATTGGTTTAAAAGACTAAAAACCTTATCAGGGTTAAATGAATCAGGTTACCAAGGTTTTACAATGAGCAGAACAGAAGACCCTGACCACAAAATCAAAATTCTTGAATTATTGAAAGCCGCTGATTTAGGAATTCAAGATATCGAGTTACAAAAACTTGACATCAATAGCCTTCCGAAAGGGATGCCAAAAGAACTTAAAGATAAAATTATTAAAGAAGTTCGTGAAGAAAAACAAGAGTATGTTTCTGATGTATTGACCAAGCATAAAAAATACAATGAAGACTCAAAAGCGGTAGGAAGCATTAGTTTTTCTTTGGATGATGATGAATCATCAGGGACAAGAAAATTCTTTGCTTTAACAGGGCCAATTCTTGATGTGATTGAAAACGGATACACATTAGTTGTAGATGAGTTAGACTCAAAACTTCATCCAAATTTGGTATGTAAAATCGTTTCGCTTTTTAACTCTAAAGAGTTTAATAGGAAGAATGCACAGCTGATTTTCAATACTCACGACACAAACTTATTAAGTTCAGGTCTATTCAGAAGGGACCAAATTTGGTTTACAAACAAAAATAAATTTGGAGAAGCTAAACTCTATTCATTAGCTGACTTTAAATCAGATGAAGTGAGAAAAAATGACCCTTTTGAAGATAATTATATTAAGGGCAAATATGGTGCAGTTCCATTTCTAGGCTTTTTTGATAATTTAAAATTTTTATTGACAAAAAATGAAAATGAAGGACAAAAAAGCTGAACAAAAAGCAGCTAAGATAAAGCACCTTGAACAGTTAAAAACTCAACGGAGAAAAGAACCAAGCTTAGAAAGACCTGTTGCAGAGTTAACAGTAAAACCCTCTATTCTTATTGTTTGTGAAGGAGAAAATACCGAACCCTCTTATTTTAATCAATTTAGAATTACTTCAGCAAAGGTGAAATCAGTTGGTGAAGGATATAATACTGTTTCGCTAGTCAATAGAGTATAATACTCCCCAAAAACGGGACCAGAGGTTAAGTTAAGGAAAAACGATTAAAT
>VFQO010001553.1_pt1 | contig 17045 bp, 5 predicted proteins | sample 3512331 | NCBI WGS metagenome assembly VFQO01 (sample SAMN10412371, study PRJNA504923) | tailings metagenome | isolation source: Replicate 3 from Balatoc abandoned mine | place: Philippines: Itogon, Benguet | collected 2017-08-28
CTTGGCGAAAGCAGACCTTCGGCCTGATGATCGTGAACGACCGCCTGTGGGTCGGTAGCGGAACTTAGCGAAGGACTTCGACGGCGATATCAACCTCGAGCTTACTCCATGCCCGGTCGGTGGTCACCGCAACGGCATTGGACGACTCGGCTGCGCTAAGACAAGCTCGATCCCCCAACGACAATCCGATGCTTCGCGTTGCAGTACGCAGCAGCCCAGCACGGACTGCCTGACCCTCATCGAAATCGAGCACGTCGAAATTTAGTTCTACAAGACTGGACGTAATGACCTCATCGGGTACGCCACTTTCTTGGAGTTTGGCAACAACCTCAGAAAGGTTCACAGCGCTGATCTGGCTGCCAGCAAGCCGCTCTCGGACCTGATCGCCGCCGTCCTCGCCGAGCATCATCGCGAGCACTGCCGAAGCATCCAGCATGTAGCGCGAATCACTCATTTTCTGCGGCAGTCCGGCGCTCAGATATCAATTCGTCGGACAAGCTGCGACTTGGGTCGACATACTTGCGCAACTTTGCCTGAACGCGGGTCACAGCGTCCCGATAAGGTCGTACGTGAATTTCGCCATCAACCACTTCGAGCAGCACAGTGTCACCATCAGATAAAGAGAGCGCACGCCGGATCTCAACCGGCAATTGAAGCCTCCCCCCCGAGACAAGTTTTCCTCGTTGTACGTTCATAAGACGCCTCTCTGTATAGTCGATTGACCAGTACACTCTCTGACACTCTGTATCAAGCGCGAGCCCATACATCATCATTGAGCAAGGCTCGCGTGACCGCAGCGGATCGCTCACCGGACAATTTTCGATCCTGAATAGCACTGACAACGCCAAGCCATGATTTTTGGCGAACGAGCCAGCAAACGCCCTGCGTAAAGCCCCGTCTATTTCCGCGCCTACTCAGAGCAGACGAATTGACCCAGCAAACTCGGGGCACATGCCTGTCACGCACTCCCGGGCAGAGGCTAGGGCCGGGTCGGGCCCTTCCTCCAGCCCGTTCACATGCCTAAAATCATGCAAAAATATCCATTGTCTGCGCTGGGAGTTGGCGAAGCCGTTCGATCTCGGCCACTCCTGTCGCGCCAAAGGTGCTCAAATCCTGCCGGATCATCGCCAGCTTACGCGCGATCTCTGCATCCACCGGCTCATGCAACGCCTCGGAGGCCGGCGCTTCGATGGTTGGGCCAGCCCCTTCATCGTTATCTGGCGACGGAGTGAAGCTGACACGCAGTGGCCCACCCCACAGCTCGTGCTGTGCGGGGTCGAGACGCGGACGTTCTTCCTGCCTCGCTATCGCAGGCGCGATGGCGGCTTCTGCACTTGCCAAGGCCTCGGACGGCCCCGCCGCCAGAACGCCAGCCTCGGCCGGTTCGCTGACTTCTCCTTGCCAAGTGTTGAGCCTCAGCGAATCGTACATCGCGAAATAGAGCGAGGACGGATCGAACACGCGCGGTGGCAGAGGCACGGCTTCGGTCGCCTGAGCAGCAATAGTCACCTGCCGCGCCAATGGCACCTGGTCAGGCGTCGCAGCCGCCGACACGCGGTCGAAAATATCTGACACGGCCTCCGCATCAGCTCTGCCGAGCATGGCGGCCAGTTCGCTCACCGACGGCAACTGATCAAACCGGCCATGACGATCAATCTCGCGCGGCGCCAGGAACAGATCGGGGCCAAAGCCAGCGAACCTCTCGGTGAGATCAAATGCTGCGACTGGTGCAGTCGGTGCTGACACCGGCCGATAAGCGAGAGACACGTCGGCCGCTGTGCTGGTGGTACCATTCGCGCGCACGAAGCTCGCCGTTGCGGCAATCACATTCCGGTCGAGTTTCACGCTCTGCTGTGTCGGGGTAACGGCATTGAGCCGGATCGCGACAACACCGGCTTGCTCCAGAGTGAGCAATTCGCCGGCATCGGTGCGCCCGTCGCCGTTGCTGTCGCGCCAGACGCGCAGTTCGCCAAAGCGGGCATCATTACTGTCCACAACGCGGTCGCCGTTGCTGTCGAGCCTTGCAAGGCCCTGGAGCTCGCTGCGGGCCTCTTCGTCCTCGCTTGCCAGCGACAATTCGGCCGCCTCGGTGATCAGACCGTCATTGTTGCGGTCGATCACCAGGAAGCCGTCGTCGCGTCCGATCCAGCCCGTGTCATCGGCGGCACCGTCACCGCCGTAATCGAAGCTTGCGCGGGACTTCTTACGGCTGACCAGCTCCACTCCATCGCCATCGAGATCGAGGACGACCGGCGCGAACATCCCATAATCACCGTCGCGGAAGGTTAGAATGGTGTTAGCCCCAAGTTGTCCGGCGAGCGGATCGATGCCGGACCGCGCGTTGCGTGAACCCACCGTCAGCGCTCCTCCCGCCGCACTGATCCGGAACTTCGAGGCCTTTCGATCGAAGTCGTATTGGTTGACGCCCAACGACGGCAGGTTGGTCGCTGCCGAGAAGTAGGTCAGCGCGGCGTCGGCGAAGCTGCGGGTGTTGCCATTGGTCAGGGTGAAGCTGCCGGTATTGGCGATCGCCACCTCGCCGAAATCGGTGACATTGTTGACGGGCGTGCCGACCAAGTTGATCGATCGGATGCCAACAGCCGCGAGGCTCGCGGTCTCGCCCTCGTCCACCGCGCCATCGCCATCGGCATCGCGCCACACGCCGAAGTCGGCAAAGCGGGCGTCACGCGCGTCGAGCACGCGGTCGTTGTTGCTGTCGAAGGCGGCCAGACCGGCAAGGTCGGTCCTGGCGTTGGGGACATCGTCGACAAAGCTGATTTCCTCGACGCCTGACATCGTGCCGTTGCCGTCACGGTCGAGATAGAGGAAGGCATCGCCAGCACTAATCCAGCTGGTGTCGTCGGCAAGACCATCGCCATCGAGATCGAAGCGCGCAAAGCTCTGCGCCGCCGACAGCGTTCGGACACCGTCGCCATCGAGATCCAGAATAAGCGGTGAGACCACGGAAGCGGTTTCGCCGTTCTTGAAAGACAGCAATTCGACACTCGCGATAGTGTCAGTCCCGTCATCCCCGTCAGCAACGGCATCGAGGTCCCGCACTGTGACCGTCCCGCTTGATGTGACTATTGAGTAGGTGCTGCGGAGACCTGCGAAAAACGCGGTGTCGGATCCGGCTCCGCCATTAAGAACGTCGGACCCAGCACCGCCCGTCAAAGAATCATTTCCGCCGTAGGCAAATATGGTGTCGTTTCCGGCGAGCCCTGAAATGCTTTCAGCGATCGAGCTGCCATACAGAGTATCTGCCCCGGAGGTCGCTGTAGCTGCTCGGGCGAGCTGCTGTGTCTGGTTCCAGACAGTCCCGTCAGCGAACTTTACCTGTTCAAGAAGGCTGGCGTTGTACAGGCTGCCGATTGTGTCGCGCAAAGTGACCTGATCGGTCGTACCGGCAATCGTGAGAACGATATCCTTGTTCGCATTGGCCCTTGATACGATGATATCCTCAGGCGAGATGCCGGCACCGAACTCGAGTGTGTCAGTCCCTCCGTAGCCGTTATTGAAATTCCCAGAGAACTCCCGAAGAATGTCCTGGCCGTCACCGCGATTGAAGACAAAGAGATCATTGCCGCCATCGCCATGAAGCAGGTCATTACCCTCACCGCCTACGATCGTGTCGTTCCCGTCGCGTGCCGTCAGCGTATCATTTCCAGCAGCCCCCGATAGCTGCTCGGCCAACGGCGTGCCGAAGAAAGTGTCGTTACCCGCTGTCGGTAACATCGAGCGAGTGACGATGTCGGCTCGTTGCCAGAGTGTCCCGTCAGCAAATCGCACCTGTTCGACGAGATTGAGACTGTTTGTGCTATTGAGCACATCAAACAGCGTGACCTGATCATTCGTGCCGGCAACCTTGAGTATGATACTCAATCCATCGGCAGACTGGCTGGCCAGAACGTTGCTCGGCAAAATCCCGGCGCCAAATTCCAGCGTGTCGGTCCCGCCCGAGCCGTTGCTATGATTGCCCGAGAATTCTCGGATAGTGTCTTGACCATCGCCGAGGTTGAAACGGAACGTGTCGTTGCCGCCGTCACCGTGAAGAAGATCGTTACCCGTTCCGCCAATAATGGTGTCGTTCCCGTCGCGGGCGGTGAGAGTATCGTTCCCTGCGCCGCCAGCAAGCTGCTCGGCAAATGGTGTTCCGAAAAATGTATCGTTGCCCGTAGTCGCAATCATCGACCTGCTAACAATCTCATCGCGTTGCCAGACCGTGCCATCTGCAAAGCGCAGTTGTTCGACCAGATTTCTGCTGCTGGTGCTGTTGAGAACGTCAAAGAGTGTCACCTGGTCGGTGGTGCCCAAAATCTGCACAACGATGCTCAGACCATCGCTCGTCTGGCTCAGCTGGACATCAGCTGGCGTAATGCCAGGCCCAAATTCGAGTGTGTCTGTTCCACCTGCGCCATTGTTGAAATCACCCGAGAACTCGCGGATCGTATCCTGCCCGTCTCCCCAATTGAAACGATAGGTGTCGTTTCCGCCATCACCGTGAAGAAGATCATTGCCGGTACCGCCGACAAGAACATCGTCGCCGTCCCGGGCGGTCAACGTGTCGTTACCTGCGCCTCCCGCGAACGTTTCTGCGAAGGGGGTGCCGAAGAAGACATCGTTGCCGGAGGTTGCGGTCAATGAACGCGACACGATCTCGGCACGTTGCCACAGCGTACCATCAGCGAAGCGCACCTGTTCGACGAGATTGCGGCTGCTGGTGCTGTTGAGTGTGTCGAAAAGCGTTATCTGGTCGGAAGTTCCAACTATCGAGAAGACGATACTCTTGCCGTCGGAGCTCTGCGTGACAATTACGTCGGCGGGCGCGATACCCTCTCCAAACTCGACGGTGTCAGTTCCCCCGGTGCCATTATTGAAGTCACCCGAGAACTCGCGGATTGTGTCCTGCCCATCACCCAGGTTGAAGCGATAAGTGTCATTGCCGCCATCGCCATGCATGAGGTCGTTGCCGATGCCGCCGATAAGGATGTCGTCACCTCCTCGAGCTGTCAGTGTATCATTGCCGGCCCCGCCAAATAGAACGTTAGCGTTGCCGTCGCCAAACAGGTTATCGTTACCGGCGGTCGCACCGCTGCCCATTGCAAGCAGCTGATCGTAACTCCAGATCACGCCGGATGAGAAAACGACTTGCTCAACCGCATATCGACTGCCGGTCGTTTGTCCGGCGAGGGTGATTTTCTCGCCAGTGGCGGTAAAAGTAAGAACGATGTCCTTGCCCAGATTGGTGGCAGAGACTGTGATGTCGCCTGGGGAAATACCTTGTCCGAGGACCAAGCGATCAAGCCCTCCATCGCCTTCGTTGAAGTCTCCTGAGAACTCTTCGATGCGATCGGTGCCATCGCCCTGATTGTAGAAGAATGTGTCGTCACCTCCTCCACCATGAAGGATGTCGTTACCTGTCCCGCCAGTAATCTGATCGGAACCGTTCCCGCCAGACAGGACATCGTTGCCGGAGCCGCCTTGGAGCGAGTCTGAACCGTCTCCTGCCCGGATAACGTCATTGCCCAAACCTGCGTCAATGGTTTCGCTGAAGTAGGTACCGGTGAAGTTATCGTCGCCGGATGTCGTTCGAACCGACATTTGCGCTACCTCGGCGAGAGTAACGACGGTCCCATTGCCAAATTCGAACAATTCGACGTCACGCCACGTGTAACTGGTGGTTCCCTCCTTGCTAAAACCATTCTCGATCGTGAGGCTGTCGCTGGAATCAGTGATACTGATTACGAGATCAAATCCGTTGCGTGTCCAAATGATATCCTCGGGCAACAGGTCCACGCCAAATCGCACCCGGTCGTCATCGTAGAAATTGGCAAATTCTACACTCTCGCGGATGATATCGTTCCCTGATCCTCTCCCAAACAGATAGGTGTCAGAGCCGTCAAGCCCGCGCAGGATGTCATTGCCAGGGCCACCATCAAGAACATCATTCGTATGGAAGCCGATTATCTCGTCATTGCCCGGTGTTCCGGCCATGAGGATGTTCTGGATTGCCGCTTTCGTCAGTGCCGAGCCATCGGCAAATTGAATTTGCTCGATGTCACGGAACGTATAGCCAATATAATTGTCAAACTGGCCAATAACAGTGATCGTATCAGCGCTCCCGTTAATCGAGATCGTTAATGCATCGCCATTTCTTGTGAATTGCAGGTCCGACGCAGTAATGCCCTCGCCCATCACGATCTGGTCGAAGTCGGCAAGATTGGCGTTGGTAACACTCTCCTCGATCGTGTCCTGACCATAGCCGAGGCCAAAGTAGTAGATGTCCGAACCATCACCCCCGCGCAGAATATCGTTTCCGGCAAGACCATTTAGCTCGTCGTTTTCAAAGGTGCCCTGCAGAATATCGTCGCCGCTCGTTCCCCCGCTGAGGAAGTTGGCGACATCGCGCTTGGTCCATGTCGTACCATCGGCGAACTCGAAGAACTCGATATCCTGCCAGCTGTACCAGCTGGCGAAGGCAAATTGTCCCGCAATCGTGACGCTGTCGCCTGTGCCACTGATTGCCAGCGTCAGATTGTCGCCAGAGCGGCTGAGAACGATATCGGACGTCAGAATGCCGGTTCCGAAGACAAGACGGTCGTCATCGGCGAGATTGGCGAATTCCACATTCTCGAAAATCGTATCCGGCCCGTCGCCAAGGCTGAACGTGTAGGTATCGGAACCGTCGGCACCATAAAGGCTGTCGTTGCCAATTCCGCCCACCAAAATGTCATCAGTGTGGAAGCCACGAATAAGGTCATCGCCGCTCGTGCCCGTGGTCAGCCTGGTCTGGATGTCTTCCTTGGTGACGACGCTCCCATCAGCGAAGTGGAAGGTCTCGATATCGCGGTCAGTATAGCCGACATAATTGTCGAACTGGCCCGCAATCGTCAGTTGATCGCTCGTGCTGCCGATCCGCACGATCAGATCATCGCCGTCCCGCTCGAATGTCACATCATTCTGGCCGATGCCTGCCGCAAATTCGACACGGTCGTTATTGTCGAAATTCTGGTTGCTGACGCTTTCCTCGATACGGTCTGCGCCCGAGCCGATCCCGAACACGTAGGTATCACCACTGTCTCCGCCGCGCAGGATGTCATTACCTGCACTCGCTTCGAGGCGGTCCTCGAGGGCGAATCCCTCTGTCACGTCGTCCCCGGCCGTGGTCTGATCCGCAATCGCGCGGGCATTCAGGTCCTGCCAGGTCCAAACATCGCCGTTGGCGAACTCGATGCGCTCAATGCGGCTGTTGGAGATCGGACCAAACACACCGGTGTGATAGTAGTTGTTCTGGCCCTGCAGCAGCACGCTGTCACCGGCGCTGCCCACGTTGAGCTTCAGGGACGTACCGATCCGCTCAAGCGTCACATCGCCCGGAGAAATGCCGGCACCGAACCGAAGGATGTCGGGGGTCATGTCGAGCGTTACGAAGCCCTCACCGAGAATGAACTGGTTGTCGTCATCGACAACGTCCTGCCCATCGCCAGAGTTGAAAACGTAGGTGTCGGCGTAGCCTCCACCGGACAGATAGTCATTGCCGCCGCCGCCTGTCAGCGTATCCTGGAACAGGTCGCCCCACAGGCCGTCATCGCTCCCGGAACCGGTGGTCACCTCGCGCAAAACGTCTTGCCAGCTGACGCGCGTTCCATTGGCGAACTCGAACCACTCGATACGGTCGAACCACTGCGCGCCAAGCGTACCGGTCTGCAGCCCTGCAAACTGATTGCGGACCGTCAGGGTCTCACCGCTGTCGAGCGTGATCGTCAGGTGGGGGTCTTCGCTGAGGCGCGTGAAGACAACATCCTCCGGATCGATGCCGGGGGCGAAGACGACCGTGTCAGCACCCATCTCAAGCTGAAGGCCGCCAAGCCCGACATTGACGTCGATGTAGATTGCCTGCTCGTCGATCGTGTCATTCCCAGCGTTACGTCCGAAGTAGTAGGTGTCGTTGCCATCGAGCCCGACGAGCGTATCGTTGCCGGCGCTGGCCCCGAAGATGTCGTCATCACCGAAACCGCGCGTAACGTCATCGCCGTTCGTTGTTTCGGCAGCAATCAGCTGTTGCTGGATGTCCTTGTGGGTATAGACGTCCCCGTAATGACGGAACGAGAAGATCTCGATCCGCGAGTTCGGCGCGAACTGCCCGTTGTAGCCGAGTGACGAGTAGCTGAACTGTCCCTCGATCTTGATGCTGTCGCCGCTCGTCCCGATGGTAATCACCAGGTCGTCCGGATTGGTCCCGCGTGACCAGACCAGATCCTCCGGCGCGATATCGTCGCCAAGGATGAGCATGTCCGCTGCGCGGAGCAGCGGATTGGTTTGCTGGTCGCGAATGATGTCTGCGCCGTCGCCTGCGTCGAAGACATAGAGGTCGGCATCGTCGCCGCCCATGATCAGATCGTTTCCGGCACGCCCCTGGAACACATCGGTGTGCATCGTTCCTTCGAGGATATCGTCGCCAGCCGTTCCTTCGCCCACCGCAATGGCGATGTCCGGCAGTTCCATGACCGTTCCATCGGCGAACTGGATTTCCTCGATGCCGCGGTTGTTGCTGGCAAAGACGTCAGAAGAGAGCGGAACGACATCGGCGAACTGGCCGAGCACCGTAACGGTATCGCCGCTCGCGATAACCGTGAGCACGAGGTCATCGCCCACGCGAGCAGCCGACACATCAGCGCGGCCAAGATCGACGAACCTGATGCGGTCGCCCGACTGATACCGCTCCTCGTCATCGATGACGACGTCGCCAAAGCCGCTTTCCAGCAGGTAGACGTCCTGTCCGCCGCGGCCGACCGCTGTGTCGCCGTCGCCGAGACCTGCGAAGATCGTTCCGCCGTTAACGTTGGCAAGGCTTTCTGCGCCAGCAGCGCCAATCCGCAGGTTGGTGATACCCAGAGCAGGCGCGAGCGCAGACAGATCGAAGCTGGTCCCGCTTTCGGCGATAGCCGCGAGAAGCTGCGCTGCGGCAAAATCGTCGCGCACGATGTTGTTGTCGAAACGACGCGAGCCATCCTGAACGGCACGCAAGAGCTCGCCCCAGGCCTCCCATTCGCCCAGCGCAGTCACCGGATCAGTCGGAAGCCCCTCAAGGATGGTTTTGTAGGCCTGTTTAAGCGTATCGGCGCTGCCCATCACGATCAGATCGAGGTCGGCGCGATAGGTCATGTCCGCGAAAGCAGGCACGCTCGAGCTCTGCACCACAAGGCGCAGCGCGAGACTCTCAAGCGTGTCAGTCCAGCTGGCTTCGAGTTCGGCAAGTCCTGCTGTCGATACCGCGCCGGTTACTGGATCACGCGGCGTGATTGCCTGACCGCTGAAGGCTTCGAGAAACGCCAGTTTGCGAGCGTCGAAGCCATTGGCACCGATAGGATTCGCCGTGACGGTGTCGACCCCAGCCCAGGTATAGAGGATTTCTTCTGCAGCCTGCTTGAGAACGGCGAGATCGCTCGTGGCGAGCGCGTCGAAGGCGACAACCTGAGCGAGGAGAACGGCATTCTCGGTCATTGCAACTTGAAGATCGGCAACGTTCCCGAAGCCGCGAAGCTGCGGAAGTGCGGCAGCCTCGGTGCTCACGACTGTGTCAGTGATGTAGCGGGTATCGATGTGGCTGACGTCGAGGATCACGTCGCCGGCTTTGCGGATTGTGCCATTGGCGAGCGTGAAGGTACTCTCGAAGGCCACCGCATTGCCGCCGATGTTGATTTCTTCTGCAGGCGCGGTGGCCGCGAGACTGATCGACACGATCCCAAGATCAACAAGGCTGAACAATTCGCCGGTGTCGGTCACCCCGTCGCTGTCCAGATCGCGCCAGATGCGCAGGTCTGCGAACACAGCGTCCTGGGCGTCGATCACTCCGTCGAGATTGAGGTCATGGGTGGCAAGCTCGACGAAACCGCCCTGGGTCTCATCGCCGAAGAACTCGGACGCATCGTCAACAACGCCATTGGCATTAGCGTCGAGCACCAGGAACCCATCGTCTGGTCGAACCCAGCCGGTCTTTTCGGCGAAGTTGTCGCCATCGAATTCAAAGTGAACGCCGCTATTGCGTTGGGTAGTCAGTTCGTATCCATCCCCGTCGAGGTCAAGTACAACAGGATCCGAACCGCCGAAGCCCTGACCGAATCCAGCTTTCAGTGCGAGATTGATGAACTGGTTAAACTTGGCAAAAGCCCCCTCATCACCCGAACCTGCCCGCCCAGTGCCACGTTCGGCTTGGAAGACCGCGATTCCCCCGGAGCCCAAACCGGTGTCGAGATCCAACCTGTAGTTCTCGATTTTAGCGACGCCCCCGAGGCCAAAGCCTATATTGATTCCCATCCCTCCATCTTCGTATGACTGGAAGCTCGCAAACTTCAGAGTAACGGCATCGACGAAAATTGCAGCGGTTGCGAGGATTTCGGAACCAATAACTGGAAAAGCGGTCGTTAGAGTTGAAAAAGGAGACCAGTATGCTTTATTTCCCTCCATCCACCATTGCTTGGTTCCGCCAAATATCGACAGTCCCATCCAAATCGAGTCTCTCGACTCGGCGTCCTTGATGACGGTGTTGGAGCCGATGTGAAAAGCATCTCCTCCTGCCTCACCCCAAAGTTCGGATGTAGCGCCGCCCCCAATAAGGAGGTCGCTTCCAGCACCCCCGTATATTTCGTAATGTGCTTGGCCGGAACCCGCTTGCAGCGCGTCCGAATACGCAGTCCCTATAACTACCTCGGCTGCAATGATCTTGAGATCAGTCGGCTCAAAAGCCACGCCAATAAGACTAGGGATCCAGCCTATCGCACCAAACACGCTACCTCGGTCGGTCGATTGATCTAGGCCGACCGCAGTTCCCGATGCGATATTGAAATAGATACCAGAGGTTGATTGACTTGCGTCAACTACGTCCTGCCCTGAACTTCCAGCTCCACCCATGGCAATTGCTAGCCCGAGCTCGCTGTAGTCGTCGAGTCGACCGAGTATCGTGACCTGATCCGATTGCTCTGATAGAGTGATTTTTTCGATGTTTAGTAGGACGTCTTTACCGCCAAACCCATCTTGAGTGGCTTCCACCAAAGGAGTTTGTTGCGCACCCACGAATGAAGACCCAATCGTCAAACTCACACTGCCGGGAGCCATTGAGTAATCAACATGATCGTCCGGGTCGAATAACGCTGTCAGTAGAAAAAAATCTGCCCCTATCCCACCATCTAAGATATCGTCTCCGGGGCCGGCAATTATCGTATCCGCTCCGGTACCTCCATGAACAGAGTCGTTCCCTGCTCCCGCGATTAAGATGTCATTACCCGAATAACCCAACAGCAAATCATCATTCATCGTACCTGTCAGATCAGGATCGTCATCGGAGGACGGATCGAAGCCCTCGTACCACTTTGCCCAATCAATTCCCGGTTCGCCGTTGCCTCCTATGATATAGCCACCGCCCGGCAAAGGATTTTCAAAGGGCGTAATTGTTCCATACGTGTTGAGACCGAATAATGACCCGGTAGCCAAAGTAATATTGCGTAGCCAGATGTCAGTTCTATCATTGCCGGTTGCAGCATCCAATATATTTAGGGAAATAGCACCCGCGAATCCAGCACCCAAATATCCGAGGACTGTTGGCGTCCAATCCGAGATAAGGGCATCATCCAACGCTACGTTGAACGCAGTCCAGCTGCCTTGGGCAATTTCATTCCAGAATCCGGGCTGCTTGAGCTGCTGCCATTTGACTTGCTTTGCAGCATCATCATCGGCGATATCGAGAGGAATAGTCGCCGTCCAAGCAAATCTGTCGAGACCGAAGGTCGCAAAGACGTCCTCATGATACTGAGAGATGAACGAATATTTGAGATCAATGCTGGATTGAGGATCGTTCTCGGACGCGAGCTGCTCGCGAATTCTAAAGTCAGCTTCCGCTAAACGAAATGAAAGATCAGCCCAATCAGATGAACTAAGCGTTCTTCCCAGCTCTTGCCCACGTGCACCCGCAAATGCCCTAGCTGCGCGCCCTGAAAGCGATTGAGCGGTAGCGACGTCTTTAGCCAATAGCCCGTAGGTGTCACCGTAGCCAGCGATCAGATCATAGTAAGCAATGTAATTTCCGGCGTCTATTTCCGTCCTAAGAGCCGCAATTTGGGAAGGTGTGAGATGATTAGTCATTGGTCTGCGCTCCCTCTTTCCTCTTTGGCCGCAGCCTCCTCGAATTCTCGAAGTTTGTCGATCACCCTGTTTTCAACAACGTGAAATTCGTCGAATCTCAGGTTTCGGTCAAAGTCTACTTCCACCCGAAACAAAGGATTGTCCGGATGGACAAAGGAAAACTTGCATTGAGGATAGCGGTCCGGTTTGATGGGCTCGCCTGAACAAATCAGTAGAGCCTCGGCAACCCCATCATTGGAGCGACGGATGAAGATATCGGTTTCGCTAAACGCTCCGTTTATCATTTCTCGCTCCGAGTGCGGTCTCACAAAGTGCTGAAAACCCTTGAAGTCTGGGAGCTGCTTAGCCGGAGAGCGTTCACGGCCAAGATACGCACCACCATCCTTATACTCCCGAAACATCCTTTCGAGTCTGTCAGGATAAGGCGTGCCACACCCCCCCCCAAAACCGAGCATAATCCTTAGCCTTGAACGAGAGCCCCGCTTCTCATCTGAGGCGGCAGGGGTTCGCCAGCCGTTCATGCTTGGCCACGATGCCATCAGAAAGTTGGAGGGCGCAATACCTCCCTTGTCGATGACTTCGGTAGTGTAAGCTTCAGGAATGAGAATCTCGGTTCCGCAATAGTCCAGGAGGTGCCCTCTCTCCTCGGCGCGAGACTGCCAAGGGTGAGCGTCGCAACTCATCAACGCAAGCCCGCAAAGCGCAGCCACCAAAGTAGCGCAACTTCGCTGTGGCTGATCTCTGAAGCGCCTATTCATTGACGCTCTGCGTCGCCATAAGGCGACGAAGCCGGGTCGCCTTTGTCTTGAGCCTTTGAAATCCCCATTGGTGCCTCCCTCAATGAGGAATTGAACCATTTTTCAGACACTACGGCAAGAGGAAAAATAATACAAAACAGCGACTAACGCGAGATTGCGGCATTGAGCGATTATCGTACGGTGGGTTGCCTAGGGATGGGCGGAAGCAGCTAACAGGCCACAAATTTGCTGGTGCTCCCATGCGAGCCTAACGTCGGTTGTGCAATTCAACTTTACTTTACTTTTCCCTCCCCGCCTCGCTGAGGGCTTGGCTGATAGGCGAGAGCAGGTACTGGATGATCCGCCGGCGCCCGGTCTTGATCTCGGCCTGCGCCGCCATGCCCGGCTGCACCCGGTCGCAAAGCGGATGGCGTAACGGATCCTGCCGCCCGCAGGCGAGCTCTATCTTCGCGGCGTAGACGAGGCCGGGCTGGATCGGTCGACCGTTCTCGTCGCGCACGCTCCCTGCGGGGGCCTGGCTCTGGTCGATCGCGTCGCGGCTGATGGTGGCGACCTTGCCCTCGATCAGGCCGTAATCGGTGAAATTGAACGCTTCGAGCTTCACTGCGACCCGCTGGCCGACCTGCACGAAGCCGATGTCCTTGTTTTGGACGAACGCCTCGACCGTGATGCCGCCGTTGCAGGTGGCGGCGCTGGCGGCCGTGCCCGAACAGGGCACGATTACCATCAGCGGCTGCGCGGGCTGGACGATGCCGCCCACCGTCGTCACGGCGAGCTGCTGCACCACGCCATCGACCGGCGCGCGCAATTCCTGATACTGCCGCATCCGGGCCGCCTTGCGCAGCTGCTCGCTGGCGAGCCCCGCCTCGCTCTCGGCCTCGGCAAAGTCGGTCACGGCGGTGCGCCCGAACCCGGCACTGAGCGCGGCCAGCTCGGCATCGAGCCGCTTGATCGACGCCAGGGCGCGCGCACGGTTGGCCCGCTGCACTTCGATATTGCGCAGATGCTCCGTTCTCAACTGCTCGTATTCGAGGAGCTTGAGCTTCGAATAGAAGCCCTTTTCCGCGAGTTCGGCGCGGGCACTCGTCTGCCGGTCGATATAGGGCAGCACCTCTTCGAGCTTGGCGATTTCGGCGCTAGCACCGGCGAGATCCGCTTCGCTTTCCGCGCGCTGCTGGACGATGGCGGCCTTCTGCGCCTCGAACTGGGCGACGGCATTGCGGATGAAGGCCCCCTCGGTCGCGGCAATCTCGGGCGAGGTACCAGGAGGCGGGACGAAGCGGGCGGGCTTGCCGCGCAGGTGCGCCAGCAGCGCGTCGTTGCGCGCCTTGATGACCTGCGCCGAACGCAGCGACTGGGTACTCTGCGCCTCGTCGGCGGTGGCGAGCGTGGGATCGAGCTCGATCAGAAGCTGGCCCTTCTTCACGAACTGCCCGTTCTTCACGTGGATCGCGCGCACCGCGCCGATCTCGATCGGCTGCACGATCTTGACGTTCTCGCCCGGCACAGTCTTCCCCGCTGCGGTGGCGACCACATCGATCTTGCCGATGACCGCCCAGATCAGCGCGAGCACGAACAGGACACAGGTCATCAGCAGCAGCCACCGCAGCCCCGGGCTAGGGGGTTTTTCCATGATCTCTAGCGCGGCGGGCAGGAATTCGTGCTCGGCCTTGGGCTTGAAGGCCTTGTCCGCCTCGTTCTGGGCGCGCCAGCTTTCGCGCAGCACCTGCCAGTGGCGCGCGAGGGTCGGAAAACGGTCGGCCAACATGCTCATGCCGGCACCGTCTCTGCGTCCGGGCGATAGCCGGTCTGTTTGGCATGGAGCTGAGCATAGCGCCCGTTTGCGCGCAGCAGCTCGTCATGCGAGCCGATCTCGGTGATCTCGCCCGCCTCGACGGTGATGATCCGGTGACACGGCCGCACGGCAGACAGGCGGTGCGCAATGATCAGCACCGTGCGCCCCTGCGCGATCCGCGCGAGGTTGTTCTGGATGATTTCCTCACTCTCGGCATCCAGCGCGCTGGTCGCTTCGTCGAGGATGAGGATGCGCGGATCGGTGATCAGCGCTCGGGCAATGGCGAGCCGCTGGCGTTGGCCGCCGGAGAGGTTCGACCCGCGCTCCTCGATGATCGTGTCATAGCCCTGCGCAAGGCCGAGGATGAACTCGTGCGCTCCGGCGAGCTCGGCGGCGGCGATCACCCGATCCATCGGCAGCGTCGGATTGGCGAGCGCGATATTCTCGCGCACGGTGCGGTTGAACAGGATGTTCTCCTGCAGCACCACCCCCACCTGCCGCCGAAGCCATGCCGGGTCGACCAACGCGAGATCCGTCCCGTCGACCAGCACCCGCCCCTGTTCGGGTACATAGAGCCGCTGCACCAGCTTGGTCAGCGTCGACTTGCCCGAGCCCGAGGGGCCGACGATCCCGATCATCTCGCCCGGCGCGATATCAAGGCTGATGCCGCGCAGCGCCTCGGGCGCGTCGGGACGGTAGCGGAAGCGGACCTTGTCGAACTCCACCCGCCCCTTGATCGGCGGAAGAGTGGCGCGGTTGGGGTTATGCTCGGGCTCGGCGGGGGAATTGAGGATGTCGCCCAGCCGGTCAACCGAGATGCGCACCTGCTGGAAATCCTGCCACAGCTGCGACAGCCGCAGGATCGGCTGCGCCACCCGGCCCGAGAGCATGTTGAAGGCGACCAGGCTGCCGACGGTCAGATCGCCCGCAATCACCGCCTTCGCGCCGAAGAACAGGATCGCGACGGTCGTCAGCTTGGACACCAGCTGGATCAGGTGGCTGCCCCAGTTGGCGAGCACGGTGACGTCCCACCCGGTCTGGATATAGCCGGCGAACTGCTTCTCCCACCGGTCGCGCATCCGCGGCTCCACCGCCATCGCCTTCAATGTGCCGATGCCGGTGACGGTTTCGACGAGGAAGGACTGGTTCTCTGCCCCGCGCTTGAACTTCTCGTCGAGCCGGGCGCGCAGCGGCGGTGTGACAAGCACCGAGATCGCGACATAGATCGGGATCGTCAGCGCCACGATCAGTGTCAGCAGCGGGGAATAGAGATACATCACCCCGAAGAAGACGATGGTGAAGAACAGGTCGATCACCACCGTCACCGCGTTGGAGGTGAGGAAGTTGCGGATGCTCTCGAGCTCGCGCACGCGCGCCACGCTGTCGCCTACGCGGCGGGCTTCGAAATAGGATAGCGGCAGCGCGACAAGGTGGCGGAACAGCGCCGCCGAGAGCTCGGCATCGACCCGGTTGGAGGTGTGCGCGAACAGCCAGTTCCGCAGCGCCGAGAGCAACGTCTCGAAGATCAGGATCGCCGTGAGGCCCACCGCGAGCACCTCGAGCGTGGTCATCGACTGGTGCACCAGCACCTTGTCGATCACCAGCTGGAAGAAGATCGGCGAAGCAAGGCCGACCAGCTGGAGGAAGAAGCTGCCGATCAGCACATCGCGCAAGGGCGCACGGTACTTGACCAGCGCGGGGATGAACCACGAGATGTCGAAAGCGCGCTTTTGCCCCGCGATATGCTCGCGGCTGGTCATGAGAAGGAGTTCGACCTTGTCGCCCTCCAGCGCGAAGCGCGCGGCGGCGTCGGCTTCGCTCCACACCTCGGGGCGCTGGCTATCGCTGCGCAGCACCATGTAACGCGTGCCGATCTCGGCGCTATCGTCGATCTTGAGCAGAATCGCGGTGTCGTCGCCCGACAGCTTCACCAGGGCGGGCAGGGGCAGTTTGGGGAGTTCCGCGACAGCCGCTTCCTTGCGGCGCGCCATCAGCCCGAGCTTCTTGGCGATGCGGATCAGGTCATCGAAACTGTAAGGAAGGTCGCCCTGCCCGCGATCGTGGTGGATCTGCTGGGCATCGGCCGGCACACCAAGAAACTGCGCCAGCAAGACGAAGCTCGCCAGCGCCGCATCGGCGGGTCCCGCCGCGGGGTTATCGTTCGAATCTGTCATGCCGAGGTTGCGTCCCAGCTGGACTTGTAGGTGGCGGGCAAGTTTAAGCAACCGTAATCGCGGCATATCAGTCACCAGCGCGACAATCGTGTCGCCACTGTTGGGGCGTGCTCGCGAACGAAAACGATCGCTCAACGGACACTTTGTGATGATGAATGGCACGGTCAACGCCAAGCCATG